>Ga0222662_1000838_pt1 | contig 19469 bp, 10 predicted proteins | sample AntAcemetagen600_FD_179821 | JGI IMG/M metagenome (GOLD analysis project Ga0222662, IMG submission 179821) | Saline water microbial communities from Ace Lake, Antarctica - #600 | ecosystem: Environmental > Aquatic > Non-marine Saline and Alkaline > Saline | place: Antarctica: Ace Lake...
CCCTTCGTTTCTTCACCGAGACCCGCAGCATCACCATCGCGCATCCGGGATGACCTTGAAATGATCTGGCATCGCCGAGAATTCAGAAACCACGTGGCTCCGGAGTCCGCATGACCACCGACTCAGATCGCATCGATTCGCCGTCCGCCCCCGAACCGGTCGGCGCCTACCCACATGCCAGACGAGCAGGCAATCTCCTGTTTCTCTCCGGGGTCGGCCCGAGGCAACGGGGAACCACTGAAATTCCCGGGGTCACCCTTGGGCCCGACGGCAACGTAATCGCGAAGGACATCGACGCCCAGTGCCGGTCGTGCTTCGACAATGTGAAGGCGATCGTTGCCGACGCAGGCGTTCCGTGGACCAACGTGGTGGACGTGCTGGTGTTCCTCACCGACATGAAGAACGACTTCAAGGCCTACAACAAGGTCTACGCCGAGTACTTCGCGGGCGATGAAAATCCTAATCCAACCCGGACCACCATCGAGATCAATGCTTTGCCGACCCCGATTGCGGTCGAAGTCAAAGTGATCGCCACCATCGACTGAGCAGAACAGGCTGATCAACCCGCGCTGTCGTCGCCGAGACTGGGCTGGGCCTTCAGCGAATCTTGCTCTTGCTGGTCCTCGGACAAGAACACATGGTCGGGAACCGCGGTCAGGAGACGGCCGTCGGCCGTGAAGGCGTAGGTGTAGTGAGCGGTGCCCCCGAGCTCGGCGGTGGGTAGCACGATCTCGAAATTCTTCGCGGTCACCCGTCGGTAGACCGGGGTGGCCGTGAATCCAGTGGCCTGTTCGATGATCGGCTGGTTCTTCAGTCCCTTGACCAGCGTGTTGCCATCAGCGTTGGTGGGCAGTGTTCCATTGTTCTCTTTCGTCCAGTCGGTGATACCGACGGCCGCCCAGTTGGCGACCGGTTGAAGGACCGAATCCATCTGAACCGGGGTCATGCTTGCGTTCAGACTGCTGGTTTCACGATCGCCGTCCTCGACGGTCAACGCGATGGCCAGGGCCGAAGCAATCACGGTGGCAAGGACGACGACCAGCACGATGGCCGCGTTCCCGCGACGGAAGAGAGTCGTTGAAGAGAGGTGATAAAGGTCTGGGTTCATCGGAATCTTCCGGGCCTGTGAAGTGTGAAATCGGAATACGGCGGAACGCCGCTCAGGCAAGCGATCGTAGCACCGCACGCACGGGGCTGCCGTCGAAGCCAGCCAGCTTGAGCGGGGGGGCGATCAATTCGTATCGACCTTCGGCGACATCATTCAGGGCCAAGCCCTCGATGATCGCCATGTCGTGGGCGAGAAATCGCTGGTGGGCAAGGATCTTCGTGTCGTCGAAGAGATCGACGCTCGGTGCGTCGGTGCCAACTAATCGCACGCCACTCTGGTGAAGGTGATCCACGAGAGAAGGCTCCAGACCGCTGAAGTCTTGATTGAACACGCGAAATCCATCGAAGGTCCCGGTCGAGAGAAGGAGTCGGGCTTCGGTCGGGGCTCGCGGGAGATCCTCGATTCGGATTCGTGCGCCGCGTCGGCCCGGTACTCGCATCACCTCGCAGCGACCGATGTAGAGATCGAGCGGCTGCTCATCGATGCTCCGACCGCCGTCGCTGTAATGGCAGGGTCCGTCGGCGTGCGCCCCGAGATGGACACTGCTGTGAAGGGTGGAAAGATTCACGGTTCCGCCGTCGGCGATCTTCCAGAGAAACTCTTGGGTTGGTGGCGTATCACCGGGCCAGACTTTCGAGATGCCGGGTTCGATGGTTGGTGTGATGTCGATGAGCATGGAAGATTCCGGATCAGTGGTGGATCAAGTTGATGATTGGGCGAGAATCGTGAACCAGAGCAGCAAGAGAATCACCAGCATTGGGAGGAGGAAGGACGCCATCGCCTTCAGAGCCTGTGCTTGCCGCCGCGATTTCGCCAGCGCGGTGGCATAGGGGATCCGAGTGAAACTCACCATGTCGTAGAGGGGCGTCCACCAGAACGGGACGACGGCGCCGAGAAACTGGCTGCCCTTCTTCGCGAACCGCTGGGTTCTGCTCCCGGAGCGATCCCGCATGTCGATGAACTGATCAAGTGCAAGATCCGCGATGGCGTTGGCATTACCGATTCGCCGCTCTTCGTAGGCGTCAATGGCGGCGTCAAGGTCAGTGGGATGCGCTGCGAGCGCAGACACCAAGCCTTCGACATCTTCAAAGGAGGCGTTGGCTCCTTGGCCGTAGAACGGGACAATCGCGTGGGCGGCGTCGCCGAGCAGGACTGCCCGGCCGCGGTGCCAAGGCCGGCATCGAATGGTGACCAGTGGACTGGTCGGATTCTGGTTCCAATCTTCAAGGAGCGTCGGCATGTGCGGAACCGCATCGCCGTAGTGGCGTTCAAAGAACGCACGCACTGTCTTGTCGTCGGCGTCTTGGAGCGTGGCGAAGGAGTGGTCGCCCTCGAACGGCCAGAAGAGCGTGCAGGTGAACGAGCCGTCGATGTTCGGCAGCGCGATCATCATCGACCCACCGTGCGGCCAGACGTGCAGGGCGTTGGGCTCGATTCGAAAACGGCCATGCGGCCCGTTCTCGTGGTCGGCAGGGGGGATTGTCAGTTCTTTGTAACCCGCGGCCAGATACGTCTGCGAAAAATCAAATCGGCTGGTCCGCTGCATGGCTGCGCGGACCGCGCTGAAGGCACCGTCGGTACCGATCACCAGATCCGCTTCGATCCGTTCCTGGCGGCCGTCGGCATGTTCAAAGATCGCGGCGGGACGATGGTGGTCGGTGAAATCGGCGTCGACGCACCTGGCATCAAAGATGATTTCGACGCCGGGGCTGGCCGCAGCCGCTTCGACCAGAAGACGATTCAGTCCGCTTCGGCTGACGGAGTTGATCGCTCGTTTTGGATCTCGGCTATAGGCGGAAAAAATCTCTTGGCCGTTCAGATGGACCATCCGGCCAGGCATCTTGATGGCTTCGGCAAGTACTTCGGCTTCGACGCCTGCAGTCTGAAGGGCATGCAGTCCCCGGACGCTGATCGCCAGATTGATGGAACGTCCGCTCTCCGCATCGGCGCGTCGAGGATCACGCCGGCGTTCGAAGAGACGGACGCGGTGTCCAGCCTTGCCAAGTTCAGCCGCAAGCATGGCTCCGGCAAGTCCGGCTCCGGCGATCACGATGTCGTGCGATTCAGGCATGGAGAGTCTGGTCGATTCGGAGAGAGGATTCAGAGCGACCGGAGAACTTCGGCAACGCGAAGGCAATCTGCGAACGTGTTGTACAAAGGGACGGGGGCGATTCGGATGACGTCGGGAGGTCGGAAGTCGGCAAAGATGCCCTGAGGGGCGAGCGCCTCGAAACGTTCTCGGGCGCGATCGGCGATGCGAACTGATAACTGGCACCCGCGTTCTTCAGCATTCCCGGGAGTGATCACGGAACTTCCGGCGGGGAGCATCTCGCGGAGGCAGGTGTGAAGAAACCCGGTCAAGACGCGACTCTTGGATCGAAGCGCCGGGAGTCCGGCTTCCATGAAGAGATCGAGCGACGCCACCAGAGGCGCCATCGCGAGGATGGGTGGGTTGCTCAGTTGCCAAGCTTCCGCGGTCGGTACTGGGATAAAGGTGTCTTCGAGATGCATGCGAAATCGGGTGTCCGGGTCGTTGCCCCACCAGCCGGCGAATCGTGGGATGTCTCCGTTGGTCGCATGCCGCTCATGGATAAAGGCGCCTCCGACCGCGCCAGGTCCGCCATTGAGATATTTATAGGTGCACCACGCCGCGAAGTCGACGTTCCAGTCGTGCAAGGCGAGCGGGACGTTGCCCGCCGCGTGGGCGAGATCGAATCCGGCAAGCGCTCCGGCGGCATGGGCGGCGTCGGTGATGGCGGCAAGGTCGAGAAACTGGCCGGTTCGAAAGTTGACGCCGCCGAGCATCACGGTGGCGAGCCGGTCGCCGAGTCGCTCGATCTCCGTGAGGATGTCCTCGGTTCGGAGGAGATCCTCGCCCGGTCGCGGCGAGACTCGGACGATGTCGGTGGTGGGGTCGCCGCCTCGCGCCGCGATGTGCGACTGAACGGCGTAGGTGTCGCTGGGAAACGCGCCATCTTCCATCAGAAGAATGCGCCGATCGCCTTCGGGGCGGTGGAAGGACACCATGAGCAGATGCAGATTCACGGTCAGCGAGTTCATCGCGACGACTTCGGACGGCAGCGCCCCGACGACGTGCGCGAAGCCGTCTCGGAGATTCTCGTGGTACGGATACCAGGGTCGCGCTGCATCGAAGTGACCTTCGACACCGAGCCGCGCCCAGTCGTCGAGTTCTTGTTCGATGATCGCTCTCGCCGCGACTGGCTGCAGTCCGAGTGAGTTTCCAACAAAGTACGAGGCGTCACCACCATCAGGTCGCTTTGGAAGATGGAATCGATCTCGAAATCCAGCGAGGGGATCGAGTCCGTCAAGGTGAGCGGCCCCGGCGGTGGTCGGATCAAGATCCGAGGCGGCGATGCCGTCGAACGGGGAGTTGGTAGGGGTGTTCGACGCGGTCATCGGTCCACTTTCATGCCGGAAGCCGGAAGGCCAAGAAACTCCAGAGCCGTCCCCCCGAGGAGGCGGTCCCGAGTGGTGTCGTCGAACGCTTCGATCGACCGAATCAGTTCGCCGGGTACGTGCTCACCCAAAGGGAATGGATAGTCGCTTCCCAAAGCGATGCGTTTAGCGCCGACGAGATCGACGAGATGGCGAAGGGCGCCCGCATCGTGGAGGAGCGAATCGTAGACGAAGCGATCGAGGAAATCGCGAGGCGGGGTCGAACTGTCGACCGCGCAAAGATCGGGTCGGACCGCATGCCCATGAGCGATCCGACCGATCGTGAAGGGGAACGAGCCCCCGCCGTGGGCCAGACCGATCCGTAGATCGGGGAGCCGATCGAGCACGCCACCCATCGCGAGGGAGCACGCAGCGCGAGCCGTCTCGGCGGGCATGCCGACCAGCCACGGAAGCCAGTACTTCGGCATCTCAGGACTGCCCATCATCTCCCACGGATGGACGAAGACGGCGGCGCCGAGGCGAGCGGCCGTCTCAAAGACCGGAAAGAGTTCCGGGGCATCGAGATTCCACTTCTCGACGTGAGAGCCGATCTGAACGCCTCGAAGACCGAGTTCGTTCACGCATCGTTCCAGCTCCGCGCAAGCCAGGTCTGGTGACTGCATCGGAATCGTCCCGAGGCCTTGAAAGCGATTGGGCTGGTCGCGAACTACGCCAGCAAGATGATCGTTGAGTAATCGGGAGACTTCGAGTGCATCCGCGGGTTTCGCCCAGTAGCTGAACATCACAGGGACCGTGGAGAGGACCTGCACGTCGATGCCATGTGAATCGCAGTCTTGGATACGACGTTGAGGCGACCAACTGCGATCGTCGATCTCACGAAAAGACTCCCCGTTGATCATCATCCGGGCTCGGCACGGCGCGCAATGATCGAGAGAGATCCAGCCGCCATATCCGAACTTCTCGGCGAGGTCCGGCCAGCGTTCAGGGAGGAGATGAGTGTGCAGATCGACGACAGGTCCTGGCATGAGGTCGATCGTACCCCGCGGGACGGATTCGTTCAGTCACGGCCGAGGATGACGGAGGCGAGTTCGTGCCCGAGATCGCCTTCCACGACGATTCCGGCCTCGTCCACCGGAATCAGAACACGTTGGAGGCGGAGGACATCTTCGGCACCCTCGGCGGTTGGGCGGAATCGAGGGCCGATCCCGGCCAGCCGACATCCTTCGTCGAGGAGCCGCTCGGCAAGTCCGGCGCATCCCGGATCATCGATCGGGAGGTCGACGAAGATGACCGCGGCGTGGGCGGCAGTCTCCATGACCGTGAGCCCCGATCTCACGGCATCGATGGAGGCCGGGCCGATGGACTCGATCTCGATTCGCCCGACTCGCCGAGCGGCATCGAAGCGGGCGTGGAGGACGGCATCGCGACGCGGCGAGGCGAAGCCGGTCGTCTCGATGGTCGATTCGCGTCCGCGTGCGGCGTAGATTCTCCCGATGAGTCCCGCCAGGGCCGCGGGCACGAAGGCGGTGATCGGAGGCTCGGGCTGGAGTGGATGCCAATAGAGGAAGCAAGAGTGCCGTAACGCCGGATCTTCGCTGGAAGCAGCGGCGCCGACGCCGCCACGGAGTGTGGTTTCGGCCGGAGTGGTCCCAAGACACAAACCGCAGGCGGTCGAGCCGAATCCGAGATTCATGCGTTGGCTGAAGGGATGACGGGCGGTCGGCTGGCTCCAGATTCCGAGGAGCCCGAGGGTTGTACCCGCGGCTTCGACCGCGGCTCGCATTGGCTTCATCAGGCCATGTCCCCGGTGCGCGTGGTCGATGACTGCCTGACCGGCTTCGCCGATGCGTCCGAGGTCGGGACGTTCGAGGGCATAGTGCCCGACGAAATCGCCGTTTGAGCGCTCGCAGATCATCGAGTGAATCCGACCCTCGGCATTGAGGGCGTCGATCCGCTCGGGATAGTAGAGATCGGGATTTGGATAGGAGTGCCCATAGGACTCGTAGATCCGGCGAGCGACTTCGAGCCCATCGCCGGGCCGATAATCGCGGATCCGATAGTCGTTGGTCGCGGCTGAAGGCTCAGAATTCGCATGGTCTGCTTCGGCGGCTTGGTGATCGAGCCGTTGCGCGGCCGACTCGAGGGTGGAGATGTTCGCGTGCGGGCGATGGGCACGCAGGTGTAGTTCAGAACCCTCCGGTCCTTTCTGTACCCACCAGAGCCGATCGAACACGCGGGCAGGTCTGATCTGCTCGGGGATCGCGTGCCCGGAGGCATTCAGGTCATCGTCTCCGAGCGGCGTGCCACTCTCCAGCACCGAAAACTCGATCGCTGCGGAATCGATGATCGCGGTGATTTGGAGCGTGACCGCCTCGTGCTCGGTGGCATCGAGCTCCCGCTCGACCAGGCTGACGGCTGAGATCATCGCCTCCAAAAGATCGATTTTTCGATCTTCCTCGATGTCGGCGAATTCGATCGCACGAGTCGCAAAGTCTCGAAGCAAGGGCTCCATTTCGGGGAGACCTGGAAGGTCCAATCGGAGTTCGAGGCGGTCAGTATTCGAGGGCATCAGTTCGTCCGCTTGATTGGTCGTGGGCGCGATCGATCGGTATATCCAGCAGCCTAGCGAATCGGTCGGCGTGCTTTATTCGAATCAACCAAGCCCCTTGCAACCCAAAGCCATCACGCCGGTCTAGGATCGCCCGCTTATGCAAATCGCACCACAGATCCCGGTCACCAAGATCAGTCAGTCGATGATCGGTTTTGTGGTCTCGACCATCCTCGCCGGTGGTGCGGTGGCCTCTCCCCAGTCGGTGGATCCGGTGGCCGAAGGCGACGACGAGGCGGCGACGATCCTGGATGGCGAAGTCCCGCAGACGACGTCGGCGCCGCGGGTGTTCGGGGTGACTGAGGCGCCCGAGATCGATGGCGTGCTCGAGGATATCTGGAAGGACGGGACGTTACTCGCGGATACCTGGCGGCAGGTCAATCCCGACGAGGGTGCGTTGCCGACCCAGCGGACCGAGGTCCGGCTGATGCGCGATTCTCGGAATCTCTACGTGGGCGTTCGCTGCTTCGACGAAGAGCCGTCGAAGATCATCTCGCGAGTGATGATCCGGGGCGGGCCGATCAACCGGGACGACAACATCCTGATGGTCCTCGATCCCAAGCGAGATCTCCGCACCGGATACATCTTCCGGATCAATCCCAACGGCACCCGAGCCGACGCCCGACTCGTCAACGGAAGATCCGACTACGACTGGGACGGGCAGTGGTACGGACGCTCGGCGATCGACGCCGAAGGCTGGACCGCGGAGTTCGTGGTGCCGTTCCGGACGATCTCGATCGATGCGGACAATCGTGACTGGGGCATCAACTTCGAACGCGACATCCGCCGCAACAACGAGACGATCCGGTGGCAGTCCGCCGATCGAGATGTCAGTATCACATCCGTCGCGGATGCCGGAATCGTCGACATGTTCGGTGACATCGATCAAGACTCCGGATTCGATGTCCGTCCGTACGGCAAGATCACGGCTCAGGAAAACGACGGCACCGATGTCTCCGGCACCGGAGGCCTCGACGTGTTCTGGAAGATCACACCTGGTCTCACGTTCGTCGGGACCATTAATCCGGACTTCGCCGAGACCGAAGTGGATCAAAGAGTGATTAACTTTTCTCGGTTCTCGATTCGTTTTCCAGAGAAGCGAGACTTCTTTCTCGAAGATGCCGGGTACTTCAACTTCGGCGGAATCCGTTCCACCCCCTTACCGTTTTACTCGCGAAGGATCGGGCTTTCACCGCAAGGCGAGCCTCAGACCATCCTTGGCGGGGTCAAAATGACCGGGTCGATCGAAGACGTCTCGGTTGGGATTCTTGATACGCAGATGGACGACGAGGTTTCGCCAGCGGGCCGGAACTACTTCGCGGGGCGCGCGTTATTCAACGTGTTCGAGCAATCTTCGATCGGCGTCATCGCCACCAACGGCAATCCGCTCGGACCGGAATCTAACAGCCTGCTCGGAACCGATTTTAACTTCGTGACCACGGATCTCGCCGGTGGCCGCACCCTCGCGGGAAACGCCTGGTTCCAGCAGACCTTCACCGGCGGTGAAGAAGATTCGGATGCCATTGCGATGGGCGCGCGGATCAGTTATCCCAACGACATTCTCAATTGGCGACTCGGCTGGGCGCGGATCGGCAGTGACTACTTCCCAGCACTTGGATTCGTGCAGCGGACGGGCATCCATGAGTTCTTCGGCGGTGGCCGATACCGGTGGCGGCCTGGCTCAGAACTGGTTCGGACGCTCGACCTTGGAGTGGGAGGCTTCATGGTCACGGATCTCGACTTCGAGATCGAGAGTATGGACCTTGAATTCGACGTGCCAAAGATTCAATTCGAACGAGGAGATGAGATCTATCTCGAATACGGGATTCAACAGGAGGTTCCCACGCGAGACTTCATGATTGCGAACGAATTGCTGGTTCCCGCGGGGAACTACACGTGGAGCCGGGTTGAAGCTGGATTCGAGACGACCTCCAAGGAGCCGGTCGAAATCGGAGGCTCGGCGGCTTGGAGCGGGTACTACGGTGGCTCGCGAACCACGGTTTCAGGCAATCTGCGCTGGCAACCGGCGCCCAGCTTGCTCATTGCAGGTGCCGCCCAGTGGAACGACATCAGTCTAGATACCGGACGTCTGGAAACCTGGTTGGTCTCCAGTCGCGTGAACTTCTATTTCACGCCGGAGGTCTCTTGGGAGAATCTCATCCAGTACGACACACAATCGGGGACCGTCGGGGTGAACAGTCGATTTCGATGGGCCTTCCGCGACGGACAGGAAATATTCGTGGTTTTCAATCAGAATGTCGAAGCGGATGATCTCGATTTCACCATCGATACGACGGAATTGGTCGCGAAGATTGGCTGGACGTTCTCGTTCTGACGATAAACAAAGTGGTGGGTGCGGGCTCGAGAGAATCCCGGACCTTGTTAATCCAAGTGTTCAACGACGGGCAGGGTCCTTCTCAAGGCCAGGTCCGATCGTGATACGGCGCCGAAGTCGGCGCCTTGGAGGTTCGTCAGTGCGATTCGGTGCGCGTCGAGTGACCTTGCAGGTGAAATCATGCTGGACCATCGGCATGGCCGGGGTCGTGGCCAGTTGGTGCCTCGGCATCCCGCTGGGGGCGGCCGCTTCGACGCTCGCTCTGGGTGCGGAACCTGATCTCGACCTGAACCTTCCCCGCGCATCGATCCTTGATGCGACGCATTCCTCATTGGTCAAACTGCCGCTCAATGGAAGATTGGCCGAACCCCAGAGACGTGATCTCGAGGTGCTGGATCTCATTCTTCGGGAAGAGATCAATGACGAGAGCATTCCCAGAGTCGGCGCGTTCGGGCGGATCGCCGGCGTTGAAGACCCAACTCGCGGGACACTGGGTATCGGGGGCATTGATCTCGATTGGCGACCAAGTCAAACGCTGGCGGTGGCGGTAGTCGCTGGCGGCCAGATCGATGCAAGCGACGCATTCCGCACACCAGATCGAGGTTCGGCTGGTTGGCGTACGGATGCGCCAAATCTTCATGAGCCCGTTCGTCTGGCGAATCGAAGCGTCGCGTTTGATGGACTGGGCTTCGGTGGTGAGAGCGCGGCTGATGCAAGCCCGTTCGTCAATGATCAGCTCTTCAGCACGCCGTCGAGGGCGAGTGGCCTCGAACGAAACTTCATCGCAACCCGGGCAGTTCTGCGGCCATCGGCGGGATCGTCGTTCGGTTTTGTGGCGACCCGCGGCGGCGGCCTCAATGGGGATGCGTCACTGTTGGGATGCGACGTGGATCAGACCATCGGCGGCCAGCGAATTCAGGCTTGGATTCAGCATGCAATGGGTGATTCGGGGAACGCCGAAGTGCAGACCGACCGCAGCGCGATCGGCGCCTCGATGGGCGGTGTGATCGGGAGTGTCAAGTATGGGATCGCATGGAGAAGACTTGGCGATGGCTTTGAGAGTGGACTGGGAAGGGTCGGGGCCATCGGAAGTCATGCCATGCTCGGTCGGATGGGATGGTCGATCCCGCTGGAAGGGCTTGGTTTTCTGAAGTCATGGGAGTTTGGAATCCGTACCCGGGTTGAGACTGATTTGGAATTTGATCCGCGATCCATGGATCTCGTCATCGACGCGGCTCGCTTCCTGACCGCGACGGGGGACCAGTTGCACTTCGGTATCGAGCAGAACCGTCGGATCGATGCCGATCAGGGCAGCGAGGATCAAAGAGAACGGTTCCGCATGGGGATCAATACGAATCCATCCCGGCCATTGCGGCTTATGGGAAGTGTGGCGTTCGGGGATCCAGTCGGCGTGGTTGATACGGCGTGGCAAGGAGTGGCTCGGTGGCAGGCAACTCCGGGGATCGAGCTGGGCACCGCCATCGCATTTGATCATCGAATCGATGGAATCGCCTCGGGGGACACCCTTCGAACCTCGTTTGACGGTCGCGCGAAGCTCGATGCATGGGCGACCGTCGCGGCTCGGATCACTTTCGACGCGGCCCAGGAGCGAATCTCGCTGGGACAGGAGATCGGTCTGAGGGTGGCCAGAGACGCGACCATCTCGCTCCGCATCGATCAGGCACTGCCCTCGAACCGCGATTCCCAGTCCAGACCGGCCCTCCGCGCCAGCATCAAGGGCTCGTTCCGCTTTTAGCGCGTGAATTCAAAGCCCTGGTTTGCTACGCTCGTTCTTCAGAGATTGAGACCTTGAGATCAATCAGCGTTTTCGCACGGCGGTCTGTTCAACTTCGTGGCGCTTTACTGGGCTTCGCCCAGAAACCTGTGTCTTGTTGGTGTTGCTGAGGCATCGACAAATCATCGACGACGAGGAAGCAGCCCGGTCATGAATCCTAAAAATGAATCGCCGCGATCGATGATATCGATGATATCGATGACGTCCATGATATCGATGAGGCATGAAGCCTTGCTACGCGAATTGTGGACGACGCATCTTGGTGTTTCGCCCGAGGTTGAATCGGACTTCATGAGAGCGGGAGGGTCGAGCCTCTTGTTGATGGAGATCCAGCTTGGCATTCAAAAGCGATCAGAGATCTGGATCGATCTTGAATCACTCGATCTCCCGATCCGATTCGAGGGAATGTGTGCGCTCATGCAGTCGCAGGCTGGGTTGGCCGGGCCAGATTCTGATTCCGAGGGGCAGCCGGAAATAACGGTGGTTGACCCGCTTTGGCCAGACTCACAGGCTGATTCTAAATCTGAAACCGGACCTAAAACCAAAACCGATACCCAGTCCGGCCTCACGTCCGATCGGAAGCCTGGCCCCGGGCAGGCATGGCTCATCGGCGAGGCCATCGACGAGCCCTCGACGCTCCCCGCGCAGGTCGAGCGGATTGCTCGCCGTGATCCCAACGCGGCGGCGGTTCGCGACGGTGACCAGGCACTTTCCTACGGCGATCTGGTGGCGTCCGCCAACGCGCTCGCGGCGCAGATACGATTGCTCGATGGTGGATCCGATCGAGTCGTCATGATTCGTTGCGATCCCGGGATCGACTACTGCATTGCGGTATTGGCTGCGATTTCGGCAGGATGTTTCGCCGCTCCGATTAACCCCGGCCTTCCCGAAGCGCGAATCAAGATGATGTTCGACCTCGCAGAACCAGTCGCGGTGATCGGTGGTCACGGTGACGACGATTGTCTGAAGTTACGGGTTGAACGGCGATTGTGGGAAGAGTCGGAAGCACCGTCGGCAGTCGCTCAGACCACACTCCAAGATCCCTGTTACGCACTGTTTACGTCGGGTTCGACTGGCGTTCCCAAGGGCGTCCGGATGCATCAACTTCCGGTCGCAAACTTGGCAAGATTCGAGGCGACTCGGAATGGGCCCGAGCCAGCGGCTCGGACCGCTCAGATCGCGCCACTTGGATTCGATGTCGCGTTCCAAGAGATGTTTGGAACTTGGGCCGCCGGAGGTGAATTGATCACCGTTCCGCAGAACACTCGTCGAGACCCCGCGAGGCTGGTCGAATTCCTTGATGATCATGAAGTCACCCGCGTGTACTGCGTACCGTTATTGCTGCGGGTCATTGCTCGGGCTTCGAACATGCTCGAGAGACCGCTTGGCCGGCTGCAGGAAGTCATCACTTCTGGAGAATCGCTCCGCGTTGACGAGGGTATTCGGAAGTTCGGTCGGGCATGTGGATCACTGAAACTCTTGAATCAACTCGGTGCTGCGGAAACCATCCAGACGACGCACTTCGAATTGGACGAAAATCCTGACTGGTGGGAGGACGTTCCGGCGATCGGTTCTCCCATTCCTGGCGTGAAACTCCGAATTGTGGACGCACAAGGTCAGATCGCAGATCGTGATGTCGAAGGCGAAATTGAGATCGGCGGCTTTGCGACAGGGTTGGGCTACATCGGCGATCAGGATTCCGACCGATTCATCGTCGATTCGGGAACCCGCTGGTATCGCACCGGTGATCATGGGCTGCTTACCGAATCTGGCACGCTGGAATTCCGTGGCCGTCGCGATCATCAGGTCAAGATCCGAGGATTCCGGGTAGAGATCGGCGATGTCGAACACGCGATCACGGCGCTGTCAGTGATCGAGGAAGCGGCCGTCTTCGCGATCGAGAAGCCCTCGGGCGATCGACAGCTCATGGCTGTGGTGACGACGGTCAGCGTGATTGACGTGATCGACCAGATCGGGATCTTGGAAGCGCTTCAGGCAGTGCTCCCGCCTTGGATGCTTCCTCAGCGAATTCGAATCGTTTCGGCGATCCCGAGTAATGAAAACGGAAAAATCGACCGTTCGGCGGCTCAAGCGATGCTTGAGGCGCGACCCGCCTCGGGATGACTCCGCCCGAGCCTTTTCGGTCGGTAGACCTGATCTTCAAAATAATCATGGCCCTATGAGCCCCGCAAGGGATATTCAACGCGCCGTTTTATCCATATTCCTATTGGTCCTACTGGCGGTCCGCGTCTTCATTTTGAGGCGAAGCGGCTTTGTTGGCGGTCGAAGGCGGTCGAAGGCGGTCGAAGGCGGTCGAAAGGCAAAAGATGCGATCGAATGCGCCGTTCTCCGCCCTATTCCTCTGATTATTCAGCGTGGTTCATCCGATATCAGAGGAAGCGAAGTTCGCTACAACGTGCTGTGATTCTCATCATGGCCGTGCTGGCCCACCAGGAGCGTGGCGCAATTCTGGCCGCGTGAGAGGTTATTGAAGAGCACTCGCATTGATGAGCGGGGGACCGCAGCGTGAAAGGTAACGAGACAATAAATGAGTTTGGATTGCAGGCTGGCGAGCGGTCCTCGTGTTACTTCATGGGAGCCCGTTGGCCCGATGTTTCTGGGCCCGAGACGAGAGTTATGCGGGGACGCTTCTTGGGCGTTTTTCGTGCCTGCAAAGAGACCAGCGTGAAACGATCCCGTCGCGATGATTGAACCAGGAAGCGAGTCAAATGAAGACGGCTCCTCGAGCATGAATGCCGAGGGTCATCTTGCTGCGCTCTGGCTCCAACTCTTCGGTGTTTCGCACGAGGACGAACCGATGCTGGTGCGAGCGGGAGGGTCAAGCTTCGATCTGGTCGAAATTCAACTCCGCATGCTCAAGGCCACCGGGTTGTCGATCTCACTGGAGACGCTCGCCATTCCGGCGACCTTCAACGGATTACTTGAGGGACTTCGTGCGGTCGCCACGCAGGCCCCTGCTGACGCTCGCCAGATGGCGTTATCGTCCGGTTCTAGAATTCCGCGGTCGACTGAAAATCGAGTCACGCTGACCGGACCCGCGTCGCCGTCGCAGGATGCGCAGTGGGTACTGGAACGAGCGAACCCTCGGGACCCGGGAAACATGATTCCTTTCCTCGTGATGCTCCCGGAGGGTGTCACTTGGAGAGACCTTCATTCCGGCATCCTTCAACTCGTAGAGGCGCACCCAGCGCTTCGGACAAGGGTTAGCCTCGAATCGAACGAACTGACCTCGAAGTTGTTCCAGATCATTCCGCCGGCACCGAGGCAGATTCCCCTCGAGAGTCGTTCCGTCCGTGATTTTACTCAGGATTCACTGCAACCGATTATCGACGGACTGATGGAGAGCCCTCCGTCGCTCGAACGCGGCCGGGTCTTCCGAAGTGTTGGAATCAATCATCAAGGGCAGCTTTCAGCCGTACTTTTCCTTTTTCATCATGCTGCGGTCGATGATTCCTCCCTGCGTATTCTCGAAGCGGATCTTGTCTCGGTACTCCAAGGCACCGAACCAGTTGTGGAGGTCCAGACGCAACTCGGATGGGCGTCCGCCATTTCTTCTGTTGGCGTCGATCGGGAATCTTGGAAGTGGTGGTCGGAGAGGCTCAAAGGTGTGTCCGAAGGGCTCAAGATCAAGGATGGCGGCGGGGCATCCAAGTCGCGTCGGCTTCGATTCCGGCTGGATCGATCAGAGAAAAACCGACTTGAGTCAAGGGCCAAGGAAATTGGGGTGAGTCGGGCTGCGGTGGCGGTACACACGCTCGGCCAAGCTATTTTGTCGAGCGGCCTCGCGGAAGGTTCGAAATTTTCGATCGGTGTACCGGCGTCATTGCGCGACAGCCGTGATCTGGACCGCACGGTTGGGATGTTCCTCGCGACCTTACCAGTGGTCATCGAGCCGGATCGGGGGGTGTTGGATACCGCCAACGCACTCCGTCGATCATGGCGGCATCGAAGGGTGCCGTATCAGTCGATACTTGAGGCGTCGAAGTCCAGTCGGTCAACCGGTCGGTCACCGTGGCTCGACGTCATGATCGGCGTCATCGAACATGACCGGGGATTGCCGCCAACCGGAAGCGCCCGTGAGTTGTTCAGCGGTGGTGGCGCGGCGCCGATCTTCGCAACAGTGTGCTTCGAGTCGGACTCGGTAGAGGTTGATCTCGATCTAGACACCCAACTCATTTCAGAATCCGCCGGTAATCAATTACGGTCCCGGTGGGCCGAACGTCTTCGTTGGCTCGAGAACGCCCCGCTCATGGAATCGATCATTTCGGGTCCGGAGCGCGAAGATACCGCGCGGATCCAGTCTCTTTCGCACCTGGTTCTCGACGCCGCGGTTCGTGCCCCGCAGGCAATCGCGGTCGAGACGGATGCGGGTGACCAATGTTCATATGAAGAACTGATTCTTGATGCCAATCGAATCGCGACGGCGATCCGGGCGTTCGACGTATCGGCGGGTGCGACCGTCGCTATTCTCGCGCCGCCCGGGATCGGCTATTCGAAGGCGATGTTGGGCGTGACGCTGGCCCGGAGCGGTCCAATGCCGGTCACTCCCGACCTTCCGTCGGTGCGAGTGAAGCAAATGTTCGATGCGGTCGATCCCGCGATCGCCATTCTGGTTGGAGCGGTGGATCCAGATGTTCGGGGATCTCTCGGTGACGTCCCAGTGATCGACCTCGCGGAGTTGCTTAAAACGACGTCGGCGACGAAAGAATTACCTTCCAACGATGCAATCGAGACTCGCCTCGAAGACCCATGCTTTGTCCTCTTCACAAGTGGGTCGACCGGCGAGCCCAAAGCGGTTCGGGGATCGCAGGCGTCATTGGTGAATCTCGTCGCGTCGGAATGCGACCGTTGCGATGATGAAATCGTCGCGCGGACCGGTCAGTTCGCGCCCCTGGGCTTCGATGTTGCCTTCCAAGAAATATTTTCAACTTGGGCCGCGGGTGGGACTCTTTGTCCGATGCCGTTGGAAATTCGAGCGGACCCTGAGTCGATTGATCTTTTCCTTCGCCGCAAGAGAATCACCCGGACTTTTCTCCCGCCACTGATGCTCCGTGCTTTGGCCGCAAAGTGCGCTTCGGGATTTCCTCCGGCGCTCCGTGAAGTCCTTTGCATTGGCGAGCAACTTCGGATCGATGATGCGGTTCGAAACGCAGCGCGGTCCTCGCCTTCGATCCGAATCATCAATCAGTATGGGCCGGCGGAGGCGCCACAGGTCACGAGTTTGGATTTGGGGACGGACCCTGATCGCTGGCCTGACCGTCCGACCATCGGTCCGCCGATCCGGCGAGTACATATTCGAATCGAAGGCGATTCAGGGGAACCTACGCCTTTCGGCGCCTCAGGCGAAATCATGATTGGTGGCGTCTCGGTTGGTCTCGGGTATGCGAACGACCCTGAGAACCCTCGCTTCAGGAACATTGACGGCGTCCAGTGGTACCAAACGGGTGATCTCGGACGTCTTCTTCCCGGCGGCGCTATCGAATACCTCGGTCGGGTCGATCATCAAGTCAAGGTTGCGGGGCATCGTGTGGAGCCTAGTGAGGTCGAAATGGCGATGGCGTCGATGCCAGAAGTCAGCGAAGCCGGGGTGGTGACCTGGACCGAAGAAGATGTCACCCGACTTGCGGCTTTTGTCGTGACGACCAGAGACGTTGATGAACTCCGGTCCGCGTTGATCCGCAAGTTACCCCCGTGGCTGGTGCCGACGATCTTGACGACGGTCGACGAGATTCCTCGCAACCGCAACGGAAAAGTCGATCGCGAACAGCTTCGCGAACGTGCAGTGGCTTGGGGATCTGAAGCATCCTTGACGCCATCGCCGATTGATCCGGAGTCGCGTTCAAAGTTGGCTGGTCTCGGGATTCCACCATCCATTTTGCGCGACGCGGACACGCCACTCGTGGAGCAGGGGCTTGACAGCCTGGGTGCGATTCGCGTTCAAATCCAAGCCAGAAGGCAACTCCAGTTGAACGTCGCGGTTGCTCAAATCCTCGGGGCGTCGCCGACGGAGTTGTTAGAGGTTCTCGGCTCAGAAAATACTGAAACAGACCGTCTTCACGCTGAAACGGAGAGGCCGATCCGAGCGATGAAAGGCGGGGACTTGCGTTTGGGCGTCGAGGATTCGTGGACACCTCTGAATCCATTAGTTCGTGACCTGCTCTTCGAGGATGCCGTTTCGGCGGGGGGGAGTTACCACCTTGCCTGGCGGATCATCGAGCCGATTTCAACCGGAACCAGCGACATTGAACGGCGTCTCAAGTCGATGCGTGATGACTGGGTGACACTGCGAACTCGCCGGCATCCAGATCTTGGCTCCCGAGTCATGACGATCGGCGAACTCGATCCGGTCGTGGTCGAAGGTTACTCTCGTGAACCCCATGAGCGAGCGCTCGAGCATTTGCTGCGACATCCGCTCGATCTTCCAAGCGGAGAGTGTTTTCGGTGCGCCACTTGGGTCGATGCGGAATATCGGGTCACACTGCTGGTGTTTCATCACGTCGCGGTGGACGGTCGACTTGCCGGAGAAATCATCAGGCGAGCGTTCGTCGAGGATGAACGAAATGGGTTTGGTATCGAACCCCGAGAATCGCCGGAGATCATCCCAAAGGACGAAGACTGGTGGGTAAATCAGATCACGCTCGAACTCAAGGGTGACGCGCTCCCGAAGATTCCAGTTCTCGATTCCGACGATGTGGGGATCAGTTTTGCCACGTCATTAGATGTTGACGGCCTCTTGAAGGACTCGAACCGTCTGTCGGTCGCAGAGTTTGGAAGTCCGATGGCGGTATGCGTACTCGCTTGGGCGATACTCCTCGGTCGATGCTCGGGTAAATCTCGGGTGGTGATCGGCGTACCCTTTGCGACCGAATCTGGTGATGGCGGTCTCGGGGTGAGTCTGCTTCCGATCGTCGTTCCGGTCGGAGAGAACATCCCAATGTCCGAGGCGATCGCCGCCACGGCGCGGATGATCATCGGCGGTCTAGAACACCGCCAGGCTGCCATGGGTCCGATCGTCCGCCGCTTGGATCCGGAAGGAACGCACATTCGACCCCCGCTCGACGGCGTGATCACGCAGGACGATCTTCAACGTTCCTACGGCGAGATCCACGTTCACTGGCAATCAATCGGGCGAGGCCCATTTCAGGCGACGCTGGTGGTCCCGAGCATTGATTCATCGCGTTCTCCGGTCGGCGTCGAACTGGAATCGTCGGTTCTCGACGGCGAGTCTGGCGAATCTTTCCTTCGCCGGTATTTTGTCATCCTCCAGCAAGTTAATGACGCACTCTCGCGAGGCGATTCTGGGCTACTGCTTGGTGCCGTACAGGAGTTGGGTCAGGAAGACCACATCAAGCTTGACGTCTTTGAGTCGGGAGATTACTTCGAGCCCCAATTCCAAACGGTGACGGAACGGTTTGACGATCAGCTGCGATCGTCGGAGAACGCCGTCGCCATCATCGAATCCAATCGAACTTTCACGTATCCGGAACTCGATCGGTGGAGTCGGGACATCGCGTCGCGGCTTCAGAAAGCGGGATTGAATTCCGGCGATTTCGTGGCGCTGACGGGAGCGAGAAGCGGCGCGACCATTGCCGCCATGCTGGGGGTCACGAGAGCCGGTGGTTGCTTCGTCCCCATCGAATCCGATCTGCCGTCGGAGCGTATCAACGCACAACTCGCCTGTGCTCGCCCTCGTTTTGCGATCGGTCCGGATATCGGCCAGTTATCATCCTGCAACGTGGAGGCGTGGATCGATCCAACGTTCGTCGAAAGCGAGGCGAATGTTCCGGTCGTGGCGCCGAAAATTGGTCTCAATTCGCCGTTCTATTCCATGTTCACTTCGGGTACCACGGGCGAGCCGCGCGGGGCGGTCATTCCCCATCGGGCGATTCTGCGTTTGGTTGAGGATGCTTGGTTCCTCCCGAATGGTCAGGGATTCAGAATGTTCCATGCGGCCCCGCTTGCTTTCGATGCTTCGACGCTCGAAATCTGGTGGACGATCCTAAACGGTGGGACGGTCGTCTGTTGGGAAGGAGTCGGTGCCGATCTTCAAGGTATGGGTGATCGAATCCGACGGGAAGGAGTGCAAGGCGCATGGTTTACCGCGGCGCTTTTTCATGCGGCGGTCGATCAATATCCGCGGTTGTTTGAGACGCTTTCGATCGTTCTCACCGGGGGCGATGTCGTC
>Ga0222662_1000840_pt1 | contig 19413 bp, 17 predicted proteins | sample AntAcemetagen600_FD_179821 | JGI IMG/M metagenome (GOLD analysis project Ga0222662, IMG submission 179821) | Saline water microbial communities from Ace Lake, Antarctica - #600 | ecosystem: Environmental > Aquatic > Non-marine Saline and Alkaline > Saline | place: Antarctica: Ace Lake...
GGTGTGCTTCGGTCGCGAACGACGGAGCGCATCGAGAACCACCGCCCGCGCTTCACTTGGCGGTTACTGGCGGAAACAGGCAGCGTGTGACGGACACACCGATACACCCCCCCACCACTGAAGAACGCCGCACCCGCTGATGGATGCGGCGTTCTGTGTTTCTGTTGGCTGCTGACGTCAAGCGGTCACTAGCACGGGCCCCAGGCGCCGATGAGTAGGCCGAGGTCGGTTGCACGAACAATACCGTCGCCCTTGAGATCGGAGCCCTCGACGATCGACCCATCGGTATTCCAGACAGCGATCAGAAGTCCAAGTTCAGAGGCATCGACCTCGCCACTCTGGTCAAAATCTCCAAGGCATGGAATCCACAGAGTCGGAGTGTGCCACGTGGCGGGGAGGTCACCATTTGCCCGATGCCAGCCAATGTCTGGCCCCCCTGAAACGTTGGCCCACCACGGACTCAATCGGAATGACCCGAGAGAATCCGGGGACGCAACGCACTCGCATCTGTTTTTTAAGAGACGTCAAAACACCCTCAAACCACATTCGTGGCTCAAGGGCGTTATCGATGATTGGGTTCCGGAGAACCGGTTCTCATAAAAACTCAGGAGCGAACCGGGTTCCCCGACGCGGCCGCATCCTTGATGGCCGCGAGATCAGGCTGAACACCCGCGTCTTCACTCACCCAAGCGTACGTAATCTTGCCGTCGTTTCCGACCACGAAGGCGGCCCGCTTGGCAACACCCTTCAGGCCCATGAGATCTTCGTAGAGCGCTCCCCACTCGGCGGCGACAGTTTTATTGAAATCGCTGAGGAGCGGAAAAGGTAGGTTTTCTGACTCGCGGAACTTCGCGGCCACAAAGGGGCTGTCCACCGAAACTCCGAAGACCTTGGCCCCAATCCCGGTCCAGGCGGACCAGTCATCTCGAATGGCACAGAATTCCTCGGTGCAGACACTGCTGAAGGCCAGCGGGAAGAACAGGATGACGACGGGTGCCGCACCGAACTCCGCACCAACATCAACCATCTGGCCAGGACCTTCGGGCAAGCTGAACTTGGGGGCGGAATCACCAATGGAAAGGGGCATATGAAGTCTCCAAGAGGACAAGGCTATGAATTTTCCGCCTCAGAACGACACGTTTCGAGCGCGGGATCCAGCATCTTACCGGGCCGCCCCATTCTGGGCTGGCCCTCGCTTTCGTCGAATACCGCCAAACGAACGCTGGCAAAAAGCGAAAACGAGTGTATTGTCGAAGAGCAAGAAACGCGTGCTCGAATCGAGCAACGCCAAATGTTCGGATCTGTGTACCACTATTACGGACGAAATTTCGCCCCTTAGGAGTTCTCAAGAGATGCCTACAAGCAACTGGTTCAGTGGCCTCGCGATCGCCGCAGGTGTCCTACTCACGTCAAATGGCCTCAGCCATGCCGACGATCTCTCCGCATGCGGCCTCCCTGAGTCAGGCGACTGCCTCGAGGACAATGGGACCCCCGGTTGTGCCGATGAGACCTGCTGCTTGGCCGTCTGTGAAATCGACCTCTTCTGTTGCAAGGAAGTCTGGGACACGACCTGCGCGGACCTCGCCGCCGAGCTCTGCGGTGGCACAGGCGGTGGCAACTGTGGTGATCCGAGTGCGGGTGCCTGCGACGTCGCCAACGGCACGCCCGGATGCGACGACCTCGAGTGCTGCACCGATGTCTGCGTCGTTGATCCCTACTGCTGCGACACCGCCTGGGACGGCATCTGTGCCGACGAATCCACGACCATCTGCTACGACGGCCCATCACCCGAGAACGACGAGTGCGTCGACGCGACCGACCTAGGCACCGGCGACTCGGTCACCCCCTTCAGTACGCTGGGCGCGAACACCAGTGGCCCCGATCTTCCCGCCGAATGCGAAAGCTTCGGCGAAGTCATCATCCGTGGCGACATCTGGTTCGCCTGGACCGCCAGTACTGACGAGATCGTCGTGATCTCGACGTGCAACGACGCCGACTTCGACACCCGTATCGCCCTCTATAGCGGCGACTGTGAGAACCTCGTCTTCGAGGCCTGCAACGATGACGGACTCGGTTGCGCCGGGTTCACATCCGAACTGATCGCACCAGTCGTCGCCGGAACGACCTACATCATCCAGATTGGCGGCTTCAACCCACCCGCACAGGGCACTGGCAACCTCACCATTTGTGAGGGCGACGCCTGCCTCGCCGGATGCATTCTCAACTGCGAGAAGACCGACGTTCCCGAGAACGAGCCGTGCGGCGAAAACCTCAACGATGGTTGCAACGATCCCACGGGTAGTAACCCCTCCCAGCTGATCGAAGTCGGCGACACCGTCTGTGGCACTCTCTGGGCCTCCGGCGGAAGCCGCGACACCGACTGGTTCGACTTCACGATCACGGAGCGGTCACGCCTCACCTGGTCGGTCGAAGCCAACGTGCCGCTCGTGCTCTTCTTCCTGAGCAGCGAGTGCCCGCCCGCCATCCAGATCGGCAATGCGTACGACACCTGCCCGGCCGTCCATACGGGCTGCCTTGATGCCGGAACCTATCGCGTCTTCGTCGCCGCCAACGGCTTCGACGGCGTGCCCTGCGGCTCCGGTCCCTTGAACACCTATCGAGCGACCCTCACCGCGGAACCCGCCTTCGTGGAAGGCGATACCTGCGACGAGGCGATCGTCATCGGTGACTTCGAAGGTGACGTCGAATTCAGTACCGACTGTGCCTCGACCGACGGTCCCGCACTCCCCGCCGAGTGCGAGAGCGCCGGCTCCAGCACCATCTACAACGACATCTACATGTCCTGGACCGTCCCCTCGGACGGCGACTGGTTCTTCTCGACCTGCAACCAGGCGACCTTCGACACTCGTCTCGCGGCGTACGCGGGCTGTGACGGTGCCTTGCTCGGCTGCAACGATGACGACGTCAACTGCAGCGGCTTCACGTCGCTGCTCTCGCTCAGCGGACTGACCGCCGGTGAGGAAGTCATCATTCAGGTTGGCGCCTGGGCCAATGGGGTGAGCGGCAGCGGAATCCTCACCATCGGTACCGGTGGTGGCGGCCCCGTGCCGCCGGCCAACGATGACTGTGCCGATGCAAGCGAGATCACCGATGGGCCGACATCGATTTCGACCATCGGGGCAAGCACCGATGGACCGGTTCTTCCCGAAGAGTGCTCCAAGTTCGGCAACCCGGATATCTTCAACGACATCTGGTTCACGTATGACGCCACGGTCGATGGCGCCGCCACTGCCTCGTTCTGCACGTTCTTAGATTCGACCTTCGACACGAAGATGGCGGTCTACGCCAACGGATGCGAAGGTGGAGATCCGATTGCCTGCAACGATGACACGTGCGGCCTCTTCTCCGAGGTCTCCTTCGGAACGGTCTGCGGCGAGACGTATCTGATTCGGATCGGCTCCTACAGCGCCGTCGGACAGGGCATCGCCACGCTCGACATCAGTGCCAGCGGCGAATCCTGTGGTGGCGGAGACACTTGTCCTGCTGACTTCAACGACGACGGTCTCGTTGACGGAATCGACTTTGGGTTCCTGCTCGTCGCTTGGGGTGAGTGCACCGGGTGTGCTGAAGACCTCAACGATGATGGCATGGTCGATGGAATCGACGTGGGACTGTTCCTCGCCGCCTGGGGTCCTTGCCCCTGATCGGCACGCTCCTCGATAACCCGTTCCTGCACGGGTTCATCTCAAGAATCAACGCCCCTCGGTTTCGGCCGAGGGGCTTTTTTTGGTGCAACAACTGTCGTGAATTCTTAGGAATCAACCCCTTCGTGGTCTATAGTTCCAAGGTTGGGAACCTGACCCACCTCAAGCCGTACCTTACCAACCGACCGTCGGAATATTCGTCTCTTCGAAATTGACGCACCACGGATCTTTCTGGCCTTTGGCCAACGAGAAGTTTTCCTGTCTATGAATCGCATACGTCCCATCTCCATCGGTTTCGTGCTCATCGCGTTCTTGGGAGTGGCTGGTTTCAACCCCGCCGCCATCGCCCAAGTCTGCCCCGGCAAGGAGGACTGCCTCTCACCCCACGAGACGCCCGGCTGCAACGACCTTGCATGCTGCGTGGCGGTCTGCCTTGCCGATCCTTTTTGCTGCACGAATTGGGACACGACTTGCGTAGAGACCGCCGATGCGACGTGTGCCGGCCTCTGTGGCGCCACCGCCAGCGGCCCATGTTTTATCGCCAATTCATCACCGGGATGCGAGGACGCGTCCTGCTGCGATGTCGTGTGTTCGATCGATCCCTTCTGTTGTGACACAATGTGGGATGGAAACTGCGCGTTCTTCGCCGGCACCGTCTGTGAGGCGGTGGGCGGAACCTGCGGAGATCCCGACAGCGGCGAATGTGATCAAGCCAATGGATCGCCATCCTGTGCCGATGAGGATTGCTGTAACTCGGTCTGCGAAGTCGATCCCTCCTGTTGCGATCAGTCCTGGGATCTGGTCTGCGTGGCGGTCGCCGCGAGCATCTGCGGCGGCACCTGCACCGTGAGTTCCGAGGCCGGTGACCAAAGCGAGGCCGAAACCTGCCAGTCGGAGACCAACGACCCCTGCGAGGGAGGTACCCCCGAGACGATCACCAACGACCGCCGTTTCCTCGGGACTTTCCGGAATGGCAGTGATGTGGACGTCTATGCGATCGATCTTGCCGCATTCGACCTTGACCTCGATGGGGAGGTTCGAGTCCGAATCTCATTCGGTGCTGCCAGCGCCTCGCTCGGACTTCGACCTGCCGGATGTGATGAGACCCCAATCATCGCGATCGAATCTGCGGGATGCCAAGCAAGCAGTAGCATCCTCTGTATCCCAGCGGTGCCAAGCGAATTGATCGTCACCCCCGTGGGCTCGACCTCCGGCTGCAGTGAACCCGTCTACGCCGCGATGATCGAGATCATTGACTATTGCGGTGACGCGTGCGGCAATCCGATTGACTGTTTGGTTCCCCACCAGACCCCCGGTTGCGATGACCCAGAATGCTGCGACTTGGTGTGTCTCTCAGACCCACTCTGCTGCGACTGGACCTGGGATTCATCCTGCACCGTGACCGCTGCAGAAAACTGCGGCGGACCGCCACCGCCCAACGATCTCTGTTCGGAAGCCCAAGCAGTCGGCCTCGGCTCGACGCCGTTCCGACAACTCCTCTCCAATCTCGAAGAACCGGTCTCAGCGTGCATCGACGAGCGTCGCCGAGGCGGCGATATCTGGTTCGTCCACCGAGTCGCCTGCGATGGCCAGTTCTTTGTCGGAACCTGCGGCATCGCCGACTTCAACACCAACATCGACGTCTTTCGAGGCGGGTGCGATGCGCTCGAGCCGGTGATCTGTAACGATGACAATCTCCTCTGCGGATCGGAGACCAGCGTGGCGTTGATCGAAGGCGCCACGTGCGGCGAGAATCTCTGGATCCGGGTGAGCGGCGTGGATGACAAGACGGGAAGCGGTGTCATCTCGATCGAGTGCTTTGGCGTTTCGTGCCCTTGCGTCGCAGATCTCAACGGAGACGCCCGGGTGGACGGCGCCGACTTCGGCCTGCTGCTCTCCGCCTTTGGCCCGTGCCCAAGAGCTTGCCCGGCGGACCTTAACGAGAGTGGCAACGTCGATGGATCTGACATCGGTCTGATGCTGGCGCTGTGGGGTGATTGCTGAGCAAGGCGTCGACGTCGGGGCCGATCTCAGACCTCGGATGACGTCTCCGGCGTCAAACTTCGCCGCACAATCTTGCCCGTGGGGTTTCGAGGAAGCTCCTTGAGACAACGGATCTCGCGAGGAACCTTGAACTGGGCGAGCTGCTCGCGACAATGCGATCGCAGGGCCGTGTCATCAAACGTGGCATCGTCGACCAATTCCACAAATGCCAAGGCGACCTCGCCTCGGGACTCGTCGGGCACCCCAATCACGGCGGAACTCTTGACGGAAGGGTGCTTATCAAGCACTTCCTCGATCTCCCGAGGAAAGACGTTCTCGCCGCCGATGATGAGCATCTCCTTGATGCGACCAGTGATCGAGAGAAATCCATCGGCATCCATCCGACCCATGTCTCCGGTCCGGAAGAACCCATCCTCATCGAAAGCCGCGGCGGTCTCTTCAGGCCGATTGAAATAACCGGGCATCACGTTGGGGCCTTTAATCCGAATCTCGCCGTCTTGTTCCGGCCCCAGAATCGTCCCATCTTCTCCGACGATCCGTTCTTCGATCCTCGGCATGGCCTTGCCCACTTTGTGGGGGCGGAATTCCTCTGGGCGACACCAATTCGTACACGGCGCTGTCTCGGTGAGACCGTAGCCCTCGCAGATCCGGATTCCAAACGTCTCCAAGAAGCCGTCACTCACCGCATCCGGAAGTGGCTCGCCCCCCGCAACCGTAAAACGAAGGCTTGAGAGATCTTCTCGCTTGGCCGACTTCGCCAAGCGAAGCGCATTGAACATCGAAGGGATTCCAACCATCGCGGTCGGCTTATGCTTTCTTGCCAGTTGAAGAACTTTCTTCGGCATGAACTTGGCGGCGTAAACCGAACGGCAACCGACCGTCAACGGCATCAGCGTAAGGACCGTGAGGCCGAATGAATGGAACTGGGGCAGGACGCCGAGCATCACGTCACGTCGATTGAAATGTACCCATTCCACGATCTGGTCAATGTTCGCTGAAAGATTTCCAACGGTCAGGATCACCCCTTTGGGGCGCCCCGATGTGCCCGACGTGTACAGAATTACCGCGGGTTCATCGTCCTTCATTCGAACCCGACGAGTTCGCGGGGGTAATCCCTTGTATTTGATTTTCTCAGTTGCAATGACCTTCACATGGTCCGGCAGCGGCCCCGCGAAATCGAGCATCGGTCCGATGGTCACCACCGCGTCCAATCCGGCATCGTTGATCACGAAGGCCAGGTCCTCCTTCGACAGGAGGTAGTTGAGCGGAACCACCGTCCGCCCGAGACGCCAGGCCGCGAGCAGTGCGACTGGAAAAAGCCCGGAGGTCGGAAGCATGACCCCAATCCGAGGCTGATCCGTCGTGGCCTTGATCGCTTTTGCCAGATGGGCGGCGGCATAGAGCATGCCAATTCCCTTCCATCGTCGGAAGTCGTCAATGGCGATCTCAAAGAATGGACGGCGAAGAAGGGTCCGGCGGATTCGGTCGTAGAGTTTCATGACTTCGTACCATACGGGGACATGGCCGATTGCTGCCGAAGAAACATCTTTCCACGAACCCTGGGCCTCCTCATGGGCCTTCTCGCGTTCGTCCCCGCTGGCTGCGGAGAGGACCAACTTCGTCGATACGACGCCTCGGTCTTGGCGTTGTCCGACGGTCGAAATGAAACCGCCCTGGCCGATGCCAAATCAGCGTTGGGCTCCGGCGACGGCTCCCTTCGGGCTCAGGCCGCATTTGTGGCCGGCGTCGCGGCAACTCGGCTTGACGAACCAATGGCGGCCCGCCGGTATCTGGGGACGGCGGTTCGATCAAATGACCCTCTGCTCTCCGGTCGCGCCTTGGTCCAGCTTGGTGTCTTGGAAAGAGCTGAAGGCAACCGACTTGCCGCCGCCAAATCCTTTGAAAATGCCGCGGCCAAACTCCCGGGGGAAGAATCGGGCCAAGCCCTCCTGTTGGCAGCGGAAGATTTTCGATCCGTTGGACGACAGACGCAGGCACGCCGCTGCCTCGACCGAGCAACGGCCAGCAGTGGCGACACCGCCAACAAAGCCCGGCTTCGACTCGAATCGACGGGATATGCCATTCAGTTCGGGAGCTTTGCCCAACGGGACAATGCGACTCGACACGCCACCACGGTCCGGGCCGAGGTGCGACGCTCCGGACTCGGCGAAGTTCGAATCCGACTTGAATCTGGCAACTGGAAAGTACAGGCTGGCGCTTTCCCAGACCGGGCCACTGCGGGACGATCGCTTCGACGACTTGGCCGTAGCGATGCGGTGGTCGTCGCCATCGGCGGATAGACGGAATCGCGACGAGCCCCCTCTGCAGCCCCATCAGACCCCGCATCAGACATCCGAGATGGAACCGCGACGGACTTTGTGCCGAAGAGCGAGAGAGAACGGAGCGTTGAGCCGTATACTCATTCGGGTGGCATTCCCGAGCCAATCGACCTGCGGCCCTTCTGGAGCCCACGATGTTCATCCCGACACTGGCCGTTCTTCTCACCTTCATCCAGCCGGCAGTCGTGGCGATACCAGGCGAGAACACTGGCCAGAACTCAGGCCAAAAGTCAGGCCATAACATGGGCCATAACATGGGCCATAACATGGGCCATAACATGGGCCAAGCGGCATCGATCAACCGCGGCATCGGCGAACCAACTCGAATTCCCAATCAGGGCCAACTCCCCTACATGTGCGATCCCGCCATCTGCGATGGGATCCTTGCGGGTGAACGCGCGGCTCGGCTTGGCCCCTACCGGGGCATCCTCCAAGAAATTGCTCGAACGCATTTCAGCCGGCAGCAGAGCGCGACGGTCCGACTGGAAGGTATTCGACGTTTGATGACTTTGACCGATACGGGCTATCTCTTTGCGATGCCCGATGTCTACCGCAACGAACGGGATGACGTTCGCCGGGCGGTGATCGATCACCTCGCCGATTCCGGCGAAGTCGGCCAAGCGGTATTGGCGTGGACCGCTGTCTTCAGCAAGAACGCCGGCATGCGCATCGAAGCCACCGCGGCGATTCGCACGCCAGCTTCTCCGGCAGTTCTCGGGGTGCTGCAGATCGGTCTCCGAGGAACCGAACATGCGACCATTGATCAAGCGGGCAGACTTGCCGGCGTGATCGATGCCTGGGCGGCCATTCCGCACCTCATCGCGACGCAGTACGCCGCAGATCCGGTACGGAAAAAGCGAGACCTCGCGTGGATTGCCATCGGTACCCAACGGTCCTACGTTCAGAATCTCATTCCCGTCGCCGGAGACGGCGCCGGGGCCTTCCGGCCGGTGATCGGCCAGATCACGGAAGGATTCGTGATGCGAGTGACCGACGCCATCGCCATCATCTACCGCACCGAAGTCCACCACGCCCTGGTCGGCATGACCAGCCGAGCGACCAGCGGCGATACCAGTGGCAACGGTTGGAGTTTCACCGCGTGGCGAGACTGGTACAACGACGAATTCCTCGCCATCGCTCAAGCCCGGGCGGATGCTGAAAACGATGCGCAAGCCGCCGCTGGCTTCGCGGAGGCGGAACGCCGCCGCCTGGACGCCGCGTCGGGTGAGGATTGAATCACGAGACGCCGGGCTCCGGTATTCTTCGTGGTATGTCCAACGAGACCCAACCCCGGATCCAGCGCGAGGACGGGACGCCTTCCGTCACCGCGTACGTCATCGCCTACAACGAGGCCGAGAAGATCGAAGCGGCGATCTCCAGCATCCTCTGGGCCGACGAGATCGTCCTCGCCGATTCCCATTCAACGGACGGCACGATCGAGATCGCGAAACGGCTCGGCGCCCGGGTGGTGCAGATCGACTTCGAGGGCTTCGGCCCGCTTCGCAACAAGGCCATCGCGGCCTGCCGGGGCGACTGGATCTTCTCGCTGGACTCCGACGAGCGGTGCACGCCGGAGGCCCGGGACGCCATTCTCTCGGTGGTCGCCGATCCGGACGCCGTCGACATCTGGAAGATCCCACGTCGAAACTGGTTCATGGGACGGTGGATCCGGCACTGCGGGTGGTACCCGAACTTCCGGCAGCCGCAACTGTTCCGCAACGGTCGCATGCACTACGACCAGCTACCGGTCCACGAGGGCTGGATCCCCGCGGACGGCGCGGAAGTCGCGATCCTCCCCGCCGACATCTGGCAGATCCCGTTCAAGAATCTCGGGGAACTGCAGCACAAGGCCAATCGCTACTCGACGCTCGGATCACAGAAGGTGCTCGCCCGGGGCGGCGGCCGATCCATGGCGGGCGCCGTGGCCCGAGGCTTCATCGAGTTCGTCAAGCACTACGTGTTCAAACTCGGCGTGCTCGACGGCTGGGCGGGATTCGTGATCGCGTTCGGCAACGCCGAAGGCGCGTTCTACAAGCACGCGAAGGCGTGGTGCGAGCGACGGTCGACCCCGCCTCCGAGCTCACCCCCGCTTCGACGCGAATCGGACCGGAGCGATTCGTGAGCGGCGAGGCCGGGACGCCCGCCGCGAGCGTGATCGTGAGCACCTACAACGCCCCCCGGTCCCTCGAAGCGATCCTGCAACGACTCTGCGCCGGCAGTCGCCGCCCGAAGGAGATCGTCGTCGCCGACGACGGTTCCACCGACGCCACCGCGGCGATGATCCGATCGTTCGAACCACCCGCGGGGACGCGGATCAAGCACTGCTGGCACGCGGACGAGGGTTTTCGAAAGACCCGCATTCTCAACGAGAGCGTCGCCCACGCGACCGGCGCCTACCTTGTCTTCCTCGACGGCGACTGCCTTCCACATCCCCGGTGGCTGGAGGATCATCTCCGGCTCGCGGAGCCCGGCGCCTTCGTCCAGGGACGGCGTGCGTTCATTCCAGCGCGTTTCGTGGAGGCGGTGCTCGACGGCCGGACCACGATCGCGGGGCTGCTCCGACGCGGTCGTCTTTCCGGGATCTTCAAGGCGATCCGGCTTCCGGTGCCTCGGATTCGTCGAGACCACGATCTCTACGGTCTGCTCGGATGCAATCTCGCGATGTGGCGAGACGACGTCGTTCGAGTCAACGGGTTCGACGAGGCCTTCGAAGGCTGGGGGATCGGCGAGGATTCGGATCTGTGCGTCCGCCTCTACAACTTGGGCGTCGAACGCAAGATGGTGCACGGTCGGGCGCTCGTCTACCACCTCGACCATCCGGAGCTCCCCCGCGATCACGTGCCCGAGAGTCTCGCCCGCCTCCAGCGAAGCATCGACCTCGGCCTCACGCGATGCGAGGCGGGACTCGATCGACATCCGTCGCCGAGCCCGTGAAAAACGGCGGGCTCAACAGGAATCGATCGCGTCCGCCAGCCGTTCGTATTCATCGAACTCGTTGTAGACGTGGACGCTGAATCGCAGGAATCGCCGGCCACCGTGATACATGACCGGAATCTCGATGCGGTGGTCTTCGAGCAGTCGCGCCTGCACGGGATCGACCGAAATCTCGAGCGGCCCGGATTTCGGATCGGCCGAAGGCAGCGGCGATCCGCCGCCATCGGGCTGCAGACGGTCGGGCAGCGGCAACGTCGCCATGAAGCCGAGCGATGAACCGTCGAGCGGGGAGATGGGTTCGACCCCGAGGCGTTCGACGAGCATCGCGTGCGCCTCGATCGTGAGTTCGCGATTGCGACGCCGCACCACGTCCCAGCCGCCGAAGCGATCCATGAAATCGATCGCCTCCTTTGCGAGGAGCCACGGTACGGGATCGAAGGTTCCCTGCCAGTCGAACTCGGCGGTGAACGCCTGATCGAGATGATGGCTGATCACCGTCGGCTTGATCCGATCCTCGAAATCCGACCGGACCACGAGAACCGCCGTGCCGCGAAGTGCGCACGGCCACTTGTGAAGGTTGCCGGTCCAGGCGATGGGGTCGCCGATGTCCGCGGCCGCCGCCGGTCGATCGAGCATCCCCGGTGCGTGGGCGCCGTCGACGATCGTCTCGACGCCGTGCGACTTCGCCATCTCGACGATCGCGCGGGTCGGAAGCACGAGGGCCGTCGGTGACGTGATCTGATCGAGCACGAGCAGTTTGGTTCGCGGCGTGATGGTTCGCTCCACGGCGTCGATCCAATCCCCGGGACCATTGATCGGTAGCGGGATTTCGATCTTCCGTGGCACGATTCCGCGACGACGCGCGGTCATCAGGATCGTCTGCCAGATCGCGTTGTACCCCTGGTCGAGATGAAGCACCTCGTCCCCGGGCTCGAGGGGAATCGACTGGAGGATCGCGTTGATCCCGTTGGTGGCGTTCGACACGAAACCCGTTCGATCACCGTCCGACCCGAGGAAGCCAGCCACGCCTCGCGCGGCGTCGCGAATCCCGAGGACTCCTTCCCGCCAGACACCCTCCACGGGATTTCGTTCAATTTTCCGTCGAACTTCAATCGCCCGGTCCTGCAACGCTCGAGGAATCGCACCGAAGGAACCATGGTTGAGAAACACCAGGTCGGTTTCCAGTTCCCAGAGGGATCTCGCGGAAGCGCCGAATTCGAGAAAGGTCGATGGGGTCTTCATAAGACGCGAAGCCTAGCCGCAGGAACTCGAACACGAAGATCCGCCAGATTCCCGGAAACCGCCCAGAACGCCCTTAACCTCACCCCATCAAGACCCATTCGAGTGTTCGGATGGGGGTGTCGTCTCGCCCAACTGCCCCCCGCTCTGGCGAGACGACATTTTTTTTGGCCGTCTCAAGATCCTCCCGACCGGCCGCGCGCGGGTTTTCTCGATCCAGAACCCCGTTTTCCTGGTCAGGCATCGTGATCAGCGACGTACGGCTTCTGTTGGGGGTAACATCTACCAAACGAATTGTGGAGGCTTACCCGGACATCTTCCGAACAAGGTTATGACGCGACGGAATCGTGCCTTCCAGCCCGCCGCTCCTCAGAAGGATCAATTCGATGACCATGCCTCTCGTTCAACTCGGCCCTGGCGGCGACTACATCAGACGAATCGTCCCTGCCAACGATCGACTGCAGTCAGTCACTCGCCCGTTCTCACTCACAGATTCGAGCGGCCGTCTGGTCTCCCACCCGAATGCTGGTGCCTCCACCGTTGGTCCAATCGCATGGCTCCTGAACGCCCTTCAAGTGATCGGTCTCATCCAACTTCGCACTGCCGCATCACCGATTCCGACCGATGTTCCGTCCTCGAAGCTCGCTCCGCGACGCCGGCGACTCGGTATTTCAGCCCGAACCGCCCGAAAATTCCAAGAGACTGCCGATGATCTGCTCACGGCGATCCCCTCGACACATCCCGCGATCCTCGAACGCTTCGTCGGGATCGATCGAATCGAGATCAGCACCGAAGCATTCGATCGATACCAATCGCCTTCCTCGACCGCTGTTCGAGCCATGGAACGTACCGAACCCCCGCTCGAATCGTCTGGCGCGGAGTTGCTCCACTCCGCGCCGACGATTCCGGCCTCGATTTCGCAGCCGAATCACCAGCCCGTCGCCACTCGCAGCCGACTCGCCAAACTGCTTGCCACCGCGACGCTCGAGCGTCAGCGGCAGGCAATTATCCATGCCGCGCACCAACGAAAATTGAATTCTCCGTCACTCTCGCCGCCCGAATCGACTCGCCATCATCCGACCCAGGAATCTGAACATGAACCTCACACCCAAACAACTCCGCATCTTCGAATTCATTCGGACGTATCGGGGGACGCAAGGCTTTTCGCCGACGATGCAGGAGATCGCAGACGAATTCGAGGTGAGCAAAGTCACAGTGTTCGAGCATGTCGAAGCGCTCGTCGCGAAGGGCGCCCTCGAACGCGATGCCAACAAGGCTCGCTCTTTGTGCCCAGTTGAAGAACCAGCCAAGGACGAACTCTCATTTCCCTTGGTCGGCCGGATCGCCGCCGGACGCCCAATCGAGAAGTGCGAGGACGACGGCGAGCTCAATCTCGGCGAGATCTTCGGGCCTCGAAAAGGACGGCATGGAGAGATGTTCGCGCTTCAAGTCGAAGGCGAATCGATGCGGGACGAAGGAATCTTCGATGGCGACTACGTGATCGTCGAGAAACGCCAAACGGCCCGAAACGGCGAACGCGTCGTTGCACTGCTGCCCGAGGGCGAGACGACGCTCAAGACCTTCTTTCGTGAGAAAGACGGCACGATACGACTCCAGCCTGCCAATCCAGATTTCGAACCGATCATCGTCCGCGACTGCAAGATCCAAGGCGTGGTGACCGGCGTGATGCGTCGGTACTAGCGAAGAATGCTCGCCGTCATGATCAGCCTTCTGTCGCCCATCGATCAAGGATTCGGCCGAGATCCAGGCCATTGACTACCCCGTCGCCATTGAGGTCGGCGTCGGAGGACTTCTTTACCTTGCCCCAGTCCGCAATCATGAGGCCCAAGTCCGCCGCTTCAACGTTGCCGTTTCCATTGAGATCCGCAGTTCGGAAAACCGTAATGCTCCCATCGATGGTCTCAAGCGTGGGGATGGAGAAGTCGTAATTGAAGAACTGAACATTCGCGAGCATGATTGGAATCACCGTCCCAGGCTCAAGAAACGCAGGGACTTCGATCACCAGCCCGACGAGCCGATGGTCACCCGGGGCGATCTGATCCTCGTTAAAAATGCAGGCTGCATCGACTCGACCGCTATTTGACGGCGTGTTGTCCCAACCTTCCCATCCGTTACTGAAGATAGGCCCGTCATACACGACGGCTTCGACTGGTAACCCGTCGGGCATCGCATTAAACCCAAAACCACCGATGAGATCCATGGTCTCAGCACTGACGGGTACTGCAATGGCTTGGCCTCGAGTGGCGTTCACGTTTGCGATCTTGAGAATAGCACCACCATCGCCGGCGAATGCCGCCAGTGAAGGCGTGAGAAAAATGCTTGCGATTAGTGCGTGATTCAGCATGCGAGCTAGACCCCTTGAAGATCTGAAAGAAAGAGACGCGACTCCGACCGAGATTCAAATTCCGGACCGGCGACCGCTCAGGGTAACCGATATTTCCTAGCGAGATCTGAGTCGGTTCCAGATGTCTGACCCGCAGAACAATAAGGAACATACACCAGCAACCCCTCAGCTCAAGAAAAACTCCCACAGATCAGTGGTACTGCTTGAAAAAACCTGGTTTTTAAGTCCGATGAGCAAGATCGAGCACGACTTGGGACGATCAACCGCGACTCAAGATCTCATCGAGGACCGCGACTCACCATGGGCGGCAAGAGCCATCGGGGCGATGAACTCCTTGACCGCATCACCGAGATTCTTTCCGGATCGGGATGCTTCGTTGATCGCCCGAACCAACGCCGATCCCAGGATGGCAGCGTCTGCGTCTCGCACCACCGACGCCACGTGTTCGGGCGTCGAAATACCGAACCCCGCGGCCAACGGGAGTTTTGTGATCGCGCGAATCTCCGCGACCCGATCCCGTAGATCCGGCGCCTCTCGGTGTTCGCCGGTGAGCCCTCCCCGGGCAAGCAGATAAATGAACTCGCGAGCCATCGACGCGATTACCATCATTCGCTCAGGCGTTGTATCGGGCGCCAGCAACGTGCTAAAGGCGAGACCATGCGTTTCGGCTGCTTCAACCAGCGGCGCGACCACATTGAGATCCGCATCTGGAACGATGAGCCCATCGAATCCCGCCGTTGCGAGTGACGCGACGAAGTCTGATCGTCCAAGTCGATCCACGATTGAAATGCTCACCATGGCGAGAATTGGGATTGTAATCGATGGCCGAATCGTCTTCACTTTCGCCAAAACGCCCTCGACCGTGACGCCAAGTTCCAGTGCGTCGTGCATCGCTGCCGCGATGAGCGGCCCGTCAGCGATGGGGTCGCTGAACGGCATCCCGATCTCGACCGCATCTGCTCCACCCCGCTCAAGCCCCTCAAGGACGGAACCCAGCTGCTGGAGCGTCGGGTGACCGGCGACCACGAACGGCATGATGGCGGATGAACCATCTGACCTTCGTCGAGCGAACATGTCTGCAAGTCGTCCCATCGGAGACGCATCGTACTCCCGTCCACCCATCAGATGCGGCGAAAGAGCCGTGATTCCCGGACTCAATCATCACAGTTGATACCTCGAACCCCAACACTCCGCTGAGCGGATTGGACTGACGTGAATGATCCGTCGATACCTCCGATATGCCAGACCGTCCGAACATCATGAATAAGACCACCACCACATGGCTGATCGTGGCCGCAATCGTCGGAACTGCGACGGTGCTGCTCGGCGGAAGAATCGCCACCCGAAAGGATCATGCGAGTGCGATCGGCCATCACTGGCGATCACTCACCCCGATCTGGGGCGAGCCGGATTGCACCGCTCAAACGGCCCGGTTGAGCACCCGCGAAAGCGTTTCACGTCCAACCGCCCAAGGAGGCGGCCTTGTGATTCCACACCTCGAACTGATCATCGAAGATCCCGCGCCAGCGATCGGACCGTCGGCTTCTAATGTGCACCGAACGTTTATCTGGAGCGACGACGCCACCGTCGATCGCCACATGCACCGAGTCACGGTTGGTGATCTTCGGGCCGTCGGAATGGAAACCAGAATCGCGGTGAATCGATCAAAGCCGGTCAAAGTGGTTCGGATCGATTCCTCAGGCAACGTGATCGAGATCAACGCGGTCCGCCCCGTCTTCGTCACCGTGCTCCCCCGCTAAGAGAGCCTCGAATACATCGAGATCGTCGCACCTTCTAGGCCAGCCTCTCTGGCCCTGCTGGCGATTTCGACCTTCCCGACGAGGCTCCCTCGAGAACCCTTGGCGAATAAGAATGCCTTTGGCGGACTCCACCCCCCACCAACCCGCAACAACCTTGACCCTCCAAGACATGCTGATACCTTGTGTGAGACGAGAGTGCTCTGCCAACCCATCCCAAGAGAGAGTCCCATGCGCCTACCTGTACGTACCCTTCGCGTTCTCGTAGCCTTCACTTTTTCGGGTCCAGTCTTCAGCGATACGGTCACGGTCGACGCGAACGGATCTGGTGATTACACCACGATCCAGTCCGCCATCGATGCCGTACCGAATGCATCGACGATTCTGGTCTCACCCGGCATTTACAACGAGACCATCGATCTCGGCACGAAGAACTTGGTGATTTCGGGAATAGGCAAAGATGTCTCAAAGACCGTCATCGACGGTTCCGGACTTAGTTCCTCCGTGGTGAGAATCAGCGGCGAGCAAGACTCGAGCACCATCCTGCAAATGCTGACCATCGCCAACGGCGTCGCTGGTTCACGACTCCCCGGAAACGCCAACATCCTGGCGGGCGGCGGACTCCTCGTGATTGATTCGAACCCTCGGATCGAATTCTGCCGGATCATCGGAAATCGCTCCGGATTTGGCGGCGGTGCGTATCTCCTTCGCTCGGAATCCACCATCGCGGACTGTCTCTTTGACGATAATTTCGCAAGTGCCGACGGCGGCGGACTCTTCGTCTTCCGCGGTGCCACGCGAATCTGCCGGAATAACTTCGTCGACAATCGTGCGGTCAATCATGGTGGCGCTGCGAAGTTTGTGCTCGGCGAGTCCTACGTCCACGACTGCACCATGAATGAGAACGTCGCGAATCAAGGGGGCGGCATCTACTGGTTCGCCAATTCCCGAACGAAGCCACTTCTGGTTGATGACTCGATCATCACCTTGAACCATGCCAATAAGGTGGGCGGCGGCATCAAGACCCGATTTGGATCACCCCCCATCGCACTCAGCGGCGTCACGGTCTGTGACAATACGTCAGATGAGATCGATGGCCCCTACCTCGATCTTGGAGACAACACGCTCTGCATATGCCCCGGCGATCTGAGTGGCGACGGCATGGTGGGCGGCGCGGATCTCGGCGTCCTGCTTGCCCTCTGGGGGCCCTGCAACTCGCCGGACTGTCCTGCCGATCTGAATGGTGATGGGGCCATCAATGGCGCCGACCTCGGACTCCTCCTGGGATTGTGGGGTCCTTGCCGCTGAACGGCGGTCAGACGACTCCAAACACCGAGGAACGGTAATCTGGCCGGGTGTCTGATCAGCCTTCCAGTCTCCGACGCCTCGAATTCGATGGCCAGCAAGAATCGGCCATCCACCGATCTTGGCTGGGAATCGCGATCAAGTTCGCCTTGGTACTCGTGGTTCTCGGAGCGATCTTCTTCGTCTGGCAGACGTGGATTCAACCACAGGAAGCACAACTCGATGCCGCATTGAAACGACTCGGCCCCTGGGGCCCAGTTCTCTTCATCTGCATCTTCCTCGTCGCCACCAGCATCTTCTTCCCCGAGTCGGTGCTGGCCATCGCCGCGGGGACAATCTTTGGACTCTGGTGGGGGCTCCTCTGGGTCGTGGTCGCCGGCACCCTGACGGCGGTGGTGATCTTCTGGCTCGGCCGCCGTGTCCTGCGGGAACCGGTCACCCAGATCCTTGATCGACACCCGAAGATCAAAGCGGTCGATGCCGCCACTTCAGACAGCGGTCTCAGACTGATTTTTCTCCTTCGGCTCGCTCCCTTGAACTACACGTTGCTTTGCTGGCTCCTTTCGGTCAGCAAGGTTCGCTTCCGTACCTATCTCATCAGTTGCCTCGGGATGTTCCCGGGGAACTTCTCGACCGTTTATCTCGGCTTCGCCGCCCGGCATACCGCCGATCTCGCCACCCGGATCAAGGCCGGGGATCCACCGGTCGAAGGCGATTCGCTGGTTCATGAGATCACCTTGTACAGCGGCCTGGTGATCTCGGTGATCGTGAGCCTGATGGTCGCGAGAATCGCCATGCGGACGATTCACGCGGCGTCCACACCGGCGCCCACGGCAGCGAATGACCAATGATTCGATTCCTCGCACTCGCCATCGTGTTTCTACAAGCGTCGACTGCGATCGCTCAGGATTCGAAACCGCCAAACATTATTCTCTTCGTCTCCGACGATCATCGCGCCGACGTCCTGAGCTGCGCTGGTCATCCAATCGTGCAGACTCCGAACATCGACCGCCTCGCGGCGGACGGCGTTCGATTTGAGAACGCCTTCGTCACCACCAGCATCTGTGCCGCGAGCCGTGCCTCGATTCTGACCGGCCTCCCCGAACGTTCGCATCAATACACGTTCGGTCGCCCACCGCTGGCCGCAAGCTTGGCCGCGTCGAGCTATCCGGCGGTGCTTCGTCAATTCGGATATCGCACCGCATTCATCGGCAAGCTGGGAGTCTCAATCGGTGGCGGCCGAGCATCGATTGATGCGATGTTCGACGAATTCACGCCATTGTCCCGTACTCCCTACATCAAGACCCTCAAGGACGGAACGACCAGACATGTCACCGACATCACGGGCGATGAGGCCGTCGCATTCATTCGCCGCCAGTCCAACGAAAAGCCGTTCTGCCTGTCCGTGAGTTTCAACGCCGGCCACGCAGAAGACGGTGATCTCGACGAGCACTATCCGCCGCCTCCGAACGAAGCCGGGCTCTACGCCGAAGTCCCGCTTCCCCGCCCCCGACTTGACGGCGGCGCGACCTTCGACAGGCAACCCGAATTCCTCCGTCAATCCATGAACCGAGATCGGTATCACTGGCGTTGGGATGAAGAAAACAAATACCAAAGGAATCTCCGCGGCTACTTCCAGATGCTCACGGGGCTCGATCGAAACCTCGGCCGAGTGCTCGAGGAACTCGACCGCTCCGGACTTGCTCAGGACACCGTGGTGATCTTTATGGGTGACAACGGGTACTACATGGGCGAACGGGGCTTCGCTGGAAAGTGGTCCCATTACGAGGAGTCGCTTCGGGTAC
>Ga0222662_1000841_pt1 | contig 19411 bp, 31 predicted proteins | sample AntAcemetagen600_FD_179821 | JGI IMG/M metagenome (GOLD analysis project Ga0222662, IMG submission 179821) | Saline water microbial communities from Ace Lake, Antarctica - #600 | ecosystem: Environmental > Aquatic > Non-marine Saline and Alkaline > Saline | place: Antarctica: Ace Lake...
TGTTATTAGACGTAATGCAAAAACAGGTGAAAGAGAGCCTGTGATTACTGTTAAGACTTATAAATCAAATGACTATGGTCATGAGGTTATTGTTGATGGCCCTTGTAAAATTATATATAGCCCTGATAAACCTTTAAGCTGTGGTGCTAAAGTTTGGATAGAAACGGAGGAAAATGTTTATGTTAAATGAAAAAAGAAAAAATAAACTAATTATGTGTGAACATTGTAATGTATGGGTTGCAGTAATAATACATGAACATAATTATTACTGTGCGGACTGTGCCTTGTTCGATATAGGCATACCATTTAAAAGAACTATATCAATAGAAGATGCAAACTTAAGTAGAAAAATACAATGACTCATCAATTAAATTTTATATACAACGACTCTGATTGGGTTTGTCCAGCGGAGTATCCAGATTTATCTAAAGCAACTGAGATTGCAATTGACTTAGAAACTAAAGATCCAAACATTAAAACTAAAGGACCGGGTTGGGCAACATTTGATGGATACATTGTAGGTTTCGCAGTAGCTGCACTTGGCCAACAGTGGTACTTTCCTATAGCTCATGACGCAGGAGGTAACATGGACTCTGCGATCACAACTGCTTGGATGCAAGACATATTAAAACTACCTGCAACTAAAATATTTCATAATGCAAGTTATGATGTGGGTTGGTTATTAGTTAATGGATTTGAAATCAAAGGCAAAATTGTAGACACTATGATTGCCGCAGCTTTGATTAATGAAAATAGATTTAGTTTTAGTTTAAATGCTTGTGCTAAAGATTATTTAGGTGAAATTAAAAATGAAACTTTCTTAAATGAAAAAGCTAAAGAATGGGGGATAGATCCAAAAGCCGACATGTGGAGATTACCCGCTGGTTATGTGGGTTTTTACGCAGAACAAGATGCAGGGTTAACCTTAAGATTATGGGATAGATTTAAAGCAGAAATATCTAAACAAAGTTTGCATGATGTGTGGGAGATGGAGATGGAGTTGTTACCTATACTAATTGATACAAGACGTAGAGGTATTAGAGTTGATGAAGAGAAAGCTCATCAATTAAAAAAAGAATTTAAAAAAAAAGAAAATGAAGTTTTACAAAATATAAAAAAAGAAACTACATTGGATGTAGATATTTGGGCGGCAAGAAGTGTTGCAAAAGTTTTTGATAGAATGGGTGTGGAATACCCACGGACAGAGAAAAGTGATGAACCAAGCTTTACACAAAACTGGTTAGTAAATTGTGATAACCCGATAGCGCAACTAATAAGAGAAGCAAGAGAAATAAATAAATTTCATTCAACATTCATAGACTCAATTTTAAGATATACCCATAAAGGTAGAATTCATTCTGAGATTAACCAACTTAGGTCTGACCAAGGTGGTACTGTGTCTGGACGTTTATCATACTCCAACCCCAACTTGCAACAGATACCCGCACGTAATAAAGAGTATGGAGATAAAATTAGAAGTTTGTTCTTACCAGAAGAAGGTAAACAATGGGGTAGTTTCGACTACTCACAACAGGAGCCTAGGCTTGTTGCTCACTACGCTGCATCGGTGGATACTGAATTCGAAGGTGCAGCGGAGTTTATTGAAGCTTATAAAAATGAATCTGCTGATTTCCATCAAATCGTTGCTGACATGGCGGGCATTACCAGGACTCAAGCTAAAACTATTAATTTAGGTTTGTTTTATGGTATGGGAAAAGCTAAATTAGGTAAAGAATTAGGTATTGATAAAGATAGAGCAGAAGCCTTACTTCGAAAGTATGGTGAGAGAGTTCCTTTTGTCAAGAGATTGACAACTGAGGTGACCAACAGCGCTTCTAAGTATGGGTTTATTCGGACTATAGGGGGACGTAAATGCCGATTTGATATGTGGGAGCCATCTACCTTCGGAATGAACAAAGCAATGCATTACGAGGAGGCTAAGGCCTTCTACGGTAACAATATTAGACGGGCCTTTACTTACAAAGCTTTAAATAGATTAATTCAAGGATCTGCAGCAGATCAGACAAAACAAGCTATGATTAATTGCTACAAAGCAGGGTTTAAACCATTATTACAGATACATGATGAATTATGTTTTTCTATAAATGAAGAATCAGATATAAAAAAGGTGAAAGAATTAATGGAAAATGCTATTGAGGGTATTAAAGTACCTTCAAAAGTGGATATTGCCCTTGGTAGATCATGGGGAGAAGCAAAAGAATAGCACTATATTGCTATTTATATTAATTATGCTATATAATATTTTATGAAGCTATATCGTGTCCAAGTTAAATACATCAATATACATATTGATGAGACACTTGAGGCCGATAATGATAAAGCCGCTCTTGAGTATTTAGTAAAGAAGGTTGACTCAGGAGATGTAATAGAAAAAGAAGGGGCCGGATTTGAAAATCCTAACTTACTTTTTATAACCCTCGAGGAGATAAACCGAAATGCTACAAAAGTTAGTATCGGAGAAACTTCAGTTGGAGTCCATGTGGGCAACGCAAGCGTTAGCACAGGGTAGAGTGACTACCGAAATGAAGTGGATAGACATACAGATTAAAGATCTTAAAGTTAAGATTAATAATCAAAGTGTAGAAGATGCAAGAAAAGGTCTTTTAGATATAGCTAGTTAATTTTAACCTAGCTTCATAAAAAAATTAAATTTTTCCCTAAGGATAGTGCGTTCTAAATTAAAGGTAATTGTCTACATTCAAATTTAATAACTAATTTTTCCTCATTAACTGCTGTAGGATTGAGCTCTTTGAGAGCTTTATAGGATTGTTGATACCCTGCTAATGCGCATTCTAAGTGACTATTGAATTCGTAAGGTAGGTAACTGGATCCCGGACACTGGCCACTGGTCATGCTACATACGTATAAAATTAAAATGAATTTCATCCTATATTATCCTAGCTTATTATTTACTTGCATATCCCATTAAAATGTTTATATATATAATACAACAACACTAACAAAGAGGAGGCCTTATGGCAACAACAATGAAATGTGATTCGCAAGTGTTTAAGGATTGGAGTGCAAAGATAGATAATATCTTATCGCAACTACCTAAGACTGACATGAGTGGAGAACCTTTAGAGTACCAGGATGATGCATATCAAGAAGTTTTAAAAATGTTAGAGCAGTGTTGTATGCTCTTTGAAGATATGCCTATCTATCCAATCAACGAAAGTATCGCAAACAAACTAATACAAGATCAACAAAGAGGTGCCGATGAAAGACCTCATATTTAGTATGATGTTTATTGCATTACTAATACTTATCCCTGCAAAAGTTTTATTATTTATTTTTGCATCATTGGGATATTTAATACTTAACTAACCAAGAGGAGAAGATATGAACAAAGCGATCGTTAATAAATTTTTTGAAACTACGGATTATACGAAGTTCAAAAAAACTAGAGGCAACAGACCAGTAGATCCTGCTCACGTAGAGCAGTTAAAGAAGTTAATTTCTGATAAGGATTTATTTGATCCAATCAGAGTTAATAAAGATATGGAAGTCATAGACGGCCAACATACATTAGAAGCTAGAAAACAACTGGATCTAAAAGTTCCATATATTATTATGGATAGCAAAGATCCTTTAGATGTAGCGAGACTAAACACAGGACGTAAGAATTGGTCTATGATGAATTACTTGGACCAACACTGTGCTAGAAATAAAATGGATTATAAAATCTGTAAACTTAAGATGAACCTGTATGGTATGAATGTTTCAGAAGTTATAGTCTTACTTTTAAAACTAGCGAGTCTTTGGAATAGAATATCAACTGATTTTAAAACAGGAACGTTTATAATTCCTGCGGGAGGTATTGAAAACTGTGATCGAATTGGATCCCAACTGATGCATTTAAAAAAATACTTTGCGGGAATGGATGATAGCTCTAAAAGATTAAAGAGATCTATGGTCTACGCTTATATTATTGCTGACAAACATCCTAGGTGGGATTTCCCAAGGTTTAAAACTGCTTGTAAACAAAGATCAAGTTGGTTACTTTCTGGTACTTCTACTGCGGACTATGTTGAGATATTTGAAAGAATATTTAATGCAGGACGAGTACAATCCAAAAAAATTAATTTGGTTGAGTTTTTTAAAACTAAAGAGTACCAAGATAAATAGGAGAAACAATGGACGTAAACAAATGGAAGTCAATTGCAGTTGATATTGAATCCTACACAATCATTAGGGCTATGGGGGCAAACGGTCTCAGAAATCCTGGTAACATGATTAAGAAAATGGTTAGTGATTCAATTAAAAAAATTGCTAAAAAAGAAGGTGTTGCAGAACCTACAATGAAAGAGAATTTACTTAGCCAAGGAAAGAAACTCTTGAAGTAAGTAATAAAACTGTAATATAAGTTTGAAAAGGGCCGGGAGACTGGCCCTTTTTTTTTACTTGCAATCAAAATTAAAATACGTATTAATATAAATGTATTCCTAAGCCTAAATGAAATAAGTGGGGCTTTCAAAACACTTTATTTCCATCTAACAACGAAACTCAAATTTAACTTTAAAACAAAAAGGATATTTTGTGGGTGAAAAAGCTATGAAAAGTAGTGAAGAAGCATTGAACCATGCGTTGGATAAGCTTGTTATGGTCTGTCCAAATAAAAAAACGTATGATGAGTTAACAAGTTTAATGTTTCAGTTGTATTGTGGAAATGACTTTGGTTTAGGAAATTTTAGTCTTTCTTTCCTCGAGAAAATTGAGGATAGATGGCGATCAGGAAGAAAAGCTGCGGCTTCGGCCAAGGGCATCAGACTGGTTGTTAAAAATGCTTAACCACGGTGTTAGATCACACAATCCATATCTTTTCCCACACTGTGGTTATGCAAATGAGTGCCAAAGAAACTGATAGATTAATAAAACAAAGTAAAATCTTAATGAGTTTTATGTCTGGGGAAGAGAAGATGTATTACCTAGAACGAATGTGGGATCTTTACTTTGAGGTCTATGAAAAAAGGGATTGGCGAAAATCAGCATTTAATACACGAAAAAAATATTCTCCAATAACGGAGAAAAAAGCTTATGAGTTGCTCGCCAGCCTTGTTAAAATTTTTGGGCATTAAATTGTCCACGGAACTTTTGAATGCTAAAGAATACCCTGAACAGAGATTGTTCCAGGCTATCCTGGTGCAGGCGTTAGAGGATGCTGTGAACCCTTCGGGATTTAAAAAAGATACTTATTACAAGTACGATAGTCATGTGTGGTTTATAGATAACGGAGAAGAGTTTAAAGACATCTGTTGGGGTGCTGACATGGATCCTGATTTTGTAAGAGGTGAATATTTAAAGTTAGTGGACAGTACAAAAATTTATTTTACTAAGTTACAGTTGTCCTGGATTCGGTATCGAGAGTTATATAGAAAGTATAGGGCGGCTACTACTAAGGAGTCACGAAGATATATTAAGACTTTGATTGTTAAGGAAAATTTAAAAAAATTAAGTGATTGAGTCTCTGGAGGCTATAACAGAGAGCAATCTAAAAGACCCCCAGAAACAAGTGTAATATATAATAGAATAATGGCCACCGGACAACGGATAATGTGTGCAACGTACTGTTGCATAAATACCACAAAATTTCTACTATATAGATTCTCCTATGTAATGGAAAAAATAAAGTGCTCAGAGGGTAAAAGAGGTGTATCTGGTGTATCTAATCGACTATTAATCAATAACACCAAGGGTTATAATCAATTTTAGTGGTGTATCTATGGTGTATCTATGGTGTATCTATGGTGTATCTATTAAGGTATTCTTCCTGGAACGCAAACAGTTGGTTGTAGGGAACTAGTCATTACCTTGTATAATCTATATAGTAGAAAATTATGTATAAAAAGTTATTACTGCTTAAAAAGGGTATTGATGTAATTAGAGGTACAAGTAAATTAAAAGACTTTCCATCTGATGCAAGTAATAAACTTAATAAAAAATACCAGGGAAGATATTTCTTTGAAAGAGCTAAAACAAAAAAGGCAGATAAAGGTAGGGTTGAAGCTGCTAAAAGTTTTGCCGTAACCAACACTGACCCAACGGCAACCTGGGGAGTTAAGACTGTTCCTAAGAAAGATAGATTAATGTTAAGAGGTACACTAACAGCTAGAGAAACTGCTGTTGGTAGAAGATTGTTTTCTAGATTTGCACCTAAAAGAAATCCGTTTTCCTCTCCATCACAAAGGCAGGGAAGACTCGGTAGAATTATTGTACCTAAGAGTGCATTAAAGAGGTTGAAAGTTGATAGAAAATTAACTAGAGAAGTAAGAAAAGAAAATAATGGAGGTATAGTTTAATTATGTATAAAAAAATGTTATTAGGCGGGTTTATAAAAGGCGTTGTGGGTAAGGTGATTAAAGATGCTTACAAAGAATATATTAAACAAGGTGGTAGAAAAACAGCTGACATTGTTAAACAAGGACACAATAGTAAAATTACTAGATCTCAAGCTAAAACAGATATTAAGTCTGAACTACAGAGAAAAATAGGTAGTGAAAAAACACTCACTTCTATTCAGATAGATAACCTTAAAAATAAAACTGGATTTAATAATACAGATAGAAGAAATCTTTTGAAAAAAAGAAAACAACTTTTAAAAGAAACTATTAATAAATTAAAATAATATGCCTGCTGGACTTAAGAAAAAAGAGTTACGAACTGAACTTGATTTAACTCCTAAACAAAAAATGTTTGTGGAAATATATGTTGCAGATTGGGGATCAATTACTCAAGCTGAAGCATTAAAACGTGCGGGTTATGTTTGCACTAATGAGAAAGATTATGGCTCTGTTGCATCCAGAATGTTATCTAGAAAATTACATCCCCATATTGCAAAATACTTTGATAAATTATTTGAGAGAGAAGTTAAAAAATACGAAGGTGACAACCTAAGACGTTATAAAAGGTTAGAAAGAATTGCTGACAAGGCAGAGAAAGAAAAACAATTCGCTGCTGCTATTAATGCTGAGTATAGATCTGGTCAATTGGCCGGAGCTTACATAGATAAAAAAGAAATAACTGTCAGTGGTTTGGAGGGTATGTCACGTGAACAACTTGAAAAAAAATTGGAAGAACTGTCCATCAAAATCGATGGCCACAACGCCAAGACGATTGAAGTTAAGTCCGAAGACGTTACAACAATTGAAGAAGGCTAGTTGGTCGGAGTGGTTAGATGCTTTTAATCAAGTACATAACTCAACCCTCACTACTTCAGTTGGAACTATAAAAGTAAAGATAGATGACTAAAAAACTTAAAACTTCAAAGTTAAAGTTTAACTTTAGACAATTAGGTAATGACATCGCTGTCTATCCATTTGTAGAAGTTAGGTGGCAAGATATTGAAGGTGATGCTGGTTGGAGTGATATTAAGTCCTTGCAAAAAGAAGAACTTCCCATATGTGTTTCAAAAGGTTATTTACTTAGCCAGGAAAAAGGTATTACAAGATTATTTAGTGATTATATTGAATCAAAAAATAAACCTACGTTTGATAATATTGGAAATACCACTATCATTCCTACCTCAGTTATTATATCAATTAGAAGAATTAAAACTTAAATACTGATTAGATTATGAGCTCTAAAAATAATGAAGCAAGACTTTGGCAGAAGGTTAAGAAAGGATTAACGGATTGCTTTCTAACCCGCATAGAATCTAGCACTATCAATGGAATTCCTGACATTCATGTAGTACATAAACAAGAAGTATTTTGGATAGAATTAAAATCAGATTTGTTAAGTTATCCAGCACTAAATAAATGGCAGATTGTGTGGATCAATAAGTATGTGAAAGCAGGTGGTAAAGTAATTATCCTAAAAGAGAACTTGGGTAAGACCCCCTTGCAGAGTGTCTTAGAACTGTACAGACCGGTGTCACTGTTCACTGAACCTCGTTCACTGGTCCCTCGTTTCTCGTTCAAGGCCCCCTATCACTGGACCACGGTCCAGCAGCAGGTGCTCCGGGAGCTGGGATCCAGTCCTGAGGCAGCGTAGCTCTCGTTCTCGTCCTCTGGCCACCAATTTTTTCCTCTTTGTTAGGTTGGTGGCCTGGGGACCAGCATCCTGAGCTGAGTAAGTTGAGTAAGCTGAGTAAGTTGAGTAAGTTGAGTAAGCTGAGTAAGTTGAGTAAGTTGAGTAAGCTGAGTAAGTTGAGTAAGCTGAGTAAAAAGATTCTTCTTGACAGATATCCCATGATATCTTATATGTATTAGCGAAACTAAAACTAAGGAGAAATATGAATTGGAAAAAATATATACAACAATCTATTAAAACAGGTCTTAACAGTCCTATTCCATACAAAGTAATTCCATACAAAAATGGAGTTGGTATAAAAAAGATAGAGTTTTTAACCTCGTTTAAAAAAAGAAAAATAAATGCCTGAGTAAGTTGAGTAAGCTGAGTAACCATCAGCTCAGGGTGCTGGATCTCGTTTCTCGTTTCTCGTTCAAGGCGAACCTCGTTCTCGTTTAACGGATACCGCATCCCCCCCGCAGCGTAACCTTCAGACCCCCATGCACCAGCTCAGGAAACTTTTGCTTGACGCTGATCCCATGATGTCGTATGGTCAGACAAACAAAGGAGGAAAATTATGGCAGTAGATTTCGACGCACTCGATCTCGTTCGAACACAGAACAAAGCTCGTTCCTATAACAAGAGAGTTGACCACCTGCAGATGCAGAACAAGGAGCTCTGCGCGCTGGCAGAGGACTTGATTAAGGAAATGCCACAGGGAAACCGCAAGATGATGTACCAAGAAAGATTAAAGAAAATTAAAGATTCTTCTTGACAAGTATCCCATCAGCTCTTATATAAGGAATGCGGAAACTATAACAAACAAAAGGAGAGCAACAATGACTATAAGTAAAAAACTAATAAAACAGATGAACGAATATTACGGCTCAGAATATATTAAAGTAGAAGAAAATAAACCTGAAGATGGAAAAACTTATTCATTGACCGGTGCCAAAGGCACAGCATGCATTGCCAACGGCAACACATGGAAAGAATCGGAGGTGAAAGATGACTAATACAATAAAAGAATGGTTGACTGAAGAGCAAGAAGCTAAAACTTTTTTAATTAAAGATATAGCCGAACACGGTTGCGCTGGTGGCGTGTCGGGTCTAACCTACTACAACGAAACTAATGCCTTTTATGATGCTCATGAAACTGAGATTTGGAGTATACTATCGGATGCAGCAGATGCTGCTGGGATCTTAAATGGTTTGATGCTGTATAACATTTGCAAGAATCCCGACTCTCTTACTATATTGAAGAATGACCTCGTGTGGTTCGCCGTTGAGGTTGCCGCGCAAGAGCTACAAGATAATTTAGAGGAGCCCGCTGCTGGAGCTGCAGCGTGACCATCGTCGTCGTTTGGTTGTGTCTTCTCTTCCTGTTCCCCGGTTTTACATTAGCGGGGACCGGCCTGCTGATCCTTTCGCTCGTTGGAGTTCTTTGATCCAGTCTCGTCTCGTTTTAGTTAGTGGATAGCACCTGCGCCTGACTCAGTCAGAGCTGGGGACGCCGTCAGATTCTTTTGCAGAAGCTCGGTCTCGTTTGAGGTAATGGATCACATCGGTTAAAGATTACTTAAAAGCATCTGGGGACGCTGGGGAAAAGCTGGGACAGAAGATTGATGAATATCATGTGTTTTTTTAGTTTAGAATTCTTCTAAAAGATAATCGTTGCACTAGTGCATACGATACGATAAGATATAAACTTAATCAACAAAGGAGAAAAGTTATGGGATTAGATCAACACGCACACTTAAGAGGTGAGCAAATAGATTGGAAGAAATATTACTCTGATGATAGTGATCAAGAGAATAATTTTTTTGTCTGGAGAAAACACGCAAGACTTCAACAGTTCATGGCGCAGAAGTGGGACGCGCAAAACTCACATCATAATCATGGGGGAGATTTATCACATCTAAGTTTTAATTCGGATTGTGAGGCACCTTGTTATATGACCGAAGAAGTTGTTAAAGAATTAGCCGAAGCTATTCAAACGGACTTCAAGGACTACGAAGCAACTGACGGATTTTTCTGGGGGCAACAGTTCCAAGAGGACAGCGTCAAGGAGTACAAGGAACAAGATATCAAGTTTCTTAAATTCTGTGAACAAGCGATCAATGAGAAAAAGGTCGTTGAATATTGGTGCAGTTGGTAATGGTACAAGATAAATTTAACGAGACGGCTAACGCCGTCTCGTCTCGTTCTCGTGGTGGAAATAAAACTTTACTTAAACCTAAAGAGGATACGGACGCTGGTGGCGAGGCAGAAAAACTTTTCACCGAAAAAATAAAAAGACTATTTAATATGTTAGGGGATAATAATGCTAATTCTACTATTGCTAGACCTTACAAATTTAATTAAAAAAAAGTTAAATAAACGTTTGCATAAGATTTAATAAGATGTATAAAGAGAAGGTATTCATAAGAATACATAACTAAACAAAGAGGTCAAAATGACAGCAGTTAAAAAACTAAAGCCAGACGAAAAGAAATTCGTTATCGCTTATGTTCAATTAAAACTAAAATCAAACAGACTAGCTAAAGAGTTAGATACGTTAAAACAAAACATAGTGAATGTGTTTGATCGAACAGATCAAAACTTAATTATTGTTAAAGATGAGAATGGCGATAATTATGGTTTGCAAAAAATCAAACGTGTTCGTAAATCATTTGATAAGGACAGTTTTAAAATTGATCATAATGATTTGTATAATCAATTCCAGAAAAAGATTGAGTATGCAGAATACAAAGCAATAGGGGGTGACGATGCCTAATAATAATCTAATTAATATTGCTAATGTGTTAAGTGAAAGGCTTAACACTAATACACCAACATCATTGTCCGATATGGTTGTGGACAATGGTACAAAGAAGCAGTTGAATTATGAGATCATGTTTCAACTGCTAATGGGTGAGTGTGAGAAGCATATCCTTGAGAACGTTGGCAACGCAGTTGTTGATGAGTTTAAGATGAGCATACTTAAAAAGTTTAGCACACTTGTGCAGACCTTACACCCTAACGAATAACTAACACGCAAACAATGGCGAGGCTTACACCTCGCCATTGTTGTATCTATCGTACACCTATCTATCTCATACCTTGCATAGCCTAGAGCATAGCAAGGCTCATGCTCTATCTCATAATCGTTTTAAAATTTACGCTTCAGGGCTTCGCGTTCTGGTACTAGGTTTTCTGGGGCGAAAGGGTTTACCAAGTAGGTTACATTCATACACTAGGGTTCCAAACGAGATGAAGTTGATATTTTTTTGTAAATCAAGTAATATATAGAAAGGACCCTTTGTTTTATTAGGAACCACACCCCCAGGGGGGTATATTTTTTTTAGGTACCATACAGGCCGGGGGTATATATTATGAAAATAGAAAATTTATCAGAAGAAGAATTAAAAGATATCATTTTTAAAAAACAATTAGAATGGATTAAATTATGCCAAGATAATTTTTTGGTATTCGCTGAATCTGTTTGGCAAGATTTTATGTATCGTAAAGGAAAGACTAGGAAGAAGTATGGGCACCATCAACTTATTGCTGAAGCTTTTGAAGATATTGCAGATGGAGATGCAAAGAGGCTCATAATCAATATGCCTCCTAGACATACTAAATCTGAATTTGCATCTTATTTATTTCCTGCTTGGTATATTGGAAAGTACCCAAAGAAAAAAATTATGCAGGTTTCCCACAACGCTGAACTTGCATCTAGGTTTGGTAGTAAGGTTCGTAACTTAATGAACACTAGGGAGTATAAAGAAATTTTTGGAAGTGTTACACTTCGAGAAGACAGTAAAGCAAAAGGCAGGTGGGAGACTAACCATGGTGGTGAGTACTTTGCAGCGGGAGTTGGCGGATCTATCACAGGTCGAGGGGCTGATTTGCTTATCATTGATGATCCACATACTGAGCAAGATTCTATGTCGGACACAGCAATGGAACGTGCTTATGAATGGTACAGTTCAGGACCTAGACAACGTCTACAACCCGGAGGAAGAATTTTAGTTGTTATGACTCGTTGGGCAACTGATGATCTAACAGGAAGATTATTAAAAGCTCAATCAGGAAATAAAGCAGATCAATGGAAATTAATTTCTTTCCCTGCAATCATGCCTGATGATAAACCTGTTTGGCCTGAGTATTGGAACAAAGAAGATTTAGATTCTGTTAAAGCTTCCATCTCCGTTAAAAACTGGAACGCCCAATATATGCAAGATCCTACTAGTGAGGAAGGTGCGATTATAAAAAGGGAGTGGTGGATAGATTATGATAAAGAAACTTTACCAAAACTACTACACGTCATTCAAAGTTATGATACTGCATTTTCTAAAAAAGAATCTGCCGACTATTCTGCTATTACCACCTGGGGGATATTTGAACCTAAGGAAGGTTATGAAAAAGCAATTATATTATTAGATGCTCATAAAGGTAGGTATGATTTTCCAGATTTAAAAAATGTAGCCTTAGAGCAGTATCATTATTGGGAACCTGAAACTGTAATTATTGAAGCTAAAGCTAGTGGTACTCCACTAATCCACGAACTTAGACGTGCAGGAATACCTGTAGTTGATTACGTTCCAGCTAGAGGACGAGACAAGCATACTAGAATAAACTCATGCGCACCTGTATTTGAGTCTGGTATGGTTTGGGCACCTTTAGACGAACACTGGGCACAGGAAGTTATTGAAGAATGTGCTTCATTTCCTAATGGTCAGTATGATGACTATGTAGACAGCATGACACAAGCTGTGTTAAGATATCGACAAGGCGGATTTGTTTCAACATATTCTGATGATTGGGATGATAAGCCAATGAAGTTAGAAAAAGAATATAAATATTATTAGGAAAACAATTATGGCTAAAGATTACAAACCAAATAAAAAATCATTAATAGGTGATAAAACAATGAATGATGAAACTATGAGAGTTAATCATCCTGAAGATCATCCAGATGTTCAAAAAATAGCAGATAAAAAATATGATAAGATGAAGAAAAAAATATTTGGTGGTGTAGGTATGCTAGGTGACAGTATTAAAAAATCTAGAAAGATGGATGCTAAAGCAACTAAAGAATCTAAACGTTTTATGGATACAGTTCAAACAATAAAATCTAAAAAAATGTCTGCATCAGAAGGTTCGTTTTCTAAAGGTGGCAGAGCCGGTTACAAACACGGTGGTTCACCCCAAGGTTACGGCGCAGCTAGAACTTCTGGCATGGGTCTTCAAGATGAAGAATTAAAACCAGGTAAAGTGTACAAAGCAAAAAGAGGAAGTGGTTTAGATCTTCCTGTTATTAATTCAGTTAAACCTACTGTTAATAAAACTAAAAGAGCTCAAAATCTTTCTGAGATGAAAATACAATTTACTAAGCAAAAAAATAGAACTGGTATTAATTCAGGTACTTTAGATAAAATTTTAAGTAAAACTAAAAATCCTTATTCAGATTTAAAAGCAACTACAGCTAAAGGTCCTACTCAATATTCTTCAATGGATGAAATGAGACAAGCAAAAGGTTTTAAACCAGGAGAGTCTAATACTGCTTTTCTGAAAAGAAGAATGGATTTAAGAGCTGCTACGAAAGCAGTAAGTGCAACTAAAATTGGTAAAATAGCTTTAGGTGTCGGTGCTGCGGGAGTCGCTGCATCTCAATACTTAAAATCTAAAATGAATAAGAAAGAAGTTAAGAAAAAAATGGGTGGCGGCATGATGAAGAAATATTCTAAAGGTGGTGGTGCTGACATGGGTAGTTCAAGATATAAAGCTTTTAAAACAACTCAAGATGTACTTAAAACTTTAAAGGATTCTACTGATTTAACTTCTACTCAAAAACAAATGTTAACTTATGCAAAAGCAAAAACTTTTAAAAATCAAGACAGACTTACTGAAAGAGATATCAAAAAAGCTAGCTCATTAGTTAAAGGCAAAATGGGTGGTGGCATGATGATGCAAAGACCTATGGGTTATAAATCAGGCACTTTTGTCCAAGCACGTGGTTGCAAACTAGGTAGAACAAGACCTACTAAAATTACATAGGAGGGACGATGTCCCTAAAGGCATTATTTAGAGCCGGTAAAGAATTACTTAAGGCGGAGAGGCCTAGACCAACACCGGCTACCGGACAACAGCCAAGAAGAATAGGAGATAACAATCCCCCTAGTCCAATTGATAAACCTAAACCTTCACAACAAACAGGAAAAGAATTAGTTACACAAGAATTAAAAAACCCACCTGTTGTTCTTAAACAAACAAAACCCCTACAGATGGGTGATGACATGGCACCTGCTTTTGGTTCATCAACATATGACTGGGCTATGAGAATGGGAAGATCTAAATACAGCGCAGACGAGTGGCTAGATCATTTAACATCTACTAGAAAAGTAAACTTTAATATATTTGGTAAACCTGCAACTAAGACTGTCCGTGAGCAGAAAAGATTTAAATACGATTCAGGACCCTTTGCCGGTAAAGAAGTTAGTGTATCCAAAGAAGAATTATTCGATTCCAATTTAGCAATTTTCAATGAAGCAGGAGATCTAACCGGTGGCCTGTTATTTGCAGCAAAGAAGTTCGGTCTTAAATTAGATGCTAATGAAATAGGATCAATGATTAAACTAAATCCTATCAATAGATTAAAACCAATAGAGTTTGGAGTTGCACCAGGAGTTAAAACAGCTTTCGACAAGTCTTACAACACTGCAAGATCTACCGTGCAAGAGTTACAAGTTAAATACAAAGGAGCAGGTACAGGAGAGATAAAAGAATCTTTAGATGACTTACAATACTATTTAAATGCAGCAGGAAGAGGGGGAAGTCAAAGTGCTATTAAGGATGTTAACGGTGCTATGAAAAGATTAAGTGATGCTATCCCTCCGAATGAAAGAATTGTTTTAAATAAAACTATAGGAGACTTAAATACTAAAGCGGCCCCTCTACAAAAATCTATGACAAAATACGGTGATGAGTCTAACTACACATTACAAGGAGGTAAAGATTACAGAGAAACTGTATTTACCCTTCCCGAAGATATCGTAACCAATTCATCACTTAGAAATAAAGGTGGACACTTTACTAGTGAGATTGGAGATGCGAATAATATTTATCATATAAGGTACGATACAAGGTTCACCCCTGAAGGTAAAAAAGTATTTATGATTAATGAAATACAGTCTGATGTAAACCAGAGTATTGCTAAGTCTTTAACTAAATCCCAACAATTAGGAGGAGAACGTAGACTTAATCCATTTAATGCTGACATAGAATTAAATTTACTTGTAAGCCAACGAGGTAAGATGTTAAAAGATTTAGATGATGCAGTTGCTAATAATGAGTTTGGAAGAGTAAATTCAATTAGTGCTTCTATGAAAGATATTAATACAAAATTAAAAAGATTAACTACGAGTAGAGATGCTTCTGGAAATAGTAATACCAAAGATTATTTTCCTATGGTTGAAGCGGATTCTTATGGGGACCATGCTGTTAAATATTTAATGCAAAAAGCTGCGCGTGAGAATGTTGATTACATAGCCGTTGCTCCTTTTGACAAAGTAAGTTTCAGACAAGGTTATAAAGCGGGTAATGAAAGATTTTACGGATACGCTAATGGTAAAGGTATTGGTAAAAAAGGAAAAGCTGTACTTCCCGATGTAATGAGTAAGAATGCAAGATTCTATGGTTCACAAGCAGGGCCAACAAAAATATCTTTATCTGATCCAACTAAACCATATAAAACAATGGGAACAGATAAATTTAAGTATCCATCAGATCATCCTTTAAAAGGAAAAGAAATTAAAAGTGATTATCACACTACCGCTCAAGAAAGTCCTGCTAGAGAAACAATGGGTCCCGGAACCTTTAAAAATATTCCAGAAGGAGATCCACGCTTGTATTTTGATGCATATGCGATTAAAGTGGTTCCACTAATGAGAAATACACAAAAAACTTATAAGTCCCAAGGCGGACTTGTGGTGGATATGTTTAAACCAATAAGGTACAATTAATCATGGCGATAGAAAAAGTAACAGAGGAATTAGCAGAAGAAGAAGTTGAACAACCCGATGGTTTACCCGTAGACGTAGAGATCGAAGGTGAAGAACAGGTTGATGAAGAAACGGCTGAACAAGATTTTAATGCAAACCTTGCAGAAGACATGGATGAAAGAACTCTTAAAGAAATGGGTTCTGATTTAGTTGAAGAATATAAAAAAGATAGAACTTCTAGAAAAGAATGGGAAGACGCTTACATTAAGGGTTTAGATTTATTAGGTACAAGAAACCAAGAAGTAACAAAACCATTTAAAGGAGCTTCCGGTGTCACGCATCCATTGTTAGCAGAAGCTGTTACACAGTTCCAAGCACAAGCTTATAAAGAATTAGTACCCTCTGACGGGCCAGTACGAACACAGGTTATAGGACTACAAACACCGGCCACCGAAGCACAAGCCGAGAGAGTTAAAGATTACATGAACTACCTTCTGATGGAGGAGATGGAAGACTACACAACTGACATGGATCAGATGTTATTCTACCTACCTTTATCTGGATCTACATTTAAGAAAGTTTATTTTGATGCCTTGCGAGACAGGCCTGTATCTAAATTTATTCCAGCAGAAGATTTAGTAGTTCCCTACTACGCATCTGATTTAAAAGATTGTGAAAGAATTACTCACGTTATTCAAATGACTTCAAACGAAGTCACTAAAAAAATGGCCGCAGGTTTTTATAGAGACATTGATTTAATTGACAGTAGTACAGAACCAGATTCAATTCAGAAAAAATTAAATGAATTAGAAGGTGTTAAAGGTACTGGATCAGATTATTTAAATACTATACTTGAGATGCATGTAGATTTAAATTTAGATGACTATGAAGATTTTGATGACAAAGCTAAGAAGATTAAAATTCCTTATATTGTAACTGTCGATGAAGGTAGTGGAGAGGTTTTATCTATTTACAGAAACTACAAACCTGATGATACTACTTATGCTAGAACAGAATATTTTGTTCACTATAAATTTTTACCGGGACTAGGTTTTTATGGTTTTGGTTTAACGCATATGATTGGTGGCTTATCACAAGCTGCAACACAAGCATTAAGACAATTGATTGACGCAGGTACTTTAAAAAATTTACCAGCAGGATTTAAAGCTAGAGGTATTAGAGTTAGGGATGATGATCAGCCTATTCAACCAGGAGAGTTTAGAGATGTAGATGCACCTGGAGGAAATATTAGAGATCAGTTCTTTAACTTACCTTTTACAGAGCCTTCACCAACATTATATAACCTTATGGGTTTCGTTGTTCAAGCAGGACAGAAATTTGCTGCTATTACAGACTCTAGTGTTGGTAATGATACTCAAAACAGAGCAGTTGGAACTACAATGGCGTTAATGGAAAGAGGATCACGAGTAATGAGTGGTGTTCACAAACGTTGTTACTATGCGATGAGATTAGAGTTTAAAATTTTAGCAAGAATTTGTGGTGAGTCTTTACCTCCGGAATATCCTTATGATGTTTACGGCGGTCCAAGAAATATTAAGCAAACAGATTTTGATAGAAGAGTTGATATTTTACCTGTTGCAGATCCAAATATTATGTCTATGGCACAAAGAGTAACTCTTGCACAGACACAATTACAAATTGCACAGTCTAACCCACAGATGCACAATCTACACGAAGCGTATAGACGTGTTTACGAAGCGTTAGGGACTAAACAGATAGAGGCAATTTTAAAAGCACCACCAAAGCAACCAGAACCTTTGGATCCTGCTAAAGAAAATGCACGATCATTACAAATGAAGTTACTTACAGCATTTGAATTTCAAGAACATGATGCTCACTTACAAGCACACATGGCTTTTATGCAATCTAGAATGGTTCAAATTAATCCACAAGTGTATGCATTGCTACAATCACATATTTCAGACCACGTTTCCTTTAAAGCTAAAGGACAAGTTAAAGAAATGCTTATGCAAAATCCTGAAATGGCGCAAATGGCGCAACAAGACCCGCAACAGTTTGAAATAATGTTTGAAGCTGAAGTTGCAAAGGTTGCAGCACAGATAACCCAAGAATTAGTTCAATCTGAAATGGCTTCACAAAATAAAGAAGACCCTTTAGTTAAAATTAAACAACAAGAAATTGATTTAAGAGCTATGGATCTTCAAAGAAAAGCTGAAGAAACTAAATTCAGAGCGGATCAAGAAAACCAAAGAGCGGCAGAGAAATTAGAGTTTGATTATGATAGACTTTTACAACAAGATGAACAATCTGATGAACGTTTAGCTGTTGCGAGAGAAAAAATAAACAAAAAATGAGAAAAGGATTAAGTGGAGGAGTTCCTTACGGACCACCCCCTAAAAGAGGGCCTAACCCACAAGGACTAACTGAAAAAATCTATAAAAGTGTTAAAACATACACAAAAAAAAAATTACGAAAGTCTAAGCAAAAAAAATAAATTAATATTTTTAGCTGGAGTCTTTGATGGTGAAGGTAGTTTTGGTATTTGGTCGTCCGGCCGTGGTAGATCTAAAAGATTTGGAACAACTGTAGAGACTTCTGATGAAGATATGGTAAAAAGATTCCATACTATGTTTGGGGGATCTTTTTTTGTCTGTCCAGCACGTCAAAAACACCACAAAGACACCTGGAGGTGGAGAGTAGTAGGCGATAGGGCTTACGAATGCATGGATAAGATGATATCCTATATGTGTTTAAGAAGACAGGAGAAATACAATGTGGTTACAAGCACTATCACTAGCAAGTAAAGCGGCTACACATATCTATAAGAATAAGCAAGAGACTAAAATGCTTATGTCTGATGCTGAAAAGCGTCATGCTTTAGCAATGGCCAACGGTGAGAAAGAGTACCAAGGTAAACTCCTGACTTCTAGGGATTCAGACTGGAAGGACGAATTTATTTTAATCTTGCTCTCAGCACCTATAGTATTACTTGCATGGGCAGTATTTTCTGATGATCCAGCAGCTATGGAAAAGATGAAATTGTTCTTTGAATATTTTTCACAACTTCCATTTTGGTATCAAACAATTTTTGTCGGAGTCATAGCGAGCGTCTATGGACTTAAGGCAACAGATCTAATAAAGAGAAAATAATGTTAAGTTATGAAGATATGAAGAAAAAGTTTCCCTCTATAACAGGAGCTGAGTATGGTAGAGCAGCTACTATGGCAAACAAATTTAAAATACCAGTAGACAAGTATTATGCTGAGATGTTAAAAAATGCGAAAGAAGAAAAATAATGATTAGAAATTTTAAAGATATAGTGATTTTATTAATAACAAGTGGTGTATTATTACTCCTTGGAGTTATTATTATAGGTGACTATGTGGTAGCACTAGAAGAAAATAGACCAGTAG
>Ga0222662_1000843_pt1 | contig 19314 bp, 15 predicted proteins | sample AntAcemetagen600_FD_179821 | JGI IMG/M metagenome (GOLD analysis project Ga0222662, IMG submission 179821) | Saline water microbial communities from Ace Lake, Antarctica - #600 | ecosystem: Environmental > Aquatic > Non-marine Saline and Alkaline > Saline | place: Antarctica: Ace Lake...
GACATGCGACGACACTTGCAGCAACGGCGGCTGCCGACGGGCGTGCGGATGTTATTGTTGCCGCAGGTGGTGATGGAACGATTAATGAAGTTGCGCGTGGCCTCATCGGCTCTCCCACGCCTCTTGGGATACTGCCACTAGGTACCGCAAATGTTTTGGGCATTGAAATTGGTCAGCAACGCCGCGCCAAAGCGATTGCAGACACATTATTGTTTGGTGAAGCAAAACTCATTGGAACAGGTGTGGTTGAAGGTGAGATCTTTCTACTCATGGTGGGTGTTGGTTTTGATGGCAAAGTGGTTCATGCGATCGAACCAGCCCTGAAGCGTCGTTTAGGTAAATTCGCTTTCATTTGGGAAGGGGTAAAAGCGTGGATCGCAGGTCCTGCTGCCAACATCGAAATGCGCATAGACGGGATTGATCATCATGCGGCTTGGGTGGTCGTCACTAATGTACGCCACTATGCTGGACCTTTTACGCTTTCACGCACAACTGACATTTCGAAGTCTGGAATAGAGGTATTTTTATTTCATAAGACATCACGCTTCGCCTTTGCCATTTATTTTTTGGGTCTAGCATTAGGCCGTGTTTCATCTATGCCCGGCGTTGAGGTGATGGTCGCACAAGAGATTTCTTTTAATCGATTGACAGAACGTAGCGTCGAGGTGGACGGTGACGCGGTATCTGTAACTTCTCTTATTGTCGCCAAAGGTGAGCAATTTTTGCGGCTGGTTGTTCCGCGCACCTAACCTGCTGGATGAAGCAATTCAGGAATGCTCTTGATGATCCGGTCTGGCACAATGTGTGTGTCTTCGGGTAGGCCCCGATCATAGGCATCATGCCATATCGCAAATATGCCTAGATGCTGTGGTGCTTCAATTTCCCATCTCAGGTTGTCACCCACCATCCAAGTTTCATTGGCGCTCACTCCAAGGCTCTTTAGCGCGTGATGGTATGCTTCTTCTTCCGGTTTGCCAAAACCATGTTCGCCCTCGATCTGAATGTGGTCAAAGCGATGCTCGAGGCCAAAACGTTCTACTTTCGGGCGTTGCATGTCTGGGCCACCATTTGTGATGAGCGCTAATTTGATGCCCAGATCTTTCAGATGATCAATGGTTTCCAAGGCGCCGGGGAAGGGCGTCATTTCTTCTTCGCGCAAATGCGTGAACTGGTCAGCAATGGCGTGGACTAGATCAACCTCGGGGCCATCTACACCAAACCTCTGCGTGCGGGTCAGAGCCTCACGTACAATTTCACGACGCGCATCTTTCAACCGCAGGCGCCATTTTTTTTGATGGGCTTCCGTGTCTGTCCAGAACTCAAGCGCGAAGGTGCTGATGCTGTCAATTGCCTGATCTTGAGTGAGTGGAGAAAGGTCAGTACCAAATTCGGCGATGACCTTTTCCCAGGCATTGCGTGGTTGCCCATATGCGGAAATGAGCGTGTCATCCAGGTCAAAAAGGATGGCGGTCGGCAAATGCGCGTATGTTTCGGCCAATGGGTTTTCCTATTGTGCTGCACATGGCCGAAAGGGAACTTTTTTACCCAGTAGCGGCGATGCTTGGACGCGGATCGAATGCTTCAATCTCTTCATTCATAACGCGACGGTAGTATTCGTCAAGGTCCAGGGAGAAGCCTGTTGGCCGATTGATGCGCGCATGTTTTCGGCGCAGCAACCGCGGTTCGCTGACGCCGCAGGAATGGGCAATCATGCCGACTTCATTTGTAATGCGCTGTTGGTAACGGCGCACACGTTCTGCTTTATCTGTTGGGTCCAACCCTCGCTGTAATTTTTTGTTATGTGTTGTAATGCCAGTTGGGCAAGTGTTTTTGTTGCACTGAAAGGCTTGAATGCAACCCAATGCAAACATGAAACCACGGGCGCTGGTGATGAAGTCTGCGCCAACAGACAATGCCCAGGCAACGTCGCCGGGGTTTATCAGCTTGCCGCTGGCGATGACCCTAATGCGCGGACGCAAGCCATATTCGTCCAATTTGTCGACCAATATTGGGAGGCTTTCCCAGATAGGCATGCCAACAAAATCGATGAGGGGCTGCGGTGCTGCGCCTGTTCCGCCATCCGCGCTGTCGAGGGTGATGAAGTCTGGAGCTTCCTCAAGGGAGCCGTCTCTCAACATGGAGAAAAGCTCATCCAAGAAACCGCGTGCGCCGAGTACGAGTTTGCAGCCGACGGGCTTACCCGTGATGTTGCGAATGTGGTTCACCATGTCCAACAGTTCGCGAGGGCTTTCGATTTCCGGGTGCCTGTTGGGGCTGATGGAAGCCTCGCCTTGCGGTATGCCTCGGATCTTGGCGATTTCCTTACTGACTTTTGCGCCAGGCAGAATGCCACCTTTGCCCGGCTTGGCACCCTGGCTTAGTTTGATTTCGAACATTTTGACTTGTGGGTTGTCGGCAAGCGCTTTGAGCTTCGCGTCTGACAGGTTGCCCTTGCTGTCGCGTACGCCATATTTTGCCGTGCCAATTTGGAAAACAATGTCGGCGCCGCCTTCCAGATGGAAAGGAGAGAGCGCGCCTTCGCCTGTGTTGAGCCAGCAGCCTGCTGCCGCTGCGCCCTTTGAGAGTGCGCGGACGGCGGGTTTGGAGATGGCGCCATAGCTCATGCCAGAAATATTGAACAATGAAGCTGTGCGGTAAGGTGTTTCGCAGTAAGGCCCAATTTCAACAGGCTGAGGTTCTGTTGCGTCTTCATCCAAGGTGGGGAAGGGGCAATTGACGAAGGAGATTGTGCCGCTTGTTTTTAGGTCACGGGTTGATCCGAATGCGACTGTTGTATCGACGCCCTTGGCCGCACGATAGACCCATGCGCGTTGGGCGCGGTTGAAGGGCAGTTCTTCGCGATCCATTGCGAAAAAATACTGCCGGAAATATTCGCCCAAATTCTCAAAGAGATATCGAAATCGCCCGATAATCGGGTAATTGCGACGCACAGCGTGCGTTGTTTGTGTGCGATCAACAATATACATGACGATCATTCCAAGAATGATGAGCCCAATGCCAAACAGGAAAATGGCAGAGGCAAAATCAATGATTGTAAAAATCATCGTCTGAAGTGTCATTGGGTCGGAAGCTTGTTCCATTTTTCAGCTCGCGGTTCGTCAAAGGGGCTATCAACACGCACGAAGAACTTCAATCAGTATGCAGTAGACATGTTAACCCTTGATGCGCACGGGCTGTGGTCAAGATTATCCACAGATGTGTGAGGGATTGTGAAGAGAAAAAAGGGCAAGGAAAGCTAGTTGGCGTGAAATTCTGATTTAACGCGGCTCAATGTTTGAGGCGACCGACAGGATTGGCGGTGAGCTGATGCTGGCAGTTGTCAATTGAGCGTCACTGTATGATGCATCGGGAGAGGGCGACATATCGTCTGCGTATGAAGAGAGGCGCAAGCCTGTTGTCTCGACTGCGGCGGTGGGTGTTTGGCTCTCTGCATTTTGTGCAGGGTCAGCTTCTTGCCTCGGTGTCGGTAAAGCTGCGGCAGCAACCTGTTCTTTGGCCCAGACTGCTTTCACACGTGCGGAATAGCGGGCGTTGAGTGACGGTGAAAAGGAATGATATCGCCCGATCGCCTGTTCCCAGCTTTCACTACGTGATTCCAGATCCCGTAGAAAATAGGCGGCGTAGGCAACGTTGGACATTGGGTCGAATGCTTCTTCAACACTGGTGAATGCACGCGGGTGGAAGCGCAGGTTTATTTGCATGCAGCCCACATCAATGATCCGCTTACCTTCTGCCAACATCCGGCGTACGGCGTCTACCGCTTCATTGCGGGTGGCAAAATAGTAAGACCGGCCTTCGGCATTGATAGTCCAGGGCCATGATTGAACGGAACCATCGGGAGACCGGCGTCCAGATTCCACCAGAGCAATGGATGTAACCATTCCTGCGGGTAGATTGTGTTGTTGTTCAAGCCGAACGGCTGCATCGCGGCAGACAGTCCAATCAGCAGAAGCGGCTTTGGCTTGCGTGAAAGGGTTCACTGAAAAGGCGATGACTGCGACCAGGGTCGCTAAAATGCCAGTTCTTGCAATTGACGCGATGGTCATGCGGTTTTCGCAATACCGACCAAAGTGGTAGTTATTGCGTCCTTTCAGCCTTTTTCTATCAGTACAATGATGGGCTGAAAGAGTTAACGAAGTTTTACGAATACAGACGGTGGTGAAGGTACTGGTGAAGGTGTAGGCGAAGGTGCCAATGTGCGATAGGAAATGCTGCGTCGCAATCGGTGCCAATTCTTGGGTGCGACAAAAAAGTCCCTAAAATAGGCAAGAAAACCCTTTATTTGACAAAAATGTAAGTTATTTCTCTTGAAATTGCTGCACTGCACACTTATAGTTTGGTGGTGATTGGGTTCGAGTAATTTACTCCCCTCATCACAGCCCTTCTTGGGCGTTTCCTCCCTAGACTTGGGCCATGTTGTTTACAACATGGCCCCTTTTTTGTCGCAGCGGATTTTAAGAGGCTTTGGCCTGTTTGCTGGCGCGGATGTCACGAAGAGCTTCTTTGCCCAGTTGTCGAATAAATCGCGTCATGTTTTTGGACAATCGCGTAATGCCACTGAGGCGTTGAACCTTGCGCTCATCCATATAGAGCGTTCGATTGATTTCGATCTGGAGGGCATGTAGTCCGCGTGCAGGGGTGCCGTAATGTTCGGTATTAAAGCCACCGGCATAAGGGTTGTTGCGCGCGACCGTGTACCCCAGGCCTTGCAAAATTCTTTCAGCTGCATCTGTTAAGGCAGGCATGCAGGCTGTGCCATATCTGTCGCCCAGGACAATATCGGGCCGGTCATTTCTTACACTTGGATCAAACGGTTCGCCGGATGAGGGCATTGAGTGGCAGTCAATCAATAAGACGTCGCCAAACTGTTGATGCGTTGCTTCCAGGAGGCCGCGCAGCGTTTCATGAAAAGGCATATAGATGTCGCGGATCCGGCTCTCTGCCTCAGCGTAAGGTAATCTGGTGCGGTAAATTTCTGTCGCCTCGGCAACCAGACGCGGAATGGTACCGAGGCCACCCGCGACCCTGAGAGAGCGTGTATTGGCATGCGGTGGCAATGGATCTGTAAACATCGTGGGATCAAGTTCATAGGGTTCCCGGTTTACGTCCAGATAGGCACGTGGAAAATGTGCGCGCAACAAAGGCGCCCCGAGTTTGACGGCGCCAGAGAAAATCTCATCGACAAAGCTGTCTTCCGAACGGCGCAGGGTGAGGGGATCGAGACCGGAAGAGGCTAAAAAGTGTTTTGGGTAATCTCGTCCCGAATGAGGAGAATTCAAAACAAAGGGAAGTGTTTGTTTGCGTGGTGCCAATATCTCAAATGGCTCGAGGAAATCAGATCTGTTCGCCGTCCTTGCATTAATGGGGGTGGTGGCACTCGAACGGCTTGGTGAGCCGCCTTCGAGAAAAGTGTCGTCATTGAGGTCCATGAAAACTGCCAGGCCAAAAAATGAAACAAGAGGCATTGCCGGTTTCTGCGTCCGGGCATCACACCATGGGCTTAGCATAAGCGATTCCGCATCTGTGGGTCTCTTTCATGCGGCCTGCCGAGAGAATTTTAACCCTGTGGTGTGGCATTTTTCGGTGGCGATTGGCTCTTCAACAGGTCTTTTTTCTACAAATATGGATGCATTAGCTTATGCATTTGATCATGTCGGTTTACATCTCGTTTACTTTTTGCCGCCTATAAATAGGAGGTTAGTGGTTCTTGGAGCTCAAATTCCGAGATTTGGGGACCAAATCGGGGCAAGGCGGCGATTTGCTTCCTTTGGTACGGGATGACGGACATGGCACGGATTCTGTTGGCTGAAGATGACGAATCAATGCGAGGCTTTTTGTCAAAAGCCTTGAATACTGCCGGTCATGAAGTGCTTTCCTTCGGTCAGGGGGACCTCGCCTACCAATCGCTCCAGCATGATGTTTTTGACATTCTTCTTACCGATATTGTGATGCCGGAAATGGATGGCATTGAATTGGCACGGCGCGCTGCAGAGCTCGACCCGACGCTCAAAATCATGTTCATCACCGGCTTTGCAGCGGTGGCGCTGAACCCGGAGAGCGAAACGCCGAAGGACGCCAAAGTTCTTTCAAAGCCGTTCCATTTGCGTGATTTGGTGGATGAAGTAGACCGCATGATGGCTGCCTAAGCAGCTTGCTGTTTTTACTCCAATAATCGACACGCAAAACCTTGCGTCGTCCGGTCATTCCCGATATATCGAGCCGTCTAGCAGCGCCAATGTCTCATTGGTGTCCCGATCTGCTAGGGCACCGGATTTTCCGGTTAGTGGGCGATTAGCTCAGCGGGAGAGCGCCTCGTTGACATCGAGGAGGTCACTGGTTCAATCCCAGTATCGCCCACCATTTTTCCCAAACCCTGAATTTTCTTCAACCGACTGAACTAGTGATCATTTTCTTGATAACCAATGGCGAACCCATTGCACGGATCAATGCGCTGTAGTTGAGCCCGAATGTCATCTCCTTACCGATCTTAGGGCGCATCTTGTAGCACTCGACGATTAGATGGTCGCTGCTCGATCCAAGGATAACAATGCCTGGCGGCGAAGTGAGACCCGCTGGATCAGTGTCCATATGTCCTAAGGCGAGAATGGTCTGAAAAATTGTTCCACGGTCTTCCAGTGCGGGTGTCGCTCCGAAAGCCGTTTCTGCAATCTCACCCCAAGGTTGGGATGGTTTTACCTTTGCCTCGATCACTTCGGCGACGAGCGTAATGGCATCTGTGAAAAGTCCTTCGATTGGCTGGCGATGGAGTGGTTCGCGACCAAGTAAGATCGCCTCCCCCAATCGAAGATTGTTAATCCGGCCTATGTTGGTACTTCCAAGCGCCCAATCCAAATTACTTGAATTGCCACCAGATACGATGGAGATGACGGGACCGAAGGTTGCGTCTATCGCATCGGCGAGTGATGATAACTCGCGCATATTTGCTTCATCGGGTGCAACGCCACAGCGGCAAGCCAAATTAGCGCCTATGCCCCTAAGGGCAATGTTTGGGAAATTGAGTGTCTGACGTACGGTTTCTTCAAGATCGGCAGGCATAATGCCTTCGCGCAGATCTCCTAGTTCGACCATCAACAAAACCCCATGCGTGCGTCCTGCTGCCAATGCGGCCTTAGAGAGTGCGGCGATGGCATCAAGCTCGGTATTGAGGCTCATGTCGGCGTTCGTGACCACAATCTCAGCCTGACTGAGCATCGGGGAGCGGATGAGCGTCATGGGCTGCGTTATCGGTGCCCGCCGCATGGTCTGGATGTTTTCTATCCGTGAGTCTGCAAGACCTTCTACGCCTGCTGCCAGCAATGCGTTGGCAACTTCAGGCAAACCCAGCGTGGCTTTGGTCACGCCCCAAACGGAGATACCACGCTTGCTGAGCCGATCAACAAGCGTGTGAGCATTGTGGCGAATTTTGCCGAGGTCTATTTCAAGCCGCGGTGCGGTCAATGAATGCTTGCAGTCAGATTTTTCTCAAGCTGCGGGAATGACGCCAAGATCATATCGACCAAAAGGTCAGGTGACCGTGTCAAAGCATCGGTGGCAGGAATGCCAAGTTCTCTTTCATAGAGCTTGATAGCGGCACTGACTTCCGCGTCGGTCATGTTCTCATGATTGATGGTGAGGCCAATGACCTTCGTGTCCGCAAAAGTCTCGATGAGATTGATCTCGCTTGCAGGGGTTGGCATGAGCGTGTCTGGAAAATCGCCGAGATGCGAGCGACCTGGCGCATGCTGCAACACAACCCCATCAGGCTGACTGCCTCGCAAAATAAAGGTCGATGTAAGGTAAGCTGGATGGCTCAATGCGCCTTGACCTTCGACGATGATCACGTCTGGGTCTTCATTTTCGAATGCTTCGACTATTGTTGCTTCCATCTCGCCAGAGCAAAATTGTGATGGAATGGCATCAAGTGCGATGCCGTATCGGGCACCCTGGATCAACCCTGTTTGGCCAGTGCCAACCATAATTGCCTTGATGCCGCGATCCTTGAGGGCCTGCGTTAGAATGGTTGCGGTTGTTCGCTTCCCGATGGCGCCGTCGGTTCCCAGTATTGCAATGCGCGGGCATGTTACTTTGGCGATGTCTCCACTGAACATTCGCAGATCTTTTTTCGCGCGCGGTTTTCGGACATCTAGGATCGTTACATTGTTGGAGAGGCACGCGGCGGCAAATACGGGATCTTCGTTCAGAAATTCATGCAGGCCGTTCACGATGTTCATGCCATGGCTCATAGCCTCAATCACCACACCTCGTTCGTGGGTTGACAGCATGCCGCTCAAGGGCGCCATTCCGAAGATAAAATAATCAGGTGTTTGTCCTACCTGTCTCAACGCATCTGCCAAGTCACGGTTGATGGGAATGGCGTTCGGTTCACCGTCAAGGACGGTGCCGCTGTCCAAACCTGCTTTTTGGCTGTCGATGACAGACAGTATTTTGTATTTTTCTGAATATCGAACCAGGCCGTTGGCAGTCTTTCCATCGAGGGCGCCAAAATTTCCTTCACAATAAACAATCGCCGTGGGGGTCTTTTTCACTTTCGGCTGCGCTGGAAACTCGACAATTGTATTGTCGTTTTTTCCTGCAGCAATGAGGCTCTCAGTGCTCGCTGAATGGGGCAACTTGGGGCCGTTGGTCAAAGACATATCGTTTCCTCAAATGGGACGGTGCGCCAACAGCAGGAGTGCGTTGGCGGAGCAATGACGGTTTATGAGCGTGGTGCCGGAGAATGCTATGAGAGGCCACACATTGTGGTCGTCGCCACAGGCCTTGCATTCGCCAGAATTGCAGGAGGAGAACGTGACGTCTCACCCTGAGAGAGTGCGGTTGTCGCATCTCCGGATTTGGTCAACGCCGCAGTTTGCGTTGCATGGTCGCAGGTACTTAGATCAGCTCAAGGCCATTTAGGTTTGACGTCGAGTTCAAACTTAAAGTCGCTGGCTTCATCTATTCGAGGGACGGCGTCATTTAGCCCCATCAGCATAGGGGCAGGCGCGCATATTCGATCACTAGAATTGTTCTTGTATCACACATGCCCAGATAGTTTGCATGGTTTAAGGGCGATCCTCATTTTGACGCTGTATTGAGCCTCACTTTGTATTAAAGTGATTAGACCATCACTTATGATTTCCAAGCCTTATTGGTCGACCTGTGCTTGTGAATGTTTGAGGTCTGCATTGCCCATGTCCACATCTGAACTTGAAAAGAAACCTAGTCGCGGCACGCGTCGCAGAGAACGTAGCCGTGCTTCTCTGATTGAGGCCGCTCGGGAAATTATGAGTGTAAAAGGGGTGGACGCGACCACGATCGCAGATATTACCGAGGCTGCTGATCTTGGTTTTGGCACTTTTTACAATCATTTCAAAACCAAAGACGAGATCGTTCTTGCTGCAATGGCCGGTATGGCTGAGCGGTTTGGCGAAGAGATCGACCAACTGATCGCCTCGCACAACGACCCCTTTGCCGCCCAGGTGGTCGCTTGGCATCAAGTGATTGAGATTGCGACGGTGGAACCGATCTGGGGTTGGTTTGTGCTTCGGTCGAGCCAGACACTGAATTTGATGAACGAAGGGTTGATGCAGCGTTTTCGCCGTGACGTGAAGACAGGTATTGAAGCTGGCAAATTCAAGATCGTCGATGTTGATGTGGTAGTGGCACTGATTGGTGCGGGGGTATTGTCGCTTGTTAATGGTCGCTTGTCCGGCTCGCTTGATGAGAGGCAGATCAATGAGGGTCTGGCATTGCTCATCTGTCATTTAGGCATTCCGCCTGAAAAGGCACGAAAACTCGTTGCCCAAACACTTTCCTCAAAGTAACGCCTCAGAGTTACTTGCTGCCTTTCATGTGTTCTGCGAAATTTTCTAGGGCAGCAACAGCATCCTCTTTGTCAAACATAACGCCGACAAAACGATCAGGACGTAGCAAAACAATTGCAGGACTGTTACCACGCCATTCTTCCAGTGCGCCCTCCGCATCGCGGAGCTGTATCGCACTTGAAGCAGCGTTTGCTGGATCATTTGATACGCTGACACTTACCAATTGCGCGTTCAAGGTATGACAGGCTTTTAACGCTTCGGGTGAAAGGTCCAGACTGGGGTCATGCCCAATTCCCAATACAACAAAACCCGGGATCAGAAAATCGTCAAGCATGCTGCTTGCGCCTGTCGCTTTCGTGACTTGGGGCTGGACGATCATTTCGCCACTTCTGGCTGAGCTTCCTGGGCCAGACGTTACAAAACCGCCGCCGGCAAGTTTGGGAGCTACCAAAAATGAAGAACGTAAGAGTTCTTTTGTGACCGCAAACCGTGTCATTGTTTTCAGGATAATATCTCTGAGCGCGGCGCGCCATTTTTGCGTTGGCATAATGATGCTGCCGAGGCGATTTGCCACTTTTGTGAGCGCGACCACATGCTTGCGCCGTTCCTTTTCATAGCTGTCGAGCAATGCCGGACCGGCGTCGCCTTTAATCACGGCGGCGAGTTTCCAGGAAAGATTGACCGCGTCGCGAATGCCGGAATTCATGCCCTGGCCAGCAAAAGGCGGCATCATGTGCGCTGCATCGCCCGCCAAAAACAATCTGCCTTGGCGATAATGCTCTGCGACGATGGAATTGAAGGAATAGATGCATTTTCGAAGCATCGTCACTTGCGACGGGTCCGTATGGGGTGCCAGCAAAGCATCGATCCGTGATTGATCGAGAAAATCTTCGTGGGCCTCACCTGGATGAAGCATCCATTCCCACCGTCTGTGCTTATGCGCCTTCTTCATCGTCATGGCAGGGCGTGCTGGGTCGCAAAAAAAGCGAACGCCAACCCCGTCATCCAGGCCCGGGTCAATCGTGTCAATGACCAGCCAGGGTTGTGGATTGGAATAGCCTAGCATTTTTATGCCCGTGGTTTTGCGGACCAATGATTTGCCTCCGCCACAACCGACGAGATATTTTGCCCGCGCTTCAAAGGGAGTGCCATCTGAGGTGATGCCGGTGGCGATTGCTTCGTCATCTGTTTGCGTGACTTGATCGACGCGGTGATTGAAGCAGACGTCCACACAGTCGAACCGTTTGGTGCCGTCACATAATTGTTGTTCAAAGATTGGCTGGATGAAGCTCGACATCTGTGCGCGCCCATAAGGAGAGGCATTAATCTCCAAGTCCAGGATTGTCTCGCCCGTGGCATTCAGATAATCAAGTTCGAAGCCATGGATCATGTCGGCGGCGGTGATTTTCTCCAGGCCCATTGCCTGGAGTGCGCGGCCACTTTCAACGTCGAGACCAATGGCGCGCGGTTCTTCAACCGTTGTGGCGTTCTGTTCAAGCACGAGTGTCTTAATGCCGTAGGTGCCGAGCAGGTTGGCAAAAGACAGACCCACCGGCCCGGCCCCCTTGATGATGATGTCTGCTTTAAGCTGCGTCACCTCAGGCATTGAAAACCCCTATCCTTGAACAATTAGATTGCGTTGCGTGCCGAGATTGAGTGCACCATCATCTGTCGCGATACGTGCTTCAACTTTATCTCCGGGTTTCAGAAAGGCAGGGTTTTGCGCACCGCGTTTCTTGAAGATTTCCCACTTTTTGCTCTCGGGGATAACCTTTAGAAAGGCCATAATCAGTTTGCCGGGAGCTTGTGCAGCGACGCCGCCAGGTGTGCCTGTCGCCAGCATGTCGCCGGGATGAAAATCCTGCACACCAGAAAGCTCCGTTAGGGTTTCAGGTGGCTGGAAGAACAGATCGTCGGCGAATGCGTCCTGGCGGATTTTGGTATTTACCGCTAATTGCAGATGTAATTCTGGAATACGCTTGACGTCGTCTTGATCAATCAGTGTGATCCACGGGCCGGTGGGGCCAAAGGTGCGATAGGATTTGCCTTTGTAAAACTGCCACTCCGGCAATTGCACGTCGCGGGCGGAGACATCGTTGGTGATCACAAGGCCTGCAACATAGTCAGCGAGATTGTCCCACGTAACGGTTTCCTGCGTGGTGATAGATTTTCCGAAAATCAACCCGAGTTCTAATTCATAGTCGAGCAGATTGACGTGTGCGGGCCGAATGATGTCGGTGTCAGCAGGAGCGATACAGGATGAGGCTTTGCGAAAAATCATGTTGAAAGTTTGTTTTTGCGGGTCAATGCCACTTTCCTGCAAGTGGGAAACATAGTTTGTTCCCTGGCAGACGTATTGTTGGTTCTGTGTGACCGGGGAGAGGAGCTGCACATGATCCAGCGGAATGTTCTTGTCTCCGCCTGTGGCAGCGACAGCGCGTGCTTCTTCCCGGCCCTCACGGATCAAATCACCGGTGGTTTCATAGGTGCCTATCAAAGGTGTAAGACCACCCTCAGAGACAACGCCCCAGCCGACATTTCCATTCAATTCGTAACGCGCAACATTGATCGCCATAGTTGGACCTTCTTGAGAAATTGGTGCCCTACATCCAGGGGCGTGCTTTACCGATGCTGCTAAGCAGCAACTTCAGCTTTGCGATTGTAAAGGTGGGAACTGTCCTCAGATTATGAACCAGCTCAGCAATAAATTTCAGGGAGAGTTTCGGCTTCATAAATGTGGCCGGCAAGTCCTGGCCCCATTGGTAAAGGCCGGCAGTCGACAAGGGGTGGTAGCCGGTTTCATAGTCGGAGGTGAAAACATCTCCATCTGCAAAATGTTCAAACTTGGCGCCATGCCTATCTGACCAATAGTCAAAAATCTGACTTCCCAGAATATGTCGGCCAATGCCCCACTCGTGGGTGTGACCTTTCTGTTTTAAAAATTGTTGGCCAAGGGCGACGGCGTCTAGATCGTTCACTTCGAAGGCGGCGTGGTTGCAACCACGAACGGGATATGTGGCGACGACAAGCGTATGGTGATCTGCCGGATCGTCATCGCGGTCACATCGATTAAAGGAGATAGCCGGTGTGCCATCTTTTAGACACAGGACGTCTGTTGGCATCAGTCCAAAGCGTGTGAAATACCAGTTGAGCGTTCCTTCAAAGTCCGGCGTTTCGAGCACGACATGACCGAGCCGTACAACATCGGGTGGGAGTATGGGCCCGCGCTGACCTTGGTTGATGCGGTGCTTTTTAAAAGGCGTGTTGTGAGGGAGGGCTGCGCGCACTGAGCGTGGTTCATGTGTGTCGCGACCAAAGACAGCATCGACGGTGAAACCATTGGGATCACGTAAGCGAACGCGTTCACCGCCGCCTGGGGCATCTATGTTTTCGATTGAGGCCTTGTCGTGAGCGGCCAGTGCTTCCAGACTTGCTCTGTCGGGCATGTCAAATCCAAGACCTAGAAATGCGGGTTTGGCTGCTTTTTCCACGATAACGCAATAGGGGCTGAAACCAGCACCTCCCATAAAGAGGGTGGTGTCTGACTTCGCCGTTGTGAGGAGGCCGAAATCAGCGAAGAATTTTTCCTGATCATTGAGGCTAGCGCGCGCGTACCGCAGGAAGGCAATGTCACTTGCTCTCGCAATGGGCGCGGCATGGCGCTCGATCTGTCGCGGCGTGGCCGCTAATGGTGCTTCAAACTCGAAGGGCATGTTTAGCCAGTCCTCTGATTGCAGAGGAAATATAGTTATTATGAGAGTAAAGTCAATACTGATGAAAGTATCAATTACGTTTGATGCTAAGTATTGCGAATGATTCTCATAAATTGTATATGATGCTGACAGGTAGGTGTCAGTTAGGTGCCAATAGCATTGTGGTCAGTGAAACAGGAGGAATGCATGGGAGATCGTTTGACGTCAGAGGCCGACTTGCGGGAACACTATTCGGTGCCAACTGGAGGCCCGGTTGATAAGCAGCTCGATCATATCGAGCCCCATTGTGCCTCGCTCATTGCGAAATCGCCGCTCGTGTGTATCGGCACGTCGCGTGATGGCGCGTTGCCGGATGTCTCGCCGCGAGGGGGCGAGCCTGGTTTTGTAAAAGTTGCTGATCCCAAAACACTCTATTTGCCCGATTGGCCGGGGAACAACCGTCTGGATAGTTTGACAAATGTGGTGGCGTCTAATGGTGTGGGCCTCTTGTTTTTTATTCCGGGCTTCAACGATATGTTGCGCGTGAATGGAACGGCAGAAGTTTCTGTGGATCCCGAAATCACGGGACAGTTTGAGATGCGCGGCCACAACCCTAAAAGTGTTTTGGTTGTTAGTGTGAAAGAAGCCTATTTGCATTGTACAAAGGCACTCGTGCGTTCTGACATATGGAACTCTGAGACCCATCTGGATCGTTCAGAACTGCCAACCACAGGCGCTATGTACAAAGATCAATTGGCATTGAAGGACGTGCCAGCAGAGATTATTGATGGTGCTTTAGAACAAAGTGAAAAAGACAATCTCTATTAGGCGTTGTCTGGCGGGCAAAAAAGGCGGCTTCAAGAGCCGCCTTTTGCATGTCTTTTTTTGAGGCTCAGAAATAGCGGGCAACGCGCAACTGGATAAAGTCGTCGTTGGAAAACGAATATAGGGGATCACTGCGCGGCACGTTTTCGAAGAAACGTGCTTCCAGGGTAGCGAAATAGTCATTCCCGAAACGACGCTCTGCTTCGAGAGAGAACCCAAGTGCTTGCGTGTCCATATCGACGGTCGTTGCCGCCAGAACCGCCGTTGAGGCTTCGTCATTGGGAGTCCAGCGAAGGCCCAAGACCGCGTCGTTTGCAAAAGCGTTTGACGGATTTGCACCGCGATCATCCCAAATGTATTCAGCGACGATGCCAACATCACTGGCGCTCTCAAATATCTGATAGATCGTATATTCAATGCCGCCGGTTGCCTGAATGCGTTCTTCGTTTAGCTCGCGACGCCAGAAGCCCTCAAACTTGTACAGCCATGCGCCCTTGGTTGCCTGCACGTCGATAGAGGTCTGTCGGATCTGTGCGTAGAAGGGTGCCAGTACTAGATTGCCGCCATTGATGACGGGCCGGAGAATGGGGTCGCGGCCTGTGCCTTGGAAATAGGCGAGGCCTACGTCCCAATCTTCAAATGTATTGGAGTATCGAACGGCGACATCTAGATGTTGGCGCTTGTCATTGCTTTCATATGTGGTGAGTGTTTCGTCAACGGGTATGTCGAGGGCGGGCCTGCCGCTCATGCTTGGGAAGGTGCGTTCGCGAAAATAGGGGAGCAGGTAAAAATCGACATTGCCAAACGGCTGAGCGGTCGATACCGCCAGCATCGGCTGACCTAGTTTCTCATCGCCATCGATGCTTTCAATGCTATCGGTCTGATTGATGATGTCTACCAAATGCGCCACCTCTGTGACGCCCCAAAAAACTTTGTCAAAGCCAATGCTGAATTCCCAGTCACCCACAACATGTGCGTATTTCAGTTCACGAATGTCTGCATGGCTGCGGTTGCCATCTTGTGCGTCAAGACGTCCAAAAGGCGTGAAAATAATATATTGGTCGCCGCCATCCCAATCAGCTTCGAACGTCAGTTCTGCCGCGACCGAACTATTCCAGCGTTTTTGACCGGGCACGTTGCCGCGACTTGGAAATATTTGCAGTTCAGGCTCCACATATCCTGAAAAGTCGAAATCAACGGCAAGGGCGGGCGACGTAGCCCCCAGACAGATGGACCCGAGCATTGTCGTTGCGGCACTCAATGTGTGTAGCTTGTTCATGAAACCCCTCCCAGTAGGGCTTAACAAAATGGGGACAGCGCGTAACACTGTCCCCAGAAGACTGAAGCGGGCTTAACGTGCGCGTTTCAGAGCGTTGGTTGTGAAGTCAGACTCTGCCAAGCCGGTTTGAAATGCAATTTCTCCCCAGGTCAGGCGCGTTGTCTTGTTGGTTTGGTGGTTTTCCATGAACAGGTCATGGGAGCGCCAGAACTGATCCTGATATTGCCGATATTCCGTCATTGTCAGGGTTTTCAGCAACTGATCCTTGCGGTCGTAATATTCAAGTTTTCGCGGCTGATAATCTGTTGTGTCTGTCCAGGCAATTTGGCGCGTGTAGCCTGAATGCTCGTAGAGCGGACGGCGTTCGGTCACATGGCACATGCGTTCACCACATGGTTCATCGCGAAGCCACAGGTAAGAGTATTTGCCAACTTCCTGTGTGGTGAAGTCCTCGAAAGCAAATTCTGAACCCATGAATGGACCAGACTTATTGACCGACGAGATGCGCTTTACGCGTTTGACCGCTGGCAGATACATCCATTGATCATCTGGATCTAGAATATGGGCATAGGAAAGCAGGGCGGTGCCATCCACATCTCGGGGTTTTTCGAAAATGATGAGGCTCCAGTCGCCTTCATTTTCTTCTGTTACTTCGAGGACGAGATTGCGCATTTCACGTTCACTGGTTTCGCCATAGGCATTGGTGAGCACCATTGTCATGGTGGCGCTGCTGTCGCCAAAGCCCAGGTCACGACGCTCCGTTTCCTGTGCAATGGCAAGACCTCGTGCTACTGGATCATCTGCACCAGGCAGGGTTTCCAGACCTGCGACCTCTTGCGCCGTGGCGGCCGTGATGCCAACCGGAATTGCCACTAAGAGTGCTGCCATTGCCCATGCCATTGTCACGGTACAGAAATTGAGTGCCTTATTCGTCATAGGCCTGTTTTCCCTTTTTGTGTTTGTGCCTAGCGCCACGATAGGGGTGGCATCCAGAATTGAAAAGCGTGTCATGAGGTTCTTCTCCTTCAAGCTGCGCTCGCCGCGTCGCCCGCTACGGGAGTAGGTGGCGTGTCTGTTGATCTTATCTTGTCTGTTTTTCGTTTTCCGTCCAGCGTGATGAGCAATGCTGGTAACAGCAGGAAGTCGATGATGAGGGCGCAGGCCACTGTCACCGCAACCATTGTTCCCAGCATAGCGTTCACCCGGAAGGGCGAGTAGGCAAGCAGGGCAAACCCCAGGACCAAAACAAAAGTGGAGACCCAAAGTGCGGTGCCAACGGTTGAAAAAGCATAACGCACTGCATCCTCTGCCGACTTTCCTTGTTCAGCACGTGCCCGTTGATATTTGGACAAGAAGTGAACGGTGGCATCGACGATCAGACCGAGGGCTGTCGCGATGACGAACGTGGACCAGAAACCGACTTCTGTGCTGAAGAGCGCCAGGATGCCAAATGCTGCAATCGGTGGTGTGAGGTTTGGTACAAGAGAAATGAGCCCGAGCTTCAGGTCCCGCAAAGCCAGCATCAAACATGCTGAAATCAGGAGAAATGCAATGCCTGTACCGACGGTCATGGCTTCAAAGTTGCTGATACCGATGAAGGAGAACATGACGGCCTGCCCAGCGGGATAGGCGTACATGGTTTCCGGTGCATTGGTTCTCAACCAGTTTTCACCTCGGTCGATAATGGATTTCATCTCTGCCGTAGAGACGTCGGAGAGCGTGATGGTGAGTTTTGTTGCCGACTTATCCACGTTGAGCTGGTCATTAAGGTCCAGCCCATAAGGCAGAGACATTTCATAGAGGAGCAGGAACTGAGCGGCACTTTGACGATCATCCGGGATGCGATAATAGCTCTCGTCGTCGCCGTTCATGCTTTTGTTCACACGTTTGATAACGTCTGAGAAGGAGGCAACATGGACAACTTCCGGCTGCTCGCGGAACCAGTTGGCGAAGGCTTCCAGACGGTCCAGATATTCTGGATCGGAAATACCACCCGCATCGCCCGCATAGAGTGAGTAGCTGATCTGATAGATGCCGGTGAGATTGTCTGCTGCCCAGTCACTAGCGACACGGAACTCCATGCGCTCATCGAAATATTCGACGAACCTGTCATTGAAGGTGAATTGCGGCAGGAGGGACGCGAAGCCGATCAACATAACGGTCATCCCCGCAAGGATTTTCCGGCGGTTGTTGATCACCATCTCGCCGAACTTCTCCATGAACTCAGACTGACGGTTGAGCGACCCTTTGGCTGCGATGGGAAGAATGGCCATCAAAGCTGGAAGGAAGGAGATTGAAAGCACCCAGGCCACCAGCGCGCCGACGGCCGATGTGTTGCCAAGATCGCGGAAGGGAGGCGCATCGGAGAAGTTCAGGCTCGCAAAGCCAATGGCCGTGGTCACCGATGTCAGGAAAACCGGCTGGAAGTTTACCCGCATGCTTTCCACAATGGCTTCACGTTTCGTCATGCCTTTCTGCATGGAGATGAGGGCTGTTACCAATATGTGTATCGAGTCTGCGACAGCGACGGTGAGGATGATGGTGGGGGCGCCGGAGGAGGGCGGCGTCAATTTGACACCCATCCATCCCATAACAAGACCCATTGCCGCCGCCGCGGAGAGGCCAACCACGAAGAGGGTTGCGATTGTGCCGCTGATTGAGCGAATGAGGAACCAAACGGTGATCGCAAGCACCACATACATGCCCGGCGTTAGGGTTTGCAGGTCTCGTGTTGCTGCTTCAGAGAAAGACGTTGAGAGCATCACTGAACCGGTGAGCTCGATGCGGATATCGGGAAAGCGCTCTCGAATATCCTCAACGATTGCGCGGGCATGTGCCACAGGCGCTGCTGTCGCCGTGATATCGTCCCGGGGGATCTTGAGGGTCGCGAAGATCGCTGTCGTCGTGCCGTCATCTGAGATGATGCGCTTGGCGATCGCAGGTTCTGTCGTGCCGATACGAAGGACTTCGTCAGGGTCTGCTGCTGCCGGATCAACGACCAAGTCACGCACAAGAAGATCATCTTCAAACGCCGTTGTGTGTTGATAGTTGGTGAGGCTGTCGACGCGAATGGAATAAGGTGTTTGCCAGGCCCGTTCTGTGATTTCTTTTATGACCTCCAGAATTTCCGGATCGGTCACTTGGCCTTCATTGGGCCGAAGCACCCAAAGAAGCGTGTCGGGACTGGTATAGGTGCGCTCTAATTGTTCGAATGCTCGAAGGTTCGGGTTCTCGTCGGTGAAGAAGTACCGATAGTCGTTTGAGAACTTGATGTACTGGCCACCATAGGCCATGGAAAGCGCGCCAAATGTTGTTACAAGAACAACGAGCCACCTTAGTTTTATGACCCAATTGGCGTAGGAGACCACCCATCCATTATTCATGATACTTGTCCCTTATTGAGAGTATTGGGTTTTTGTTTTTCTGTGTTCTGCTCATTGGCGGTTTGGGCATCGGAGGATTGGCCCGGGCCACGCAGACTGTCGAGATATTGAAAAAGAGCTTCGCCGCAGGTCGCGCCAACAGAAGCATTTTGCGCGGTCTTGATGAGGCCGATTGTGCCTTGATGTGTTGCAATGATCATCGTTGCGACCGCGTCGGTGTTCAGGTCGGCTTTCACCGTGCCATCACCTTGTCCTCGCGCTAGCGCATCTGACAGGGCAGCCCGCCATCT
>Ga0222662_1000844_pt1 | contig 19303 bp, 13 predicted proteins | sample AntAcemetagen600_FD_179821 | JGI IMG/M metagenome (GOLD analysis project Ga0222662, IMG submission 179821) | Saline water microbial communities from Ace Lake, Antarctica - #600 | ecosystem: Environmental > Aquatic > Non-marine Saline and Alkaline > Saline | place: Antarctica: Ace Lake...
GAATGCGTTGATCACAAAGAAGAGCAGGAGCCATCCAAAATTCGTGTGGTCCATGAGCGAACTGGCCTGGGGAATCACGACGTTCTCGTCGGTGGTGTTGGGTTCGTTCGATGACGCGGCCAAGGACTGGCCCACGGCTTCGAGGTCACGGCCAACTTCCATCGCGGAGATGTCGAAGATCAGAGTCCACATCCCCGCCAAGAGGGCGAACCCCGCGGCGATTCGAATGAAGGGATAGGCGAGGAGCTTTCCGTCGCTTCGAAGCATGTCCCACGCAAAGGTGACAGATCTGGTGCGCATCATGAGTGGCGTTCCTTTTCTTTGGCGGTGAGCGTCTGGTTGCGTTGCGCCGTCAGGGTAGTGGATTATCGGAGCATCAATGGTGGGTGAGCGGTGGAAATATCGAGATCAACGGCGCCGCGCGGGCAGCGTTCGCGCGTCGCGTCACAATCGGTCCGGCGGACGAACACGTGGTCGAGACGTTTGATCGCACGCCCACCACGAGCTGTTTTCATCACATCATTGGTTGTTGTTCTTCCGACGCCCTTCCAGGTTGAGGGGGTCGCCGGTTTTTTCGGTTGTGGTGAATCGCGTTCAGGCGGAGCACACGGATGTGCTTCGGAGGAGATTCGGACCGACTCGAGCCAAGGAAGGCCACACCATGACCACGCCGATACCGATGGATGATCTTCGCCCCGACCTGTGGGTGACGATTCGCGATGACATCACGGACGCTGAATTCCCCGCGATCGGCGTGGATCTCGATGCCCGAGAGTTGTGGCGACGGTTACGGGCGCGGACCCCGGTGAAGCCGGGCACGCCGATGCGGGTCATCGCGGTGGACCTACCGTTCATCTACGTAGTGGTGTTGAAGGCTGACGGCCAAGAAGACGGGCCGTTGATCCTGGATCTCAGAAGGTTCCCGGTGGTCAAGATCTCGACCAGCGTGCCCGAAGCGATCCTGGATTTTGCCGACATGAAGCTGCGGTCGAACTACGAACACGCCTTGGCCGAAGCCGCGACCGAAGCCGCCCTCGAAGCGAAGGCGGAGATCGTCAAATGCAGCCTGCTGGCCGACGCGATGAATCACGACACGTCGGACGACGATGACAACGACAGCGGCGAAGACGACCGCGACAACAGCGACGACAAAACCGCCACAAACCGCCACAGCCAGCCGAAAAACTCCCGCCCGCACTACGACAACGGCGATGAAAGCGACGACGGCGAGTCAGAGGGCGAGCAAAAGAACGGCACGCCGTGGCTTCGCGAAGACGACGAGGAGGCGGCGTAGGGGGGTCGAGGCCGAGCGTGGTTTCAGGTTCCTAGATTCGATTCGGAATCATCTTCGTCGGCGCCTTCACCAGCGACTGTGGTGGGCCGCTCCAAGTGCGCTTGAAGCTTGGGTTCTCGCATGTCCTGCAATCCGCCTGGCTTGGCGCAGCCGATTTGCGTACCGCGAGCGGCAGTGATTTCGACGAGCACGACCTCGAGATCGCGCTGCTGATATGCATTTGGTTCATCTGGCGCCGTGACGGGAATGGAAGCGTCGTAGCCCGGAGTCTACGTAAACCTCCCCAGCTTTCGCTTCTTGGAGGATCGAGGTTTTGAGCCTGAGTGGTCGCGATTGATCGGACCATTTGACAGGTTTGGTCAGCACGCGGAGCACACGGAGTTTCCAATCCGGGTTCTCAAGTCCGGAGTCGTTGGCGGACGTTGAAGCACTCGAGGTGCCTATAAGAAAGCTGATAAAGATCAGCCAGGGGCGATAATGAGCAAATTTCAGATGGCTTGATCAAACCCGGATTCAGGTTCGGTATCGTGTAAATCAGGAAAAGGTAGAGGGAAACTAAAACCAAATCCACGAAGTCGAGTGATCCGAAGGGTCGCGCTTCATTTTATCAACGTGAAATGGGAAAAGAGATCTATGTATTTGAGAATGACTTGTATCGCTGCGTCTGCACTTGCACTCGGCAGCGTCGCCAACGCCGACATCGTCTATAGCGACTTCACTGATACCGCTCAGGAAGGTGACAGTGTCTCGTTCGAAATCAACGGGCTTAACTATGAATTCGGCATCCAGACAGGTGGACCGCTCAATTATGCCTACGTCACTACCACGAGCGAAGGCGCTGGCATCTTTGTTCCACTTCTGAACGAAGCGAACGCACGCAACTTTGCTGCGGGCGCCAACATCGGCACGATCACCTCGGTGCTCAACATGTTTCCGCTCGGCGGCGGTAGCGAGAACATCAACCTGACCATGTACGACTACGTCTCAGGTGATGGAGATTTCGCTCCTGAGACCACGGGTTACGTCGGCTTCGGCTTCGGTAGTGGCGTCGACTTCAACTACGGCTGGATCGAGTTCACCTTGTACGCCGAGGGAGAATTCGAGTTCATCGACATCAGCGGTTGGGCCTACAACGACGTCGTCAATGAGTCGATCACCGTCGGACAGATCCCAGCTCCAGGCGCATTCGCCCTGCTCGCACTCGGTGGCCTCGCCGGCCGCCGTCGTCGACAAGGCTGATACGACGCGATCAATACGAGAATGAAACACCGCCCGTCCCGGTCTACCGGGGCGGGCGTTTTCATGGAATGTGCACGCCATTCCAGAAGACCCGGGGCAGCCGGCGGATTACTCGACGGCGCGGCGAGTGAGTGCGTGGCGCCGCGATTTCGCCGGCTCAGGCTTCGACGGCGGCGGTCAGTTCATCGAGGTATCGATGCTTCGCAAGCAGCTTGGCGAGGGCCACGACGTCCGACATCGCCCGGTGTGCTTGGCCGGGGTCGATCCCGTGGTGGGCGATGAGATCCTGAAGCTTTCCGTTTGGCATCCCGTGCGACTTCCAGGCGATTCCTCTGCAGGAGCAGAGCCAGTGGCACGTTTCGGACTCTGGCACCAGGCTCTGAAGGAATCGTCGGTCGAACGAGGCGTTGTGGGCCACGACGACGTCACATCGGTTGAAGAGGTCGCCGACCAGGCTCATATCAAGTCGTTGCCCGCGGAGCTTGGACATGGAGAGGCCATGCGCGGCCTGTGCATGCGGATTGATATTGCAGGCTGGCTCGCGGAGGCCCTCATATCTCCCCAGCTCCCGGAGTCGGGTGCCGTCCCGATGAAGGAGAAGGCCAGCAAACTCCACGATCTCGTCGTGGCGAGTGAGCCCCGTCGTTTCGGTATCAACGATCAGTATCTTCATCGAGTGACGCGTTCCAGAAGTTCATAGAGGTCGTCCTCGCGATCGTGTGGATCGGCGAAGGTGAGGGCCAAGCCTATCGGATCTGCGTGGCGAAGATGCCGGTACGGATTTGGCCGACCGAAGATCTGGTCACGACTACGAGCCGAGCAGCCACGCGAGTGAGGGCTTCGCGAAGACGGCGAGGACGAGTCGGCGGCGTCAGGGCGTAGGTCTGTCTCACGCCGTTTGCGTACGAATCACTCGTTCGCGAAGGCGGGCAGGAATTGGATGGTCCAGTTCCCAGATGATGCTCATGGGCTTGGTGCCCGTGTGCGACATATATCGAGCAGGGCCGAGGTAGACGTAGGGTGACGTGCGGCCGTCCTGAAGCTTCTTGTGCTCGCGGACAAAGAGCAAGGGCGTATAGCCAAGCCTCTGGTGCTGGATATAGCGTTGTCCCGTGTTTGACTCTGGTGACGTGGCGCCTTGGGACTGCCAATGAAAGAGACGGTCACTGATTGCGTAGTCGTCGTACATCGTGGTTGGCGAATAATCGGATTCGGTTTTATTGAGCGTCACAAAAAACGCGTCGATCTTCCGGTCCTTGCGATGGAGAACACCGGCTTGGTGATTGGGTCGGTTTGAAAACGTCCAATGGCCAATCGCGGTGAGAATTTCACCTTGACTGTATTGCGAGTGAAGGTTCAAGGGTCCCGTGAGCGCGCTTGTGAGTGGCGAAGTTCGTACACGAGTCGTATCAGTTCGGTATTCGAGGACTTTCAAAAGATCGAGCACTGCGGTCGAATTTTCGAAGAGCCTAGACACGGATTCTTCTGGCGTTGATCCCGAATCCGAATTCCCCCATAAAGTTGATAGCAGCATCGTGAGACGGGTTAATTGGAGGTCGTCGAGTTCTTTAGGCAGCTGTCTAGATCTCAGAAGGTCCTTTGCAAACTTTATTTGTTGAGGGTCGTCAATATGAGAAAGCCTCCAGATTCCTTTGCTCAATACGTCTTCGTCTGGAGAATCGACAGGCTCTATGGCGCCAGATTTCGAGAGTAACCGCGACCAAAGGCCCTTCTTCAGTAACCCACCAAGGTCCGTACCGAGGAATCCGATTGCTTCGCTCAGTGTTGGCATCCGGTCTAGGTGCTTCCGTAATTCTCGAAGCTTGACGGATATCTGATTGACGTTCAGTTGGAAGGACTGCTGGACATTATCCAACACATGCTGTTGCGCGACACGTTCAAGTTGAATAGAGCATCCGGCGGGAAGATGGGGGAAACCTTGAGAGATCTCATGCTCTAGCGGGGCGAGCGGGTTGGTCGAAAGTGACCGGAAGCGTTCGGCAAATCGGAACTCTTTGGCTTGCGCGGCTATGAAGTCAAGAACGGTAAGGCAGTCTTTGCTTTCGTGAAGCCGAAGCCCCCGGCCAAGTTGCTGGAGATAGACCGTCAGGCTCTCGGTGGGGCGAAGAAACAAGACGGTGTCTATCTCAGGGATATCGACGCCTTCGTTGTAGAGGTCTACGACAAAGATCACGTTAACTTTTCGCTGTACAAGCTTTTGCTTTGCGGACCTTCGCTCATCCGATGGCGTATTCGCCGAGAGAGCGATCGCAGGAATTCCATGCCGATTGAAGAACTCAGCCATAAACTCTGCGTGGGCGACATTTACGCAAAAGCCAATTGTCCGCGATGAGAGCGGATCAAGAACAATGCGTCGAAACTCGTCCAAGACGAGTAACGCTCGAATGTCATTTCCGGTGTACGCGTCCGAGAGTTCGTCGCGTTGGTAGCCGCCACTTTTCCAGGTAACCCCAGAAAGATCGACAGGGTCTGAGAGTCCGAAGTATTGGAATGGGCAGAGAAGACGTCGACTAATAGCGCTTGGGAGTCGGATTTCAGCAGTGGTTGCGTGGTCAAACCAGCCCAGGATGTCAGTTCCGTCGGTGCGTTCAGGCGTCGCCGTCAGCCCCAGAAGCACGTCCGGTCTGACGGAATCCAGTAATCGCTGATAAGACGGCGCTGCCGCGTGGTGAAATTCGTCTACGACGACGTAGGAGTAGCGATTGGGGTCCTGCTTCCAAAGCTCGCGACTGTTGAAGGTCTGAATTGAACAGAAGAGGTGGTCGCTTTGAGACGGCACGGAACCTCCAACCAGAAGGTCTCCGAAGTTTTGATCTCGAAGCACCGCCCGAAAAGTCCCGAGAGCTTGTCGGAGAATCTCCTCGCGATGTGCGATGAAGAGAAGTGGAGGTCGAGTTCCTTCGGAGAAACGCCGGTAATCAAAGGCGGCAATCATGGTCTTGCCAGTACCGGTTGCAGCGACGACGAGATGCTTCTTCTTTCCCCAATCGGCCCGTTCGGTCTCTATCGCATCGAGAATTTCCTGTTGAAATGGGTAGGGCCGGAGGTCAAAGTCCAGGCCTAGATGACTCGTGGGGTTTCTGGACGAACATTCTCGTGAGAGCGCCTCTTCGAGTCGTTGAAAATCACCGTCAGTATAAAGTTCGAATTCATCCTCGTTCCAGTAGCTCTCAAACGTGGCGGTCGTCTTCTCCCAGAGATATGGAAGTTCGTACTGGCTGATCTTGCTCGTCCACTCGAGGCCTTCGGATATTGCGGCGTGCGAAATGTTCGCGGATCCCACATACGCGCTTCCGAATCCGGTGTTTCGGTGTATGAGGTATGCCTTCGCATGGAGCCTCGTGCGTGCTGTGTCGTACGAGATCTTTACCTCAGTATTGGGAAGCTCATGCAATGCTTGAATCGCTTTGGCGTCGGTCGCTCCCATGTAGCTTGTTGAAATAACGCGGATTCGAGTTCCCATCTCTTCGGTGCGCTCGGCGAGTTTGGCAAGCGACGGAAGGAGAAGTCGAAGCCCGCTCCATTTAATGAACGAGCACAGGATGTCAATGTGATCGGCATTCTCGATCTCTTGGCAGAGTTGTGACGAGAGCGACGGCTCAAGTCTTGTCCCGGTGAGCAGGCCAGATCTGGAGAGCGGAAGATCCGGCCAATTGGTGGGCGCGTCGTCGGTAACGACCGCTTTCAACCGTCTCGCTGGCGATGAGAGTTGTAAATCGGTCTCGAGTTCATCAGTTGAATAGCGAGACGCTGCCTGTATCAAGTTCTCCGCGACTGTTTCCAGTTGAAGAGTCCCTTCGGCGGCTCTTGCCTGGGCTAAAATTCTGGGAAGGACGCTACTGATCCACTGAGCGAGGACGGAATGCGATTCGCCGGAATCAACAGGTTCGATATGTACAACATTGTTTGGCGGCATCTCAGCGATTTGCGCCGCCATTGCCTTGGTGACGAGTTGGTCGTATAGGCCAGGGCAAAGCTCGTCGGAAGTGGTTTTGATGTCAGTCATGTGTTTTGGCCTACGACTAGAACGTGAGTGTTTTGCAAGAGCTGATGCTGCTTGACGGGCTTCATGGCCTAACAATACTCGGTTGCCCTTTGTGGGCTCTAGGCGAAGGATTCTGCAGTATCGCGGGGCCTCGCTTGTCGAGACTGAAAACCAAGCTTTTGCGCTCAGATACCCCTGGCCCCGCCACCGAGGTTGTCGGTTTCCCAACCTCGAGGCCACGCCGAAATCGAGCCCTTCGTACCGCTCACCATCGAGGCCTATCAAGCCGGCGCCGCCCACAGGGTTTTCGTCGGATCGGCGAGTCTCTGAAGTAGTCCGATGTCGAACGGGCCAAAGAAGGGTCGCCGCTTCCGGTCGGCTCGGCCATCGCCTGACGCCGAACCAATAACTGCAGCATGACCATGGCCATGGGTCGCATGTTTGGTACCTTGAGCGGGATACAAACCCGGTCCTTTCGAAGGACCCAGAGACCCCCACGAGATGGACTCCTTACAACACGAAGATGAAGAGGGATCTGATTCCCAGAAGATCGCCCCGGCGAGCTATTGGGGCATCTTCAAGACATGGCTGCCTCTGGGACTCACCCAGTTTCTCATGGCGGCAGAAGATCCGATTTATATCGCGGTCATCATGCGTCTGTCACTTCCGAGACTGGAATTGGGTGCGCTCTACTCCTACGCATGGCCAGTTCTTTTGCTGGTCAGTGCAATGGTGTTCACGCTCAATACCGTCGGCAACGTGTTCGGAACCAATGTTAAGAATCTCAGGAAGATCAAGATCATGTCCCTGCTTCTGGGGACGTTCGGTTCGCTGACCGTGTGCCTATTTGTATTCACCCCGTTCGGCCGGTACTTCCTGAGCGAAGTCATGGCAGTGCCGGACGCTGAATTGGAGATGTCTCTGAGTGCCCTCAAGGTCTTTTTGATCTATCCGGTCACCATCGCCATGAAATTTATCTATCAGGGCATTCTGATCCGAAATGGCTATGCCAGTCAGATCCTGATCTCAAGAGTCATTCGCTTTTTCGTGGGTCTGCTGGTTCTGCTGGTGGGACTGAAGACACAGTGGGTCGAAGGCGCGGTACTGGGCGCACTGGGAGTGTGCGTATCCCTTCTGCTTCAGACCGGATACCTCGGCTTGAAGAGCTGGAAAATTACGAAGCAACTGAAATCAAAGCCCATTGAATTAGATGTTGTCAAGACATCTAAGCTCGTCACCTTCGCGGTTCCACTGCTGATCACACCCATACTCGGATCCATCGGCGGACTGATCATGGCCGCAGCTATCGGCAGACTCCCTGGTGTGGTGGTGTCCCTGGCGATCTGGCCGGTGGTCTGCAACTTCAACAACATCGGTCTTGGAATGGGGCAGACCTTTGACCAGGTGACGGTCAAGCACTACCAGAAGCACCGAGACCGCATCAAGCTGTTCCGTTTTGCGATCGTTTTGGGCCTTGTACTGACTGCAGTGACCACGCTGTTCGTCATCAGCGGCGTCTTTCACTATGTACTTCGTTCACTTGAGAATATCGACCAAGGCAATTCAGAGATCAGCATTCACGCGATGTGGTTCCTGATCGCCATGCCCCTGCTGTATACGATGATCTCCTACTACAGCGGCCTGCTATCAAAGATCAAAACCACCGTGCCCATTCTCGTTTCACAGGCTTTCTCGCTGCTCATCGTTACGCTCATGCTGCTGGCAACCGTCAACCTCGAACCGTTCATGGGTGTCTACGTGGTCGCCTGCTCGAGTGTTGTCGCATCTCTGGTGTCACTCTTCTGGCTCTGGTATTCCTGGAAGAAGATGATCCCCAGACTGCAAGATGACCTCACGCTCATTGAAATCTGAAACACTGCACGCAGATGCAGTCGGGAAGATCGATCGCCAAGGCCGCGTCCCCCCGGATTCGGGGCCGAAGGACGCCGCCTCTTCTTTATAGTGACCATCCACGCGCCGCACGGAGGTGTCAGGCCCCGTCGCTCACCGCTCCATCGCGCATGGCGGCGACGCAGGCCGCGAGAAGACCGTTGGCCACCACGGCGGCGAGCAGCGTGGCTAACTTCGACGTTCAACTGGCGGTCGGTCCGGGGTGATCCGACGATTCGAGATCACGCTGGTCCGCTCCGCCGAACAAGCGTTCCCGAAGCGACTCGACGATGACGTAGAGCACGGGAACAATCACCAGACTGAGGAACGTCGCGGCGATCATGCCGCCGACCACCGTCGTCCCGATCGAATGTCGGGCGTTGGCGCCGGGGCCGTCTGCGAGCACCAGCGGCATCACGCCGAAGATGAATGCGAACGCAGTCATGAGGATCGGTCGGAGTCGCAGGCGGGCGGCCTCCATGGCCGACTCCAGAATTCCGAGTCCCTCGGACCGGAGCCGAGTGGCAAATTCCACGATGAGAATCGCGTTCTTCGCGGCAAGGCCGAAGAGCATCAAGAGCCCGATCTGACCGTAGACATCCAGGGCGATGCCCCGCCATTCCAACGCGAGGACTGCACCGAGAATCGCGATCGGTACGGAGAGAATGATGATCAGCGGAATCGTCCAGCTTTCGTAGAGTGCGGAAAGCACCAGGAAGATCACGATCAAGGAAAGCAGGAAGATGTACGGTTGGACATTCCCCGCTTCAATCGCTTGAAACACGGTGCCGGTCCAATCGTATTTGAAACCATTCGGGGTCAGGACTTCAGCGGCCACTTCCTCCATCGCGACCTGCGCCTGTCCGCTGGAGAAACCGAAGGCGGGCTTTCCGACGACCATCGCGGCGTGGGTGATGTTGTAGTGAGGGATGTTGTTGGTCGAAAGGATTTCCTTCACGGTCGTGAACTGATTGATCGGGACCGGCTCGCCATCGCGATTGATGATCCGGAGTCGGCCAATGTCCTCCGGCGTCATCCGGTTGACGCCCTCCGCTTGAAGGATGACCTGATAGACCTGGTCGTACTTGTTCCAGTTGTTGACGTAGAGCGATCCAAGGTAGACCTGAAGCGTCTTCCAGACATCTTCCATCGCGAGGCCCAGGCGTTGAGCCTCGAGGCGATCGATGTCGAGGAACAACTGCGGGATGTCGAATCGAAGATCGGTGGCGACCGATGCGATCTCCGGTCGGGCTCGAGCGGCGATCAGAAACTTGTCGGTGATCGCCGCCAGCGCCTCGGTGCCCTGGCTCCGATGATCGAGGATCTCGAACTGGAAGCCGCCGACCGCTCCGAGCCCGGGGATCGGCGGGGGAGTCAGAGGGTGGCATGCGACGCCAGGCACGGTCCGGGCTTCCGCCACGAGTACATCGACGATGCGAGGCATCTTCGAATCGGGCGTGGTGCGTTTGGACCATGGTTCGAGGGTGACCACCACAAATCCCGCGGAGGTATCCGAGTACTTGTCGAGGAAGTCCATCCCGGCGATGGCATTGGCGTAGCGGACGTTGGGGTTCTTCTTGACCAGTGCGGCGATCGCGGAGCAGGCCTCGTCGGTGCGTGAGAGGGCGGCGCCACCGGGGAGTTCCACCGCGATGAAGAAGTACCCCCGGTCCTCGTCGGGAACGAAGCCGGTGGGAATGGTGGATGCACGCTGGTAGGTGAGCGCGAGCAACACCCCGAAGACGAGTACCACCAACCATGCGAGGCGGCTGCTCAGGACGCCGACCAGTCGTCCAAATCCCTGACCGATGTTGTCGAACCCGCGATTGAATGCCCGGAACGGAGCGATGCGATCTTCTCGCCGAGTGTGCCGCATGAAAACGGACGCCAGCGCGGGCGAGAGTGAAAGCGAATTGAACGTGGAGATCAACACTGAGAAGGCGATGGTCAATGCGAACTGGTTGTAGAGCTCGCCGGTGATCCCCGGACTGAAGGCGCTGGGAATGAACACCGCCATCAGGACGACGGTGGTCGCGATGATCGGAGACGTGACCTCCTTCATCGCCTTGAGGGTCGCGTCCCTTCGAGAGAGTCCGGCCTCGAGCTGCCGCTCGACGTTCTCCACGACCACGATGGCATCATCGACCACCAAGCCCACCGCGAGGACCAGTCCCAGCAGCGTCAGGGTGTTGATCGAAAAGCCGAACATCGCGAGTGCCGCGAACGTGCCGATGAGGGAGACGGGGATCGCGATCACCGGGATCAGCGTGGTCCGCCAGTTCTGAAGAAAGACGAAGACCACGATCACGACCAGGACAATCGCTTCGAGCAGCGTGTAGACGAGCTCCGTCATGCTGGTGATCACGAAGTCGTTGTTGTTGTGGGTGATCGCAAACTCGACCCCCGTGGGTAGCGTCGGCGCTAACTCGGCGAGCAAAGCTTCCACGTCTTGGGACAGTTGAAGTGCGTTGGTGCCAGGCCGCTGGAAGACCATGATCGTCGCGGTGGAATCGCCATCGAGTTTGGTGGTCTTCTGGTAGTTGACCGCGCCGAGCTCGGCGCGACCGATGTCCTTGATCTGCACGATCCGGCCGTCATCACCCACCCGGACCACGATCTCTTCGAAGAGTTCAACTTCCGGCAGCTGGCCGATCGCGTTCAACTGGTATTGGAACGCCGCCTCGCCGGGCATTGGCGGTGAACCGATGATCCCGACCGCGCTGTCGTAGTTCTGGTACTCGATCGCCTCGATCACCTGAGAGACGGGGATGCCCATTGATGCGAGCTTGGGTTCGTCCAGCCAGATTCGGACCGAGTAGAAGAGCCCGCCGACGTTGTTGACCGAACCCACGCCGTCGAGGCGATACAGCTCGTCGATGAGATTTATCTGCGCCCAGTTATCGAGGTACTTGTCGTCGTAGTCTCCAGTAGTGTCATGGAGGTTGATCACCATGTTGATGTCGGGCGAGGCCTCGTCGATCGTGACCCCGATCTTCTGGGTCGTCTCCGGGAGCTGCGAGAGCGCCGTCTGCACTCGATTGAGAACGCCGACCGCGCCGATATCGACCGGATATCCGATGTCGAACGTGACCGTGATACTGCTGGCGCCATTCGAACTTGAGTTGCTCGACATGTAAATCATGCCGTTCACGCCGTTAATCTGTTGTTCAAGCGGCGTGGTCACGGTGTCCGAGACGACTTGCGCGCTGGCCCCGGGGAAGGAACTCGTGACGGTCACCGTGCCGGGGACGATGTTTGGGTACTGGGAAATCGGCAGGGTGAGAATCGCGACGACTCCCGCCACCACCATCAAGAGGGCGATCGAGCAGGCAAAGATCGGACGGTTGACGAAGAACCGGATCATCGGCGTCGGTCTCCGTCGGCACCAGGGTTCTTCACGATGCAGCTCCGGTCGCGGGGGCGGACTTCTTCTTGGCCTTGGCCTTCTCCCAACCGGCGAGGGTCACGATCGAGGCGTGAACCGCGGCGCCCTCCCTCAATCCAGTCGAATCAGCGGCGACCACCACCGCGGTTCCGGCCGCGATTCCCTCGACCACTCGGAGGCCGTTCCAGAGCACGCCCGTCGTCACGTTGCGCCGGGAGATCTTGTCGTCCTTGATCAACCACACGAAGGTGTACTGGGTGTCCTTGAAGATCGCTTCATCCGGAATGACCACGCGATTCGGGAGCATGCTCAGTTGGACCTCGACGCGGGCGTAGGTTCCGGGAAGGATGTCACCCGACGGGTTCGGGAATTCGGCTCGCGCCAGAAAGGTCGAGGTGGACGGGTCGACGGTGTTGTCCACAAGGTCGACTGATCCTTCGAGGCCGCGGGGCGAGGATCCGTTTTGATCAACCGACACGGTGACGGGGACCGACCCCTTCTGCCAGGCAGCGAGAAACGCAGCGCTCTCGGTGGCGGGCGGTTCGAAGGTGATCCGCATGGGATCGACGGTCACCAGTTCGGCAAGGTTTACATTCGATCCGGGGCCCACAAGATTGCCCACATCGATGAACCGCTGGCCGATCCGTCCGGAGAACGGGGCGTTGACCGTGGTGTAGGACAGATTGATCTTCGCGATTTCAAGATCCCCGGCGGCTGATTCGAGGAGGCCATCGGCCTCGGCGGCCGCAGCGGCGATCCGATCCCATTCGGAGGCCGAGATGGCCCCGGACTCTCCGAGCGGTTGGTTTCGTGCAAACTCGATGCGGGCGTATGCCGTCTGGGCGACGGCTTCGTCCATGCGGCCTTGAGCGCTGGCCACCGCGGCTTCGAAGGGGGCTCGTTCGATGGAGAAAAGCGGGTCGCCCTTGGTGACCATGCTTCCTTCTTTGAAATGCCGAGCGTCGAGATATCCTGTGACGCGGGCGACGATCATCACACTCTGGACCGCTTGGGTGGTACCCGGATAGCGGCGAACATTCGGCACGGACCGAAGCTCGGCGGTGATCGCCTCGGCGATCATTGGCGCCGGTTCCTTCGGTTTCGTGTCGGCCGCTCCGCAGCCGCCGAGGGCCATGGCGGCGAGCGTGAAGGCGAAGACTCCGCCCCGGTGGGGGATCAATCGTGAAGGAACCGGTCGGCAAGGCATCAGGATTGCTCCCCATCGTGCATGAGTTGTTCTTCTTCGCCCACCACTTGGGCGCCGGAGGTGTGTTCGGTCATCACATCCCAGCCACCGCCGAGCGCCTTGTAGAGCAGAACGGCACTCGCCGCGACCTGTCCGTCCGCGACGGCGAGTGCCTGTCGAGCGGCAAGCAAATCGCGTTCGGCGGTGAGTAAGGTGCCCAGGCTGTCCGCGCCTCGACGGAATCGGTCCGTCGCGAAGTCCATCACGCGGGCGTAGGAAACTTCGGTGCGTTTCAACGCCGCTCGTTCGAGCGTCGATTCTAGATATCCGCTGAGCGCGTTCTCCACGTCCTCGACCGCATCAACCATCGTCGATTGAAGCTCGAGCAGTGCTTGGCGAGCCTCTTCGTTACGAAGGTCAACCACCGCTTCCAGCCGTCCGGCGGTAAAGATCGGCCAGCTGAAGTCGATGCCGACCATGCCGCCGAGTTGTGAGCCGTCGAAAAGTCCGGCAATCTGCTGTGACGAGAAGCCACCGGCCCCGTTGATCTGAAGTGCGGGATAGAGCGATGCCTCCGCGACGCCGATCAAGGCGCTCGCAGCGGCGAGGCGGCGTTCCGATTCACGAACATCTGGGCGTCGACGAATCACGTCCGCGGGAATCCCGACACCGATGGTCGGGGGCGGGCGAGGCACGGTGTCGGTGATCGCAAGCCGTTCTTCCAGTCCGCCGGGGTATTCACCGATGAGCGAAGTGAGACGATTGATGGCTTTGGCGATCGCATTTCGAAGCGGAGGAAGCTGGGCGTCGAGCCGTGCGAGGTTGGCGTGAGTCGTGGCGACTTCGAGTTCGTCGGCCTCGCCTCGGGCGTAGATCTGTTGCACGAGTTCGAGGGTCTGTCGGTAGGAAACGATCGTGTCTTCCAGTGCATCGATCTGGACTTGATACGCGCGTACCTCTATGTACGAGGTGGCCACTTCGGCCCGAATGGTGATCAGGATGTCCCGCCACGCCTCGATCTCGGCTTCTAGATCGGCTTCCTGTGATTCCATCGACCGCTGGACCCGACCCCAGAGATCGATCTCCCAAGCGAGGTCCATGGTGAATTGATACGCCTCATCAGATCTGTTGTTGGCGGCGTTGTTCAGCCCGACGCCGGGCTCGGCATTTCCGTCGGAGAATCCCGCTTCTGGGTCGAGGGAGAGTTGCGGATAGAGATTCGCCGCCGCTATGCCGTACTCAGAACGGGCTTGCCGAATAGAACTGGTCGCGATGCGAAGGTCGAAATTTCGTCGGTCAGCCAGCGCGATCAGTTCGACGAGCGTGGGGTCGTCGAAGTCGGCCCACCAGTCTCCCGGGGCGGCGGTTTCGGAAGCGACTCCCTCCACCACCGCGACGTGCCAGGCATCAGGAAGCTGGATCTCGGGACGACGATACTCAGGCCCGACGGTACAGCCAGCAAAGAAAAAAGCCCCGGCGGATATGACGAGACCGGCTGGAGTCAAATGGTATTGATAATGCCGGAATCCGATCATCCACGCAGGGTATACGGGAATCAGTCGTCGGTGACTCGCTCGGAGGGTCTATCTTGCACCTGCTCGAATCTTCACTGGTGGAAGGACTTGATGATGCTTCGGACGCTGTCCGCGTTCGTCCAACCACCCATCGCCATGTTCATCCCCGTAGGCCAATCAGCATGGCCTCGGGCATGTTGCCACCATTGGTCCGCCAGTGGCGAGTCACTCATTTTCCGGGCGACATCGCGTCGACGAGTCGTTCTATCAACCGCCGAGCGTGACCTCCATCTCCTCTTTGAGTTGATCTGTATCGAAGTACTGGAACTCTTCGACGACCCGATCGCCATCCCATTGGTAGGCCAGATGGACCATGGACTTGACCGGTTGATTGGTCCGACGGCTGACCCCACTCAGCCCCCCCCAGACATGCGTCCAGATCTCACCGTTTGAGTATTCACTGGTTTGGATGAACATGGGCTCGACCGTGATGTCGTCGAATGTCTCGCGGAGCATTTTGGCGACGCTGTACCACTCGGTGAGTCCGAAGCTGTCCGCCTCGTCCTTGGAGTTGGGGTGGAACCGGACGCCTTCCGCAAAGAAATCTGCAGCGGGCTTGAAGTCGCCCTCGCCGTATGCCCTGAGAAAGGCATAAGTCCTTGCGGTCCTCTCGTCGTCGATGGTGGTCGTCGGATTCTCGAGCGGGGCATGCGCGTGCCCGTGGTCGTGCTGATGGCCGTCCGACTTCGGCGCACTGTGGCATCCGACGAGGGTCACGATGGCGGCGGTGCTGAGCAGGGTTTGGAAGGTCATTGAATGCATGGGGTGTCGTCTCTGTTACGGATGGATCTTGGTGCTGGAAATAGTAGGCTCGAATGTGCGGCGGATCAGCCGTCGAGGCTTTCGGTCTCACTCGAGTGCGAGAGCGGCAAGGTCGGCGGTATTGGTCCAAATTTCAAGCATGCTCTGGAGCAATATTGTTCCAATCACGTGGCTTCCGGAGTTCTGAATCGGAAAATTCTGACAGGAACATTGCGTCTCGAGATCTGGAAGCGTAGCGATTTTGACCGTCCGAGATGGGTCGAATGCGAATTTCATCGACTCTAAGGGACTGTCTGAAGGAGATCAGAATATCCCGGGTGCAACGAGGTCCAATGGGCTTATAGACTGGAGTCACCGATCGGGAGATCTGCGATGACCAACCTGCGAACCTCTATTTTACGTCTCTGGCTTATCCTGTTTGGAATGCTGCTGGTCATCACCCCTCGGGGTGCCATGGCGTTCGACGATGCGGAGCTCGAAGTCCGTATTGATGCGGCGCGGGTTTTCGGGCCTTACGGCGTTGAATCCTTCCGCGAGAGAGACGGTCTTCGAAATGGACCGAAGTACGCGGGGGCGACCATCTATTACCCGGTGACCAAGGATTCGAAGATCGACGGTCTTGGAGAAGTGAAAGGGTCCGAGTCGACCGCCGAGCCGATACGTTCCGAACTCACTGGCCTTTCGAGCGTGGTTCTCATTCCCGGTTTTATGGGTCCCGAGCGGAGCATGTCGAGGTGGGGGCCGTATCTGGCGTCGCACGGATTCGTGGTGATGACCATCGGTACGAATAACCTGTCGGTGAATCCGGATGCTCGAGGCGAAGCACTCATCGATGGCATGGTGACGATTCGAGCCGAGAACGAACGTGAAGATTCACCGCTCTTCAAACGGCTCGATCCGACGCGAGTTGCGGTGGGCGGGTGGTCGATGGGAGGCGGTGGGGCGCAGGTCGCGGCCACCCTCGATCCTTCGATCAAGGCGGTACTGGCGCTGTGTCCTTGGAAGCCACGACCATACCTATCGCATGATGTTCCGGTGTTCTTCCTCGGCGGTGAGCGCGACGGCCCGGCTCCGGTGCAGAAGCATGCCCTCAAGCACTATGAAAAGCTCCCGGATGGCACGCCCAAACTCCTCTACGAAGTCCGCGGCGGCGGCCACAGCCTGCCGCTTAACCCCAGGTACGCCGGCGGCGACGTTGGGCGTTTTTCCCTCGCGTGGCTCAAGGTTTATCTCGACGACGACAAGTCTTGGCTTCCGCTGCTCGAAGCACGGCCCGCCAACGCCTCGCGGTTTATGATCGAACTTCCGGCGGTCGAACGGCCAGAAGAGCGCGAAGACCCGGCAGCATCTGGCGCGGCGCCGGAGGCAGCAGACGAGAAGAAGGCGGCGTGAGCGCGGATCCATCGAAGAGTGCCGAGCCCGCCATCTCCCATATCAATTTGAGCCTGGGTGCTGGTCGCTGTTACCGAAGGGCGCCAGGCGCGTCGAGGATCTGTGAATTCGGGACGCTGTTGCCGAAGCGGTCGAACTGGTCGAAGGTCCAGACGACTTCCTTGGTCTTCGGATCCAGCTCGACGAGCAGCGGCTGACCCGGTCCCGCGTGACAGTTCCCGATGACGTAGTTCCCGTTCGGGAGCAGTTCCAGGGTGGTCACCCAGGCAAGTCGGATGTTCGGAAGCTCGTTCTGGGTCACGCTCCAGACGATCTTCTTCGCGGGGTCGACCTTGATCACGCTGTGCCCGTTGCCCGTCGCGATCAACGTGTCGCCGTCGGGAAGTCGGATGGCGCCGAAGCACTTGTTGCCGAAGGCCTCCGGGTCGTGGCCGTCACCCGTTTCACCGGCGATTTCCTCGACCTTCATCGGCACGTCGTAGTCCCAAGCCACTTCGCCGCTCCCTTGCACGTATTCCCGAACGGCGCCGTCGCCTTCATGGCAGACCAGGTAGCGGTCCTTTGCGATCTTGCGGACCAGTCTGGTGTCCATGTGCGGGTGTGGTTTGTCGACGGTCATCGGCGTGATGGCCAGCATGGCGCCGGACCGGTCGACCTCGATGATCCGAGCCGTCCCGCTCTCCGCGATCATCAGTCGCCAGTCATCGGTCGGATTGACCGCCGACTTCGGGGGCAGGGGCTGGAACGCATGGACCTCGACGGCCTTGCCCGAATTCCCGTTCTGCAGCCGACTGTCGTACGACCAGACGACCTGCTTCGTGTCGGGATCGATCTCGACGACCTCGGACGCACCGCGCTGCACCATGATGTGGCCGTCGGGCAACACGTGGATGTCGTGGATGCCGCGCCAGGGCATCTCCCATTCGATGTCACCTTCGGCGTCGACGACGGCGAGCCGGTCGTTGCCCTGGGTGATCAGTCGATGCTGGGCCGCCGCGGCCATCGAGATGGCGAACGCGGAGACGGTGGCGAGGATCGTCATGATGCGAAGGTGGGGATTGGAAGCGGTGTGCATGGGGGTCTCGTGGGGAGGAGGACGTGTCGAGTATGGCCGAAATTCGATCGACCGGCGTGATGCACGGCGACGGCGACGCCTCGGTACGCGATCGGCCGAGATCGAAGCTCATGAATCAAGCGTCCCTGTAAAAGACCCCGAAGTCGCCTTCGGGGTCTTTTGGGATTGGATTTCGGAGTCGGTTTTCAGGCTCAGTCGACTAGCCAGATCTCGTGTCGATACCACCCGCTGGGCATTTTCGTGCTGATGACCTCGCCCACGGCGCCGACGAAGCGGCCGGTTCCGCCCAGGATCGCGCGGTAGATCGGCGTCCGGGATTGGGTCTGATCGGTGGGATAGGGATGGGATCCGCCGACGACGAGGGAATCGGGGGAGTCGTCCCAGTCGAGTTCGATCATCGTCATTCGATGCTCGGCATCTTCGCTCGATGCGCCGCGCTTGGTGATCTGCATCGTTCCATTGCAGTGGCCGATCGTCTTGGCCGCGGGTCCCTCGGCATTGTCGAGGGCGGCATGCCAGCCGACCATGGCGTTCACGCCTGCGGCCTCTCGTTCCGAATTGCTTTGGAGAATCGTCGGCGGAGCGTTGTAGACGACCATCATGGGCGCCGTCGTGTCCATGGGGCCCACGCGCTCGGGGGCGGAGCAGCCACTCGCGAGGAAGACGGCCCCGAATGTGGTGATGGCGGCGGCGAGATGGAAGGAACGGAGCGGTTTGAATGGCACGTGGGGTTTCTTTCTTGGAACAGGGCGGGGCTCGTAGTGAGTGGATTTCACCGGTGGTGTGACGATCAGTCGAGGAGAAAGACGTCGACGCGGAACCAGTCGTCGCCCTCCGGCGTCACCACCGCGATGCCGGGTCGGCCGAGAAAACGACCGCTGCCGGCGATCACGGGTCGTCGGCAGGTGTTGATCAGTTGCCCGCTTTCACTGGCGTAGTCGTGGAGGCCGCTCCAGATCAGCTGGTCGTCGGAGTCGAACCACTTCAGCGTGAAGTTCGAGACGCGAAACTCGTGCAGTTCGTCGTCGCCGAGCTGGTGCTTGGAGCTGGTGGTGACGTTGAACCCGCTGGCGATGCCGATGGGAGGGGAGTCCTTCGGATCACGACTCGACGGAAGATCACCGTGCACGTTCGCCCACCAGGTGGTGATATCGCCCTGGCTCGCGCCGGGATCCGCGAGATCGCATCGCTCGAGATTCCCCTGGTGGCAGTAGACGGTCAGGGTGGGATCGGTCGGCAGGGTGCGGGAAGCGGTCGCCGCGCATCCGGCGGTGGCGATGCCCAGCAGCAGGGCGGCGGTCGTTCTGGCGATGATGTTCAAGACGTTTCTCCGGGTGGCTTTGATGAACGCTGGAATCGAGGGGTGAGTGGAGCCGGTTGGATCGCCGTCATGATACTTCAGCGGCGTTTCTGGAAGTTCTTGCGGTAGAGGTCGTGGATGATCGCCGTCTGTCGTGGCGTGAAGCCGGTCCGCTTGCTCGCGGCCGCGAGCAAGCGGAC
>Ga0222662_1000845_pt1 | contig 19293 bp, 3 predicted proteins | sample AntAcemetagen600_FD_179821 | JGI IMG/M metagenome (GOLD analysis project Ga0222662, IMG submission 179821) | Saline water microbial communities from Ace Lake, Antarctica - #600 | ecosystem: Environmental > Aquatic > Non-marine Saline and Alkaline > Saline | place: Antarctica: Ace Lake | collected...
CTCGATGCTGCCGACGAGCGCGTACATCACCACGTACTTGAGCGAGGTCGGCGAGAACACCACCGAGAAGTCGGGCAGCGTGATCGCGTCGAGCAGGCTCCCGGGCAGGGAGACGAGGTACTCGGGGCCCGATGGACCACCGACCCCGAACAGCGAGGTCGTGCCGGAGTCTCCGAGGTGGATGATGGCGGCCAGGGGCACCGCGACCAGCAAGACCACCATGGGTGCGGGCACGTACTCAGTGACCTTGACCTTGATCAGCGGATAGAAGACCAGGATGGCCACGGCGGCGAGGCCGAGCACGAGCACGGGGCCATCCGCGTCGGCGAGGTAGTGCGGGATCTCCCGCAGCATCTCCAGGGGCTCGCCGTGGGCACCGAGCACGCCCGCCATCACCGGGAACTGCTTCGCGATGATGATCACGCCAATGGCGGCGAGCATCCCGTGCACGACAAATGGGGGCATGACCGCGGCGATGGCACCCGCACGCACCAGGGCGAACACGATCTGCACCACCGCCGCGACGACTCCGACGGCCAGCGCGCGCTTGTATCCCAAGAGGGGGTCGCCACCGCCGAGCTCGTTCACGGCGCCCAGGGCGATGACGATCATCCCAGCGGCGGGTCCCTTGATGGATAGCGGCGCGCCACCGAGGAAGCCGGTCATGAGGCCTCCGACGATGGCCGTCAAGACCCCAGCGACGGGAGGGAACCCGCTCGCCATCGAGATGCCGAGGCAGAGTGGGAGGGCGATGAGGAAGACCATGAAGCCGGACAGGGCGTCCTGGCGAACGGTCGTGGAGGCAAATGGATTGAACAAGGGTGGGCTCCTGTGAAGTTGCCCGCCCCCATTTGCACTCGTCGTGCCAACCCTGCAGAACCCCAACCGACTGGGGTTACGTCGCCCGGTCCCCCTCCACGATGGGGCACGCATCCCCAGGTGGGGCAAAACTCCCCAGTGGGACCTGACTCCTGTGGGCGCTCATGGCGCCCTCACGCTCCTTGAGGACTGCGTGCAGGTGGCTCTCGGTGAGCGTGCCGATTCCGGGCATCGCGCCCCACCTCTCTCAGCGAGCCCACACCGCCGCTGACCGCCGCGCGAACTCCTCGAACGATGTCGGCTCGCGACCCAGCGCGTCGCGAACTCCCGTGCCCAACCGTCCCGCCAGCCCCAACCTTGCGTGGGTGTACTCGGCGCACATGAAGCGCGCGAGGAACGGATCGGTGCCGCGCCGGATGTGTGAGCGGTAGAAGCGCCAGAGACCAGGTTTGGCGTTGACAACCGGGCGGCCGAGGACCGAGGTCAGGGCGTCGGCGACATCGTCCGCTGACAGCGCGGCCGGACCGGTGAGGTCCCAGGCGACGTCTCCGTGGTCACCGGTGAGCCCAACTCGCGCCGCAGCCGCGACGTCCTCCACGTCCACCATGCTGATCCGGCCTCCACCCGTCGGGAGGAACACGTGGTCATCATCACGGATGTCGTCCGCATGCATCGTGGAGAAGTTCTGGAAGAAGTACCCCGCGCGAAGGATGACCGTCTGCACCGATGCGGCCATGAGCTTCGCCTCGATCTTGGCGTGGGGCAGGAACCCCATGCGGTCCGCACCCAGCACCGACAGGAACGCGATGCGCTCCACCCCGGCGTCCACCGCGGCGTCGATCAGCGGGAACACGGTCGAGGCAAAGGCGGTGCCCGGCGGCCACAGAAGAAACATCGCGCGCACGCCCGCGAGGGCCGCGGGCCAGCTCCTGGGCTCCTCCACGTTCAACACCGCCGTCTCGACGTCGCAATCGAGCGAGCGCGCGGAGCGCACGGCCGCCCGCACGGGGACACCGTCCGCCACGAGCTGCCGCATCAACGCGCCGCCAACGCGCCCCGTCGCTCCGAGGACCAGGATTGGCGACTCAGCCTGGATTGCGCTCACACCACCACCCGATCCAGCTCTCGCCATGGCACCAACAATACGCCCTTGTAGTCCAATCGCTGCTCGCCGGAGTACAGGAACAGCTGCGTCACCGGCTCGCCCGTCTCCTTCTGGATGCGATTCGCCAGCCTCCCCAGGGTCCGCAGCGCACCTCCGCCAGCCCGGGGAAGCAGCGAGACCTGAGCCGCCGTGATCTGCGGGCTCCCATCGCGTCCGGTGCCCTCGAACACCACGTCCACCCCGTTCCCCTTGCGGTCCCGGAAGTGCGACAGCGACGGCGCGGCCCCGCGAATCAGCCGGGACTTGAGCAGCTCGGTCCACACGAACGTCTGGAAGACCGCGCCCCGCTGTGGATGCCGCGCCAGATCCGACGGCGACTCGATGCCCAGCAGCCAGCAGAGCAGCCCGGTGTCCAGCAAGTGCAGCCGGGGCGCCGTCACGAGTCGTTGCCACCCTTGCCGCCGGAACGCCGGAGCCGGCAGCACGAACAGCGCCGCCTCGAGCGCCGCCAGCCACGACCGCGCGGTCCCGTGAGCGATGCCCACCTGCTTCGCCAGCGCGCTCAGGTTCAGCAGCCCGCCCGACTGGCCCGCTGCCGCCCGCAGGAACCCCAGGAACTGCTCGGGGTCCAGCACGTCCACGAAGTCCCGCAGCTCCCGGTCCAGGAACGTGCCGACGTACTCGCTGAACCACACCCGCGCCGGCATCGGACTGTCCAGCACGCCCGGAAACCCGCCACTCCACATCACCTCGTCCAGGCTGAGACCCGCGGCCCGCTCCGCCAACGACAGGGGCAGCATCCACAAGCGAGAGTGCATGCCCCGCAAGGCCTCAGGCTCCCCCACGAGCGGGCGCGTGCCCGCGAGAATGAAGCGCCGGTCTCGCTCCTCGGGCATCGACAGCAGCTCGCCCAGCGCGGGCAGCAGTTCGGGGACCCGGTGCGCCGACCCCACCACCGCGTGGCGCGGCAACGCGGCGAGGTAGCTCAGCGGACCCCGCCGCATCCGCTCGCGCTGGTCCGGGGCCTCCAGATCCACAAAGCGAGAGTGCGGGAAGGCGGCGAAGCACATCGCGCTCTTGCCCACGGCCCGCGGACCGATCAGCGACACCACCGCGAAGTGCTCAGCGAAGGCCTGGATGTACGGGAGCTGGAGTCGAGGGGGCGCCATCGGCGCTCATTCTGGCGGGCGAAGGGGCGTATATCCAGCACCACTGAAAATCAGCCCCCTGGATCCCCTTGAGATCTGGTGGGTTCGGATCTCCGTGCGACATCGTGCTCGATCCAAGCGCGCATTGCTCGATAGCTTGCCTGCTGCGGGCGTCCACTACGCAGGACGCTTTTGCACACACAACGGCTTGCCCTCCGACCCAGGTGCCCCCGTGTCAAAGAAGATTTCTCGCGACGAAGAGCTTCAGAGGAAGCGCGCCCGGCGTTACGCCGATCTCATGGCCGCCCAGGAAGCCGCCCGCTCCATCACCTCTGATGGGCAGGCCCCCCGGCCCCCCAGCGCGGCCCTGTCCCGCATCCACCGTCGCGAAGAAGAGGTTCGGCGCGCGTTCGCGTCCCAGAACTACGACTTGATGCGCATGCACAGCGGCGTGGGCAACGACGCGGTGCGCAACACCTTGGGCGGCAACGCCACCGAGGCCCTGCGGGAAGAGGAGCGACCGGGCGCGGCGCTGCTCGACGCCCTGCTGGTCCGCGAGGCCATGGACACGGACACGGGGATGGTCGACCCCACGTCCGGCGATGTGGGCGGCGACTTCGGCGACGACTTCGGCGACTTCGACGATGTCTACGGAGACTTCAGCGACGACGCGGGCACCGAGTCCCTGAGCTTCGGCTCCTCGGCCGCGGTCGCCCCCACCCACGTCACCGTGCGCGACCAGCTCGCCGGGCTGGACGTCACCTACGACATGAGCGGCGGCGCGCCGGACGTCGACATCTCCCAGGTCAAGCAGAACATGGGCGGCGGCACGCCGCTCGACGTCAAGACCCGCGAGTACATGGAGTGGCGCTTCGGCGTGTCGTTCGAGAAGGTGCGCGTGCATACGGGCCCGAAGGCCGACGCGATGAGCAAGGCGCTCTTCGCGCACGCGTTTGCCCTCGGCGGAGAGATCGCGTTCCAGTCCAACGCCTATCGGCCCGGCACCGAGGAGGGCGACAAGCTCCTCGCTCACGAGCTCACTCACGTGGTGCAGGCCGGCCTCGCCCGCCCCCTGACCGACGAAGAGCACCGCGCCCTCGGCGGCGGTGTGGGCGCGTTCAAGACCACGGAGACAGCCAGCGGCATCGCCGCGAAGGCCACCTCGCAGATCACCGCGGGCACGCTCGCGAAGAGCAACTCGGTGTCGTCGCCCACGGACTCGTTCGAGATCGAGGCGGACAACACCGCCGACCTCGTCACCCGCTTCTCCCGTGGCGAGCAGGCCCGCGTGCGGCGCGAGATCTCCGCCGCCGATGCAAAGGCGAAGCGCGAAGAGGACGAAGCGAAGAAGCAGAGCGCCGGCGCCAAGGTCGACGCGGCCCTGCAGGCCGGCGGTCGCTCGCTGCCTGGCGATGTGAAGGGCAAGCTCGAGGCGCTGTTCGGCCGCTCGCTCGACAGCGTGCGCATCCACGACGACAACCGCGCGTCTGACGCCGCCGAGGCGGTCCAGGCCCACGCGTTCACTGTCGGTCAGGACGTGGTCTTTGGCTCCGGTGAGTACAAGCCCGGCACGGCCGAGGGCGACGCCCTCATCGCCCACGAGGTCACTCACGTCGTCCAGAACATGGAGGGCCGAGGCGGCCGCGCGACCGGTGAGGTTGACGGCGTCGGCGTCACGTCGGTCAGCGACGAGGTAGAGCGCGAGGCCTACGCGGTCGGCGACGCGGTCAAGGCCGGAACGCTCGACGCAGCTCAGGCGTTCATGCCGGCATCCGCGCGCAGCATCACCGCGGCGCCGAGCGAAGGCGCCATCGCCCGCGACGAGGCCGAGGACAGCGAGGAGATCAAGTTCGATCTCAACCTGGGCAACCGCAGCCAGCGCATCACCATCCCCGCCGAAGAGGCGAGCGGATCGACCTACTCCAAGGCCATCAACGGCATCTCTGGGTTCACCGATCCCGCCACCGCCCACCTCGACCTCGCCAACAACGAGGTCACCGGCGGCACTCTGCGCGGCACCCTCTCCGCGCCCGAGCTCACCGGCGGTATCACCCTGCAGATCGCGGCGTCCGGCGTGGTCAGCGGCAGCCAGGAGGTCGCGTACAACCTGAGCAAGTTCAGCCGCGGCCAGATCGAGGTCACGTTCAGCAACGGCGCCATCACGGCCCGCAAGTCGCTCACCGCCGCCGACATGAGCACCTGGGGCGACGAGGTCACCTACCAGGACTTCAGCGGCGCGATCATGATGTCCGGGATCGGCACGGTGTCCGGGACGGGCTCCGGAAACGTCACGCTGGCCGAGGGCAAGCTGACCGGCCCCATCTCGGTGCGCTACCGCAACGAGGAGGCCACCGGGACCATCCAGGCGAAGCCGACCTACGAGCAGTTCGACAAGATCTGGCAGAACGGCCAGGCCGGCGACGTCGGCGAGAAGCCCACCCTGCCCGTGGAGCTACAGAGCAACGGCCAGTGGACCGCACCGGCCACCGAGTTCACCATCCCCGCCCAGGGCAAGGGCGTGGAAGGCACGTCCAGCGTCACGCTCGCCTACAGCCCCGGCGCGTTCAGCGGCGGCGGCGACGGCAGCTTCGCCATCGGCTCGTGGATCACCGGCACCACCCGAGTGGACTTCAGCGGCAGCGGCGACGTCAACGGCAGCTTCTCCGCCGAGACCACCGCGTTCGACATCGGCCCCATCCACGTCGGCTCGCTGCGACTCAACGGCGGCCTGACCGCGGGCGCCGTCAACGTCACGGTCGGCGGCTCCATGAGCGCGTTCGACGGCCGGGCCAGCGGGCGCTTCAACGGCAACATCACCGACATGAACGACCCGACGTTCGGCGGGTCACTCACGGTGAACCTGCCGGCCATGCGGCCGTCCACCATCGAGATGAACTACGCGGGCGGCTCGTTCACCGGCACCGGCACCCTGACGCCGGACGTCAGCGGTCTCTCGGGCTCGGCCACCCTGGCGTTCACCGGTGACACGTTCACCGCGGAGGGCTCGTTCGACATCGCCCTGCCCATCGTCCAGGGCGCCACGCTCGAGGTGAACTACGCCGAGGGCTCGGTCACCGGCACCGCCCAGCTCGACGGCGGCGACTTCAACATCGGCGGCGTCGAGGTCACCGACTCGTCCGTCACCGCCACCCTCGGCGAGGAGTTCTCGGTCAGCGGCAGCGCCAGCGCCTCGCTCGCCGGCGGCCTCGTCAGCGGCACGATGAACGTGAACGTGACCGGCAGCAACGTCGAGGCGAGCATCGACTCGACCCTCAACGTGCCCGGCATCAACCCTGTCGAGCTGCACGCCGAGTACGGCGGCGGCACGTTCCGCGGCTCCGCCACCACCCAGCTCAACATCCCGTTCACCCAGGGCGCGGACCTCACGGTCTCGTTCGAGAACGGGCGCTTCTCGGGCAACGCGCGGGCCGATCTGGCCGTTCCCTTCCTGGAGGGCGGCTCGGTCGCGGTCGTCGTGGACAGCGACGGCACCATCACCGGAACCATCCAGGTCGCCGCCCGCGACGTGAGCATCCCGCCGCTGGCCGTCACCGGCGCGAGCGTGTCGGGCTCCATCTCGAGCACCGGCCACCTCAACTTGTCGGGCAGCGGGACCATCACCGGCATCCCCGGGGTGAACACCGCGAACCTGACCCTGGGCGTCAGCTCGGGCGGCTTCAGCGGCTCCATCGAGGCCGATCTCGCGGTCCCCGCGATGAAGAGCACGAGCGTCACCATCAACCTCGGCGAGGACGGCTCGGTCTCGGGCTCGGCCGACGTCGAAGCAGAGATCGCCGGCGTCACCGGCGCGGTGCACGTGGACTACGCGGACGGCGCGTTCTCGGGCAACGGCACCCTGTCCTACTCGCGCGGCAAGTTCAGCGGCTCGGTGGAAGCGGCGATCTCGGCCGAGGGCGCGCTCAGCGGCACCGGCCGCGTCAGCTACGCCATCACCGACGACCTGACCGTCACCGGCGAGGTCACGCTGCGCGAAGACGGCACGATGATCGTCGGCGGCGAGCTCGAGTGCCCCGACCGCATCGACCTGTTCACCAAGGAGTGGAAGAAGTCGATCTTCGACATGACGGGGCGCTTCGGCATCCCGGGCCTCAGCGTGCAGCTGCCGGTCGTCGGGGTCGTGGGCCTGGAAGCCCAGCTCAGCGGCAAGCTCGAAGCGTTCGCCAACGTCGGCATGTACCTGCAGGGCATCACGGCGAGCGGCACGTTCGACACGGCAAACAACAACGTCGAGCTCGACGTGGGCGGCGAGATCGTGGGCGAAGCCCGCGCCGGAGTCACCGCCAGCGCGCGGCTGGCCATCGGCCTCGGCATCGGCCCGGCGTTCATCGGCGGCTACGTGCAGATCGCCGGCACGGCAGCCATCCAGGCAGGCATCGGCGCGGGACTCAGCGCTCACTACAGCTCCGCCACCGACGCGCTGGCGATGGGCATCGACGTCAACGCCAACGCGGGGCTCGAGTTCGCGCTGGAGATCAGCGGCGGCATCACGGCGTCTGTGGACCTGTGGCTGACGAAGTGGGAGAACGACTGGCCGCTGGCGAGCAAGACCTGGGCCTACAACCCCGGCGTCAACTTCAACTACAACCCGTCGTTCAACTTCAACCTGGGCAGCGAGCCCAGCGCGGACATGCTGGCCCCGGCCACCGACCCATCCATCGACGGCAACGCGATGGCCACCCAGGCGGGCGCCCAGGCGGGCGGCGGCAGCGGCGGCGGAAGCGGCGGCGGAAGCGCGCAGACCAAGCTCGATCCCAACATCGTGCAGAAGAAGGGCGACGGCGAGTCCCCGGTGATGGCCGCGGCGTCCCACGGCATCAGCGGCGCCGGCGGGCCCCTGCCCCACCTCGAGAAGATCCAGTCGGCGTTCGGCACCCATGACGTCACCGGCGTGCAGTCCCACAGCGACGGGCGCGCGGCCGAGGCCGCGAAGTCCATGGGCGCCAAGGCGTACGCCACCGGCAACGACGTGGCGTTCGGCTCCGGCGGGCAAGACCTGCACACCGCGGCGCACGAAGCGGCCCACGTGGTCCAGCAGCGCGCGGGCGTCGCAAAGAAGTCCAGCGGCGGCGGCGCCGACAAGTGGGAGCAGCACGCGGACGCGGTGGCCGATGCGGTGGTGGCGGGCAAGAGCGCGCAGCCCCTGCTCGACTCGGTGGCTGGCGGCGGCGGCGGAGTCCAGAAGAAGGCGCTACAGCCCAAGCTCGACGGCCCGGTGCAGTTTGGTCTGCTCGGCGGCGGCGGCGTGGACTTTCCCATCAGCCTCGGCGGCCAGAGCATCAACATCTCGGTGCCGGTCCCGGACCTCGAGGGCAACAGCTACACCTGCGCGCTCCCGTCGCCCATCACGGGCATCACGGACCCGCAGGTCACGCTCAACCTCGAAGGCGGCGGCGTCACCGGCGGCACGATCAGCGGCAACTTCGCCTGGCCGATCATCACCGGCGCGGCGGCATTCACGTTCGGCACCGACGGCAGCGTCAGCGCCTCCATCACGCGGCCGTGGGCCATCGACGGGCTCGGCAGCGGCGACATCACCCTGTCGCTGAACAACGGCGACCTCGCAGGCACCGGCACCCTGGAAGGCGCGTCGATCAGCGCCCCTGGCGTCAGCGTGACCGAGTTCGCCGGTGAGATCACGGTCGGCACCAACGGCATCACGGCATCGGGCACCGGCCAGGCCAGCATCGCCAACGGCATGCTCTCGGGCGGCTTCTCGATGGGCTACGCGGACGGAGCGGTCAGCGGCCACTTCGACGCGAACATCAACCTGCCCAGCTTCGCGGTCGCGTACGCCACCGGCGGCGAGGGCGTCGGCACGATGCCCCAGGTCGAGGTGGACTACGCAGCCGGCGTCTGGTCGGGCGCGGTCACGGTGGGCTTCCCCGTGCGCCTGCCGGGCATCACCGGCGACAGCAGCATCGCCCTGGCCTACGCCAGCGACACCGGCTTCAGCGGCACGGGCACCGGCAACTTCAGCATCGCCCACTTCTTCGACGGCTCGTTCAGCACCAGCCTCGACGCCGCGGGCAGCGTGTCGGGCTCCATGGAAGCCACATCGAGCGCGTTCGAGCTCGGCCCCATCTCGGTCAGCGCCATCGTCATGAGCGGCAGCCTGACCAACGGGGTGCTCGTCGGGGACGCCAGCGGCAGCGTCTCGGCACTGAACAACATCCTGTCGGGGACCTGGACGGGCTCGCTGGCCGGCGGCTTCAGCTTTACCCCGACCATCAACCTCGACCTGCCGCAGATGCGCAGCGCGAGCCTCAACCTCGCCTACGAGGCGTCGGCGGGCTTCTCGGGCGACGCGACCATCAACCCCGAGATCGCCTTCCTCTCGGGCGAAGCGACGGTCAGCTACGGCAGCAACGACTTCACGGCCAACGGCGGCTTCGACCTGGAGAGCACCTTCCTGTCGGCGACCCGCGTGGAGGTCGGCTACGAGGGCGGCGCCATCACCGGCGCGGCCACCCTCGGCGCGGACAACTTCAACATCCCGCACCTGTCGGTCACGAGCAGCACGGTGGAGGTGTCGTACAACAACGACATCAGCATCGGCGGCACCGCGCAGCTGTCGGCCCTGAACATGTACACGGGCTCGATCGACGCGAGCTTCGCCAACAACGACATCGACGTCAGCGGCACCGGCACCCTGAGCCCCCCGGGCATCAACCCCATCGCGTTCAACCTGGCGAAGGCCGGCGATGTGCTGACCGCGAACGCGTCCACGTCCATCAACCTGCCCCGGGTCAACGCGAGCGACCTGACGGTGGACTACGACGGCACCACCTTCACCGGTGGCACCGACATCACGCTCGACATCCCGTACCTGACCAGCGCGTCGGGCCATGTGGACATCGACCCCACCGGGCTGAGCGGCAACTTCGCCATCCAGACCAGCGCGTTCAACTTCAACCCGCTGACCATCAGCTCCGCGACCGTCGTGGGCGACGTCGCCAACGGGAACATGAACCTCGCGGGCACCGCGACCGTGGGCACGGACTCGCCAGCGCTGGAGGGCAGCGCGACCGTCACCTTCGTGAACACCGAGGTGACCGCCACCGGCGGCTTTACGTTTGCCAGCGCCATGTTTGGCGAGGCGCGGGTGGACGTGTCCTTCGCCGACAACCGCCTGACGGGCTCGGCGAACATCCAGCCCAACGACATCACCCTGCCGTACCTGACCGTATCGAGCAGCAGCCTCACCGCCACGCTGGCCGAGGACTTCTCGATGTCCGGCAACGCGGACGTCGCAGCGGGCAGCATCTACAGCGGCTCCTTGACCGCGAGCTACGCCGGCGGCGACATCGACGCCTCGGCGACCGGCACGTTCTCGCCCCCGGGACTGCGCCCCATCGGCCTGACGCTCACCAAGGACGGCGATGCGCTGTCCGGCTCCATCACCACCGACATCGACGTGCCGATGGTGAAGTCGGCGACCCTCCGCGCGGCGTACGAGAACAGCCGCTTCAGCGGCGGCGCGACGGTCGAGCTCGACCTGCCCATCGTCGAGCGCGCCGAGGGCTCCATCGACCTGACGCCCGAGGGCAACGTCAACGGCTCCCTGACCGTGGAGGCCGGCGACATCCAGCTGCCGTTCATGAACATCGACAGCGCGACCGTGACTGCGGTGGTCGAGAACGGCGGCATGAACCTGTCGGGCAGCGCGACGGTGAGCGCCGAGATCAGCGCGCTCAGCGGCACCGCGACCCTGAACTTCCAGGGCAGCGAGATCAGCGCGACCGGCGGCTTCGACCTGGAGTCTGGCTTCTTCCAGGAAGCCCGCATCGAGGTGCAGTACGAGGGCGGGCGGGTCACCGGCCAGGGCACCATCGCGGCGAACAACATCGACCTGCCGATGCTGACCATCGCCAACAGCTCCATCACCATCGGCCTGGGCGAGACCATCACGGTCGCGGGCTCGGCGTCGGTGACGGCGGCGGGCAACCTGTTCAGCGGCGATCTGAACGTCAACTGGACCGGCAGCGACATCGACGGCAGCGTCGACGGTGAGTTCCGGCCGCCCGGAATCGCGCCGGTCACCTTCAACCTGACCAAGCAGGGCGAGAACATCAGCGGGTCCGCGACGGTCGAGCCGTCCCTGCCGCTCGTGGAAGCCGCGTCCTTCACGGTGTCCTACGACAACGGCGAGTTCGGCGGCACGGGCCGCGCAGAGCTGTCGTTGCCCATCGTGGACAGCGCCGTGGGCACCATCGACATCGAGCCCGGCGGCTCGGTCGGCGGCTCCATCACGGTGAACGCGTCCGACATCGAGATCCCGTTCCTGACGGTGGAGTCGGCGAGCGTCACCGCGGCCATCGCCAACGGCGAGGTGGATCTGTCAGGCAACGCCACGCTGGGCGCCCAGATCGCGATGCTGACCGGCACCGCGAACCTGGCGTTCCAGGGCACGAACATCACCGGCAACGGCGGGTTCGACATCGAGAACCCGTTCTTCGACCACGCCCACATCGGCGTCAGCTACGAGAACGAGCAGGTCATCGGCGAAGGCACCATCGGCGCCGACACCATCAACGTGCCGATGTTGACGGTGACCAACAGCAGCATCACGGCGCGCATCGCCGAGGACTTCACGCTGTCGGGCCAGGCGCACGTCAGCGCGGCCAGCGGGCTGTTCGACGGTGACCTGACCGCGAGCTACGCCAACGGCGACATCGACGCGTCCATCAACGGCACGTTCCGCCCGCCGGGCATCAACCCGGTCGAGTTCGAGATCATCAAGCAGGGCGACTCGCTGACCGGCTCGGCGACCACCACGGTCAACGTGCCGTTCACCAACGGCGCGCGCCTGACGGTCAACTACGACAACGGCGAGTTCAGCGGACGCGCCGACCTGGACCTGGACCTGCCGTTCGTGGAGAACGCGAGCGCCTGGGTCGAGGTCACCAACGAGGGTCAGATCAACGGCGGGATCTCGGTCAACGCCGGGAACATCCAGCTTCCCTTCCTGACCGTGAACAACGCCACGGTCGAGGGCGAGATCACCAACGGCGTGCTCCGCATGGAGGGCAGCGGCTCGGTCACCGGCATCCCGATGACGCGGTCGTGCGACTTCACGATCGGCGTCAACGACGGCAACTTCTACGGCTCGGTCGCCGTCGATTTGGAGATCCCGTTCACCGAGCGGGCCCGCGGCGAGATCGAGATGCACGAGGACGGCAGCGTCAGCGGCTCGGTCAACGTGCGCGCGGCGCTGTCCGGCGTCACCGGCGACATCACGGCCAACTACAACGACGCGAAGTGGTCCGGCTCCGGCACGCTCGAATACAACAAGGGCCCGTTTACGGGCTCGGTCACGGCGAACCTGTCCGAAGAGGGCAACATCTCCGGTTCGGGTCGGGTCAGCTACGACATCACCGACGACTTCACGATCACCGCCGAGGTGACCCTGCGTGAAGACGGCTCGATGCTGATTGGTGGTCGCATCGACTGCCCGGACCGCATCGACCTCTTCGAGCAGAGCTACGAGAAGAACGTCTTCAACTTCCTGGCGCGCTTCGGCATCCCGGGACTGTCCATCCAGCTGCCCATCGTCGGCGTCGTCGGCCTGGAGGCGCGCCTGTCGGGCGCCCTGGACCTGTACGCGTCCCTGGGTCTGTACCTGACCGACATCTTCGCGTCCGGCACGTTCGACACCGCCACCGACGATGTGGAGCTCGACATCGGCGGCTCCATCAAGGGCCGCGCCGAAGCGGGGCTCGAGGCGTCGCTGCGCTTCGCCTTTGGTCTCGGCATTGGTCCGGCGTTCATCGGCGGCTACATCGAGGCGAGCGGCAAGGCCGGCATCTTCGCCGAGATGGTCGCCAGCGTGGCTGCGCACTACAGCTCCGCGCAGAACAGCCTGGGCCTCGACATCGATCTGAACGCCAACGCCGGGCTCGTCTTCGAGCTGGGGTTGGAAGCTGGCCTGATGGCCGAGATCGACCTGTGGCTGTTCTCCTGGTCCGCCGACTTCCCCATGGCGAGCAAGGAGTTCTCGTACACCCCCGGGATCTCCTTCGACTACAGCCCGTCCTTTGGCTTCGACATGCTCGGAGGCGGCATGCCGTCCCCGGACGACATCGCTCCCAAAGAGCAGAAGACGATGGACAACAGCGACGGTCAGGACATCGGCGGCAACGCCGAGCCCGACGACAGCGAGCGCTACGAGCCGTGCCGCAACGTCACCGAGAAGTTCGACCTCGACACCGAGGACGAGTACGAGAAGGGCGTCATCAACCTGTCTGGCTCGGTCCCGGCCGACGACGCGGACCGGATGCGCAACCGCTTCGGCGGCAAGATGGCGGGCTTCCTCTCCGGCACAAAGCTGGCCGAGGTCGGCGTCAACTTCGTCAGCAGCGGCGCGAACCTCGCGCAGACGCTGGACTGGCTCATCAGCCACGGCGCGGCGAAGGGCTCCGACATCGTTGCCGCGACGGCGGCGTGCACGAACGCGGGCTTCAAGGATGAGATGAAGACCGACTCCTGGAAGGGGAAGGTCCAGGGGCTGTGCAACAAGGACGAGATCGCGACCGTTGTGGACAACCTCGAGTGCGAGCTCGAGATGAAGATGCGCTGGATGACCGAGCCCGGCACGAGCTGGACGCTGGTCGAGCCCCGCGTGAACGCGGCCCCCCAGACCGAGCGCGACGTGATGCGCACCGAAGAGTGGATGGGGATCTTCACCGGGTTCCTGACGCTCTCGCAGGTGTCCACCATCGTCGATCTGTTCGGCGGCGACCTGACGTTCAAGTGGACGTGGCTGTTCGCCGCGAACACCGACTACCCGACCTTGCTCGAGAAGGCCCAGGCGGCGCCTCAGGGCGAGCGCGATGCGTGCCGCGGCGATGAGTGGAAGGGCCAGGTCGCGGGCGTCACCAGCTCGGACAACATGGCTGAGCTCGTGGACGTCATGGGCGGCGACCTGCACTACAAGTGGGACTGGATGCACGCCGCTGCTCCGCAGTACTCGCACATCAAGACCAAGGCCGAAGCCGCGCCCCAGGGCGAGCGCGATGCGTGTCGCGGAGACGACTGGCGCGACCGCACCATCCCGGTGGTCGCGGTGGACGAGATGGCCGAGCTCGTGGACATCATGGGCGGGGATCTGGACTACAAGTGGGACTGGATGTTCACCCAGGGCACCCGCTGGGAGCACATCCTGGGCAAGGCCGAGGCCGCGCCCCAGGGCGAGCGCGATGCGTGCCGGGGCGAGAACTGGAAGGGCCGCGTCATTGGCGCGGTGACCGAAGACGAGATGGCCATCCTGGTGGACGTGATGGGCGGGGACCTCGCCTGGAAGCTCGACTGGATGTACGACAAGGGCTCGAACTGGGGCCTGATCATGCCCAAGGTCGAGGCGGCGCCTCAGGGCGAGCGGGACGGCGTGCGCAACGCCGAGTGGAAGCCGCGGCACCTGGGCATGCTCAGCCACGACGAGATCTTCGTGCTCGTGGATCTGCTGGCCGGCACATTCGACGAGAAGTGGGACTGGATCTTCTCGGCTGGCACGTCGTACGGAGCCGCCAAGGACAAGGCGCTCTCGGTGGGCGCGGGCGAGTACGAGCAGGTGAAGAACGACGGCTGGCTCGCGCGTGTGAACACGGTGACGAGCGCCGAGAACATGCACGAGATCACCGGGATCCTCGGCTGGGAGCTGGAGACGACCCTGCACTGGATGCTGTACGGCGGCACCACGTGGGATCTCGCACGCGACAAGATCATCACCGCGAACGGCGGGGACCAGAGCTCGCTGCAGTCGAGCGCGAAGCGGCTGCGGGAGATCGAGGGCGTGTTCGGCTGGGACTCGATGGCGGCGTCGGTGGAGATCACCGGGCGGCTCATCCCCGGCGCGGGAGAGGTCCAAGGGGCTGGCGCGGGCGCGATGGAGTCGGCCTGGGCGAAGTCCAACCCGTTCCCCGGCGACCCGGCGAAGCGGCACGAGGAGGGCGGCTGGTTCTACATGAACCTGATGTCCGGCTCGATCAGCACCGTGACGACGTCAGGCAAGCAGTCGTCCATCGATCTCGGCGCCGCGCCCGAGGTCACCGACAGCATCCTGGTCGGCTACTTCCACACCCACCCGAACCCCAGCACCGAGCCCGATGAGGCCGGGCGCCAGTGGAAGGCCGACCCGTCGCCTTCCGACCTCGCCCTCGCCACCGCGTTCGAGGTGCCCGCGTTCATTCGCGCCGATACGGGCATCATCGCCTACGGCCCGAGCAAGCGGCCGTTCATGCCGGGTCCGAAGGCTCTTCCGCCGGGCGGCAGCACGACGGCGCCCCAGGCGGCCGAGCAGCACGCGGCCCAGAAGAAGAACCCGATGACCGAGAGCTGGATCAAGCTCTCCAAGGCGGGCGCCTCGTGGGAGACGGTCCGCGAGATGCTGCGTACGTCCGGTGCGGGCGAGCGCAAGGCGGTCCTGGCGGACCCGGGCGTCATGAAGTGGCTGAGCGCGCTGGCGCCGGACATGAACACGCTGCTGCGGCTCATGGACTGGGAGAAGCAGCCCAAGAAGCCGGTCGAGGGCGCGCAGGCGGCGGCCCAGGGTGTGGCGGCGCAGAGCGGACTCGCGGCGCAGGGCGCAGCGCAGGGCAAGGCCGAGCAGGGGCCGATCCCAGGCGCGAAGAAGGCGATGTCGCTGATGAAGCGGGACGGCAAGAAGTCCCTGATTCTGCTGCGTCGCTACCTCAAGAAGCCGGACCTGAACAAGGTCAACAAGCGCAAGGTCTGGGGGGTCATCCTCGACATCGTGCAGCAGTGGGACGACCACCTGCGCGCGGATCTGAAGCCGGAAGCTCGCGTCGTGAAGATGCAGGGCACCGAGATCATGCGGATCACCAAGGAGCCGCTGCGTCAGTGGTTCGCGCGGCCCGCGTCCATCGGCAAGGTGATCCCGCGCATCGTCATCAAGATCAAGAAGCTGCTCAAGACGCCAAAGTTCATCGGCGTCCCTGGCGGCAAGAAGGGCAAGGGCAAGGACGTCCAGAAGAAGGCATCCGGCGTGGAGCAGGGTGGCGTGGACGTGCAGAGCGTGGCCAGCCAGGGCGTCAGCGGAGCCGGGCGCTCGCTGCCGTACGCATCCCAAATCCAGCAGTCCTTCGGGCGACACGACGTCAGCCAGATCACGGCGCACATCGGCGGTCAGGCGGGCGAGGCGGCCCAGACCATCGGCGCGTCGGCGTACGCCCAGGGCAACCAGGTCGCGTTCCAGGGCGGCGCGTCGCTGCACACCGCAGCGCACGAGGCGGCCCACGTGGTCCAGCAGGCCGGCGGGGCCCAGGTGTCCGGCGGGGTCGGCAGCGCGGGTGACCGATGGGAGCAGCACGCGGACCAGGTGGCCGATGCGGTCGTCGCGGGCCAGAGCGCCGAGCAGCTGCTCGACCAGGTGGTCGGCAGCGGCAGCGTGGCGAGCCAGGCGGTGCAGATGAAGGCGTCGGACGCGGCGTCCGACCACCTCGGCAAGGGCTACTTCGAGGGCTACAAGAGCCAGGGCGATCTGAAGGGCAACGTGGACGCGGCGCTCGACACCGAAGAGAAGGCGGTGCACGCCAGCTTCAAGGACGTCGCCGAGACCATGGGGCCGCAGGCTCAGGAGACGCCTTCGGGCGCCGAGACCGAGTCGCCGACCACCTCGAACGACATCAGCGACGGCGTCAGCACGGCCGAGGCCGGCGCGGTGCCGGTGGAGCCGACCACGCAGCTCGCCGCGGGCGAGAAGCCGATGCTCGGCAACATCGCGCCTCCGGGTGGCGAGGGTGACCGGTCGCGCCAGAAGAGCGACTACAAGGGCAACCTGGGCAAGGTCACGACCACCAAGCCGGACCTGAAGACCAACGCGGGGCCGGCGCCGAAGCCGGAAGTGCAGCTGACCGGCACGGCGGATCCGGTGCGGGCGGTGGCCCAGAAGGACGAGTCGCTGACGGAGTCGGAGCGCCTGCGCACCGAGGCGAGCGCGGCCGTGGACAGCGGTCCGGGGCCCGAAGAGGTCAAGGAGAAGGTCGTCGCCGAGACGCACGCCAACGTGATGCCCGACGTGCCGACGTTCGAGGCGGCGGGCAGCATCCCGAAGGCCGAGCAGTTCCTGTCGGCGGGCACGATCCCGGCCGAGGTCGAGGCAAAGACCGACGAGCTGGGCAAGGCCCAGATCGAGCAGTCGCTGTCGGACGCGAAGGGGAAGATCGACGAGGCGAAGGGCAAGCACGAAGGCGACCTCGCCAAGACGAAGACGGATCAGGAGACCAAGCAGAAGGAGATGGTCGACACCGCGAACGCGGACATGGACAAGGAGATCCAGAAGAAGCGTCGCGAGATCAGCTCCAAGCAGACCGAGACCAAGACCAAGCAGCAGTCCGAGGTGGCCAAGATCAAGGGCACGAGCGACGCCGAGAAGGCCAAGCTCGAGAAGAACATCGACGACCGGGTCAAGAAGGACACCGCCGACGTCGAGACCAAGTTCGCGGACGCCGAGAAGGAGGCCACGACGAAGAAGTCGGAGGCCGAGGCCGAGGCGGCGCGCCAGAAGGCGGCAGCTGAGCGCGAGGCGGAGGAGGACTCCTGGTGGGACTCCATCGGGAACGCGGTCGCCGGGGCGTTCGATGCGCTGGCGTCTGCGGTCAACGCGGTGCTGGATGCGGCCGTCTCTGCGGTCAACGCGATTGTGGACGCGGCGAAGGACTTCGCGACGGGGCTCATCGACGCCTGCGTGAGCTTCGTGGCTGCGGCGCTGGAAGCGTACGGCACCTTGCTCAAGGGGCTCGTGGACGGGCTGCTGGGCGACATCTTCCCGGGCCTCGCGGCCGCGCTGACCGAGTTCATCGACAGCGCCATCGATCTCGCGAACCAGGCGGTGAACGCCATCGCGGAGTCGCTCAAGTCGGCGGTGAACGCGCTGCTCGACATGGTGGCCGGCGCGCTCAACGCGATCATCGCGGCGTACAAGGCGGCCATCAACGCCGCGCTGGCGCTGGCGACCGCGGTGCTGACCGGCGACTGGGAAGCGCTCGGCCGCATGATCCTCGAGGGGGTCTTGCAGGTCGCCGGCATCCCGCCGGCTGACTTCTACGCCTTGATGAACAACGCGATGGACTCCATCGACACGATCATCGAGAACCCGGGCACGTTCGTCGGCAACGTCATCGACTCGGTGGGTCAGGGCTTCGAGCAGTTCTCGGGCAACTTCCTGGACCACTTGCAGGACGGGTTCTTCGAGTGGCTCGTGGGCCCCATCGGCGAGATGGGCATCAGCCTGCCGACCACGTGGGACATCGCCGGCATCTTCGGCCTGACGATGGACGTCATCGGGCTGAACAAGGACGGCATCCAGGGCGTGGTCACCGAGGAGCTCGGCGAGACCGCGGGCGTGGTGTTCGACTACGTGTGGCGCTACGTGGACGCGCTGGTCACCGGCGGCTTCGACGGGTTGTGGGAGGCCATCAGCGGTGACCTCTCGGGTCTGTGGGACATGGTGGTCGGCGGCATCAAGGACTGGATCCTGCAGACCATCGTCACCCAGGCGGTGCTGCGCATCGCGACGATGTTCAACCCGGTGGGCGCGCTGCTCAACGCGGTGATGACGGCCTACAACGTGTACTGCTTCGTGCGCGACGAGATCGCCCGCATCATGGGCGTGGTCACAGCGGTGGTGGACATGATCGCCAGCATCGCGGCGGGCAACCTCGGCCCCGCGGCGACGGCCATCGAGAACGCGCTGGCATCTCTCATCCCCATCGCCATCTCGCTGCTCGCGAACCTGCTCGGCCTCGGCGGCATCGCCACCAAGGTCAAGGAGATCATCGAGGGCGTCCAGGAGACCGTCCAGGGCGCGCTGCGCAAGTTGATCCAGGGCGTGAAGGGCATGTTCACGGGTGGGAGCGCGGAGGAGACGCCCGCCGACACGACCTACGCGGATCTGGCGTTCCAGGCACCGACCGCGGATGGCGGAGGCAGCGAGTCGCACCGCATCTACGCCGAGGACCAGGGCGGAAACCCGGTGGTGATGATCGCGTCCGACGCGAGGCGCTTCAGCGACCAGGTCAACGCGGGCGAGTTCACGGGTCTTGACGACGCGCAGAAGGCCTCCGTGCTCAGCCTGTGCGGTCAGGCCGAAGCGAAGTACGCGCAGGCAAAGGCGTCCACCGTTCCCGCCACGGCGAGTTCGCTCGACCAGGCGGCCGACGGCTTGATGCAGCAGGCGAAGGACAT
>Ga0222662_1000851_pt1 | contig 19234 bp, 18 predicted proteins | sample AntAcemetagen600_FD_179821 | JGI IMG/M metagenome (GOLD analysis project Ga0222662, IMG submission 179821) | Saline water microbial communities from Ace Lake, Antarctica - #600 | ecosystem: Environmental > Aquatic > Non-marine Saline and Alkaline > Saline | place: Antarctica: Ace Lake...
TTGGATATTCGCCAATTGTATTGCCCGCGGCCTCGATTGACGAACGGGCGGCCTTCGTGATGAGCTTCCTTCAAAGCTGAAAGACGAGGGAGCCTAATATGATCGTTGCTATCTTCAGGGCCCGTGTCCGCCCGGAAAACGCGACCGAATATTATGCGTTGGCAGATGAAATGGGCATCATCGCGCGCTCAATGCCAGGGTTTATTTCATGGAAAGGCTATTTTGCCGAGGATGGGGAACGTGTTTCCATTCACGAATGGGAGACGGCAGAAGCGCTCGAAGCCTGGCGGAGCCATCCAAACGCACCTGCGTGTTCAGGAACTGGGGCGTGAAAAATTCTATGACGAATACACGCTGTACGTCATGGAGGAACCGCGACTGTCCCGCTTCGTGAAATCCGACTAACTTTGATTTGTCAAAATTGAGGATTGCGTCTCTCAGCGAGGAGCGTTAGAACACCGGCCAGGGCGCTGCGGGCGCGCCTCATCCGCCGAAAGCGAAAAGCACCCGCCTATCTGTAAGCGACCGTCTTTGACGACATGTTGCTTTCTCAAGACCCCTGGAGCGGAAACGGGTCGCAGAAAGTGAATATGATGATGTCGAAAAATATCGATGGTTCCGCCAATACGAGAACGCCAATTCAATCTGAAGCCCTTCTCGGTGCCTCTGTGACGGATGTCCTGGCGCGTCTGAAAAGTGTTGCGCGTAGCCTGCATAAGCAGGTCTCAAAAAAGACACCTCTTGCGGTTGCACGTATGCGCGCTGTTCCAGGCTTTGCCCCTTCGAGCGATACTGAGATCGCCGGGGAAACCAAAAGGCGGCACTGCCTGTCCGTGGTTGCAATGGAACTGGGGTTCCGTGGATGGGCGCAGCTGGCGCACGTCCTGGAAGATGGTGAGAAGGGGGCTGACTTTGGCACGATCCTTTGTCCCAAGCGCATGATGGCTCACCAGAATATCTGGGTCGCCAACTATCTGGAAGCGCAACAAATTCGGCGTGAGCATGGAGGTTTTTTGCTGCCATACAAAAAACAGTTCTTCATTGCGGATGGCGATTTCCTGCTCGACCTGGGCCTTGATCCTGAAGCGGAGGATTGGGAACGCATGGGGCGTGACTGGGTGACGCCGAATGATCCAAACGTTCGCGCACGCTTTTATGCACGTCTTTTTGCTGAGCGTCTGCCCGGACAAAAGTAGGTCGCTTAAAGATCGTTTGTTTTGGTCTTTGAGAAAATTTGAGTCTTTGAGAAAATTTGAGTCTTTGAAAAAGAGGTTCGAAAAACAATGCAACCCCGTATTCCTCAGATCGGCGACCTGGGACGGGGTTGCTTTTGTGCTGTTCGCACGTGCCCAATGCTAAAGAGCCGGGCTAATCATCGTAGGTCTTCGATGTCTCTAGGTTCGAGACATCAGCGCTACAAATGCAGCTATTGCTAAAGGTCTGTCTTGCGCTATCTGGCCTAAAATCCTTTGCTAGAGAGCTGCGCGTTCGCACACGCCGTTTCGGACTTTACGTTTCAATGTAGTTATGGAAATTATATTACTTGAGGTGAACTCGGGCGCCGTATTCGACGTCGCTGAAAGTCGTATCAAGTTACGCTACGCTTCTCTGGTGGGGCCATCTTCAAAACCTCCTGCCTGTTGAATTGTGCATTTACCTTGTAGCAAGGATTCGGCTGCGTGTCAATGAAAACGTGCAAATAGTCCGTGTTGCACGTATGAGTCTGTATTGCTGACCTAAATTCATTTTTGGATTTACATCAGTATACGGAGTGTCATTGTTCAGGGTGTTTGGTTACAAAAAAGGCCGACGAAATTGTCGGCCTTTTCAAAAAGTTTTCTATGCTGTCTTAGACAGAATAGTACATGTCATATTCGACAGGATGCGGTGTCATTTCATACCGCATGTTTTCTTCCATCTTTAGTTCGATGTAAGAGTCAATCTGACCATCAGTGAACACGCCACCCTTCTTCAGGTAATCGCGATCGGCGTCGAGGCATTCCAGAGCTTCGCGAAGTGATGCTGCGACTGTTGGAATGTCTGCAAGCTCTTCTGGTGGCAAAGAGTAGAGATCTTTGTCCATCGGATCGCCAGGGTGGATCTTGTTTTCGATGCCATCAAGTCCAGCCATCATCATTGCTGAGAAGGCCAAGTATGGGTTGGCTGTTGGATCTGGGAAGCGAACTTCAATGCGCTTGGACGCAGGCGATGTGCCATGCGGGATGCGGCAAGAAGCAGAGCGGTTGCGAGCTGAGTAGGCAAGCAGCACAGGCGCTTCGTAGCCTGGAACCAAACGCTTGTAGGAGTTGGTGGAAGCATTTGTGAACGCGTTCAGAGATTTTGCGTGTTTCAGAATGCCGCCGATATAGAACAGGCAGGATTCTGAAAGGTCTGCGTAACCATTGCCAGCAAATGTTGGCTTGCCATCTTTCCAGATGGACTGGTGAACGTGCATGCCGGTCCCATTGTCACCGAACACAGGTTTTGGCATAAACGTTGCTGATTTGCCAAATGCGTGAGCCACATTGTGGATCGCGTATTTGTATATCTGCAGGTGGTCAGCAACAGTCGTGAGCGTCTGGAACTTCATGCCAAGCTCATGCTGGGCCGCAGCCACTTCGTGGTGATGTTTTTCAACTTCAACGCCCATTTCCGCCATGACGGTGAGCATTTCTGAACGCAGGTCCTGCGCGCTGTCAATTGGGTTAACCGGGAAGTAACCACCCTTTGTACGAGGACGGTGACCCAGGTTGCCCATTTCATAGTCAGTGCCCATGTTTGTTGGCAGCTCAACGCTGTCGACAACAAAGCCTGTGTTGTAAGGGTCAGCTGAGAAACGAACGTCATCAAAGATAAAGAATTCTGCTTCAGGGCCGAAATTAACTGTGTCCCCAATGCCCGTGCTCTTCAGATAGGCTTCAGCGCGTTTGGCTGTGCCGCGCGGGTCACGCTCGTAGAGTTCACCAGTGTTTGGCTCAACAATGTCGCAGAAGATCGCTAGAGTTGTTTGCGCGTAGAACGGATCGATTACCGCTGTATCGCAATCAGGCATCAGGATCATGTCGGACTCGTTGATGGTTTTCCAGCCAGCAATAGAGGAGCCATCAAACATCTGGCCGTCGGTGAAAAAATCTTCATCAACCATTCTGATGTCAAAGGTCACGTGATGCATCTTGCCGCGTGGATCTGTGAAACGAAGGTCGACGTATTTTACGTCTTTGTCTTTGATGGTCTGCAAGACAGCGTTGGCATCGGCCATGGTGTTTTTCTTTCCCTGCTGTATCTCTTTAAGAGTGACGGGCTTGTGCCCGTCGGTTCGTGAGACGCAATGCCTGCGTTGGCACTGCGCGGCTTAAATAGCTTCTGTTCCGGACTCGCCGGTCCGAATGCGGATTGCTTCTTCAACGGTGGAGATGAAGATCTTACCGTCGCCGATGCGACCCGTACGGGCGGCATTTTGAATAGCCTCAACCGCTTTTTCCACGGTTTCATCGTCTAGTACCACTTCGATCTTCACTTTTGGAAGAAAATCGACAACATATTCGGCGCCGCGGTAAAGTTCTGTGTGACCTTTTTGGCGACCGAAGCCTTTTGCTTCTGTCACAGTGATGCCCTGAAGTCCGACCTCTTGAAGCGCTTCTTTCACTTCATCGAGCTTGAATGGTTTGATGATCGCCTCAATTTTTTTCATCGCAATTCGCTTCCTGGGCTGTCGTTTTTTAAAACGCCCGGTCCAAAATCGCGCCTAAAGCCGCTTTTCTTTGTTCAGGGCGCCGTCTGGTTGCTTCGCGATGGGTTCGCGCTGCATGGCTTTCAGATAGCATAAGCTGTGCCAGCTCACCACTCTGGAAAAAAACGAGCAAAAACAAATGTTTAACCAGTTGGGTGGGGACGGCTGCGTGTTTATTGCGCAGAGGTGTGGTTGAAAAATAGGCGTATTGCCTAAAAAATAGGCGATTAACTCTGAATTCGGAGGGATTGCGCTGCGTTCGGCTCTCTGAAATGCTCCGCACAACAAAATTTAGGGAGGCGTTATGAAGGCGGGCAATGCGGTATTCCAGAAACTTGGAACCACAATTTTCAGCACGATGTCGAGTTTGGCAACTGAGCAGGGGGCGATCAATCTCGGGCAGGGCTTTCCAGACGATGAGGGGCCGCTGGAGTTGAGGCAACGTGCCGCACAAATTGTGATGGAAGGGCCAAATCAATACCCGCCGTCTATGGGAGTGCCAGCGCTACGCCAGGCTGTCGCAGCTCACGACAATCACTTTTATGCTCTCGGTGTCGATTGGGAGCGTGAGGTTCTCGTGGCGTCTGGTGCCACGGAAGCGCTTGCGGACTGTTTTTTGTCACTTCTGAACCCGGGCGACGAGGCCATTCTCATAGAGCCTTTTTATGACAGCTATTTGCCGATGGTCGAGGCAACCGGCGCCAAAGCCGTAACGGTGGCACTTGAGGCGCCCAACTGGGTGCTGGATACGGACGCATTGGCGTCAGCATTTTCTGACAGGACGAAGCTCATCGTCGTAAACACACCGATGAACCCTACCGGCAAAGTGTTCACCATGAACGAACTGCAAGCTATCGCGGATCTGGCATTGAAGCATGATGCCTATGTCATTCTTGATGAGGTTTACGAACACCTCGTCTATTCAGGCGCGGTCCACAAAACCATGATGACGATGCCGGGCATGCGTGATCGCTGCATTCGAATTGCTTCTGCGGGAAAGAGTTTCTCTCTGACCGGTTGGAAGGTCGGCTATGTCACTGCAGCGCCAGAGCTTTTGTCGCTGGTTAATAAGGCCCACCAATTTGTGACGTTTACGACGCCGCCGGCATTTCAGCTCGCAGTAGCTTGGGGGCTGGGACAGGAGGATACCTATTTCAAAAACCTCGCAACTGATCTGGAACAAAAACGAGATTTATTGTCGAAGGGGTTGAGCGCCGTTGGTTTTGACGTGGTGCATGCAGATGGCACTTATTTCGTGACTAGCGACATTCGCGGGCTGGGTTACAAACGGACTGATTTTGAGTTTTGTGAGGAGATCACGCGCAAAGCAGGCGTCAGTGCAATTCCCATTAGCCCATTTTACAAATCGCGCGAGAGCGGCCCGGCAATCCCGCGCAACATGGTGCGCTTTTGTTTTTCCAAACAGCCGGAAGTTTTGGAAGAAAGCGTGTTTCGCCTGAAACGCTATTTTGGATAATAGTGAGAAGATGGAAAATCAACAAAACGAACTCACCAATGGACCGCTTCATGATGGCAATGGCTATTTGATCGAAGCAGGGTGGGCGCGTGATGAATGCCGTCAATACAAGCGCGATGCGGTAGCAGCGCCTTGGTATCGTCTGAAAGAATGGGACTATTATTGTGTGATGGGCGAGGATTATGGCGTCTCCTTTGTCATCGCCGATAATGGCTATATGGGGCTCCTGTCTGTCACTTGGTTGGATTTTAGAAAACAGGAAACTGTTGCAGACATACGCGTGCTTCCGTTCCCACGCGGGCGAATGGGCGTGCCGGAGAGTGCAGACTCTGGCGACATTGCTGTGAGCTACAAAGGCATGACATTAGACTTCAGGCATGTGCCGGGGGGGCGCCGTCTCATTCTTGATTGTCCGTCATTCGACAATAAGAAAGGCTTGGGCGGCGAGTTGTTTCTGGCGCAGCCCGAAATGGATCGCATGGTCATCGCCACACCGTTCGATCACAACCCAAATGCTTTCTACTACAATCAGAAAATCAATTGCATGCCTGCGACTGGAAAAGTCATGGTAGGCGGCGAACAATTTGAATTTTCTCCCGACAAACAATTCGGCGTTTTGGATTGGGGACGCGGTGTCTGGGCTTACGACAACCAATGGTATTGGGGATCTGCGTCTGGCCTCGTTGATGGTCGGCCATTTGGGTTCAACATTGGCTATGGTTTTGGAAACACATCAGCGGCCTCTGAAAATATGTTCTTTCTTGAGGGACATGCGCACAAACTGGATCAAGTCATTTTCCACATTCCAGAAGATGGCTACGACACTTCGCCGTGGCAATTCTCCAGCAATGACGGGTGCTTTGAATTGACATTCGAGCCTGTTCTGGACCGTATCGAGAACGTTGATATCCTCGTGTTTCGCTCCATTGTGCATCAAGTGTTCGGGCGTTTCTCTGGTACTGTCATACTCGACAGCGGCGAAAAACTTGAGATCAAAAACCTCATGGGCTTTGCAGAGGATGTTCGCAACAGGTGGTGAGAAAAGACTGACATGACCCAATCGGTTTTACGCCGTACCTCACTTGACGGATCGCCCAAATGGCTCGTGTTGTTTGTGCATGGGCTGGGTTCCAACGGAGCGGATCTCATGACATTTGCTGATTATTGGCAAAAGTCGATGCCCGACGTTGCCTTCGCCGCGCCATCCGCGCCGTCTCCTTGTCCAGATGCCCCGGGGGGATTTCAGTGGATGCCAAAATTGCCAGCAAGACATCCACGATTGTTCCCCGAAGTGGAGGCAGCAGCGCCAACACTCGAAACAATTCTGGAAGAAGAACTCGCACATGTCGGCCTTGGGCCAGAGCGACTGGCACTTGTGGGCTTTTCCCAAGGCACCATGTTGTCATTGCATGTGGGTCTGCGCCAACGCACCGCGCCAGCTGCCATACTGGGGTTTGCAGGCGGTATGGTCGGGCGCGAGCATTTGGCAGATGAGATCACCTGCAAGCCGCCGGTTATGCTGGTGAACGGCGATGCGGATGCGCTGGTGCCGCCAGCAGCGCAGAGTGCGGTACTGGAAACCCTGCAACAAGCAGGCGTGGTCGCTGCAGGGCAGGTGCTGCCTGGCCTTGATCACAGTGTCAACGCGGATGCGTTGATCCTGGGCGCACGTTTTCTGATTAGCGCCTTCCAATATCGCATGAAGAACATTTCAGTTTAGTCTTGGATGGCAAGTCTGATAATGCTTCACTCTTGAGTGAAATCAATTTTGAACCGAGAAGGTATTTTTGTGAGCGAATGTTCAGGCATCACAGTACGTGGCGATTTTCGTTCGGAGTCCGATTTATTGCAGCGTGTGTGGCTATTAGGAGCAGAGTTCGACAGATTCGATCTTGAGGATTGGTCGCATTATCGGAATCGAGAAGATTTTGATCGCGTCTATTCGCTGGAGCAGTCAGCAGTAACAGCATTTGAACAACTTTACCGCGTTGGACGCGATTGTGCGCGTGGAATGGGGTGGTGGTTGAAGTCGTTTAATGAAGTTAGAGAGTTTCCGACATTAAATGATTTTGTACGTAGGTTCGAAGGTGGGTGGGTTGATCAAACTGACTCGCTTATCAACGTTTTAGCCGAGGCGAGGAAACAAGCTTCTCTTGTTCATGCCCCGTTTGCGGTTACCATGATGATTGGAGTATTCGAGAAGCAGATGAAAATGCTAGCGGGAGTTAGAACTACCTTAGATATGCTAGCTAAGTCAGATCTGTGCATTTTAGAACGAGGAGGGTCAAACGTGAAAAACGAAGGTGGCGCAATACATATTTCGAATGTAGGCGGAAACGCTCGAGTAAATATTCAGTCAACGGACAACTCTATAAATAAAACCGACTTGAATTTTAGTGCGACGTTTGACCCAATAAAGAATGCGATAGAAAAGGCAGATATTATTGAGGAAGAAAAGGCCACCATGCTAGAGAGCCTTGGCAAGTTAGAAGGCAGCGCTGGCAGTGAGGCGTTCACTGACCGATATAAGGAATTTGTGTCCACCTGCGCGAACCACACTACCATTCTAGCGCCATTCATTCCGGCACTTGCATTGCTTCTTTGAATTGTGTTTCGGCAAGGATTTCCTACAGAAAATAGTCGCATTTGAAGTTTTAGGACAACACAGCTTTTGCTCTGCAGTGAGACCAGTACAGAGGCTTTAGGCAGGGCTCTGCGCTACCAACGTAGATACTGGGTCTCCGCAAATCCACCGAACTTCTTCACTCTCAGTTTGCCTAATTCGGGATCCAACAAAGTGCCATCGAAATGGCCAAACATTTGATGGAAGTTACTAGCAATGCTGCCCGCATCACCAACCGCATGATAGCCGCCAACGGGTGTAAAGGTGAGATCAACCATGCCGTTGCCAGATTTTACGAGCCATGGTGCGTCTAAGTCTTCATCGTCAAATTCAATCAACACAAGGTCGGTTTTGACAAGTCGGCCATCGACCCAAAAACAGTTTTCGCTAAAACCGCTTTCGTTGACGCCGTTGGAAACATTGAGGCCAATCAGACGGTCATCTGCGTCGTGTGCTGAAAAACAGGCCCAGTTCCAATATGTTTCAGGACGCAGAAAACCGGCGGTGTAATCATGATGGGCACAGGCACCTATTTCTGCGAAGTCGAGCTTGCCGAAGGAGCCGCTGACAAAGCCAGTGGCGGGGACGCCCGCAACTTTCTGCGCATAGGTCCACCCGGTCGCACCCGTCTGTGTGCACAGGCGCATTGGTGTAAAGCTCGGCTGTTGATCCTGGAAGTGAAGGTCGATCTCAATGCCACCGGGAAGCGTGGCATGAAGGTTTTTAGCGCCGCGACTGGCCTCAGCATCCATTTTGATGATGGCGTCATCGGTGCGAAATGTGCTGCATCCAGCATCCGGGTTTAGGCAAACATCATACCCGTCGCCCGCGCGGGCTGAATATCCTTCCTGCAACAGAAACTCTTTTTTCTCCATGTCGAAAAGATATACAAACGCGCCTTTGATGAGGGGGGAGTGACTGAACGCACACCCAAGCGCATAGCGCTCAGAAACTGCGCCCATGAACTGAAAGTGACGAAATGCAGCCTCTCGAGCTTCCAGCGGTAAGAGGTCGCCGAGAGGGGATTTGAGGCGCGCTTTCTGGTACTCGATTTTCCCAATTGGGTCGTCAAAAAATCCGCGGCGCACACGCCCAGCTTCGTCAATGAGTGTCATCGATTTCCCAATCAAGTTTCAGAGTGCAGATGCTATGACATCGTGTGTAAGGCAATTTTTGAAAGGGGCCAAGGTCGTTCAAGTCCGCAACTTTGCAAAAACCTATATATGAACGCCCGTTTGACGCGACGTCAGAGCGGCAACACTGGACAGGCGAGGCATCATGGCTATCTTCTGCGCAATTGGTCATTTTAATTTGAGAAATTGGGAGCTATTGGATGGTTGATCCGCGCACGCCTATCCTTGTTGGATGTGGACAGGTTTTACAGAGAGAAAAAGACCTGGATAAGGTAAAAGATCCAGCTTCCTTGATGGCAGATGCCGCACGTATGGCTTTGGCCGATACAGGTCTTACAAACCTAGAAACCAAGCTCGACACAGTAACCTGCACACGCTTTGTCATCGACAGCCCGGGCACCCGCGCCCTTCCGATCAACCAATATACCAACCTGCCTTTGACGCTCTCCAAGAAGATTGGCGCGACACCGGCAAACACGTGTTATGGCCCGACAGGCGGCAACTCGCCGCAACTATTGGTGAACCACACTGCCGAGCGCATCGCGGAGGGGGACCATGATGTGGTTCTGCTTGCCGGTGTTGAATGTTTTGGTTCGTTTCAGAAACTGCTGATGGCGGGAAAAACACCAGAGAACTGGAATGATGATCCAGGTGGCAATCGCATCGACATCGGGTATGAAAAAAGCGGCATCTCAGATGTCGAAAATCTGCACAAGCTAAGCCATCCGGTAAATTGCTATCCTCTATTTGAAAATGCACTGCGTGGTGAAGCAGGGCGTACCGTGGAAGAGCAACAGGCACACATTGGTAAGTTGATGGCGCCATTTACCCATGTTGCCCGTCTGCATCCTCAATCCTGGTTTCCCATTGAACGCACGGCTGAGGAAATTGCGACGCCGAGTGACAGCAATCGCTATGTTGGGTTTCCCTATACGAAATTCATGAACGCCATTATGGCGGTGGACCAGGCTGCGGCAGTCGTCATGATGTCTGTCGAGAAAGCACGTGAGCTTGGTGTGCCTGAGGATAAATGGGTTTATCTGCATGGATCAGCTGATGCCAATGACCTTTGGCATATGACAGAGCGCCAGAATTTTCATTCAAGCCCGGCTATCCGCACGATGGGGCAACAAGCCTTTTCCCAAGCTGGTTGGTCAATAGATCAAATCGACATTATGGATCTGTACTCGTGTTTTCCAAGTGCCGTGCAAATTGGCATGAAAGAGCTCGGTATCGCTGATGACGATCCACGGGCCCTTACAGTGACCGGCGGCCTGCCGTATTTTGGGGGTGCTGGAAACAATTACGTCATGCATTCCATTGCCACGATGATGGAAAAGCTACGGGCGAACCCAGGCAAAAAAGGCATGTGCACATCCAACGGGTATTATGTCACCAAGCATGGCATTGGGTTGTATTCCACGACGCCGACGGAAGGTGCTTGGAAACGGACCAATCCGGCAGACTATCAAAAAGACCTGGACGCGATGGAACACCCACGTGTGGAAGAAAAGCCGAACGGTGCCGCCAGGATTGAAACATATACGGTCATGCATGGCCGTGGCGGTCCAGAGTTTGGCATTGTCATGGGACGTTTAGAGACTGATGGCGCGCGTTTTGTCTCCCACGTTACCGAGCCAGCATCAGTACAGGGCCTGATGGATCAGGATAGTCTGGGACGTTCGGGCACGGTAGAGAACACCGATACGGGCCTGAACATTTTCACGCCGCTCTGATCCTTGGTAGGTTAGGTGAAAACATGGCGGCTTCTGAAAGCCTCAGGGGCCGCCACTTTATACAATTACCAGAGCCATGTTTCTGGTTCTGGAATCGGTTTGCCTTCACTGATCGCCATGAAGCCTTTGACGTTTCTGATGATTGCCCAAACGACCCATGCCAGCAACATGAAAAAGCCAATCACAACGACAGTAAGGATCATGCTGATAAAGATGAACAGAAAGCTGATCCAGAAAGTCCGGATTTGAAAGGTGAAGTGGGTCGCGGAAATTTCATCAGCTTCACCGCGTTTGAGGTAGGCAATGACGACGCCAATCAGCGTTGTAATACCGACCACAAACCCTGCGAAATTAAGTAGGTACACAAGCTTTACAGTATCCGTGTCGGCTGGGCCGTCAGAACTCCGGAATGACTCAAGTGGGTCAGACATATTATTCCTCCGCTAATTGTCACATTGTCGCTATATGTCTGATGAGGCTATAAGCACTGACACGACTTGTCGACAGGTTGATGGAAACGGGAGTATCGAGATGCCGCGTATTTATATGATCCGCCACGGAGAAGCAGCTGCGGGATGGGACGCGGACAAGGATCCGGGCTTGTCTGATTTAGGACGCGTGCAATCTGAAGCGGCTGCAAAAGAAATTATGGGCCGCGAGGGGGGCGTCCTTCCTGTTTTGTCGAGCCCTCTGAAACGTTGCCAAGAAACCTCGGTCCCGCTTGCTCAGGCCTGGAAAGCTCAGGCGCACATTGAGCCCCGCGTTGCTGAAATTCCGTCACCAGATCTCAGTTTGGCTGAGCGCGGTGTGTGGCTGCGCAACCTCATGACAGGCACATGGGAAGAAACAAAAGCCCCTGAAAATCAAGCGCTAGATCTTATCAGCTGGAAACAATCCGTCGTTGATGCTCTGCTTGAGCTAAAGACCGACACGGTCATATTTTCCCATTTTATTGCGATCAACGCGGCCGTCGGCCATGCCTTGGACGATCCTCGTGTGATTTTTTTTCGACCTGACAATTGCTCCGTGACACTCTTTGAAACGAATGGCGACAAACTGACCGTCATTGAACAAGGGCGTGAAGCTGAGACAAAAGTGAATTAATCGCCACATTTACGACAAGAGACTTCCGATCAAAACTCACGGTATAGTTCGCCCATGACAGCCATTTTGACCGTTGATCAAATGTATGCCGCAGACCGTTGGGCGATTGCTCATGGGACAAGCGGTGTTGTTCTGATGGAAGCCGCGGGGAGGGCGTGCGCAGACGCGATTTTGGCACGTTTCCCCAAAGGTCGGGTCGCCGTGCTCTGTGGTCCTGGAAACAATGGCGGCGATGGTTTTGTCATCGCGCGCCTGTTGCGCGACGCGGGGTGGGGCGTCTCTCTCTTCTTGATGGGAGACCGGGCCGCCTTGCATGGCGATGCGGCGCATATGGCGCACAAATGGAATGGCCCGGTACTCTCTCTATCTGCGGATGCAGGCGAAGGTGTTGATCTGATTGTTGACGCATTGTTCGGTGCGGGGCTTGCCCGTGATCTGGAAGGCGTCGTGCCGACCATTATCGAAAAGGTAACGGCCAGCAAAACACCCGTCATGTCGGTCGATGTGCCAAGTGGCATTGATGGCGACAGGGGCGCCATTTGCGGCGCAGCTTTCGCTGCCAATCTCACCGTGACGTTCTTCCGTAAAAAGCGTGGCCACCTCTTGTTTCCGGGCCGTGCGTACTGCGGGGAGGTTATTGTCGCAGACATCGGGATTGGTGAAGCGGCTCTTGATGTGATGAACTTGGATCTCTTTGCGAATGATCCAGCGGTCTGGCGTCACGCATTGCCGAGGCGGGATTTGGCGGGGCACAAATACACAAGCGGCCACGTATTATCAGTGTCTGGTGGACCAAGTGCGACAGGGGCCGCGAGGCTGGGCGCCCGCGCCGCTTTGCGATCTGGTGCCGGATTGGTGACTGTCGCATCGCCTCCGAATGCACTGCAAATTAATGCACATCACTTGACGGCAATTATGCTGAAGCGCTTCGAAGGGACCGAGGGGCTAAGCGCCATTCTCGACGACAAGCGCATTAATGCTGTGCTTGTGGGGCCAGGAAATGGGGTGGGGCCAGAAACACGCGAAAATGTTGCCGCGATCCTCACGTCTGGTGCGGCGACGGTGATCGATGCGGATGCGCTCACATCGTTTGAAGAACTGCCGCGTGACCTGTTTGTTGCCATCGGGAATTATTTTGCGGGGCCTTCCGTGCTCACACCGCATGAAGGTGAGTTTGCCCGTCTGTTTCCAGATCTGAGCGGATCGAAACTAGACCGTGCAAGAGCAGCCGCTGTCGCGTCAGGTGCGGTTGTTTTATTAAAGGGGCCAGACACTGTTGTCGCGAGCCCGGATGGTCGCGCAGTTATCAATGCAAATGCGGGGCCGGAACTGGGGACGGCCGGGTCAGGCGACGTTCTGGCAGGAATGGTGGCAGGGCTCTTGGCGCAGGGCATGCCACCCTTTGAAGCAGCGAGCGCTGCGGTGTGGATGCATGGCGCCGCCGGGGCTGCTTTTGGACCCGGATTGATTGCAGAAGACTTGCCGGAAATATTGCCAGGTGTCCTCGCTGGGTTGTTGCAATGAAATCCACGGTCAATGTCAGGCACTTTGAGCAACGCGATTTGCCAGCACTAAATAATATTTACAATCACTATATCAACAACACAGCGATTACTTTCGACATCGAACCTAAAACACTTGAAGATCGAGCGAACTGGGTAAAACAGTTTGGCAGAACAGGGCGCTACCAGTGTTTTGTTGCGACGGAAGGGTCCCGTTTTCTTGGTTGGGCGTGTAGTGGGCTCTTTCGTTCCAAGGCCGCTTACCAGACATCAGTGGAGGTCAGCGTTTACCTTCATCCTGAGGCCAGTGGACAGGGAGTAGGCACTTGTCTCTACGATGCGCTTTTTGACGCTCTTGAGAATAAGGATGTGCACCGAGCCTTGGCAGGAATTACACAACCGAATGAGGCCTCTGTCGCGTTGCATCGTCGCTTTGGATTTAGAGATGTTGGCCTCTATTCTGATGTCGGCAGAAAGTTTGGAAAATACTGGGACGTGTTATGGATGGAAAAACATCTGTAAGTGCGTCGCGACGTGACAATTGTTGTTGGGGGAACTAGGAAAATGAAATCGTCTTTGATGAAACTGGTGCTTGCGGGATTTGCCTGTCTCTTCACCACGAGTACTTATGCTGATCCCGTTCCCAATTATCTGATCGGTCGGGGAATGACAGACATCACTGGCCCAGTGTACGGGCTAGAAATGTGGGGCTTTGGTCGGGGCGAGGAACAACTGACAGAGGGGCTGCACATTCGGCAGCGGGCACGCGCTTTCATCGTTGCTGAGCCAGGAGATGGAAAACGCGTCGTCTTTGTGAGCGCTGACATTGGCAGCATCGAGCACAATATCTCTTTGGAAGTCGTTGATCGCCTGAAAGTCAAATATGGCGATCAATACAGCATGGACAATGTCATGTTGAGCGCGACGCATACGCACGCTGCAGCGGGTGGTTATTGGCACAGCAGATTGGCATTGGGACTTTCCGGAGCATTTTATCCAGAGGTGTATGAGCACATCGTAGACGGCATCGTCACAGCAATTATTGCAGCCCACGATGATTTGCAGCCTGGGAATATTCTGATCAACACCGGTGACGTAGAAGGTGCCGGCGTGAACCGATCAATGATCGCATATGAGCAAAATCCTGAGCAGGAACGTGAAACCTATGTTGCGCCAATTGATCGCGAAATGACTTTGTTGAGTTTCACAGATGCGTCTGGTCCCATTGGCATGATCAATTGGTTCGCCGTTCATCCCACGTCGATGACTTACTACAATCATTTTGTTTCGGGGGATCATAAAGGATACGCGTCGCTTCAGTTTGAAAAGCAAATGGGCGTGACCTATCAGACATCAGATGATTTTGTTGCGGCTTTCGCGCAGTCAACCCCGGGTGACGTGACGCCTAATCTCAACTTGAATAACACAGGCCCCGGCAAAGATGATTTCGAAAGCACGGCGATTATTGGCACACGTCAATTAGAAGTGGCGCTGGAATTATTTGAGAGTGCTAGTGAACCTTTGTCGGGTGCGATTGATTTCCGTCGGTTGTATGTCGACATGTCAAATTACGAAGTGACTGATCGTTTTACGGGGGCGGGGAGCCAAGTCACTTGTCCATCAGCCTACGGTTATTCCTTTGCAGGGGGATCGACAGAAGACGGTGGTGGGCACTTTCTTTTCTGGGAAGGCATGACGGAGCAACGCTTTTATCTGGATTTTTTGATCGGTTTTTTGACAGGTGCACCTGACTGGACCCCAGCGGTAAAAGAGTGTCAGGAACCTAAGCCGATCTTGTTTGAAACCGGCACAGGCACACCCTCCATTCAATCCCAAATTCGTTCAATCGGCATTGCTCGCATCGGGCAACTTGTCATCGTGACGATGCCTACTGAGATCACCACAATGGCAGCCAGACGATTGAAGACGAGTGTGAAAGAAGCGCTGGGCGAATGGGCCACACACATTGTCATCGCTGGGTACACAAATGGGTACGCTGGATATGTGACAACGCCAGAAGAATACAGCGTTCAGCAATATGAGGGCGGCCACACGTTACATGGTCCATGGACGTTACCGGCTTATCAGCAAATCGTTACACAATTGGCGACAGCCTTGGAAAGCGGCATGCCATTGACAAGCGATATCGTTTACGACGATTGGCGCGGGAAATCTGTGGCGACAGATGTGCATGATGGATTGAGCGACACGGTGCCAGAGCCTCACGCATTCGGCGACGCATTGCCGTTGCCGCGAGAGCAATACAGCGCAGGAGAAACCATTGTCTCAGAGTTTTGGTCAGGAAACCCGTCGGCCAAACATGGCTCAATTTCAAATTTTCTGACCATCGAGCTTTTGCATGACGGTAAATGGCTTCCCGTCGCGCGAGATAGTGACTGGGAAACAAAAATCATGTGGCGCCCGCATGAAGAAGAAACCCAACTCATCGCAAAAGTTATCTGGGAGACGCCGGTGGATTTGGCGCCAGGCACTTACAGGATCAGGCATTTCGGGCAGGCGAATGTCGGTGGAATACTCGACACTTTTGAGGCCACGTCATCGTCTATCCAGATTAACTAGACGTGCGACCGACGGTGATCGTGCTGCAATGATCACTTGATAGGTCAATGCGAGTACGCCACCGGCGAGGGCCGCTATCATATCAAGCATCGTATCCTCTAAGCTGCGCTGAGCACTGAAGAGGCCTGTTAGATCAATCGTATACTCAAATATCTCCCACAGCGCCGCTGTTGAAAGCGTGAAAATCAGTGCTAACAACGTGGTTCCTGCTAACTGGCGCGAGGGGCGTGGCCAGGACCGAGCAACAGCGGGCGTTGTCCAATTAATCCACAATATGACAAACCCACTGGTGATGACCGCGTGCATGGCTTTGTCAAAGAGGGTCGAGGTTTCATAAAGACCGAAATACATGCCCAGTAAATGAGATGTGAACCAAACAGCGAGCCACGCCGAAACCAGGGGGTAAGTTCGCCCAAAATGGCCATGGTACTTAACCAGCAAAAGTGTGGAGGCCAGCCCAATGGCGCAGAAGGTGAGGTCTCCCTGGCAAAACCAATCATAGGTAACTGTTGCCGACACAATCGAGAGAGTGACGGTGAGGCGGTTCAAGAACAGTTGTCCCGGTTCTGGCATGAGATTCGGTTGTGAAAACGAGGAGAACAAGATTAGGCATGCCATTTTGGGGGGAGCGAAGCGACAAAGGGCACTATGTCGCCTTCAAATCCCCGACATAAAGGGCGCAATTCGCAACAGAGTGGTGCGAAAACCGGCCAGACAGGGCGCCAGAACAGGGCGAATGAGGTAAAATGCGAAACACCGGTGTTTATTGGGCTTTTCAAGGCCTGATGCCCTTGCTATAGAGGTCGCCAAATTCGGACAAGCAGCGCTTCACCGTTTTCAGTGACAGCGCAAGGCTTGCTTTTGCCCTCAAGGCAGTATGGTTCCGCGGGCGTGGTGGAATTGGTAGACACGCTAGATTTAGGTTCTAGTGCCGCAAGGCGTGGGGGTTCAAGTCCCTTCGCCCGCACCATAACGAATGAGAGACACTGTTTCTAAGGGTAGAAACGGGCGACAACGAGTGGGTGTTAGAGCCTGCTCACAAGTGAACGGAAGCGATAGAGCATGCAGGTCAACGAGACGGTCTCAGAAGGTCTCAAGCGCGAACTCACCATCACCATTGGCGCCGCCATTTTGGAAGAGCGCCTTTCTGGTAAGTTGGACGAGATGAAAAATCAGGTTCGCTTGAAGGGTTTCCGCCCTGGTAAAGTGCCTGTGGCTCACCTGCGTCGCACCTTTGGCCGTCAGGTCATGACGGAAGTTATCCAGGATGCTGTCACCAGTTCAAGTGGTGAAGCGCTGCAGGAACGCTCGCTGACGCCTGCAATGCAGCCTGAAATCAACATTGAAGGCGAAGTTGAGCCAGTGATTGATGGCAAGGCAGACCTTGTTTTTAAGGTTGCCTTTGAAATCGTTCCTGATTTTGATCTTGCCGATCTCTCAAAAATCGAACTTGAGCGTCCAACAGCTGAAGTATCTGATGCAGATATCGACGAAGCACTCGAGAAGCTGACGGAAGCACAGAAAAACTTCGAGCCGAAAGAAGGCAAAGCGGAACTTGATGATCTCGTTGTCATCGACTTCTTGGGCCGCATTGATGGTGAAGCCTTTGATGGTGGCGCCGCAGAAGACGCCCGCCTTGAAATCGGGTCAGGTCAGTTCATTCCTGGTTTTGAAGAGCAGCTCATCGGGACAGAAGCTGGGCAGAAACTGGATGTAACCGTGTCTTTCCCCGCCGATTACGGCGCAGAAAACCTTGCTGGCAAGGAAGCTGTCTTTGAAACAACAGTGAAAGCTGTTGAAGGAGCCGCGGCCGTCACGATCGATGATGCTTTTGCTGAAAAGTTCGGTATGGAAAACCTTGAGAAGCTGCGTGAAGCCTTGTCGCAGCAGATCAAGACTGATTTTGACCAAGTATCATTGGCAAAAATGAAACGCGTGATGCTTGATCTTTTGGATGAGCTACATACTTTCGACTTGCCGCCGACGTTGGTCGAACAGGAATTCAGCCAGATATGGCATCAGTTTGAGCATGAGCTTGAAAATGACGGCAAGAAGATCGAAGACGCTGACAAGCCAGAAGAAGAACTCCGCGCTGAATACCAAACCATCGCAGAACGCCGCGTCCGCCTGGGCCTTGTTCTTTCCGAAATCGGATCGAAGAACGAGATCAAGGTTGAGGACGCGGAAGTGAACCGCTCTATTGCACAACGTGCGCAACAGTTCCCGGGTCAAGAAAAACAGGTCTATGAGTTCTATACAAAGAACCCACAGGCACTTGCTGAAATCCGCGCACCTATCTTTGAAGACAAGGTTGTCGCTTTTATTGCCGAACTGGCAAAAGTGACTGACAAAATCGTTTCTAAGGAAGAGCTTCTCGCAAATCCGGACGAAGATGAAGCCGAAGAGAAACCAGCGGCAAAAAAGAAACCAGCTGCAAAGAAAAAAGCCGCGCCCAAGAAGAAAGCTGCTGTAAAAAAAGAGCCAGCTGCGAAGAAAGAACCTGCAGCTAAGAAGGCAGCTGCGAAGAAGCCTGCGGCAAAGAAAAAGGCAGCGCCCAAAAAGGCGGCTAAGAAAGACGGTTAATCTTTCAGCTCTCTATCAAAATACGGAAGGCCGGAGAAACTCTCCGGCCTTTGTCGTTTGTCTCTTTTGAAAGTGCGTTTAGATATTGGAATTTGGGTCGCGACGGAAGCCGTCATCCGGCGCACGTCTGCGTAGACCGCCACGCGCACGCGTTTTGGAGGCGTTGTTGAGTTCCGCTGAACTGATGACGCCATCATTGTTTTCATCCAGTGAAAGAAAATCATGTTCTGGAATGGCCATTAGCTCTGCGTTGGTCAGAAAACCATTGCCGTCGAAATCGAGCGCAATAAAGGCTGCTCTGCGAATACCTGTCTCGTCGTCATCGCGGACATCGTCCCACTCATCTTCATCAACGCGGCCATCACGATCTTCATCGGCGAGCGCGAAGATTTGCTGGCGATATTCCAGGTATTCTGCCCGTGTGACAGCCCCATTTTCGTTGATGTCCCACTGGTAAGCAGGATGGCGAATGATTTCAATATCTCCCTCGCGGCCCGACGAGCAGGCTGCCATCAGGGGGAGGACAAAAGCCACAACCAAAACTTTGCCGGATTTGGGAACATAATGATGAAGTTTTTCAACGGTATAGCTGGAAAGAGAACGCATTTGACCTCAAAACGGAAAAGAATAGAAAAATCGAACACACACAGGATTATACGCAGATTTGCGCAGTTTCGGGTGGGTGATTGAAATATCTGTCCACTTTTCCCATATAATTCGTTGAACGATGCAGATTCTGGCGCTTGCGCTATAGTTCTGCACGGTC
>Ga0222662_1000852_pt1 | contig 19233 bp, 17 predicted proteins | sample AntAcemetagen600_FD_179821 | JGI IMG/M metagenome (GOLD analysis project Ga0222662, IMG submission 179821) | Saline water microbial communities from Ace Lake, Antarctica - #600 | ecosystem: Environmental > Aquatic > Non-marine Saline and Alkaline > Saline | place: Antarctica: Ace Lake...
CAACTGTTGGTTGTGCTGAAGCACCGCCGAGAATGTCCCCGTCGCGGTGGCCGAGGGCTCGGGCAGCACCGAGAAGGTGACCTCGCCCATCACGCGATCGTCTGCGTTCAGATTCGGCAGGCCGTAGCCGCCTCCCATGGCGGCGGCGCTTCCCCCCAGGTCGGCGAGGTCGATCAGCACGTTGGAGACGACATTCCCCTCATTGCCGGCCGGGCCCTGCATCGGGATGGCGGTGGCGAGCACGTAGCCGGTGCGCTGGCCCTGGAGCTGGTTGAACGTCGCACCGCTGCCCATGCGCAGGGTCCAGTTGCCGTTGTTGTTCGCGAACGAGGCTCCGGAGTCGAAGCCTGAGAACGGACCGACCTCGCTGCCGTCGCCGAGCATCAGCTTGAACTGGTTCTGCGCGGGATCGCAGTCGCCAAACGCGGGCACGGTCGCGGCGTCGTAGTCCTGCCCGGCCGTGGTGTCGTCGTCGTCGTCGTCGTCGTCGTCGTCGTCAGCGACGTCATCGTCGTTCGCGGCGTCATCGTCGTCGGCGGCGCTGTCGTCGTCGTCCACGGCGGCGCTGTCATCGTCGTCACCGGGGCAGCCCACGCTGAGGCCGAGGAGGAGAGCGAGGAGCCAGGGCAGGGAACGAGTCATCGGACCTCCTACGGACGCAGTTGGCGTCGCAGTCCTCAGGATGCCTCAGGCGACCCGTCGCCGGAAGCCGACAGCCAGGGTGCCCAGCAGCAGGGCGAGCCAACCGCCGCCTGCGCCCTGGGTCGAGCAGGCCAAGAACGAGGTCGCTCCCTCGGGGCAGGCGTCCGCTTGCGACGGTCCGACGGGCTCCAGATCGATGGGCGCAAGGTCTCCCTGCACACTCGTCAGCTCCGTCCACAGGCACAGCCCATCGCCCGAGGGGCAGGTCTCGCAGGCTCCTTCAGAGACGTCGAGGACGAGATCGCACGCGGCCTCGGTGCCGAACAGCTCCCACAGGCTCTCCGCGCGGACCCAGCCGGCGATGCCGAGCTCGGCGATCCCGTCGCCGGCAGGGAGGAAGTCGAACGCGAACGATGCGTCTTCGAGGGTCACCGTCGCCGCGCCGAGCGGGAAGCTGAGCGAGTCGAAGCCGCCCGAGAGCAGCGCCTCGTCCAGGGTGAACGGCGTGCTGCTCGTCGCCGGGCCGGTCGCCGCGCACAGGTCCTGGTTGATGTTTCCCGCATCGTCGATGCCCAACCCGATGTCGAGAGACAGTGCATCCCCATCCACGACGCTGACCTGCATGAGGAGCGTGGAGCTGGTGTCGGGCAGCGCGTCGTTGCCGAGACCCGTCGGATCCACCAGGGTCAGATCACCGATGTGCAGCGCATAGACCCGACCGGCGAGATCGAGCTCTTCGTCGAGCAGGCCAACCTCACTCGTAGCGAAGGAGTAGGCAATCGACTGGCCGCCCACCTCGATGGACACGTCGTACCAGGAGTCGGGCTGCAGAGAGGGCACGGCGTCGAACCAGACCCGCGTGAAGTCGGCGTTCCAGGTGACGTCGAGGGGCACCGCGACCCCGTACGCGTCCGTGACTGAGATGCCGGTCCCGCTCGCGTTGTCGTTGAAGGCGGCCGACATGGGCGTGCGGTAGTGGTGGTCGACGCTCTCGGGGCTGGGGTCGAGGTTGAGGATCCTCGTGCCGTCCTCGGTCGTGTCGTCGTCGTCGCCGGTGGCGGCGTCGTCATCGTCCCCAGCGAGTGGATCGCTCTCTTCGTAGTCCGCGCCGCCCCGAGCCAACGGGGACGCCGAGCACCCGGCCATCAGCAGGATCACGAGCAGGAAGAGAGACTGGCCGAGCTGTTGCATCGAACGAGTTCTAAGCACTGCGCATTCCCGGTCCGGGGGCATCACCGTGCCCGATGGACGATCACCCGCCCCCGGTCGCCGTCGATGGTTACGTCCATCCCGTCTTCTAGCACGGACGTGGCGCCGGACACGTTGACCACTGCTGGCAGCTGATACTCCCGGGCCACGACGGCGCCGTGGGAGAGCAGGGAGCCCAGCTCGAGCACGAGGCCCGCGGCCGTCAGGAACAGCGGCGTCCAGCCTGGATCGGTGGAGCGCGCGACCAGGATGTCGCCAGGCACCAGCTTGCTCATGTCCGCGAGGCTGTGCAGGACCTTGACCCTGCCGCGCACCTGACCTGGCGAGATGCCCAGGCCCTGCAACGTGTCGCCGTCCGCGGCCTGAATGGGAGCGCTGTCCACGGCGACCGCCTGGTCGCCCGCCATCAGGAAGTCCGGTCGACTCTGGCCTGCCTGATGCCGAAAGGTCGAGCGGCGCTCGTCGATGACGGGGCTCACCTCGGCTGGCGCGATCCGCCCGGTAGCCAGCCCCCGCAGCTCAGGGAGCTCGAGGAACCTGATGTCCTCGGCGGAAGGCAGGAGACCGTCCCGCTCCAGCAGGGCGCCTTGGCGCTCGAACACCCGCTTGAGCCGGAGCAGCAGGCGGTCGAAGGCGTAGCGCTGGTTCTCTCGGAGAGCCATGTACTCCCGGCAGTGGCCGAGCAGCTCTCGGAACACGGCCCGGCGCCAGGGGATCAGGCGGCGCCGACGTGATCGACGCATTCGCGCCCGCACCAGCTCTTCGGCGCGGCCGCGCTCGCGGTCTCGGGCGGCCTGGTGGGCGAAGGGGTCGCCGCGATCCCCGCTGCGCAGTGCGCTCGCGACCATCGACAGCACGGTCTGCGGCGAGTCGGCCCACCGCGCAGAGAAGATCTCCCAAGATGCGTCACTTCGGTGGCCGTGGCGATCGAGGAACCGTGCCAAGGACGCCCCAAAGGCCTCGGAGCCTTCCAGTCCCTGGAGCACAGAGAGGGGCGCAGCGGGCCAGCCCTCCTCGGCGCCTCGCAGCAAGGCCGCCGCGAGCGGTGGGTGGGGTCGCGCCAGCTCAGCGAGCGCCCACAGGTCCTGATTGACGCGCAGCGTCGCGTTGTTCGAGTCCGCCACGAGGGCCGAGCGCACCGCTTCGCCGCTCTCGCCAACCCACGAGCGCAGCGCCTGGCCCAGCAGCTCGTACGTGAGGTGCGCGAACAGCAAGCTCAGCAGGTGGATCTCGAGGTACTGGACGATGAGGGCTCGCGCCGCGTCCACCACCTCGAGCCCTTCGGCCGCGGTGTCAAACGACAGGGACAGCGCGTCGGTCTGAGCGTGCAGTGCAGGCTCGAAGGTCGCCCACTCCGCGTGGTTCGTCAGGAAGTTGAAGCGGTACCGCTCCCAGCGGCGCTCCTGAAACACCTGCTTGAAGATCGAGGCGACCAGCTTGAGGTTGGGGCCGAACGGGGCTGAGGTCTGGAGGATCTGGGCCTCTTCGGGAGGGATCATCTCCAGGATGAGCTGCGGTGGGCTGCCGCCAGGGAGGCGAAACGCGAGGTGGCGAAAGATCGAGATGTTGAAGTAGGGGCGTCCCCGATAGAGGCGTGAGGGGTCCGCGCCGTCCAGCCAACGCTCCCGCGCCTCTTCCCACAGGGTGAAGTGATGAAGGATCGGCTGGATGACCGACCAGCCGAGCGGCGAGGCCTGATCGGTCCAGCGCTCCCCGCAGAACCGCTGCGTCCACAACACCGGGCGGGCTCGAAGCTCCTCCACGCTGCTCGCCGGGCGCCGGGGCAACGCGGTGACCGGCCGGGACTGCACGACAAAGAGCGTGCCGGTGCGATCCAGGGTCCACTCCACGTCGACCGGCACCCGGGCGTCCGCTTCGATGGCCAGTCCCAGCGCGCCGATCGCGAGGACTTCGCGGTCACTCAGACATGGTTTGGTGCGGCCTCCCGAAGAGGGCGACGCCTCCCGAAACATGAGCGCGCTGCTCCCCAGCGGCAACGGGTCGAGCCGGCCGACCCCAGGTGCGACGCTGCGCTGCGCGATGCGCAGGGGAGCGCGCTTGAGCTGCCAGTAGTCCGGGTGCACGCGGCCCTGGGCGAGCGCTTCGCCCAGCCCTGGCCCAGCCTCTAGCGTCATCTCGCGGCGCGACCCCGTCACCGGGTCGGCGGTGAAGAGGATGCCCGAGGCCCGCGGCACAACCATGCGCTGCACGACCACGGCCATGCCGGGCATCGCGGAGGGGGGGCGCAGCGGCGCGCCACCTTCGGAGAGCACCCGCAAGCGATAGTGCACCGCGCGCTCGGAGAACCACGATGCCCAGACCACCCGGATGGCGTCCCAGATCGCCCGGAGGCCGGAGACGTTGAGCACAGACTCGAACTGCCCCGCGTGGGAGTGGGTCGCTCCGTCTTCGCTGGACGACGACGAGCGCACGGCGATGAGAACCCGTCCGTTGGCGAGGGCCTGCGAGGCGAGGTGACGAAACGCCTCGGCGACGGGGCCGAGCAGCGCATCGGGGATCGGCGCGGCTCGTAGGGACTCGGCGGCCAGCCGGGCGGCCTCGATGGCGCGCCCGCCATCCCCCGAGGCGAGGGCGTGGGCGGCGGAGCGCAAGACTGGAGCGACGGTCGGGTCCGCGGCCACCAGAGCGAACGCCGCTGTGGTCAGCACGAACCCCTGCGGTACCGGATAGCCGCGGCGGGTGAGATCGGCGAGCGCCGCCCCCTTGCCGCCCAGCAGGGCTGCGTGATCGGGGTCGGCGCCTCGGAACGAGAGAACGAGCGGGAGGCTCAGAAGTTGCCTTCACCGGAGAAGTGGAACTCGAACCGGCGGTTCTCGTTCTCGGTCGGCGTCTCGATGCCCGACCACGTGTAGTCGGCGCCCTGGAACGCGCCCACGCCGGCGAAGCTCAGCGGATCGTTGGGGCTCTCACCGAGGGGGGCCTGCACGCTGAACGCCGTGCGATGCACCTCAAACGAGATGCCCTCGCCCAACACCAGCCCCACCTTGCGCTCGTACGAGGCCGGTGCCGAGATGCCGGTGCCCTGTCCAAGGCAGTCGCCGACGCCGTTCTCGGCGACCAGGGTGACGGTCCAGATCTCGTCGCAGTCCTGGCACAGGTTCTGGTCGTCGGTCACGGTCCGGGGACCCTGAGCGCGGAACTCCGCCTGACAGTTGAACTGACCATCGGCGATGGCCTCGGGATCCCAGGTGATGTTCAGATACTCGACGCCGTCGTAGTTCGAGAAGTCACGATCCACCCCGTCGTCGTCGTCGTCCCCCGTCCCGAAGCCATCCGAGCACTCGTCCCAGTTGACCCCGCAGATCAGCAGGCTCCCCGGGCATCCCGCGGTGGTGATCACGGAAGCGCTCAGCAGAAAGATCAGCAGAGTGGCGCGCATCGTCGGAGCTCCTGGGGTCCGGTGTTTGGCCGCAGCTACGAGGCCGCGGGAAGTGTGCCCCTGCACACCTGACCCTGCAAGCGCAGGCCAGGTCAGGTTGGTTGCGCGGTGCGTTGTCGATTTGCACGCCTCTGTGTAGGATTCCGACCCCTCTCCGGGTTTCTTGGCGAGGACGAGGAGGAGCCCATGGCCGGCAACCAGACCCTGATCGACGAGCCTCTGAAGGTGGGAGAGCTCACCGCGATCCCCAACGACATCGACGCACGGATGGTGATCCTGGCGGGCCCGAACGAAGGCACGACCTACGTGGTCACCGAGCCGGTCACCCTCATTGGTCGAGACGACGACTGTCATGTCGTGATCGAAGACCCGAGGGCCTCGGCCCGGCACGCGATGGTGTACTTCGCCAGCGGGGAGTTCCGGGTGCGGGACCTGGAGTCCACGAATGGCAGCCTGCTCAACGGCAGCCCCTTGACGGAGTTCGCGTTCCACGATGGGGACGACCTCCGCTGCGGCAAGACGGTGATCCGTCTGCTGGTTGACTTCAAGGACCCAAAGACCCCGCCCACGGCGTGACGCTCTCCGAGGCGCTCGATGCTGCGGCGACCGCGTTCGTGCAGATCGAAGTCCATGGCGACCAACTCGACTCCCTGACCCCGGAGGAGCGGCGTGACGCGCACGACAAGGCCGTCAGGCTCTCGGACCGGCTCATGTCGTTGATGGCGGAGCTGGTGTCGGGCATGGCCGCAGACGGCGCCGACCTAGTGGACGACCGCGGGGTCCCGCGGGACTACTCGCTGGGTGTGCCCAAGACCTCGTAGAGCGCAGCGGTCTCGGCAGAGACGACCTCGACGGTCGTGTCCTTCGCACCCAGGCGCTCGTGCCGCACGATGACGTTCCAGCTCCCTGCGGCCAGATCGTCCACTCGGAAGCCGCCGTCGGCCTGGGTGATCGCGCCTGCTTCATTGGCACGGAGAACCAGCACGAGCCCTCGCATCCACGGCAGCTGGTCCGAGGCGAGCCCGTAGAAGCCGGGCTGGTCGAGGGTGAAGCGCACGTCGCGCTCTCCGGGCGCGAGCGGCAGCGTCTGCATTCGGCGAGCCTGACCCCCGTCGAGCTGTGAGAGCCCCAGGGCGTGGAAGCGAGCGTCTGCGTTGTTCAGCATCAGGGTGTCGCCGAGGCGCGCGACGACGGCTTTGGTCTGTAGGGCACAGGCGCGTACATCGATCGTGTGGATCGCGCCGGCGGCGACCTCGGCCTGCGGCGCAGGAGCACCCGCGCGCCTCGGGCCCTGACGCAGCAGCACGACGGCATCGGCGAGACCCCGCTCGTCGTCCACCTGAGTCATCCCCGCGGTGCCGCCGGTCGGGCATCCGTCGCTGGGCTCCGAGGGGAGTGTCTCGTCCTTCACCCCCGGAGCCGCCCGGATCACTCCCTGCACGGTGCCCGTCGCCCTCTCTTCGGATTCGCTGACGGGGGCCGGAGTTGGAGGGGCCGGATCGGGTTCCGGTGGGTCGGCCTTGCCGCAGCCCCCCAGGAGCAAGAGCGCGGCGAGAGGAGCGATGGCGCGGGGTAGCGCGGATTGCAGAGCAAGACGACGTCCGAACATGCTGCACGATCCACCGACGGCAGTACGATTCGCAAGGGCCCCGATCGATTGCACTCCCACGATCGGGCCGGTACCTTGAGCCCGCTCCCATGGGGCTCGCATCCAGGGCGGAGGAGTCGTCGGGTGCGAGAGTGAGGACGCGAAAGCGACGGGATGGCAGGCACTACTTTCGGCCGGTACAAGCTGATTCGTTTGCTAGCCCGCGGGGGCATGGCAGAGGTGTATCTGGCGCTCCTCTCCGGCGTGGCCGGATTCGAGAAGCGCATCGCGCTCAAGAAGATCCTCCCGATCTACACCGACCTCGAGGAGTTCAACCGGCTCTTCCAGGACGAAGCGCGCATCAGCGTCACGCTGAATCACTCGAACATCGTGCAGGTCTTCGACTTCGGGGTGCACCAGTCCGAGTACTACCTCGCGATGGAGTACGTCGACGGGCCGGATCTCGAGAAGATCCTCATGGGCGCGCGAAAGCTTGGCCGCCAGCTCAGCATCGACGCGGTGGTGCACATCGCCATGCGGATCGCGTCGGCGCTGGAGTACGCCCACAGCCGGGTTGACCAGCAGGGCCGCTCGCTCGACCTGGTGCACCGGGACGTCTCTCCGCCCAACGTGCTCCTCTCGGTGCAGGGCGAGGTGAAGCTCACCGACTTCGGTGTCGCCCGCTATGCCCAGCGGATCTCCCAGAGCCGGCCGGGCGTGGTGCGCGGCAAGTACGCCTACATGTCGCCCGAGCAGCTCACCGGCGACGTGCTCGACAGCCGCAGCGACCTGTTCTCGATGGGCGTGCTGCTGTTTGAGATGCTCACGAACGTCAACCCGTTCCTGGGCGAGAGCGACTACAAGACGATGGAGAAGGTCGTCGCGTGCCGGCCCGGGTCGGTGACCGACTACCGCTCCGGCGTGCCCCGCGACCTTGTGCGGATCGTGGAGCGCTGTCTGCGCCTGCATCCGGGCACCCGCTACCAGACTGCGGGTCAGATTCGCCGCGACCTCGCGGAGTTGATGTTCTCCCGCGGGGTCATCGACGACCCTCAGCTCATCGTGGACGAGCTGTGGTCGCTGTTCCCCGCCCAGCTGAGCCGCCGCGGGCTCTCGGTGCCGCGGCCTCGTGAGGATGACCCTGGCGCGATCAGCGTCGGCATGCCGCGGATGCGGGCCGGCAAGGGCGTCACCACCGGTGAAGACGACTGGGTGGGCGGGCCGAAGCCGGGGACGGCGCAGCTCGGACCGGACTACGACGACGAGGACGATCCCGAAGACGACCTCACCATCCCGCACATCGTGGGCAACCTCGATGCGATCCCGACCCTCCCCTTGGACGGCCACAGCCAGACCATGGACGCGCCGCCGCTGTCCCCGGCGAGCAAGGCGACCCTCGAGCAGGAGCAGAATCCCTTTGCGGTCAAGGGTCTCACCGCTCGCTCCAGTCGGGCTGCGGTGGAGGTCGAGCCACCGCTGATTCCTCGGGGGCAGCCTGGCATTCAGGCGGCGCTCGCCTCGCCGGTCGAGATCGACGAGAAGATGGAGATCGTCCCGTCTCAGGGCGGGACCGACGAGTTCGTGAAGCTCGAAGAGCCGGTGGGGGTGGAGGGCGACTCCCCGTCCGACACAGACGCTCGCGGTGGACCGGTGGTACGCGTCGGCGATGCGCCCGCGACCGAGGAGACCAAAGAGCCCCCGAAGCCGAAGCGAAAGAAGACGAAGCCACGCGCGAAGAAGCCAACGACCAGGCCCGGCGCGAAGGCGGCTGCGCCAGAGTCCAAGCCGTCCCGCACCACGACCCCGAAGGGCTCGGTCGCGAACGAGGGTGCTGCGGCGGTCGCCGCAAAGACGATCGCCAAGGACGAGGAGGACGAGTTCCCCCTGTACGGATACATCCTCGTCGCGTTCCTGTTGCTGGCCTTGTTCTGGTTCGCTGTGAACTGGTGGTTCGGTCCGGGGGTCGGCGACGACCTGGGCGACTCCGGCGAGACCCCTGCTGCCATGGACTCCGGGACGCGGGACTCCGGGACGCGGGACTCCGGGAGTTCCTCCGCAGGGACCACCATCGGCGCACCGGACAGCGCGGATGCCCCCAGTGGGTCCGTGGACATCACGCCGATGGAGCCGACCGCGCCCGACGCGGGAGAGTCGCTCGACGGTGACGAGACCCCGGCCGCAGTGGCCGAGGAGACTCCCACGCTGTCCGAGGCGACGCCCCCACCGTCCGAGGCGACGCCTGCGGCTTCCGAGGCGACGCCTGCGGCTTCCGAGCCCACGCCGTCGGAGGCGACCCCGCGGCCGCCAGAGCCGACGCCGACGCCCACGCCCACGCCGACGCCCACGCCCACGCCCACGCCGACGCCGACGCCCACGCCGACGCCGCCCCCGGAGCCCACGCCGGAGCTCAACGACACGAGCATGCCCAAGATGACGATCACGACGAAGCCTGCGGGCGCGGCGTTGACCATCGACGGCAAGCGGGTGGGCTCATCGCCCTACGCGCTGCAGGCCCCATCAGGGACCATCGTGGAGATCGTCGCCCGAAAGGACGGCTACCTCTCCACCACCCGGCTCGCGCGCCTCAAGGACCTCGACAGCACCACGGTCGTCGAGCTCAGCCCCGCGCCGACGCCCGTCGGGCAGGAGAAGGTCAAGGTCACCATCACGGCCGAGCCCTGGGCGTACGTCGCGGTGGACGGCGTCGTGACCGGCAAGAGCACACCGCTGACGCTCGAGCTCGACCCGGGCTCCCACACCATCACCATCGAGAACCCCCTTGAGTCCTGGACGGAGGAGCGGTCGGTTGTGGTGGAGGCGGGCAAAGCCGCGACGGTGTCCTTCAGCAAGCCGTAGAGGCCTGAGACCGAGCCTTACCGGGCGGCGGTGGCCAGTCCCGCGTCGATGGCTCTGGCGAGGGGCTCAGCCTGGGCTCGCGCCGCGGGCGACTGGGTGATCTGCACGTAGCGGCCGGACGCCTTGGGCGCGTCGTCGCTGCAGATGTCGATCATGTCGTTGGAGTGCCGGGCCTGGACCGCCTCGGTCCCGCAGTAGCGTCGTCCGGGCTCTGCGCCCTGAAGCCCATTGCACGTCGTGACCAGCATGGTCAGAGACTCCGCGAGCACCTCCGCTCCGATCGCTACCGCCGCGCCGCCCATCGAGGTCGCCAGGGTCCCATCGGACAGGGCCACTCCCTCTTCGTCCATCGCCTGCAGGCTGACGATCCAGTCGTCGGACCAGCTTCCGGAGAACAGCTCATGGGCGAGCTGGAAGATCGAGGTGTCGTTCATGCTCGCGTCCGACTCGGACGGGATGCCGCCGCAGAGCCCAGAACCCGCGCCACATGCAGGCGCTTCCTCGTTGGCGCACGGATGGGTGCCTGCGGCGATGAGGCCGCGCCCGCCGGTGCGCTCGAAGGCGAGGAGAGCGCCGAGTGGTCCCTCGGGATCGACGAATGCGTGGGGCGCCTCGATGACCACGGCGCGGGCGTCGCGATAGCGCCAGGCGAACAGCGCGCGACCGGTGCCTGGAACCGCCGGGCGCCACAGCACGAGATCGGACTCGGCCTCTTCGCCGCGGCAGAGTTGGTACCCGACGACCGCGACCGTGCCGACGGCCAACATGGGGTCCGAGGTGGTGAGCGCGGCCCATGAACTCGCGATGGCTGCCCGGGTGTCTGCCTCCGGGGGCATCCAGCCCGAGGACGCGTCACTCGGCGGCTGCACCGCGTCTGCGGCGAACGCGTTGAGCACCCCGCCATCGCACACCGGCAACTCCAGCACGACCTCTTCGGCGAGGTCCGGGACGTCGTCCGAGGACCCGTCCTCGACTGGGACCTCTTCGGGGAGGTCAGGGCAGCCGGCGAGGAGGAGGGTGGCAAGCAATGGGAGTGCGCGTGACATGCACTCCTTGTCGTCGTCCCCGGGTGCCCTCTTGACCGGCACGACCGTGGATTCCGGGTGCGCGGAACCCTTATGCCGCCCACGAAGAAGCCCCCAGCCCTGAGAGGGCTGGGGGCTTCTTCGAAGCGAGCGCCTCCCGAAGGAAACGCTGCGCTGTCTCTGCGTCTCTAGTAGCGGTAGAACTCGGGCTTGTAGGGCCCGTTCACCTTGGCGCCGATGTAGGCGGCCTGCTCCTCGGTCAGCGTCTCGAGCTTCACGCCGAGCTTGCCGAGGTGAAGGCGCGCGACCTCCTCGTCGAGGTGCTTGGGCAGCATGTAGACGCCGACCTCCCAGTCGTTGTTCCACAGCTCGATCTGGGCCAGCACCTGGTTGGTGAAGCTGGCGCTCATCACGAAGCTCGGGTGCCCGGTGGCGCAACCGAGGTTCACGAGGCGACCGCGGGCGAGCAGGATGAGCTGCTTGCCGTCGGGGTACTCGAAGATGTCGACCTGGGGCTTGACGTTGAACTCCTTGATGTCTTCGCGGGCCTCGAGGTACTTGATCTCGATCTCGCTGTCGAAGTGCCCGATGTTGCACAGGATCGCCTGGTTCTTCATGGCGTCCATGTGGCGGCCCTTGATGACATCGAAGCAGCCCGTGGCGGTGACGAAGATGTCGCCGAGCGGCGCGGCCTCGTCCATCGTCATGACCTGGAAGCCCTCCATCGCGGCCTGAAGCGCGCAGATGGGGTCGACCTCGGTGACGATGACGCGCGAGCCGAGGCCCGCCATGCTGTCGACGCAGCCCTTACCGACGCCGCCGTAGCCGGCCACGACGACGACCTTGCCGGCCATCATGATGTCGGTGGCGCGCTTGATGCCATCGGCGAGGCTCTCGCGGCAGCCGTAGGTGTTGTCGAACTTGCTCTTGGTGACCGAGTCGTTGACGTTGAAGGCGGGGACCTTCAGCTCACCCTTCTCGAGCATCTGGTAGAGGCGCAGCACGCCGGTGGTGGTCTCCTCGGACAGGCCCTTGATGCCGTCGAGCAGGTGGGGGTAGTCGTTGTGGATGATGGAGGTGAGGTCACCGCCGTCGTCCAGAATCATGTTGAGCGGCTGGTCGCCGAACGCCAGGATCTGCTGGTGGATGCACCACTCGTACTCTTCCTCGGTCATGCCCTTCCAGGCGAAGACCGGGACCTCGCCGCGGGCGGCGATGGCGGCGGCAGCGTGATCCTGGGTGCTGTAGATGTTGCAGGACGTCCAGGTGACATCGGCACCGAGCGCCGTCAGCGTCTCGATGAGCACGGCGGTCTGCACGGTCATGTGCAGGCAACCGGCGATGCGGGCGCCCTTGAGCGGCTGGGTGTCGGCGTACTTGCTGCGCAGCGCCATGAGGCCGGGCATCTCGTGCTCGGCCATGTCGAGCTCCTTGCGGCCCCAGTCGGCGAGGGTGAGGTCGGCGACCTTGTAAGGAAGCGGCTTCTTATCGAGGTTCACGGGGGTCACCGGGGTATCAGTTTGGACGGAGGACATGAATCAAGCTCCTGCTCGTGGTTGCGTAGTCACGCTGTGAGCCGCCGTTGGGCGGCGAATGGCCCGGGCCACGAAGACATCGAGGGCGCCGGGTGAATCGGAAGGGAGGGGGGTGACGATGACGTCGTCGAAGCCGGCCTGATCGAGCCAGCGCGTGAGGTCAGACGGCTGAAAGCCGAGCCACTGGTCGGCCAGCGTCTCGCGCATCCACTCCTCGTCATGGGGGAGGAAGTCGCCGATGAGCAGCAGCCCGCCGGGCGCGAGCACGCGACGAAGCTCACGCAGCACGCTAATGGGGTCGGGCACGTGGTGGAGCGCCATGTTCACCACCGCGCAGTCCACCTCACCGCCCTCGAGCGGCAGGTGGGCCATGTCGCCCAGTCGGAGATCGATGTCCGTCGCACCCGCCGAGGCGAGACGGCCGCGGGCCTGGCTGAGCATCTCGGGGCTCGCGTCCACCCCGATGACCTTGCGAGCCCGTGCGTGCAGCAGCTCCAGCAGGCGACCGGTGCCGGTGCCGATGTCGGCGACGACGGCATTGGTGGGGACCGAGTTCACGAGGTGCGGCAAGCAGTCCGGCGAGCCGAGCCAGGCGGCGGCTGGGTCCGCGGCGTCCACGGTGGCGAAGAAGCTCGCGCTGCGCTCGCGGCGGCGCTCCCAGGTGATCGCGACGCGGCGGCGCACGGCCTCGGGCAGCGGCGGACCGTGGGAGGCGACGAACGCCCGCATGGAGACACCCGACGGACCGAGCTCGTTGGCCCAGGTGTAGAAGATCTGACGGCCCTCGCGGCGCCCATCGAGCAGACCCGCGTCCTGCAAGATGCGCAGATGACGGGACACGGTGGACTGGCTGGCCTGGAGGATCTCGGTGATCTCGGTGACGTTGAACGCTCCATCGAGCAGCAAGCGCGACAGGAGAAGGCGGCCGGAGTCAGCCAGGGCCTTCAAGATCGTCACTGCGTGCTGGGGGGTGTTTCCGGTCACGGCCAGGAACATACATCCACGAAACCGGATTTGTCGATAGTATCTGTCCGTGAGTCGTCCAAACTACCCCGCGAACACTCTCGTGCTGCCCCCAGGGAAGTACCGCGTGCTGGGCTTTGTTCCGATGACGGGTCTGCTGCTCGACAAGTGGATCGAGGTGGGGCCCGCCAATCAGCCCGGCTGCTACGGTGCGGCCGATATCCCGATCGCGACCGCGATCCCGAACCTCGCTCGCATCGAGGACGCCGGAGGCCAGCTGGTGTGGCCTCCCGCTGGGGCTGCTACTCCGTGAGAATCGCTCTCCTCCTCGCTGGTCTCACGCTGCTCGCCTCGGGCTGCACCGAGTCCCCGACCGTGCGCGCGGTGTCCGCGGTGTCTCCGATGCTCGATGCGTCCCTGACCGAGAGCTTCTGGGACCTGCCGTGGCCCAACGACTCACGGCGGCTCGACAACGGCAACCTGGCGCTCCAGGGGTTCCCGAACCCCGGCGACTCGCCGATCTTCGACCGGTACATCAGCTTCGGTGAGGAGGTGATGACCGGCTTCGGCACGAACGCGCCTGCCTACATGCGTTTCGACGGAGAAGCGCGGCTGCCCGAGTGGACTGAGGAAGCCATCGAGCAGTCCGCCGCATGCGAAGGACCGGTCCGCATCCTCGACGTCGACCCTGTGAGCCCGGCGTACGGCACCTGCTTGCCCGCGCGCTGGGCGTTCGTGCCGGGGAACACCGCCGACCCGTTCCTCGCTCAGAACCTCGCTGTGGTCGCTCCGTACTGGGGCTTCCCGCTGCGTGGCGGCGGCATCTACGCGGTCTACCTCGTGGACGTGGAGCTTGGCGACGGGTTCGTGATGGGCTCCGCGGCGCTGCAGGCCTTGCTCGCGGGGGCCGGTGATGCGGCGCTTCAGCCTGCCTATCAACCGTTCGCGGACTACCTGCAGGCCGATGCGTTGGCGGCCGGAATGGCCGGGGAGGAGCCGGTCCTCGCCGAGGGAGACGATGAGCTGCCCGAGGGCCTCGACCTGCGCTGGATCGCCCACGCCACGGTGTTCACCACCGAGGACCCCACCGACGATCTGCGGGTCCTGTCCGAGTACGTGCAGAACGGGCCAATCGACGTGCGCTGGGACGGCGACATCGTCACGCTCGACGAGGAGCACCCGCAGTACCAGGCTGAGTACGAGATCCTCGAGGGCACCTACTACGCGCCCAACTTCCAGCGGGGCGAGGTGCCGTACAACACCGAGGGGGGCGGCTTCGAGTTCGACGGGGACGGGACTCCGGTCGTCCAGCTCGACGAGCTCATCCCATTCGCCATCGGAATGCCCAAGCCGAGCTTCGAGCAGCCCGAGGAGGGCTGGCCGGTGATCATTCACGCCCACGGAACCACCGGCGACCGCTGGAGTCACATCGCGGACGGACGCGGCCTGGGCCCGGGCTCGCTGTCGGCCAACCGCGGCTTCCTCTCGGTGGGAATCCCGCAGCCTTTTCATGGGGATCGCTGGCCCGAGGATGGTGAGGGCACGCTCTCGCTCCTCAGCTTCAACTTCACGAACCCCGAGGCAGGGCGCACCAACTTCCGGCAGGGCGCCGTCGACACTCTCTCGCTCAAGCGCCTCCTCATGGACGAGTTCGTCGCGGGTGGTGACGTCGCTGCGGCCTACCCGAACCTGCGGATCAACCCCGAGCAGGTGTACTTCCTGGGGCACTCCCAGGGTGGAATGACCGGCTCGCTGATCGTCCCGTTCGCGGAGGACATGGACGGCTGGGTCCTCAGTGGCGCCGGCGGCGGCTTCACGCTCGTGGTGCTCGATCGCACCGACCCGGTGGACTTTCAGCTGCTGGTCGAGGCTGCCCTGCGGGAGCCTTCGGGCATGCAACTCAATGAGCTGCATCCCGCGATGGCTCTCATCCAGACCCTCACCGAGGTCACTGATCCCGTGAACTACGGCCCCTTGTGGATCCGAGAGAACGGCAACCCCGTCTCGGTGCTCCTCACCGAGGGTATACGGGACGCCGCCACTCCTCCGGAGACGGCAGAGGCCCTCGCGGTCTCCGCGGGTCTGCCCCTCGCCGACCCTTTCCGGGAGCGCGCGGTCTTTGGTCTCGATCTGCGGGGCCTGCGTCCGACCGACACGCCCTACTCGGGGAACATGGAGAACGCCACCGGTGCCCAGGTGACCGGCGGTCTCGCCCAGTTCGACACGAACCACTTCGCGATCTTCAACACGGGCCAGGCGGCCTTGTTGTGGGCCAACTTCCTCAAGTCCTTCGTGGACGAGGGTACTCCAGGCGAGCTCGGCTACGAGCCCTGACCACGGACCACAGGGACATGACACAGACAGCAAACAAAGTAGACGCGCTCTCCTTCGAAGACGCGCTGTCGCAGCTCGAGAGCATCGTGAGTGAGCTCGAGCGCGGCGAGACTCCCCTGGAGCAGACGATCGCTCGGTTCGAGCGCGGCATCGCGCTCTCGCGCCGGTGCGAGGACCGTCTGAACGAAGCGGACCGCAAGGTGGCGATCCTTCTGAGGGAAGGGTCCCGGGTCGTCGAGGTGGACATGGAGTCCGGTGAGCGCCTCAGCGTCACCGACGATCCTGGGATCGAGGTCACCGCGTCCACCCCGACCCCGACCCCGGCGCCCCAGCCCGCGCCCGCCCGTCGGCCTTCGCCGCCTGCCCGGTCTGCGGAGCCGGCTCGCTCCGGGCCGCCGGAGCCTCCCCCGCGGGGCGACACCCGTCGCGAGCCGTCTCCCCCGCGGCCCGCCGCCCCCGCCGCCCCCGCCGTCCCCGAGGGGCAGATGTCCCTGGGACAGGCGTTCGCGATCAAGAACCCTGCGGAGATGGACGATGACGACATCCCCTTCTAGGGCATCCATGGACGGGTTCACCGCCGACGACGAGCGGCTGCTCAAGGGCTGGCTGTCCGAGCGGCGCCATCTTGTGGACGAGGCGCTGCGCAAGGCGCTGCCCGCGCCGGATCGGTGGCCAAAGACCCTGCACGAGGCGATGTGCTGGTCGCTGTTTGGTGGCGGCAAGCGGGTCCGCCCGGTGCTGGTCCTGGCCGCGTTCGAGGCCGTGGGCGGATCGAAGGATCTGCCGTACGCGGCGGCGTTGCCGGCGGCGTGTGGGGTCGAGATGGTGCACACCTACTCGCTGGTGCACGACGACTTGCCCGCGATGGACGACGACGCCGAGCGACGCGGCCGGCCCACGACCCACATCAAGTACGGCGAGGGCCTCGCGGTGCTCGCAGGCGATGCGCTTCTGACCGAGGCGTTCTCGGCGGTGCTCGACGCCGAAGCCTACGGCGGCACCGCGGATCACGAGCTGATGACGCAGGTGGGGCGGGCCTTGTCGCGCGCCGCTGGTTGGGTCGGGATGGTCGGTGGTCAGTCGTTGGATCTGGGCATGGAGACTCCGGTGCAGACCCATGAGGAGCTCGCGTTCCTCCATCGACGCAAGACCGGCGAGCTGTTTCGGTTCTCGTGTTGGGCCGGGGCCTTGCTGGGCCGGGGGACCGAGGCGCAGTGCGCGGCGCTGGCCGAGTACGGAGAGACGCTGGGCCTGGCGTTCCAGGTGGTGGACGACGTGCTCGACGAGATTCAGGACGGGACTGAGCGGGCCGAGGACGCATCCGAGACGCCGTCCTTCACCGCGCTCATCGGCCTACAAGCCAGTCAGGAGTTGGGGAAGGAGCTCGCAGAGCGCGCGCTGGAGCTCCTCGATGGGTTTGGCGCCGAGGCAGATCCGCTGCGGCGGCTCGCGTGGTTCACCGTGCACCGCGACCACTGAGGGATCGTTGGCGGCTAAGCGTGAGCGCATCGACGCGCTGCTGGTCGAGCGTGGGCTCGCTGCGTCCCGAGACCGGGCGAAGCGGCTCCTGCTCGCCGGTCAGGTGCTGGTGGACGACAAGGTCGTGGACAAGGCAGGCACTCGGGTCAGCGTGGAGGCAGCAATCCGTCTGCGCGGCGCGGACCACCCGTTCGCGTCACGAGGCGGTCTCAAGCTCGCGGGGTTGCTCGCCGAGCTGGCACTCGACGTGACGGGCATGCACTGCCTCGATGTGGGCGCTTCTACTGGAGGGTTCACCGACTGCCTGCTCCAGCGGGGAGCCGCGACGGTGGTGGCGGTGGACGTGGGAACCAATCAGCTGCACAACAAGCTGCGTCAGGACCCGCGGGTGTTGTCGCTGGAGCAGACGGACATTCGTAGCGTGGAAACCGCCCAACTACCGCGTGCGATTGAGCTGGTGGTGGTTGACGCGAGCTTCATCAGCCTCAGGTTGTTGTTGGCGCCCATCGCGGCGTTGATCGAGCTGGGCGTGCCGGTGTTGGCGTTGGTAAAGCCGCAGTTCGAGGTCGGCAAGGAACAGATCAGCCGGGGTGGAGTCGTGAAGGATGAGGCGCTGCGGGCCCAGGCGGTGGACGCCATCGCGGCCGTGGCCGAGTCCCTCGGCTTTGCGGTGGAGGCCCGAGTCGAGTCCCAGCTACCGGGGGCACGCAGCGGCAACCGGGAGGTGTTCCTGATGGTTCGGCTGGCCCACCGGTGTTAGGTTGCAAACCGCTTGAGGGCACAGGGACGGGATGTCCGCGCCCACTGGAGAGAATGATGAGCCGAACGATGTCTCTTTTGCTCCTCGCTGCCGCCTTCATGGTCGGCTGTGACGGTGATGCCAGCCTCAACGGGATCGGCGGTCCGGGCGCCGAGGAGTTCCCGGAGTTCGACGGAGCCCAGCTCGTGGTCAGCTCTCCGGTGTCGGCCGACATCTACCTGCGCGAGAACGGCGTTCCCTTCGAGGCTCACGTGGTCGGTGCGGATGGCGCGACCCTGGAGTTCGAGGACATCGTTTGGACGACGGATCAGGAAGACGGCGAGATCTTCGTCGGCACCTCCGGCGACGAGTTCGTGGCCTGGGGCATTCACGCGTTCACCGCCACCGCCGAGCTCCCCAATGGAGACCGCCTCGTCTACGTCGCTGGCGGCGTTCGGGTCCAGGGCGAGCACACCGGGGTGTACTCGGGGAACCTCAACATCACGTTGGACGCCGAGTTTCAGGGGACGCCGGTGTCGGGCTCCTGCAACGGTGGCCTCGACTTCGTGGTGGACATGAGCGGGACGTTGATGGAAGGCGGCGGCGGATGTGTCGTCGATCTCCTGGTGCTCGGCCAGTTCGACGTGCAGTACGAACTCGACGCTTCGGTGTTCGGTGACGACGCGGAGGGGAGCATCGGCGTGGACGTCGGCTTCTTCCAGTTGCCGCTGGACTGGCAGGGCGAGTTCGACAGCAGCGATCGCTTCGGCGCAGCATTCAGCGGCGGTGCCTTGATCTTCGACATGACCGGCGAGATCGACGCCAACCGCGTGAGCCCCTACGTCAACCCGTAGTCCGGGCTGAGCGCGTTCTACCCCTTTGTCCCCGCAAGAGTCGGGGATCTGGAGAGCCCTGTGAGTGACGACGACGACGCAACTGAGACCCACGTGCTGGCTGACCTCCTCGAGCAGGTCGGGGACGGCCTGTTCAAGGCCGACGTGCCCTCGCGCGCCAACGCCCTTCGGCGACTGCGGGACTTCCTGCTGGCGGTGCAGGCCAACGAGGAGCTGACCACCCCCGCGGCGATCGCCGAGGCGCTCAAGGAGGCACCCCGTTCCCCAGGGTTCGCCTCGTACGGCCCAGAGATCACCCGAGCGCTGCGCGCCAAGGTCGCTGAGCTGGAAAAAGCGTAGAACCTCGAGTCGCCGCGTCGGCCGACGCATCTACCGGACCGCAAGAACGAACCGAGCCCCGACGCATCCGCGCCGGGGCTCTGTTCGTTCTATGCCGCATGGCGTCGTGCAGGTCTAGGACCGTCCCGTCGCCAGACACCCTGCTAGCAGGGGTGGGCGAATTGCGTCGGTCGCCCCGCGGACCGGCCCACCCGGCTCCGTCGTTGCTCTTCAATCGTGTGCCACGGCACACTCTCTCATCGCGCCTCGGAGTCAGTCGGGTCGGCCTCA
>Ga0222662_1000856_pt1 | contig 18994 bp, 20 predicted proteins | sample AntAcemetagen600_FD_179821 | JGI IMG/M metagenome (GOLD analysis project Ga0222662, IMG submission 179821) | Saline water microbial communities from Ace Lake, Antarctica - #600 | ecosystem: Environmental > Aquatic > Non-marine Saline and Alkaline > Saline | place: Antarctica: Ace Lake...
TAAAGAAATTACCCAAGAACCCGAAGGTTGAAAAAAGTATTAAACGCAAAGCATACTTACTTGAAGTGGCTCAACTTTTTGGGATTGAAATAGATAAACCATTTTCAGGCACATTTTATTTTGAAACTAAAAGTTAGTGCTTGTACATAACGTACCGCAGCTATGCCCAGTTGGGCAATTAATAGTACAAAATTTCAATAACAGATAAAATTTAATAAAATGGAAGAAAATTCAAAGAACAACGAAACTGCCCAATTGGGTATAGGTGGTGTTAGCAGTAGTACGGTAATTAACCATAAATGTTCATTCGGAGAACTGAACCTTTTTCTTTTCTTTTTTGAGCGAGGGTAAAAAATTAAAATATGACAATAGATTTAAGATTAGGGGATTGTTTGGAACTTATGAAGTTGATACCTGATAAAAGTATTGATGCTATTATTTGTGATTTACCATACGGAACGACACAAAACAAATGGGATAATGTGATACCTTTTGATTTACTTTGGAAACAATACGAAAGAATAATTAAAGACAATGGAGCAATAGTATTAACAGCTTCACAACCATTTACAAGTGCTTTAATTATGAGTAATCCAAAAATATACAAATACAATTGGGTTTATAGTAAAAATAAGAGTACAGGGTTTTTGAACGCAAAAAAACAACCATTAAATGATTATGAAGATATTTGTGTTTTTTATAAAAAGCAATGCACTTATAACCCGCAAATGACCATTGCTGAAACTATTTATAAAAGAGGGGAAGTTAAAAGAAAAAAATCTGATTGCTATGGAAATGAAAAGGATTATAAGCAAGAAGATAATGGATTGAGATACCCGAAAAGAATACAATACTTCAACAACAATCAAACACAAGACCAAATACATAGCACTCAAAAACCGATTCCTTTAATGGAATATTTAATAAAAACATACACAAACGAAAATGACACTATATTAGATAATACTTTTGGAAGTTGCACCACAGGAATTGCTTGTATAAACACAAACCGAAACTTTATTGGAATTGAAAACAACAAAGAGTATTTTAATATTTCTTTAAAAAGGGTGGAAGAAAAAAGAAAAGAAAAAGATTTTACAGTAGTAACTTCATTCGGAGATGAAATGTAGTATTACTGCTAACATCAGATAAGATGAAAAAGCCAATTCTCAACCAATACCAACGACTCATTATCCGAGAAAACCCCGAGTCCACCGGTGCGCAACGTTTTTTAACCGGACTTGAAATAAAAAAGCTCTCACGTGAGATCCGTAAAGAGATAGATCCCCATCTACCTATGTTAATCAAGATAAGACCCTTTGCCTGGGCATCCCTTCTTCTACTGATAATCATAGCGACAGTGTTTGATTTGTAATTCCCCCACTAAGAAATAGGTTTCTAAACGCGGTGGATTCTGCCATTTTTCAGGAAAACCCCGCGCCAATGTCCTCTACTGTTCAAAACGCATCTGCTAACTATTCTAAATACCTTCCACGGTGGAAAAAGTGCCGGGATTTCTGCGCTGGTCAGGATGATGTAATGGCCGAGAAACAGACCTATCTACCAAAAATTTCAGGACAGGACGACGACCAGTACAAAGAATACCTTGATAGCGGCTATCTATACAACGCATCGGGCCGTACACGTCAGGGGCTCATCGGGATGGTCATGCGTAAAGAACCGGACATTAACGTGCCCGAGAGCATGAATACCATTATTGATGACGTCGACCAGGAGGGGATGAACCTGAAAGAACTTGCCGAGCAGCTTGTCAAAGAGGAGATAACCGTTGCCCGCGGGGGTCTTTTGGTTGATTACCCAAATACACAAACCGAGGGCATGAGTGAGGCCCAGGCGGAGGCCTTAAATCTTCGCCCTTATATTGTCCACTACAAGGCAGAGGATATTATTGGCGACCCGGTATTCAAGAAAATTGGAAACGTCAATAAAATGGTCCAGCTTCGACTGCAGGAGACCAGCGACCAGAAGGGCGTGAATGAATTTGAGACCGAGACCAATGAGAGGGTTCGCGTTCTTGAGTTGGTTGGTGAAGAAAATGAACAAGGGGAGGTTGTTCGATACTACTATCAACAGAGGTTGTTTCAGCAAGATACCCCCGATGGCGAGCTAGTCGAAGATAAGTCTGCGCGATTTGTCCCGAAAATAAACGGTCAGCGCCTTGATGAGATTCCTTTTATTTTCGTCGGTGGCCACCAGTACAGAGAACCGCACATCATTGATCTGGTTAACGCCAACAAACACCACTATCAGCTGGTGGCCTCTCATCGTCGGGGCCTTCGATGGACAACCCGGCCACAGATCACGGCCTCCGGTCAGAAAGAGGAGGAGGTTTCTAGTCTGACCGTCGGTGGAGATGAAATCTGGTGGAGCTCGAACGAAAATGCAAAATGGGAGATGTTGGAATATACCGGAACCGGCCTGTCCGGAGTAGAGAAATCAATGGAGGCCACCAAAGAGGAGATGGCTACCCTGGGAGCGCGAATGATCGCCCCTGAAAACAAAATGGCAGAAACGGCCGAAGCCCACATTATCAAACGCCAAGGGGAGAACTCGGCGCTAAGTACCGTATCCAAGCACGTATCGACCGCCATGACAAAAGCATTGGATTGGTGCGCCACCTGGATGCAGATCACCGAGGATGTGAGTGTTATTCTGAATAACGACTTTATTCCCGTTGACATGAGCGCCGACCAGGTGTTAAAATGGGTACAGGCTGTCCAGTCCGGAAAGATCCTCGAGGAGGATATGATCTATGCTCTGCAAAAAGGAGAGGTACTCGATCCGGATATCGCCGCAGAAGACCGCCTGAGCAGAATGCAGACCAGCATCCCGCCGGGGATTCGAGAGTTAATGGGTGCACGTGAATGAGTGATCCACGAAAGATATCGAGGCCCCGCACAGTAAATCAAATCCTGATTGACCGATCTATTCGCCACGGAATCTATCTTGTCAGGCTGGCCGGCGGAGAGGCTAATTGGACAGACTCGCAGATGGCCAGTGTTCGAAGAGCTGTCACCAAGACGATTACCCCGCTTCTCAGCGAGCTCAATGAAGGGGGTGTCATCTCAGCTGCAGACGAGGCGCTGATGAATGAGGCGGCCACAAGAGGATCGGAGGCCGTCACCGAACTTTTAGAACGTTTATCAGGCGAGTCGTTAAAGCGCCTGGGCAAAATAGCGATTGCAGAGGCCGATTTTGAGAAGAGACTCCTTTCAAAGGCCTTCCCAATAGAGATGAACTTCAACACACCATCAGACCGTTTCTTAATGAGCCTGATGGAGACCGAGCCCATAGCCGGAAAGTCTATGAGACAATGGTTTTCCGATATGAAGATCCAGACGCGAACGGCCATCAACGACCAGATCCGCCAGGGAATGATTGAAGGAGAGTCGATCAATGAGATCCTGCGAAGGGTCCGGGGCAGACGGGAAAACGGATTTAAAGACGGAATAATCGGCCGGGTGGGTGAAAATGCAAAGTCTATTGTCAGAAGCGGGGTCATGAGGGCGTCGAACAGGGCAAGAAACGCCTTTCACATGGACAACATCGAGGTGGTGAAGGGATTTCAGTGGATATTAACATTGGACGATCGGACCTGCAGTATTTGTGTGGACGCCGAATCTCAAAACCCTTACCTCCCGAGTAACTACCCGGAGGCTCCTGCTCACATTGGTTGCCGATGTGTCGTGGCCGTGATTACTCCATCATGGGAGGAGCTTGGATATGACTTCGATGAACTCGAACCGGGAATGCGAGCATCGATGAACGGGGAAGTACCCGACACCATGACCTACCAGCAGTGGTTTGAGGGTCAAAGCGCTGAAACTCAGATGGACATCCTTGGCCAGTCCCGGTATGATGCTTTCAAAAATGGCGCCGATATCACATCTTTTGCAGACAGAGGCCAGATACTGACTTTAGAGCAGCTTCGGGCAATGGAACCGGATCTGTTCTCTTAAAACTCCCCCATCTATAAATAGGTTTCCTTGTAAAGTGATTATGGGCAGATTTGGATGTACGCAAAAGAAATTTTACCCCCTAATTAAACAATAGCCATGAAATTAAAACTAATTTACGCCACCAAAGAAGTCATCCCTGAAAGAGCTGAAGGATTTTACAGCGAATCCGGTGGACAGTGGAAGCTGAACATTGAAGGAGTTAAGACCCAGGAGGATATTGACCGTGTAAAGAACGCCCTTGAGAAAGAACGTGATCTAAAGATTGAGGCAGAGAGGCAGCTTGCACAATTCAAGGACGTGGATCTGGACATATGGGAGAAGGTCAAGGACATCGATCCGGAAAACCCCGGGGCAGGATTGGATCCCAAGGATGAAAAGGAAATCAACCGCCGCATCTCCGAGGCTGTCCGCGAGAGAGAAAGAGAACTCAGGGATCTGCACACAAAAGAACTAGCGGCCGCCACATCGGAAAAAGAAGAGGTTGAAAACCGCTTTAAACAGAATCACCTCAAACAATGGCGACGAAATATGCTGGCCGAACGCTTTGGGTTTAAGAACCTGGACGACCTGGACACTTTTTTGCTGAAAATCGAGCACAGTGATCTATCTGAATTTGTCGAACTGCGCAACCGGTTGAAATCTCTGGAAGTACAGGATGAGGGAGGTGGTTACCGCGTCGTTGGTGGTGAGTACAAAGACGGCAAGGGCGCCGAGGAAATTCTCGAGAACATTTCCAAGGCAGAAGTTGCCAAAAACTTCCGTCCGGCACCCGATCACCAGGGAGGCGGGGCGGGCAATAAGGGCGGTGGTAACCCGGGCGGCGTGAATCCTTATAAAAAAGAAACCTGGAATCTTACCGAACAGGGTAAACTGGAATCTGATAATCCAGCCGAGGCAAAACGCCTTGCCACGCAGGCCGGAGTTCAAATAGAGTCAGCATAGAGGTGTTTTGGATTGCAAAAAAGAAGGCTATGACAAAAAAACCGCTCAAACGGTCCTGAATAGCCTTCAAAAATCAAAACGACTTCCACGGCAGCCTGATCGGATCTACAATTGCCCACATTGTGGACTGTGGCATATCACAAGTAAGCCCAACCGATTCAAAAGGGCTGAATAGCGTCTATTAAAGAACCCCATCTATAAATAGGTTTACAGTCAAACGACTTAAAAGTAGTTTCAATATGTGCGGTAGAGGAGTCAGGTCGTCCTCGCTGGGCTCATAACCCGGAGATCGTGGTGTTCGAATCCCACCCGCGCCACTAAAGGTACCCGGCTATTAATGGGCAAATGTGTAAACATCAACTTTTAATAATTAGTGTAAAATAAACATTTATTGACCCACCCATTATATCAGGAAGCGTGATGCTCTGATTGGGAAACGGGAAGCGTGAAGCTCCGTTTGTGGTCGCCGTTCCGTCAAAATTGACGATACGGCTTAACAAACAACCGTAAAACCAATAAGAGGCTACCACATGCCAACTATCCAAATCTCCCATGTATACGTACCCGCCGCGTTTGATCGGCAGTCGCTACTGCAAACAAAAATTTTATCAGCATTTTGGAACAGTGGGGTTTTCCGTGAAGACCCCCTTCTGACTCAATTTGCGCAGGGCCCCGGTTCTATTATTGAGGTGCCGAAACTTCGACCTTTAGGAGGTAACAGAAATATCGGCTCTGATGATCCTTCAGAAACTTCTACCCCAAATGCAGCGCAGAAAGATGTTGAGAAGGCGATCAAGCATTTCTCCAACAACTCCTGGGCGCAAATGGATCTTGCTGCTGCGCTGACCGATCCGAGAGATCCTCTTGGACAGCTTGCCAACACCATTGGTGCGTATTGGGCGCGAGAGTATCAGAAAATTCTCATTGCTACCTTGAATGGTATTTTGGCTGATAATGACGCCAATGACAGTGATGACATGATTCACAATGTGGCTACTGATTCATCAGACTCAATTGCTGCTGCTGATAAAGTTTCTCATACCAACATCACCCGCGCCAGATTAACCTCTGGTGACGCATTGAATGACTTGCAAGCTATTGCAATGCACTCTGGTGTGTACGGAACGTTGCTTGAGAATGATGCTATTGACTTCATTCCTGAATCTGAGGTAAACGCAAGAATCCCGATGTTTGGTGATCTGCGCGTGATTGTCGATGACGGACTGCCCGTTGTTGCCGGTTCCAACCGATTGACCTACACATCTATTCTCTTTGGAAACGGATCTATCGGCTATGCTGAAGCGTCGCCTAAGACACCCTCTGAGGTAGACCGTCACCCAGATAAGGGTAATGGTGAAGGTGAGGAAATTCTTTATTCTCGCCGGCATACTGTACTGCACCCATTCGGTTTTGAGTGGGTTGGCGGCTCCATGGCGGGTAAAAGCCCGACTAACGCCGAGCTTGCACTGGCTACAAACTGGACCCGGGTATACCCCGAACGGAAGCAGGTTCCAATTGCTTTCTTGAAAACAAACGGATAATCAATACAGGGCTTTCGGGCCCCTGTTTTTTAACCTTTTAAAAAATCAATTATTATGGGACAATCAAAAATACCTACCGGACGACCTGATCTTGGTTTACCAAAATCATTGGGGCATATCTTTGAAACCGTGAAATCAGAAATGGAGTCTTTGCAGGCCCAAAATCCTGTTGCCATTTCCTTTGAAAGTGTTACGGTGAGTGATACTACTCAAGAAATCTCTCTTTCTGAGTTCCAGACAAAAATGACAACCAGTCATGCTAGTTCTGTAGCCAGTTTGGCAGACGGGGCTATCCCTGGCCAGCGAAAGTTAATCACATTAACCTCCATAGGGACAGGAGGTGATGAAGTTGCTTTGGATGAGGCTAATATCCACAACGCATCCGGGGTTCAAGCCACCGGCGTCACTTTTGACGCTGAAGATGAATTTTTATTAGTGGAGTGGACTGGTGCCGAATGGCAGGAAGTCTACGGAACTGCTACAATCGCAACTGCTTAAAATAATCACAACCATGGTACGACCAACACTTGCAGAAATTAGATATTACCAGGTTCACGGAAAGCAACCGGACAGCCTTGTAAATCGCAGAAAAAAAGCCGAAGCACAGGCGAAAAAAGCGAAGGAAGAGGCGAAAAAGAAATCAAAAACAGCAGACGACGAGTCTGAAGATATCGAAGAAACCGAGACTGAGGATGTCGAGGATTCTGAAGAAGAAACAGATGAATCTGAGACTGAACAGGTCTGGCCAAAAAAAGGAGCCAACGGATGGTGGGAGCTATCAAGTGGTAAAAAGATTCAAAACGAAGTGAAAGCCCGGGCCGACCAATCCAAGCTTGATAAGGCGTAGATCTCGATTGTTTTTTTAACCCTATAACCCGATGCGTTCATGGCGTATACAGATCGATCTTTTATTACCATTGCCGAGGCCGATGCTTATTGGGTGGATCGTGATAGTTCATGGGCAGAATTTACCGATAAAGAGGCGAGGCTTATCCGCGCCAGTGAATTTATCTTGCGGAGTTTCTACTGGGTAGAAGATCCGGTTATTGGAGAGGAGGTCTCAGATCAGTTAAAAGATGCGGTCTCCTGGCTTGCCTTTTATGCCTCTTCAGAACTTCAAGCCCCAGCTGCAAGGGGTGGAGAAATTACCAGAGTGAAAGCCGGTCCGGTTGAGGTGCAGTGGAGTGAGAACGCACCATCAGGAACCGTTTTTAGCTACTTAAAGAAATTGCTTCGCGGGCTGATTACAGGCACTAAGGTAATGAGGATCGCATGAGTATTTTCGGAGTCGATATCGCCTCTATTGTTTCAGATGCCTTTTCAGGTCAGCTGGTACAGGCAACCCTTACTCGTAAGGGCGTTCAGCAAGGGGAGTATAACTCGGTGACAGACCGATATGAGGACGAAAACGGGGATCCAACCGGCGATCCGGTCGATCAGGTGTTTACAACCGATGGAATTGACCCTGCAATCAGTAGTATTGCCGGCAAATCTCAGATTCTAATGGATGGGCTTACCAATGCCGGCGAGGTGCCAATACTTTTAATTGCCAAACCACTGGGAACCAATCCAAAGACAGGAGACAAGATTGAGATTGGCGGTGAAAATTATACAATAACGGGAATTATTGAGAAGGATCCCGCAGGAGCTACCTGGACAGTGAGGGCGAAAAAATGAAACTGATTATAAACAGATTATCACAAGACTACGCCCAGACCATTGGAGAGCTGCTTCTTATTGGAATCGGCGAGATTCGCAGGTTCTGCTCTGTTGAACTTCCTTGGAAAGAAAATCAGCGGAGTATAAGCTGTATTCCCGCCGGAAGGTACAAGGCCGAAAAAGAGATTCATGGACGGTTTGGAAAGTGTATAAGAGTCCACTCTGTACCAGGGCGATCGGGTATACTCATTCACTCGGCAAATCATTTCCATCAACTAGAAGGCTGTATAGCGCCAGGTAAAGGATTTTTTGATATCGACGCAGACGGCCATGTGGACGTGACAAAAAGCAGACTGGCAATGGACCAGATCTACGACCAAATCGATGATGTTTTTGTGTTTGAACTCTATGACGCTATCGTTTTTAGCGATCATCGGAAACCTACAGAAAAGCAGGGTATGGAATGAGTGAATACGCAGACTTAAAACATTCTATTGAGTCCATCGACGCCAAGGTTAATCGCCTTTTGGCATGGGCCGAGGGAGACCAAAGGCTTGGAACGCCTTCCGTAAAACAGCAGATTGACAAGAATAGCCGGGACGTTGTTGAAGTTCGAAGAAAGGCGTATAGCGCTGTTGAGTTGATTAAAGAAAATTCGAACGACATCAAAACAAACACCACGGAGATAAAGAATATCAAGCGATCCGGAGGCCTTGCAGGAGCGGGAGCCGGCGGTGTTATTGCAATTATAGTTGAAACGATTAGAACACTTTTTCAATGAGCACATTCGAACTGGACATACGTAGATTTTCTGAGAAGCTGGAAAAGCGGGCTAAGGTCGTTCTGCAAAAAACGGCCATGGATATCGATCGCTCAGTGGTGCTGTTGACTCCCGTGGATACCGGCCAAGCCAGAGGCGGATGGAACGTGGGTGTGAATGGTGTAAATCTGGAAGAGGCCGACACGGATAAAAGCGGCCAAAAAACGATCTCAGAAAACGAACGATCTATTACCAGGGCCGAGGCCCCGGACACAATCTATGTATCAAATAATGTGGGGCACATTGAGTATCTGGAGGATGGCAGTTCAAAACAAGCGCCGAACGGAATGGTTGCAAAAACACTGAAACGTTTTCCGCAATTTGTCCGAGAGGGTGTTTCAGCGGCTAAAAAGGAGAACCCATGAGTACACGGAAATTTACCATACGGGCTGTTCTTCGTCAGCACCTCATTAATATGACGGGTCTGCCGGCTATCAACTGGGAGCTGATGATATTTGACCCTCCGGAAGACGGCTCTGGGAGCCCGCTGCCGTATATACGTGAGACTATGTTACCGGCCGATGAATTTCTTTCTGCCAATGATGAGCGCACTGGTGTTGGGGTCTATAGACTGGACTTGATTGTGCCAATGGGATATTCGATTTCCGCGGCTGAAAACCTTGCTGATTCAATCAAACAACATTTCAGACCCTCCCAAAATATCGGAGCGGGCAACATTGTATCCATCGAGCGATCGTCCGTCGGGCAGAATGATGATAGTGAGCCGCCATGGGTGGTCTTGCCCATCCAGATTGACTACCGGGCTCATAGTGCGAACAAAGTTTCATAAAACAATAAAAAAAGGTGACCAACCATGAGTAACAGTAAATTTCAAGATTCATTTTTTTCCTACGTCGAAGAGGTGACTCCAGGGACTACCCCGGGCACTCCTTCCATGAAAAAACTACGGACCAAAAATCCGCTAAACCCAAACCCTAATAAATCCCTTCTTGAGAGCGAGGAAGTCCTTTCGCATCGACAGAGAGAGCACGTTCGTCATGGGATGAGAGGGTTTTCTGGTAACGTGCCGACTGATTTTTCATTTGGGGCCTATAATGACATGCTTGCCGCGCTTCTTTCCGGAGTCTGGGAGGCGGGAGTTCTGAAAGTCGGCAGTACGCAAAAAACCTTTACCGTTGAGCAGAAGATCAACGCCGATAAGTTTATCCGAGGCCTTGGCGTGACTCCCTCGCAGCTGTCCATCACAATCATAACAAATCAACTAGTGACTTGTGGTTGGGATTTCGTCGGTATGGATTTTTCTTATGAGGCAACATCGTTGGGTACACCGGCTGATGTGGCAACGCACCCGCCGTTTGACGGGCTTGGAGGGGCGACAATCGAGGAGGGTGGATCCGCAATTTCGATCGTAACCTCGCTGAATATGACGATCAATGCATCGAAGAGCGTCGGCGGTCTTGTAGGTACTAACAAGGGCGACGTTCCTACAGACGGACAGGTTCAGGTTACAGGGAATCTGACAGCCCGGTTCAACTCATTGGCTCTGTTCAGCAAGTTCGAGGATGAAACCGAGTCCAGCCTAAAGGTCACGCTTATAAATCCGGCTGATTCTGGCGATACACTCGAGATTTCTCTACCGAGATTGAAATACAACTCCGGATCACCGCAGAATAACGGCAATGTGATCGACGTGAGCCTTGACTTTGAAGGGCTTTATGATGTGACTGCAGAGAGCTCTATTGTGATAACCGAAGTGGAGGCCGCCTAATGGGATTTGATTTAAAAACCTTATCGATTGACCCGCAAGGACAGAAAACCACTTATGAAATTATCGACCCCAGGACGGAGGAGCCTCTTGTTGATGATAAAGGGAATGTGGCGACACTGACCTTGTGGGGGCCTGATTCATCGGTTATCAAAAATGTTGAAAAGCAATTCCGGAAAAGCGCCGAGGAAAAGGCGTTCAAAAACCGCAAAAAAGAATCGATGCTTAATTATGCCCTTGATCTTCAGCGCCGTAAGGCCGTCGCCGCTGTTTGTGAATGGGAAAACATTGGTTGGGACGGTAAAGAACTAGAATGCACCCCGGCTAATGTAAAGCTGGTATTTGACAACCTGCCCTGGATTGAAGAGCAGGTCAAGGTCTTTATTTCTGACCGCGTAAATTTTATGAAGAGCTGATAGAAGACCTCTGCACGGCGGCCGATCACCGTTTTTGGCTTTCTCAGAAAATAGGGAAATCAAAAACGACTATGGCCGAACACCTGCAGGGAATCTATCAGCAGACGGGGGAGGTTCCCGATGGGCTTAATGGTCCTGAAATACCAATGATGGCCAGTCATGTTTGGCAGTGGTTCAGTGATCTGCATCACAGCAGAAGCGGGCCAATAACCTATATGGAAATCGACTCTTATAGTAGACTCTCAGGAATTGAGATCAGACAATGGGAGCTATCGGCAATTAAAAAACTTGACATCCTATACTTTAAATCCTTAGACAATGGTTGATTTAGCCCGGCTTACTATCGCGATTGACGGATCCCAAATCCGTTCGGCTACTCAGCAGCTTCAGGGATTGGCGCAAAAAGGAACACAGGTAGGCCGTACGATGACCACCAGACTTACATTGCCACTGGCAGCGGGTATGATTGCCGCCGTTCGTGAGGCTGGGATGCTCGAGGGCGCCCTGGATAAGTTCAACGTGGTATTCCAGGGCATGAACACCGAAATGCATGAGTTTGTCCGGCTATACAATGAGGAGTTTCCGATCGCACGAAGCGAGGTCGTCAAACATGCGGCCGCCCTTCAGGATCTTCTGGTTCCCATGGGTATCAACCGGAAAGAAGCAGCGGGGATGACCCGGGAATGGCTGGAACTCGCCGGTGCACTCTCTGCTTTTAACGATGTCCCGATAGGTTCAGTTCTCGAGGCAATGAGTTCCGGAATTGCGGGTATGACCCGGCCATTGCGACAATTTGGTATTGATGCCCGAGCGACCGTATTAGAACAAGTTGCTCTGGAGGAGGGATTGATTCGAGTTGGTGAGGCAATGACCGAGCAGGCACGGCAGCAAGCCTTGTTAATCCAGTCTTATCGTCAGAGTCAGGATGCGCTTAATGGACTCGAGGAGCAAAAAGGGTCTTTATTGTGGAAAATAGAGGAATTGAAACGGGACTTTAAAGATCTACTTGCAATCCTTGGCGATGATCTGATCCCGATAGCAACGGATTTAATCGATGTATCCAAGGATTGGATTGTGGTATTCAGCGAGCTCGACGAAGGGACAAAAAAGACAGTCACTCAACTCGCTCTGCTCACAGCTGCTGCCGGACCGGTTATCTGGTTATCGGCGACCATGGTTAGCTCATTTATTACACTCGGGGGAGCTGCTGCCCGGGCCACGAAAGGAGTTGCCAGCCTGAGTTTAGCGCTTTCCACAAACCCATGGTTTTTAGTCGCCGGTGCGGCCGGTGCATTAGCCCTGCTATTGACCGGGAAATACATATCATCTGTCAATTCAGCAGAGCAGGAGACCAGCGAGTTCACTGAGGCGCTCCTCGGCCAGAACAAAGCTCTTGAAGAAGCTCAAAAACTATTAGAGGGCCTCAGTTACCAGAACATGGTGAACAATACCCAACAGGCGCTCCGGACTGTCAGGCAGGATGCCAGATCACTTGAAACAGAGCTTCGGGAGGACTTCGCACAGGTTCAGGAAGCTCTTGACGGAACGTTCAGTAATTTCGACGAGTGGCTTGGCCATATTGCAACAAAATACGCGGACACCTCAGCAGATAGACTACTGGCACTGAAAGATCAAGAGATTGCACTTGAACGTCAGACGGGCATCATCGAGGAGATTAACCACTTTGAAAATCAACTTATTGCCACCGAGGGCAAAAGAGGGGAGTTTATCGAATCCCGTCGACTGGCCGCTATGGAAGAGGTTGATCGACTCAGGGAACTGATCGGGTTAGCCCCTAAATACCGGGAGGCACTTGGAGGTGAAGGCAACCTGAGTGGAGTATCGCAGGCGGAACTACGGACCGTATCTCAGCTCAAGGAGTTGATTCAGGATCTTGGAACGGAGATAGACAACTCTTTTGACCGCGAGACCGTTGCATCCTATCAAGCTCAGATAGAATCCCTCGAGCGAGAAGTGGGTATACTGCTCGGGACGATAACACCGATGAGCGAACTGCTTGAAAAGGCCAACTCTATGGAGCTCCGGAAAATAGAGCCCGCAAAACTCTTTGAAGGGTTTGATGATATTGAGCCCCCCATGAAGTCCGTCCTCGAGCTACTCCGGGGATTAAGTTCGGAGCAGCAACATCTTATTTTAATGAATAACGCTTTAGGTGATAGTTATACTACAACCTCTCAGCAGGCTAGTCTGTATTTAGACGCTATTGACAGACTAATTAAAGACGGTCATGACCCTCAATCAAAGGTCGTACAGGAGCTGGTTGATAAGTACGTAAAACTACAAGGTGAGCTCACCGAAACGGACGCACTGACACAAGATCTAGGGTTTACGTTCTCAAGTGCATTTGAGGAGGCGGCTATGAATGTTCGGAGCCTGAATGATCTATTGAATGTCACTCAGGGACTCATGCAGGATATTCTCCGGATATTTCTGAGAACAGCCGTCACCAAACCCCTTGGAGACGCACTTGCGAACTCTTTTTCAGGCGCCTTTAGCCCAGGTGGATCCGATAACGCTGAACCGGTCGATGATCTGATCATATCCGATTCAGGTAGGGTATTCAAACCCCACCCGAATGACACACTGCTTGCCGTTCAGAATCTGGCCGGGTTAACCGGTGGAGGGGATCAAAAGCCCGCGAACTTTAACGTCTATGTTGAAAACCACGCGGGGGCTCAGGTTGACGTTCAACGCCAGCAACGTCCCGATGGTGGTTTTGACGCCAGGATCATTATTAAAAACACAGTAAAGGAATTAATTGGATCCGGAGCCCTCGACCGCGAATTAGGGGGGTCATTCGGACTTCGTAGATCAGGGAGGAACGTAGGATGAGCAGCTGGCCAGCAACTTTACCGCCCTTTAGAACCCCAGTGAGTGTGACACCTCAGGACGGTTTTCTCCGGACTTCGATGGAGGGTGGCCCTCAAAAGGTTCGCCGGAGATTCCGGGCAAACCCCACGAATCACAGTATACCGATGCGGATGAGCGGCGCACAGTTTGACATCCTCAAACAGTTTTACGCCGACTACGTGGAATTTACAATATCCGACGCTGGCCTGTCCGGTACATATCGTTTTCTAAGCCCACCGGCAGGGGAGATCATTGTCGGGAACAGTGATCCAGATAAACGGATCTGGAATGTGCAGATCGAAATTGAGAGGCTGCCATGAGTCGTCAAGTAAGCGCAACGATGCTCCAGGCTATGCTCGCGCAGAGCACCACGGAGATCCCATTGACGGTTATAAAAATTACGCACGCTTCCCTTGCGTCCCCGATGCTTTTTGTCAATGACAAAATATCTCTCGATCGAAGCGACGGGACGTATTTACCAGCAGCGTTCGAGTTCAGGTTGCCGGACGACCAACAGGATAATATCCCTCGCGGGCAGATTGTCCTGGATAACGTGGATCGGCAGATCATTCAGGCAGTCCGGCCACTTCAGAGCGCTCCGGAGATCGAGGTGAATATCGTATTAGCAAGCCAGCCGAATACGGTTGAGGTCGGTCCGATGCGTTTCAAATTAAAACAGTTTGAATATGATGCCACAACAATGAAAGGCACCGTGGCATATGATGAAGATTTTTTAAACCAGAATATACCCAAGGACATGTTTAGTCCTCGGACAACACCGGGGATTTTCTGATGGAGGATATAGAGCAATCAATAATGCAGTTTGAAGGGGATGACATAGACGCTCGAATACTCATACAGCGAGACCCACAATGAAAAAACCAAACAATGAAAAAACCAAACAATGAAAAAACCAAACAATGAAAAAACCAAACTTTGACATCCCGGCATCTTTCACACTTTTTGGCGAAGAATGGGAAACTCGATTTATCGACGACCTGAAAAACAGTGACACCCTTGGCCAGTGCGACGAGGCCCACGGTAAGATAGATCTCCATGTTCGCCTTAGCGGGGAAGAGGTTCCGCCCTGCAGGCTTGAGGGCACGTTCTATCACGAACTCGTCCATGCGATCCTGTACTCAGGCTGTTACCACGATTTGACACGGGACGAGCACCTCGTTCAGCATATCGGTGGCTGTCTCCATCAATTTATGAAGAGTAGAAAATTTGAATAACATCTCAGACATATCAAAATATGTTGGTATTCGATTTCTCGAACACGGCCGGAGTATGCATTCATGCGATTGCTGGGGTTTGGTGTACCTGTATTACAAGCATGAACTCGGAGTCGATCTGCCACTTCTAAAAAGTTATCCACACACCAAAGCGCGACCGGAAATTGCCGGTATTATTGAGGCCGAAAAGCTCAACTGGTCAAAAGTTGACAAGTCAGAAAATATCAAAGATGGCGATGTGATTGTATTGAATATCTCAGGATTCCCGGCACACGTGGGAATCTGTGTTGGTCGCGGGAGAATGCTGCACGCTTACCAGGGAACTGATTCGTGTATTGAATCCTTTACCGGCCCCCGGTGGAAAAATCGTATTGAGGGCGTGTATCGATATGAATGAGATGGTACACATAACCGCATGCCTGAATCCCATTAGCAGGGAGATTGTCACCAGTGAGATCCCGGCAAGTGGAAGTCTGTCAGATCATATCAAAGTCCCTGATCATGTGCTTATTGAGCGAAATGGGAAAGAGTATCGAAACGGGCAGCTCAAACCCGGTGATACTCTGACCATGGTTGCTGCCCCTCGAGGGGGTGATCAAGGCAAAGACATTGCGCGGACCGCCCTGGTGTTGGCCGCTGTCGCTTTTGCCCCAGCAGCCGGTATTGCGCTGGGTTTAAAGGCCGGTAGTTTAGGATTGTCTCTTTTTGTAGGGGCAGCCACGTTCGGAGCCCAGCTTGGCGCAAGCGCGCTTATTCCCCCGGCGGATATTGCCGATCAGATAGGCGATCAAGAGCAATTCAAACGCCTTGGTGCCCTGACCGGGACTCGAAACCGGCTAAACCCGTATGGAGTAGTTCCACGGGTGTATGGCCATCGGAAAATATATCCTCCACTGAGCGCAAAGCCTTTCACAGAGATATTCGGATCGCGGCAAGATTTGCGACTCCTTTTCAACTTGGGGCCTGGGCCTTTAGAGCTATCAAAACCCATGATCGGGGACGCGATTGTAGGCGAGTTTGATAGCAATAATGTGTTCACCAGCAATGATAAATTTAAAGATCTCGAAATAGAAGTTGGCGAGTCTCCCGATTTGTATTCCAATACGGTCGAGGAACAGAGCGTGAATGTTGATCTTGACGAGGTTTCAGATACAGCTACAAGGACTACAGAGGCAGAGATCAACGAAATTTCACTTGATATTTTATTTCCTAGCGGGTTGTTTGCCGTTAATGATGAACTAAAATCTATTCTACGCCACGCAACTTTCAAAATCGAGTACCGAAAAACGGGTGTCTCTGAATGGACAGAACTTTTCCCTGTTGGGGTGGCTGGGGCTTTTTACAGGTCAAGAAATATTCAATACAATACTGGAGATGGAGGCTGGCAGGCGGTCGGTCTTCAAAGACAATCAAAACGCTCGGGAATCTCATGGAAAGTATTTGAACCCGGTCCTTATGAAGTTCGTGTTACACGAATAACCGCCTCCCAAGTTAGCGAAGACGTTTCTCAGATATTTGAAGACGCTAGTTGGACTATTCTCCGGTCAATCGACTATACTTATCCAACCAACTTGCCCGGAACGGTTCAGCTGGCCATGAGGGTGCAGGCTACCGATCAAATTAATGGAGTCCTAGATCAATTTTCTGTAGAAGTAAAATCCAGACTAGCTTTTTATGATGGAGCTGCTTGGCAGGTACCTACTTTTGACCCGGAAAACGGATCCGGAACGGGTGGACTTATTACTTCAAACCCCGCTTGGATTATGGCTGATATTCTCTCCGGCGGAGTGAACGCCCGGCCTATCCCCCGGGAGAGGCTGGATGGGGCTTCTTTTAAAGCCTGGGCGGATAACGCCGGTCCCCGGGGAGACGAGTGCAATATTATACTAGATGTAGCACGAACTGTTTTGCAAACTGCTGGCTTGATTGGCGCCTCTGCCAGGGGAAGCCTGTCTATGAGAGACAACGGGATATATACAATTATTCAGGACACCGATGAAACTGTGCCTGTGCAGCACTTTACCCCGCGAAATAGCTGGGGGTTTACCTCTGTTCGGAATTTTATTGACGCTCCCCACGGCTTAAGGGTGCAGTTTCCCAATGAAGATGAAAACTGGCAACCTGATGAAGGTATTGTGTACGATGATGGGTACTCCCTCGATGGTTCGGATTGCGTTTTTCCCGGTCCCGGGGGAAGTTGTTCACCGGCCACCAGGTTTGAGAGTATGAGTTTCGAGGGGGTGACTAATTGGGAGCAAGCCTGGCGAGAGGGCCGGTACCGGTTGGCTGAGCTGCGACTGCGACCTGAGAGGTACCAGATTAACACTGATTTTGAGAATTTAGTTTGTACCCGAGGCGATCTAGTTTTTGTCACCCATGATGTGTCGCTCTGGGGGCTAGCTTCCGGGAGAATAAAATCTATCGCAAGTGGCACGGTGACGCTTGACGAACCGGTCCAAATGGAGTCTGGGAAAACTTACAATCTCCGGGTGAGATCCACTTCCGGAGGATCATTGTTAAAGGTAGTTTCAACCGCGGTCGGGCTCCAGTCAACAATTACACTCAGTAACACCTCTGGGATTACACAGGGCGACTTGTTTATGTTCGGAGAGACAGCGAAAGAGACCCAAGCGCTTAAAGTTCTCTCTGTGGAACCTATCGCAGATCTTGGAGCAAGGCTGACGTTGATTGACGCTGCCCCAGCTATATACGACGCCGACCAGGAGACGATCCCGGACTTCGATTCAAATACATCAAATCCGCCCCCGGATCTGGAAAGACTTGAACCACCGGCACCTACAATCGTGTCAATCCGATCAGGAACCGATTCTCTTACACGAACGCCCGATGGAGTGCCGAGCCTACGACTTGTGGTTGCATTCCAAGTCGGTAGCGGGAACCCAACCGGGTATGTGGAAGGGCGATATCGCAAGTCCGGGGACTCAGATGGATGGAGTGCTTTCGGGGTTTCTGAGGCAAGCTCTGGCACGCTGACTCTTTTTGATGTTGAGCTGGGTTCTACCTACATTATTCAAATACGTGCCCGGACAGGTGACCGGGTAAGCTCCTGGGTTGAAGGGGATCCGCACACGGCAGGGGAGGGCGTTGAGGAGGAGACATTCCCCCCGAAAGAGATATTTGAGATCATCACCGAGAGTGATGCCATCGGGCGGCTGATTACACCGGTAAACGGAGAGGTGTCTTCCTTACACGTTAACCTCTTTGGATTTCTGACCCCCGGAGATGTGATTGATTTCATGATTGAGAAACGGTCGGTACCCACAAGGGTGCTGGTAGCAAAAGGGGCTCCACCCGTAGAGAGGTATGATTCCGGGGTTCGGGATATAGCCATACAGGAGCAAAATTTAAAACTTCCTGCTGGCACGTTTTTCAAATTGAATGGAGTGTCCTTGGCCTCACGCTTTCATGTGGATCCGGGGAAGATTCAGGGCTTGGTGGAGAGAAATCAACGTGGCGATAGTGTTGGTACGGTGGTGGAGGCTCTGGATAAAGACGAAGTTTTTTCAACGATTGTTATTCGAAGTGAAGATGCTATCGAATTGCTTGATGGTCAAATCCTTAAAATACGAAATAAGCAAGGTGAGTTTCAGGATGTAGTCATTGACGGAGACCAAACCACCATTGCCGGCACACCATGGCCGAGTGGAGGAACAATCACCATCCTTAATGTTGTTTCCAATACAGCTCTATATGATTATCCTGTTGGTGTTTCTACGGTTTTTGAAGCCGGTTATAAACTGACAGGACGACTAACGATTGAAGCGGGGAAGGTGGCTCTTAATG
>Ga0222662_1000857_pt1 | contig 18881 bp, 15 predicted proteins | sample AntAcemetagen600_FD_179821 | JGI IMG/M metagenome (GOLD analysis project Ga0222662, IMG submission 179821) | Saline water microbial communities from Ace Lake, Antarctica - #600 | ecosystem: Environmental > Aquatic > Non-marine Saline and Alkaline > Saline | place: Antarctica: Ace Lake...
CTGATATAGCAATCGTGACAGACGATAACCCACGCTCTGAAAATGCCAATGACATTCGGGCGCAAGTGCACACTGGTGCTAGTGGTTTGCGTGATGTGGGTGATCGGGCGAAAGCCATAAAGGAAGCTGTTGGGCTTTTGGAAGCGAGTGATTGTCTCATCGTCGCGGGCAAGGGGCACGAGACAGGTCAGATAGTGGGCGCAAAAGTGCTGCCGTTTTCTGATCATGACGCAGTAGAGGCGGCTGTGACCGCACGGGGAGTAAGCGCATGAGTGACGCGCTATGGACAGCAAGTGAAGCGGCGGCAGCGACTGGTGGTAAAGCTGCTGGTGAGTGGGCGGCAACCGGGGTTTCCATCGATACACGAACATTGGAGCTTGGTGAGTTGTTCGTCGCGCTGACGGGGGACAACTCGGACGGTCACGCGCACGTTGTAAACGCCATTGCAAACGGTGCTTGTGCCGCCATGGTGTCACGCCCGGTGGAGGGTGTGGCAGATGATGCATTGTTGATCGTCGAGGATACGCTGGCAGCGCTCAACGCGTTGGGCGCTGCAGCACGTACGCGTACAGATGCAAAAATCGCCGCTATTACCGGAAGTGTCGGCAAGACCAGCACGAAGGATGCGTTGCGGACCATATTTGAAGCGCAGGGGCCCACGCACGCATCTGTTGCTTCCTACAATAATCATTGGGGTGTGCCGCTTACTTTGGCCCGTATGCCTGCCGAGACAGAATGGGCTATTTTTGAAATTGGCATGAACCACCCAGGCGAGATTGTACCCTTGGTGAAAGCCGTGAAGCCAGATGTGGTTATGGTGACGACGGTTGAGCCCGCACATATTGCTCATTTCAAGAATGTAGAAGAAATAGCGGATGCCAAAGCTGAGATTTTTGAAGGGCTGAAACCTGGCGGTACTGCCATTCTCAATTTTGATAACCCGCATTATGAACGGTTGCGCAGGCGAGCGACGGCGTGTGGTGTTGAGCACATCGTTGCTTTTGGTGAAGGCGCAGGGGCTGATATTCATTTGGAGAAGGTCGCCCTTCACGCAAGCTGCTCATGTATTTCTGCAACCATTATGGGGCAACCCATAACCTACAAGTTGGGCGTTCCGGGACGGCATATTGTACAAAATTCGCTCGGTATCCTGGGTGTGGTCTCGGCGCTTGGCGGAGACCTGGCGCTTGCTGGCATGAGCCTTGCGACATTGAACGCGCCAAAGGGACGTGGCGCGCGGCATGTTGTGCGTGGCGATGAACGCCAATTTCTGGTCATCGATGAAAGTTACAATGCCAATCCAGCGTCAATGCAGGCGGCCCTTGCAACCCTTGCTGGGTGTGATGTCTCGGCGCCGGCGCGGCGGATCGCTGTGTTAGGCGATATGCTGGAGCTTGGCGGCGATGAAGAAGCGCTTCACCGCGGATTGCTTGCATCGATTGTTGAGGCAAAAGTCGACTGTGTTTTTGCTTGTGGTCCTTTGATGGCGGCGTTGTATGACGCACTGCCAGTCGACTTGAGGGGTGGATATGTCGCGCAGTCGAAAGACCTATTACCTGTTCTTGCTGCCAAAGTTCGCGATGGGGATGCTGTGATGATCAAAGGATCTTTGGGGTCGCGCATGGGGTTGATCGTTGACGGGTTGCTGGCGCTGGAAATTGACGCGACCGCGTCTCATGCTGTGGGGAATTCATAATGCTGTTCGATTTGCTCGTTCAATTTTCTGACCAAGTGCCGGGCCTCAATGTGTTTAGGTACATCACCTTTCGCACAGGTGGTGCGACGGTTACGGCGCTATTGATTTCTTTTCTTTTTGGACCAGCGGTGATCCGCCTGTTGCGTGCGCGCCAGACCCACGGCCAACCCATTCGGGAAGATGGACCAGAGGGGCATCTGTTGACCAAAAAGGGCACGCCGACAATGGGCGGGTTCCTTATTCTCCTGGGGCTCGTGCCTGCTGTATTGCTTTGGTCCGATTTGCACAATCCATACGTTTGGATCGTTCTGTTGGTTACGCTTGGTTTTGGTATGATCGGCTTTGTCGATGACTTTCTGAAGGTATCAAAAGGGTCAAGCGATGGTGTGCCCGGCCGCTTGAAACTTTTTTTCGAGGCTTTGGTTTCTGGCATAGCTGTTTACGCCTTATTGCAGGTGGCTCCAGAAAGCCTGTCGACCTCCGTTGCGGTTCCTTTTTTGAAAGATCTCCTGGTTCCACTTGGCGGCTTCTTCTTTATCTTCGGCATGCTTGTCATTGTTGGCGCTTCTAATGCTGTCAATTTGACGGATGGGCTTGATGGTCTTGCGATTGTGCCGGTGATGATCGCCGCCGCCAGTTTTGGCTTTATCTCCTACCTCGTCGGCAATGCCGTTTTCTCCGACTATCTGCAAATTCATTTCGTGCCGGGCTCTGGTGAGCTGGCTGTATTCTGTGGGGCGCTGTTGGGTGCCGGTCTTGGCTTCCTTTGGTATAACGCGCCGCCTGCATGGGTATTCATGGGCGACACGGGATCACTCGCCTTGGGTGGCGCGCTCGGTGCGATCGCTCTGGTTGCCAAACATGAACTCGTCCTGGTGATCATCGGCGGCCTGTTTGTATTGGAAGCTGTATCAGTGATTGTCCAGGTTGCAAGTTTCAAGTTGACGGGAAAACGGGTTTTTCGCATGGCACCCTTGCATCATCATTTTGAGGAAAAAGGGTGGGCAGAAGCCACCATTGTTATTCGATTTTGGATCATCTCTGTCGTCCTTGCGATGGCGGGACTTGCAACATTGAAACTGAGGTAACGCTACGTGATCGCTGTACGCGCATATAAAGACCGCAAGGTCGGCGTGTTTGGACTAGGGGGGTCCGGACTTGCGACGGCGCGCGCGTTGATGGCTGGTGGTGCAGATGTCGTGGCCTGGGACGATAGCGATGTTCAGCGTGCGTTGGCCATGGACGCAGGGGTTGACGTTCAGGATTTCAATGCGATGTCATTAGATGGTATGGCGGCGCTTGTCCTGGCCCCGGGTATTCCGTTGACTCATCCAACACCCCATCTGGTGGTGCAGCGTGCGCAGTCTGCCGGTGTTCCTGTGTTGGGTGATGTTGAACTCTTTCAGCATGAAGTGCGCTCGCTGAAATCTGATGCCAAAATTGTCGCCATTACAGGGACAAATGGGAAGTCAACCACCACGGCGTTGATCGGCCACATGATAAATGCCAATGGATGCCGAGCCGAAGTTGGTGGGAATATTGGCAAACCTGTTTTTGATCTTGAGGCGCCAAGGTCGGACACCGTTTATGTTGTTGAAGTGTCGTCTTATCAAATTGACCTTGCGCCGACATTGCGCCCTGATATTGCGGTCCTATTGAATATCACACCGGACCATATTGACCGGCATGGAACGCTTGAGCGCTACGCAGCAGTGAAGGCGCGCTTGTTCGAACATCAAATTGAGGGCGATACGGCTGTCATTGTGATTGATGATGAATTGTCGGCTGAAGTTTGTACCTCTGTAAGTGCGCGACGTACTGTCGAGCTTGTTCCTGTTTCCGTCGAAAAGTCACTGGGGCGGGGCGTGTGTGTTTTGGATGGTGTTCTCTATGACAGCCGCTCGGGAAAAACCGAGCGTGTCGGTGATCTGAAAGAACTCAAGCGGCTTGCTGGCGCGCACAATTGGCAAAATGCGGCGGCTGCTTTTGCAGTAGGGCGCACGCTCGGGTTTGCGCCAGAACGGATTTTCGCGGCCTTTCGATCCTTTCCGGGTCTTGCGCATCGTATGGAGATTGTCGCCGAAAAGGCTGGTGTGCTTTTTGTGAATGACAGCAAAGCAACCAATGCTGAAGCGGCGGCAAAAGCATTGGGATCTTATGATGATATTTTTTGGATTGCCGGTGGTGTCGCTAAAGCGGGTGGAATTGACGATCTAACGCCTTGGTTCTCTCACATATCTCACGCCTATCTCATTGGCGAGGCGGCGGGACAGTTTGGCGAAACACTGAAAGGCCACGTTGAGACTTCTGATCTACAACAGTTAGACGCCGCGGTCGCATCGGCAGTTCAGGCTGCCATACATGCCGCGCAAGAGGGGCGACATCCAGTGGTGTTGTTGTCGCCTGCGTGTGCGTCATTTGACCAGTTCAAGAATTTTGAAATACGTGGTGATGCCTTTCGCGATATGGTGGGTGCTGCTCTTGATGCCTTCAGTTCTGAAGGAGTGGTTGCATGATCCGTCTTTCTCGCGCCAATAAATCTCAACTCGCTGAGTGGTGGTGGACCATCGACCGGTGGACGGTTCTTGCGATTTTGGCCCTGATTGCTCTGGGCGTTGTCTTTACTCTTGCTGCGAGCCCTGCGGTGGCAAACCGGCTTTCTCTGGACACGTTTCATTTCGTCTACCGTCAGGCTGTGTTTTTGGTTCCGGCTCTTTTGATTATGTTTGGTGTTTCGTTTTGTGACGCGCGGCAAGTTCGTCGTTTGGCCGGGCTTGTGTTTTTTGGCGGGCTTGTTCTCATGCTGGGAACGCTGCTGATCGGCCCTGAGATTAAAGGGGCAACCCGTTGGCTCTCATTTGGGCGTTTTTCGTTGCAACCTTCCGAATTTGTGAAGCCTGCATTCGTTATTCTGGCTGCGTGGATGTTTGCCGAGGGTGCGCGCACCAAACGCGTCCCGGGCGTTGCCATTGCTCTGCTACTCTATGCCATGTTTGTAACGCTGCTGGTTCTTCAACCCGATTTTGGCCAAGCGAGCCTTGTGACCTTGGTGTTTGGTGGCTTGTTCTTCATGGTCGGCATTTCTTGGGTTTGGATCGTTGGGCTCGGTGCCTTGGGCATTGGTGCTGCGATGGCGGCCTACCGAATGGTGCCGCATGTTGCGAGCCGGGTTGACCGGTTTATGGATCCGGCATCGGGTGATACATATCAGATCGACCGGGCGATGGAGGCCGTGCAGGCGGGGGGGCTGTTTGGCATGGGCCCCGGCGAAGGGTCAGTCAAACTCATTTTACCCGATGCCCATACGGATTTTGTTTTTGCTGTTGCGACGGAAGAGTTTGGTGTGCTCGCGGGGCTTATTATTATTGGGCTTTTCGCGTTCATCGTTATTCGTACATTGGTTCGCGCTTTGGAAGAAACAGACTTGTTCGTCCAGTTGGCTGTTTCTGGCTTGACGCTTCTTATTGGCGCGCAGGCGCTGATCAATCTGTCGGTAAATTTGAACCTCATGCCCGCCAAAGGAATGACACTACCGTTCATCTCCTACGGTGGTTCCTCGCTGTTGGCACTCGCCCTTGCGACAGGCATGTTGTTATCACTCACGCGTCGTCGTGTTCACGCTGGTGCGCGTCCAACCGAGTGGAGGGCTTACGCATGACCAATGCTGGTGTGACCCTCGCGGGGCCGATTATGATTGCTGCTGGCGGGACGGGCGGGCATTTGTTTCCCGGGCAAGCATTGTCCCAGGAGCTCCGTCGTCGCGGGCATGAAATTGTTTTGATTACCGATGAACGTGTTCAACGGTTTGATAAATTGATCCCAGGTGCAGATGTCTTTTCCGTTCCCGCGGCAACTTTTTCGGGGCGCGGCCTGTTTGGCTTTTTTGCAGCACTTGGAAAAATCGTCAGTGGAACAAGCCAGTCGTTGGCTGTGCTCGGTCGCACGAAGCCTGCGCTCGTTATCGGCTTTGGTGGTTACCCAACCCTGCCACCGATGCTGGCCGCTATTCTTCGTCGTGTGCCGACAATCGTGCACGAACAAAATGCTGTCTTGGGGCGTGTCAATAAAGCCGTCGCGCCATTTGTTCATGCCATCGCTTCTACATTTCCCGCACCTAAATATCTGAAAGAGCGTGATGCATCAAAACTCGTGGTGACAGGCAACCCGGTCCGGGATGCAGTGCTTGCGCAAGCCGACAGACCTTATGAAGCGCCGACTAATGGTCGTATTCGTCTATTGGTCTTCGGTGGGAGCCAGGGCGCACGGGTGATGAGTGATGTCGTGCCCGTGGCACTTGCGGCTTTGCCAAATGCTTTGCGCGACCGACTTGATGTGACACAGCAATGCCGCCCTGAAGATGTTGACCGGGTTCGTGCGACTTATGATGAGGCGGGCATTGCCGCCAATCTGTCTGCATTTTTTGACAATATGCCGGAAGAAATTGCGCAGGCACATTTGGTGATCGGGCGTGCGGGGGCATCAAGCGTGAGTGAGCTTGCTGTCATTGGACGTCCCTCCCTTTTGGTGCCTCTGCCTCACTCGTTGGACCAAGACCAGAAGGCGAATGCGGAAGTGCTTTCCAGCGTCGGGGCGGCTTGGACAATTGAGCAGGATCAATTTACGCCAGAGTTTCTGAGCGCACGACTTGAAGGTCTTTTCAACGAGCCGAACAAACTGGCGCAGGCAGCACAGGCTGCGAAAGCGCAGGGAAAACCAGATGCCGTTGTGGCGCTCGCCAATTTGGTTGAGCAGATCGCGCGTCGTCCCAAGGGTGCTTTGAGGGCGCCGAAAGAACAACAAACGCTTGCCAATACTATTGGTGATGAGCCTCACGAAGGAAACCGCGCATGAGACCCGCTCCCCTTGATATGGGCATTATTCATTTTGTTGGCATAGGTGGCATCGGCATGAGCGGTATCGCTGAAGTTATGCATAACCTTGGGTATTTGGTGCAAGGCTCTGATGCTGCCGAAAATGCAAATGTAAAACGCCTGCGTGGCCTTGGTGTTCATGTCATGGTTGGCCAATCCGCTGACAATTTGGGCGACGCGCAGGTTGTCGTTGTTTCTTCCGCCATCAAGGGGGAAAACCCTGAATTGAAAGAAGCGCGGTCCCGCCAGTTGCCGGTGGTGCGCCGCGCGGAGATGCTGGCGGAATTGATGCGTCTCAAATCGTGTGTTGCTATCGGTGGGACACATGGCAAAACAACAACAACCTCACTCGTTGCGGCTTTGCTTGATGCTGCTGACATTGATCCAACTGTCATCAACGGTGGCATTATCAATGCTTATGGCACAAATGCACGCTTAGGTGATGGCGATTGGATGGTGGTGGAGGCAGATGAGAGTGATGGGACTTTCGTCAAGTTGCCGTCGACCATTGCCGTCGTCACCAACATCGATCCTGAACACCTAGACCATTACGGCAGTTTTGATGCCATTCGGGATGCGTTCGTCCGGTTTGTCGAGAACGTGCCGTTCTATGGTTTTGCCGTGATGTGTATCGACCACCCTGAAGTGCAGGCGCTGATGGGCCGTGTGAGTGACCGCACTTTGGTGACCTATGGCACCAATGCCCAGGCTGATGTCTGCGCGTCTAATGTGCGCATGGATGGTGCGGTGACGGTGTTTGACGTCGCGATAAAAGACCGCACCTCTGATGAGGTGCTTGAGCTCAATGGGCTGCGCCTGGCAATGCCGGGGCACCATAATATGCTGAACGCGCTGGCGGCCATAGCTGTGGCGCACCGTATGGGTGTCTCCAACGATGCGATTGCAACGGGCCTGGCCGAGTTTGGGGGCGTTAAGCGCCGCTTTTCTCTCGTCGGCAATTGGAATGATGTTGCGATATATGACGATTATGGGCACCATCCAGTCGAGATTGCAGCTGTTTTGCAGGCCGCACGATCTGCCAGTGATGGTAACGTCATCGCGGTCGTTCAGCCACACCGCTATACGCGGTTGCGCGACCTTTTTGATGAGTTCTGCTCCTGCTTCAACGACGCGGACACCGTGATTGTCGCCCCTGTCTATGAAGCGGGCGAAAAGCCAATTGACGGCATTAACCGGGATACGATGGTTCAAGGGTTGCTGGATCGTGGTCACCGTGATGTCCGGGCGCTTGAAAACCCTGCCGCTTTGCCAGCGTTGATTGCCGAGATTGCAAAACCCGGAGACATGGTTCTTTGTTTGGGTGCGGGCAATATTACCCAATGGGCAAATGCACTTCCCGCTGATCTTGAAAAATTGGGTGGGTCTCAATGACAGAGCTTGCGACACACCTGATTGACCGGCTGTCTGACGTGAAGGGGCAATTGATCCCCGATGCGCCATTGGCTCCGCTCACCTGGTTTCGTGTCGGCGGTCCTGCAGAAGTATTGTTTCGCCCTGTAGATGTAGATGATCTGGCTTGCTTCCTTCAAGGGTGTCCAGCAGATGTGCCGATTACAATTGTGGGTGTCGGGTCAAACCTATTGGTGCGCGATGGCGGTGTGCCGGGCGTTGTTATCCGCCTGGGTAAAGCCTTTGGTCAGATAGAAGTATTAGAGGGGGCGCGTGTGCGGGCGGGCACGGCTGCGCTGGACATGGCGGTGGCACGGGCCGCGATGGAAGCAGGAATTTCAGGTCTGGAGTTTTTCCGGGGTATTCCTGGTTCGATCGGAGGCGCCCTTCGCATGAACGGTGGCGCCTATGAAAAAGAAACCAAAGACGTGTTGGCGCAGGCCGAAGGCGTGACGCGGGCAGGGGAGCGTGTCACCTATCTGGTTGCAGACATGGGATACAGCTATCGTCATTCCAGTGCGCCGCTTGACGTCTATTTCACCAGTGCGGTCTTCCAGGGTGACGTCGGGGTGCGCGATGACATTGAGCAGCGCATGAATGAGATCACTGAGCGCCGTGAGACGACGCAACCCATTCGGACACGAACGGGTGGTTCAACGTTCAAAAATCCAGCAGGCCATAAAAGCTGGCAGCTCATTGATGAGGCCGGATGCCGTGGTCTGACGCGCGGCGGCGCGCAAGTAAGCGAAAAGCACTGCAATTTCCTGATCAACACAGGCGATGCAACGGCCAGCGATATTGAAGGCTTGGGCGAAGAAGTGCGCGCGCGCGTTAAAGAGACAAGCGGCGTGACCCTTGACTGGGAAATCAGGCGTATAGGGACGCCGGTCGAGGGAGGTGCTGCATGAGTGTGTTCAAACATGTGGCTGTCATCATGGGGGGATGGTCTCCAGAACGCGACGTTAGCCTTTCGTCTGGACGAGACTGTGCTGAAGCGCTGCGCAGTGAAGGGTTTCAGGTCACAGAGATTGATGTTGGACGCGACTTAGCCAAAAAATTGATCGAAGTCGCGCCCGACGTCGTTTTCAATGCCTTGCATGGTCGCTGGGGCGAAGACGGTTGTGTGCAGGGTCTGCTTGAGGTGCTGGAACTGCCTTACACGCACTCGGGTGTGTTGGCATCTGCGCTTGCAATGGACAAAGAACTGTCGAAAAAGATTTTTCACGCGGCTGGATTGCCTGTGGCCGAGAGTAAGCTGGTCTCGCGCGAAGAAGCGGCGGTCGGGCATGTCATGGACACGCCTTATGTCATCAAACCTCACAATCAGGGATCAAGCGTTGGGGTTTTCATTGTGCGTGAAGGTGAAAACCGGCCCCCTGCAGAACTTGCCTCAAAAAAATGGGACCTTGGCGACCTGGTTATGGTCGAGCGTTTCATCCCCGGTCGCGAATTGACGTGTGCGGTGATGGGAGACCGAGTCTTAAATGTCACAGAGATCACGTCAAACACAGGTTTCTACGACTATGAAGCAAAATATGCGGATGGGGGCTCGGTTCATGTGGTGCCTGCGAGAATCAGTTCGGATATAAATAAACGTATTCAAGACGTTACATGTGCAGCACATGATTCGTTAGGTTGCCGGGGGGTGACACGAGCGGACTTTCGTTTTGACGAAGAGCGCGGGGAACTCATTCTGCTAGAGGTCAATACACAGCCTGGCATGACGCCAACGTCACTCGTTCCGGAGTTGGCGGCGCACGAAGGCATGTCGTATGGCGATCTCGTCAGGTGGATGGTGGAGGATGCGTCATGCGACAGATGAAAGCGCACAACAACCCGACCCGTAAAGCTACTCCACGGAAAGCATCGAGTACGACAACCCGCGGTGCCAAGGCATCACGGCGTACCAGCAGCGTTGCACCTGGTCGTCGCAAACCCGCTTCAAAAAAATCATTCGGACGACGCGGACAGCGCCCGCCCAATCGTCTCTCACTGTTGATTGACGCCATTCGGGAAGGGCATTTGCCGAAATTGTTGGTTGCAGCGTCGAGCGCCATGTTGGTGTCTGCGGCTGTTGTTTATGGTTTAGCTGTCGGCGGGCATTTTGCTGCGGCTGGTGCCTATGTCGCCATGAAAGTGGATGCGACCATTGCTGGCGTTGGGTTCCGCCTTTCCGAAGTGACGGTCGAAGGACGTGAGCGGACAACGCGCGCTGATGTTCTGGCAGCTCTTAATGTTGAACAGGGCCAATCCATTTTTGATGTGGATATTGCGAGTGCTAGAGAAAACCTGTTGCGGCTGGATTGGATTGCCGATGTCACCGTTACGCGCATTCTGCCTGACCGTGTGCATGTTGAACTTACCGAACGCCGTCCATTTGCCGTTTGGCAGAGGGGGGGTCGGCTTGCGGTTATTGACGAAGATGGACGCGCCATCACTGAAACAGGCGTTGATGCCTATGGGTCCCTTCCCTTTTTCGTTGGGCATGGTGCTGCACGTGAAGCCTTTGATCTGACAGCTCTTGTTTCCCGGTGGCCTGAATTGCAGGCGCGTATTCGTGCATACGTTCGCGTTGGGGATCGACGCTGGAACCTGCGACTTGAGAACGGTGTTGATGTTTTGTTGCCAGAAACAGGTCTTGATGTGGCGTTGGCCGATCTGGTGACGATTGATGAAACACACCGCCTGCTTGCACGCGACATAGAAGCGATTGACATGCGATTGGCAGACCGCTTTACGGTTCGGTTGAGCCCGGATGCGGCGTCGCGGCGAGACGCTGTCACCCAGCAATGGGAACGTCGCGCCCGGGGGGATGACACATGAACATGGGTCTGGGCGCAAAAGGGCTGCAAGGCAAACCGCTCAACGCGGGCCGTCCCGGCGTGATCGCTGTGCTGGATGTGGGGTCCAGTAAGATTGCCTGCTTTATTGCCAAAATCGAGCCGGGCAAGCTCACCAATGGTTTGGCGCCTATGCGGGTCATTGGTATTGGCCATCAAGTGTCACGCGGTGTGCGTGCCGGTGCGATTGTTGATATGGATGCGGCTGAAGAGGCTATTCGCGTGGCTGTTGATGCTGCTGAACGTATGGCTGGCATCACGGTGCGGGACGTTCTTGTGACCGTTGCTTGTGGTGAGCCCAAAAGTCAGTCGGTGGGTGTGCAAGCTCCGATCCCGTCACGTGAAGTGCGTGAAGAAGATTTGAATCGCCTTGTGGCGCACGGCCAAAGCAAATATATGCCCGAAGGGCGCGATGTTCTGCATGCAATCCCGATCAATTATTCGGTCGATGGCAATCGTGGTATTCGCGATCCGCGCGGCATGTTCGGTGAAAAGGCCGGTGTTGAACTGCATATGGTGAGCGTTGCTCATGGGCCCGTTCGCAATCTTGAATTGTGCATCCAGCGGTGTCATCTGAACGTGGCGGGTATGGTTGCCTCGCCTTACGCAAGCGGCCTTGCGGCCCTTGTTGAAGATGAGATGGACCTTGGTGTCACCGTCATTGATATGGGAGGTGGCACAACATCTCTCTCCGTCTTCTTTGAAGGTCAGATGGTTTATTGCGATGTGGTGCCGGTTGGCGGGCAACACATTACAAATGACATTGCGCGCGGTCTTTCCACACCGATCAACCATGCCGAGCGGATGAAGACGCTTTATGGCTCTGCATTGGCAAGCCCGTCTGATGAGCGCGAAATGATTGACGTGCCTCAGGTGGGTGAAAACGACAGTAATTCAGCCAATCACATACCGCGTTCGATTTTGACCGGGATCATTCAACCACGGTTGGAAGAAACCCTGGAACTGGTGCGTGATCGTTTGGCGAAAAGTGGTTATGACCGGGTTGCTGGTCAACGTGTTGTTTTGACGGGTGGGGGCGCGCAGCTTAGCGGTGCGCGCGAGCACACAGCGCGCATTCTCAACAAGCAGGTCCGCTGCGGACAGCCGGTTCGGTATATGGGCTTGGCAGAAGCGACAGGCGGGCCGGCGTTCTCAGCCGCCGCAGGACTAATTTCATATTCACAGTTGGCACCGCTCACGATTAGCGCGGACCCAGCTATGGAAATTCCCGAAAACGACACCCAATGGCGGCGCATTGGGCGGTGGTTGAAGGATAACTTTTGATGATCGGGCTTGGCAGTACACAGATACAGGTTGCTGTTAAAGCCGACTATGCGGCGAGGTCGATCATCGGAACGCAAAAAGATGTGGCCATTTGGTTGCGTTCCAACCGGAGCATTGGGCTCCAAAAGAAGCAGGACAGGAGTGGGCCTGCTTTTTCGACCTCGATTACGACCCACGATTTGCTTCCAGGAGGCTTACATGAGCATTAATCTTACGGTTCCTCAGTCATCTGAACTGAAACCCCGCATTACTGTATTTGGCGTTGGCGGCGCAGGTGGCAATGCGGTCAATAATATGATCGATTCCGGGCTCGAAGGTGTCGAGTTCGTTGTGGCGAATACTGACGCGCAGTCTTTGGCAATGTCTTCTGCCGAGCGCCGCATTCAACTTGGTGAAGCGATCACACAAGGTTTGGGTGCGGGATCACGCCCTGAGGTTGGGTGTGCTGCAGCTGAAGAAGCGTTGGGCGAGATTTCCGAAAGTTTGGAAGATAGCCACATGGTCTTCATCACGGCCGGTATGGGTGGTGGTACGGGCACAGGTGGCGCTCCCGTTATTGCGCGTACGGCACGTGAGCGCGGCATTCTCACTGTCGGTGTTGTGACGAAGCCCTTTCAGTTTGAAGGTGCACGGCGTGCACGGATAGCCGATGAAGGCATCGAAGAACTGTCTCAATATGTAGATACTCTCATCGTCATTCCCAATCAGAACCTGTTTCGTATTGCCAATGAGCGCACGACTTTTGCCGAAGCGTTCTCTATGGCAGACGAAGTGCTGCACTCTGGTGTTGCTGGCATTACCGATCTGATGGTGAAGCCAGGTCTCATCAATCTTGACTTTGCAGATGTACGCACAGTCATGAATGAGATGGGCAAGGCCATGATGGGGACAGGCGAGGCTGAAGGCGAGAAGCGGGCCGTGGAAGCTGCGGAAGCCGCTATTTCCAACCCATTGCTTGATGAAGTCTCCATGAAAGGTGCGCGTGGTGTGCTTATCAACATCACAGGTGGCATGGATCTCACTCTTTATGAGGTGGATGAAGCTGCAAACCGTATTCGCTCAGAAGTTGATCCGGACGCCAACATTATTGTGGGGTCAACGTTTGACTCGTCCCTAGATGGCAGTATCCGTGTTTCTGTCGTTGCGACAGGCATTGATGTCTTGGAAGGCGTGGAGCCACGTCCGGAAACGGAAAAAGTGACGACCCTGCGCCCAACGCGGCGAATGTCAGGTGAAGGGATGCCTGAGACGCTTGAGGCGCAGCCAGCAGTTGCAGAAACGGTGCGAGCAACCGAAGGACCAATGCAGGAGGCGGCTCCTACCGTTGCTTCTGGTGCAGCGGTTGAGCAGGTTGAGGCAGAGCTTTCACTCGAAACGCCTTTGCCAGCCGACTTTGATGCCCGCTCCTATGAAGCAGAAGTGATTATTCATCAGGCGGAACCTGTTGAACCTGCTGGGGCACAACAGGCGGAACAACCAATGCTTTCAACCGGCACAGAGCCAGGTCGCCCGTTTATTCCTGCGGGGTTGGACAGGGTTGAAGGTCGTGTTGAGGGGGGTCCGGCGTTTTTGGGAACCCGGCCGGAACCGGTTGCGCGACCTTTGGCGCCCAAGAAGGGGCCGTCACTTTTTGAACGTCTGACAGGACGCTCAAAAACGGATGCACCGGTTCATCCGGGATCAGTGATACCGCGTGATGCCGTGCAGGCAACGTCATCGGCGTCGGCTGCTCAAGCGGCACCAGTAACACCTGAACCCCGAGCACAGGCAGCTCAACCTGTCGTTCAGCAAGAGCGAACGCCAGTGCCAAAACCAGCCACGCAGCCCGATGAAGGCTTGGTCGCGTCCTCCTTCGAAGAGGATCAATTGGAGATTCCGACCTTCCTGCGGCGTCAAGCAAACTGATCTTACCTTGCGGGTAATATGGTTAAGGGCTCAGCGCCGATTGGTGTTGGGCCTTTTTTGTGTTTTAGAACAATGAGTTACCGATGTCCTGACATGTAACAAACTGTAAGAAAGAGTTATTTGAGAAAGGTTCGCGATCTTTGTAAAAAACAATCTCTCTTTTGATGCGGTAGGCCGTTGAAATGGAGAAGGTGCCTCGGGGGAGGGGCTTTGTAAGTGTTGCTTGTGTAAGCCGGGTGCTTGGCATCCGGATTTTTAGGGGATGACCGTGAGAAAAACAGATCAGGAAGAAGCGGTGACGGGATTGGTGAGTGCTGGTGGTGGTGCAACCCAATCTATGCCGCATATGGCGAGATTGCGGTTAGCCCACAAAAATGAAGCTGGACCCGTAGGGGCGGATGTTATTTGCCAAACAACAATTTCTACCTCTGTTATGCTTTCCGGTGTTGGGCTCCATAAAGGTGCAATGGTTCATCTTGTGTTGAAACCCGCCGAAGCCGATACAGGTGTGGTATTTCGCAGAACTGACCTTGATACCGACGATGTTGAAGTGACTGACATTGCCGCGCGCTACGACACTGTTTGCGACACGATGATGTGCACAGTGATCGGCAATGCAGCGGGCACGACCGTGGCAACAATCGAACATATTATGGCGGCTATTTCAGCGCTGAATATTGACAATCTGATCATTGAAATTGATGCGCAAGAAGTACCTGTGATGGATGGTAGTTCTGATGCATTTGTGGCGGCATTGGACCAAGCTGGACGCTGCGAGCTTCCTGCACCGCGGCGTTTTATTCGCTTGCTTGATACGGTTAGTGTTGAGGAAGGCCTTAAAACGGCCAGCTTGTCGCCGAATGACGACGGGTTTCGGATCGAATTTTCTATCGATTTTGATAACCCGACAATCGGTGTTCAATCATTGTCCGTAGATGTTTCGCCGGAAAGCTTTCGCGGAGATCTTTCCAATGCACGCACATTTGGCTTCATTGAAGATTTTGAAATGTTGCGTTCTCTGGGACTGGCTAAGGGGGCCACGTTGGATAATGCCGTGGTTCTTGACGGCTCGAAAATTTTGAACGAAGAGGGGCTTCGCGCTCCTGATGAATTTGTTCGGCACAAAGTTTTGGATGCGGTGGGTGACCTGTCATTGGCTGGTGCGCCAATTTTGGGGCTCTACAATGCTGCCCGTGCTGGTCATGCTTTCAACAATCAGATGTTGCATGCCCTTTTTGCGAATCCAGACGCATGGGAAGTCGTGACTTTGCGGCATAAACCGGCGGTCTCTGAGGTGGTGCAGATCGCTGTTTCAGCGGACTAGAATTTGAAAATTGGCTCATAGAGCTTGATTGAAGCGAATTTAGGCGGCTCCACACACTGTGGGGCCGTTTTTTGTTTAGTTTCGGGCGCTTACAGGCCTATGGCAAGGCAACGAGGCTTGATATAGTGCCTCACGCAGCGGCGGGCCGCGTGCGATGGTTTTCTGCGTTCAGGAGCGAAATTCGGTATGAGATTAGGCGATAACGAGTGCAATGCGGGTTTTCTGGCTGGACCGCGTCATTGGATGTTGGCTGTTGTACTAGGTGCTGCGCTAACGCTTGGCGCTTGCTCATCTGATGATGACGCAGAGTTGGCCTATGAAGAGCGGCCTGTTGAGCAAATTTACAATAAGGCGCTCGAGTATCTCAGTAACACGAAATACCGACAGGCAGCTGCGGAGTTTGACGAAGTTGAACGGCAGCATCCTTATTCGCAGTGGGCACGCCGTGCCATGCTGATGGCTGCTTATTGTTACTATGAAACAAATGATTACGATTCTGCCATTCTCTCGGCGCAGCGGTTTATTGGGCTGCACCCAGGTAATGAAGATGCGGCATACGCCTACTATCTAATGGGCATCAGCTATTATGAGCAGATCTCAGATGTTGGCCGTGATCAGGCGATGACGCAAAATGCGTTGGCGACACTGACGGAAGTTGTTCGCCGGTTCCCAGACTCTGAGTATGCGCGTGATGCACGGTTGAAAATCGACCTAACAGTCGACCACCTGGCAGGTAAAGAAATGGAAATTGGGCGCTACTATCTCAATCAGAACTCCTATATCGCTGCGGTGAACCGGTTTCGGACAGTGGTTCTTCAGTATCAAACCACGACACACGTGCCAGAAGCCTTGCACCGGTTGACGGAAGCCTATTTGTCGCTTGGTATTGTATCGGAAGCGCAAACAGCTGCTGCCGTACTTGGTCACAATTTTCCAGGCAGTGATTGGTACGAAGATAGCTATGATTTGCTAGCAGGAAATGATCTTGAGCCCAAAGAAAATCAGGACTCGTGGATCAGTGAAGCCTGGAAGTCTGTATTCTAGGAGCGCTTATGCTCGCTGCACTGTCGATCCGCGATATAGTTCTCATCGACCAACTCGACCTTTCGTTGAGTGAAGGCCTGTGTACGCTCACCGGCGAAACCGGGGCGGGGAAATCTATTCTTCTTGATGCTTTGGGGTTAGCGATAGGTGGTCGCGCTGACGGCGGACTTGTCGCACATGGCGCGGCCAAGGGATCTGTTACGGCTGTCTTTGACATTAAGCAGGGGCATCCTGCTTTTGGCATACTATCTGACAATGAAATTCCGACAGAGGACAGTGTTATTCTGCGCCGCGTCCAGTCAAAGGATGGCAAGACACGCGCGTTTATCAATGATCAGCCCGTGAGTATTAGATTGCTTCGTTCAGTCGGGGACACTTTGATTGAGGTTCACGGGCAGCACGACGAACGAGGCCTTCTGGATGAAGCTGGGCACCGGGCCATGCTTGATGCTTATGGTGGACTGGAACGCCCTGCGCAAAAAGTGAGAGAATGCTGGGCGGTCTTGACGCAGGCCCGAACCGCGCTGGGCGCACATCGCACCGCACTCGCGAAGGCGGCGGCAGAGCAAGAATATCTTGCGTATTCGGTGGCAGAACTGGAAGAGCTTGGTCCAGAAGAGGGTGAAGAAGAAAAGCTGGCGCAAGAGCGTGGATTGATGATGCACGCAGAAAAAATCTCGGAAGATGTTAGCGATGCAGAAAAAGCGCTCTCAGGCGATAAGGGTTTGGAAGCCAAAATCAACTTGGCATTAAGGCGACTGGAACGAACGCAAGAGCAAGCGGGGGGTCGACTTGATGGTGTTATTGCAGCGCTTGACCGAACATTGAATGAAGCGGCGGATGCGCGGGCCCAGTTGGCAGAAGCTGCGAGAACGCTTGAGTTCGATCCCAATCAATTGGAAGCTTCAGAGACGCGGTTGTTTGCGCTACGCGCGGCAGCCCGGAAATTTAACGTGTCTGTTGATGCGTTGGCGGGTCTCATGAAAAGTATGCGATCAGAGCTAGATGGCATTGTCGCGGGCGAAAGTCGAACGTTGGAATTGGAGGCTGTCTTGCGGGAGGCAGAGAGCGCTTATTCCGCCGCAGCTGGTGCCTTGTCCGACGCGCGGATAAAAGCGGCAATGAAGCTTGATAAGTCGGTGGCGCGTGAGCTGAAACCTTTGAAACTTGAAAAGGCAACATTCCATACACGGGTAAGACAAATTCCTCCGGAAAAATGTGGACCCGAAGGGATTGATAAAGTTGCGTTTTTGATTTCAACCAATCCAGGTGCGCCCATGGGGCCATTGATCAAGATCGCCTCGGGCGGCGAGCTCTCCCGTTTTGTATTGGCGCTCAAAGTGTCTCTCGCGACTGCTGGTTCTGCGTCCTCGCTGATCTTCGATGAAGTGGATGCAGGTGTTGGTGGCGCAGTTGCGGAAGCCGTCGGAAAAAGGCTCGCTGAGCTTTCTAAAAAATTGCAGGTGTTGGTTGTAACCCACTCACCGCAAGTTGCGGCACGTGCCAGTCGTCATTTCCTGATCAGCAAAGGAACCAATGGGCGCGTCGAAAAAACGGCCCCGGTGGTGACGCAGGTGATGACACTTAATGATGTGGAACGCCGTGAGGAAATCGCTCGTATGCTGGCTGGTGCAACGGTTACAGATGAAGCACGCGCTGCGGCTGATCAGTTGATCGGCGATACGCACTAATGGTGAGCGGAACGAATGAGACGCCGACCGATGAGTTGACGGAAGAGCAGGCGGCAAAAGAGCTTTTGCTTCTGGCGCAACAAATCTCCGAGCATGATAAATCTTATCACCAAGAAGATGCTCCCAAGATCAGTGATGCGGCATATGATGCACTGCGCCAGCGCAATACGGCAATTGAGGGGCGTTTTCCGCAGCTTGTGAGGGCAGACAGTCCTTCTTTTCGCGTGGGGTCAGCGCCGTCTGAAAAATTCAATAAAATTGAGCATGCAGTTGCAATGCTGTCGTTGGGAAATGCGTTTTCGGACGAAGATGTGGTTGACTTCGCGGTGCGCGTAAAACGTTTCCTGAACTTGAGTGATGGCGAACAGTTCGCGATTACGGCTGAGCCGAAAATCGACGGTCTGTCCGCGTCCATTCGATATGAAAAAGGTGTTTTGGTGCAGGCTGCGACGCGAGGTGACGGGCGTGTCGGTGAGGACATTACGGCAAACATTCGTACCATTAAAGATATTCCGCTCATTCTTGATGCAGAGGATGTGCCTGATGTCATAGAGGTTCGCGGCGAAGTCTATATGAGCCATGCAGATTTTTTCTCACTCAATGAGCACCAAGTTGCTGAGGGAAAAGATCCATTTGCCAATCCGCGCAATGCAGCAGCCGGGTCTCTTCGACAGTTAGATTCGCGGATCACCGCGGCGCGCCCTTTGCGCTTTTTTGCCTATGCCTGGGGCGAGGTGAGTAAGCTTCCTGCTGATACACAAATGGGCGTTGTTGAAGCGTTCAGGCGGTGGGGGATTGCAACGAACCCCTTGATGG
>Ga0222662_1000859_pt1 | contig 18777 bp, 17 predicted proteins | sample AntAcemetagen600_FD_179821 | JGI IMG/M metagenome (GOLD analysis project Ga0222662, IMG submission 179821) | Saline water microbial communities from Ace Lake, Antarctica - #600 | ecosystem: Environmental > Aquatic > Non-marine Saline and Alkaline > Saline | place: Antarctica: Ace Lake...
GTTTCCCTCCGTGCCGGCGTACATGGGCTGGCGGGTGCTTGCGCAGGCCGGCCCCAACCAGGACGCGCTGCTCAGTACGCTTCGAGGCGACGACGTGCACTTGCGAGACGACTGCTTTGGCGGCTGCGCCGGCGCGGACTGGGATCGGTTTCCTGCCGAGGGATCTGCGGATCCGTTTCCCGCGTCGGACCCCTTTGGTGGTTGGCTCCCCGGTGCCGTGGATGACATCGATCTGATGATCGGTGGCGGCCTGCAGGGCATCGGTGGTTGGCGGCGCGCCGAGGTGTCGGGGAGCTGGGATGTGTCCGCATTTGGCGCGGTCACCGAGCACCTGCATCGGTCCATGGAGATCGCAGCCCGCTATGCCCAGCCTCGCTGGGTGAGCCTCGGCGAGGACGCCTGCATGAGCGCATGGGCGGTGGCCGCGACGCCCAGCGGGTCCGCCTGCTCTCCTCAGAGCGGAGCGTGGACCGAGCTCGGTCAGTACGGGTGGGCCAACGGCGATCGACCCGCCGTCGGCGCTCGACCGGAGCTCCGAGCCGTCACCGTGCCGGGGAACTGGGAAGAGCTCGGCCTGTTCACCCTGAGCATCACTCTCGTCAACGCCGGCAGCGCGCCGCTGATCCCTCGCGCGCTGGACTTGCGCCTCGTGGGCGACGACGGCGAGGAGTGGGCTGCCGCGACCGCGTCGATCGACCCGCTCTCCGCTGGCTCCGAGGTCAGCCTGCAGTACTCCATCAGCCCGGAGACCGCGACTCCGCCGGCGTCACTGCACGTCGAGGTGCGCAGCCCCGAAGAGCGCGCGTTCGGAGGCTTCATGCCGCTGCTCGGCGACGCCCAGAGCGACGGCTGGTTCCGGCTCGGGACCCTGCAGTAGGGCTCCCTACGCGGGCTGCTCGGCGGCGCGCGCGTTCAGCCAGGCGACGATGTCGGACGACTCGTGCATGGGCTCGCCATCGATGAACAGGCAGGGGACCGTGCCGCGCCCGGTGGCCTCGACGAGATCGCGGCGGTGCTTCGGGTCCCGCATCGTGTTGCGCAGCTCCACCTCGATCCCGAGCTGCCCCACCGTGCGGAAGACGCGCTGGCAGAAGCCGCAGGAGTCGTAGGCGTACAGCGCGAGCTCATACGGGGTGCCGTCGGCCTTGAGCAGCGGCTTGCGCGGCGTCGCGGGCGCTGCAGCAGAGGAGGCGCGGTCGGGCGAGGAGAACAGGCGGTCGAACAGAGACATGCGGGAAACCTAGCTCTTGTTTTGCTTGTCGAGCTCGTGCTGGATCTGAAGGATCTGCTCGGCCAGGGTACCCAGGCGCTGCGAGAGCACCACGGTCTGGTCGGCTTCGCCCGCCTCGACGGCGTCCCGCATCGCGCCCTTGAGCTCCGCCTTGAGCTCTTCGCGCGCCTCGTCCATGCCGTTCATGATCACGCCGATGAACAGGTTGAGGATGACCATGGTCGCCACCAGCACGAAGCTGCTGAAGAAGATCGCGGCTCCCCACCCGAACGCCTGGCTGGTCTCCGGGGTGCACAGCGGGTTGCCGGCGTAGCCGTAGTTCATGCACCCGTACATGTTGATGTACATGATGTCGGTCCAGTCCTCGAGGGTGGCGACCCGGAAGAGCGACAGGAACGAGGTCTGCAGGTTGGCGAAGTGCACCGGATCGTTCACCGAGAACGCAAACGTCGCCAGCACCGCATAGAGGTAGAACAAGATGAACAGGAGCAGCGAGATGTAGAACATCGACGGGATGCTCTTGAGCAGCGCCGAGACGATGATGCGCAGCTCGGGCAGCGCGTTCACCAGCTTGAGCACCCGCAGCAGGCGCGCCAGCCTCAGCACCGTGACGTACTGGGCATCCAGCGGCATGAAGCACACCGCCACGATCAGGAAGTCGAAGACGTTCCAGGGATCGAAGAAGTACCGCCAGGGCTTGTTGCCCTCGGCACCCATCTTGATCACGATCTCCGCGACGAAGATCCACAGGATGATCTGGTCGATGAAGTGCAGCGGACCGTGCCACTGGTGCTCCAGGTCGGGGTAGGTCTGAATGCCCACGAGCACGCCCGCGAACAAGATCACGCCGATGATGAAGTTGCTGAACCAGGGGGCGTCGGCGATGGACTTCAGAAAAGCGACCATGGGGGTTCCTCCAGCGGACGCGGAGTCTGCCATACCGCCCCGAGGGCTCCGCAAGGGGGGGGGGTGCACTGAGACCATCTGTGACACTCCCACGCGGCCCCCCAGCCCGCGGGTACCATCGCGCGCCATGAGCGCGCCCCCTTCAGTGTTTCGCCCCGATCTGTTCCACGGCACCACGGCCATCGTCACCGGCGGGGGGTCCGGCATCGGCCTCGCCATTGCCCGAGAGCTGGCCACGCTGGGTGCCCGGGTGGTCATCGCCGGCCGCAAAGCGGACAAGCTGGCCCGCGCCGCTGAGCAGCTGCGCAGCGAGACCGGCGGCACCATCCACGACATCCCCTGCAATATCCGCGACGAAGAGCAGGTCAAGGCGCTGATGGCCAAGACCGTGGAGCTCGGCGGGCGCATCGACTTCCTGGTGAACAACGCCGGCGGGCAGTTTCCCTCGCCGGCGGCCTGGATCCGCACCAAGGGTTGGAACGCGGTGGTCGAGACGAACCTCACCGGCACATTCCTGTGCTGCCGGGAGGCGTTCCTGGCATCGATGGAGGAGCACGGCGGCGTCGTCGTGAACATCATCGCGGACATGTGGCGGGGGTTCCCGGGCATGGCGCACACCGGGGCGGCCCGGGCGGCGGTGGACAACCTCACCAAGTCTCTGTCGCTGGAGTGGGCGTGGCGCGGCGTGCGCGTGAACGCCGTAGCGCCGGGGATCATCCTCAGCTCTGGCTATGGCAACTACGACCCCGTCTTCCAGAAGGCGTTCCTCGACATGGCGGACAACATCCCGGCTCGGCGCCTGGGCACCGAGGAGGAGGTGGCGAGCTCTGTGTGCTGGCTGCTCTCGCCGGGGGCGCGGTACGTGACTGGCGCGACCCTGCGGGTGGACGGCGGCAGCTCGCTATGGCGCACCCACTGGGAGGTGCCGGAGCACGACGCCATGCCGCCCTACGGGGGGCGCACCCTGGACGAGATCATCGCCGCCGCCAAGGAAGGCGAGAGCGAGTGAAGCGGCTCGCGCTGCTCGCGCTCCTGCTCGCGCTGCCGGCCCACGCCCACCAAGCGGACCAGTTCGCGACGTCTCCCAAGACGCTGGGGATGGCGGGAGCAGGTTCGGCCTTGACCGATGGCGCGGGCTCGCTGTTCTCCATGCCCGCGGCGGTCTCGCTCGAGATCCAGGACGTGTTCCGGGTCTCGTGGATCGGCGGAGCCGTGCGCCTCGCCGAGGTCACCGGCGTGCAGCGCATCGACGACGACGGCGAGATCATCGACCGGGCCAGCCTTACGCCGTCGCAGCGCCTGCCCGAGCAAGCGCTGACGCCCAACCTGCTCACCGTGGATCTGCTCAAGACGCTGGGGCCTTGGCTCACCGCCGGCGCGTACGTGACCTTCCCCATCCCATACCTGTACTTCCACGACAGCCAGGACCCGTGGTCGCCCAACGTCGTGCGCTGGCGCAACCGCACCGCCCAGGCCACCGGCGTGATCGGCGGCTCGGTGCGGCTGCCGGTGCGCGGGATCCCCGGAGTGGCTGGCGTTTCGGCCGACAGCGCCCTGCAAGGCGGGGTCTGGTTCGGCTTCTCGCTCGGCATCCTGCCCAAGGCAAACATCGAGATCGATCTGGACCTCATCGGCGTGGACGACGGGGTGAATCAGCCGTTCATCGACGTGGCGCTGCGGGACGTGGATCTGGCGGTGCGGGCGCGGTTCCGGCCCACGTTCTCGCTGCTGATCGACGGCGGGACCTTTCACGAGGTGCTCGCTGGGACGCGCATCGGCGTCACCGTGCGGCCGCCGACCCAGGTGGACATCGACCCCATTCACCTCAACGTGGCGGTGCTCGGTCTCGACAACCTCAGCGGGCTCTTCGCCTTGGTGGATCGCATCCAGGCCGAGGTGTGGCTGGGGCTGGTGGACTTCTATGAGCCCTGGCAGGTCAAGCTGTCGCTCGCGCACCAGGCGCCGCGCTGGGCGGTGACCCTGGACCTGCAGTTCAGCGACTGGAGCTCGCTCGTGGCGAGCTATGGGCGCGTCGTGGAGGGCGATCAGGGCGACGGGGGCTCGCTCGAGCTCGATCTCGTCGGCGACAACGACTTCGCCTACACCGTCGTGGGGCGGCGGGTCATCGGGACCGATGCGTTCAAGGACACGCTGGATGTGGCGCTCGGCGGAGAGGTCGTCCCGCTCGAGCGCGCGCTGTGGCCGGGCAAGCCGCCGCTGCGGCTGCTGGTTCGGGCGGGCTACCGGTACCAGCCGCCCATGCTCAACCCCACGGACGGTCCGTCGGCACTGCTCGACGGTGGCGTGCACACCGCGGCGCTGGGGTTGGGTCTCAGCGCGCCGTCTCTGCCGATCTTCTCGGGGCCGTTCTTTGTGGACTGGGGCCTGCAGGTGCAGCGCATCGAGGGCATGGACCTGCCCAAGACCGAGCCGGCGCTGGCGGGGATCGAGGGCCTGCGGGTCGTCTACAGTGAAGGCAGCCGCTGGCCGGGTGGTTGGGCGGTGGTGACCGGGCTGCAGGTCGGCACCGGGTTCTGAGTCGCCGTCAGGGTGGCCACACGCGAGGTTCCATGCGCGCACTTCTCCTTGCCTTCTCCCTGCTCCTCGCTGCTCCGGCCCTCGCCGAGGACACCCAGCCAGCCCCCGCCGCGGAGCCCACCCAGCCTGCGCCGGCCCAGCCTGCGGGCAAGCTCGACTGCGCCGTGGTGACCCTGCCGACGTCCGACGGGCTCAAGCTGGTGGCGGACCACTGTCCAGCGAGCCCCGGCGCCCCGGTGGTCGTGCTGCTGCACATGATCCCGCCCCACCACGACCGCACCAACTATCCGGGCCCGTTCCGCAGCAAGCTCGTCGACGCAGGCATCGAGGTGCTCAACCTGGATCGTCGCGGGGGAGGGGACAGCGAGGGCGTGGCGAAGGAGGCCTACACCGGGCCCAACGGCGTGCGTGACGTGCAGGCGGCGCTGGACTGGCTGCGCGCCAACAGCACCGCGGATCTGTCGTCCTGGGCCTGCGTCGGCGCCAGCAACGGCACCACGACGTGCCTGGACTACGCGGTCCGGGCGGCGGACGGCGAGGGGCTCGTGGGGCCCAAGGCGCTGGTCTTGATGACCGGCGGGAAGTACACCGAGACCCAGCAGCCGCTGCGCGACAGCGTCGTGGTGAACCTGCCGGTGCTGTTCACCTACAACGCCGCCGAGGCAGAGTGGTCCGAGGCGCAGCGGTCCGCCGACAGCCAGTCGCTGTGGACCTGGACGGCCTACGAGCCCGGTGGCCACGGCACCCGCGTGTTCGCCCCGAATCCCGAGGCGATGACCGACGTGGTCCGCTTCCTGGCGGAGAACCTTCGGTAGGCATCCGTGACGGACTCGTCTCAAGGACGGCCGCTCCTGGCGGGCGCGCTCGCGGCTGCGCTCTTCGGCGTGGCGATGGTCAGCCAGATCGTGCGCCGATCGGCCCTGACCATGGACGAGATCCACACGCTGCTGCTCGGCATCAGCTGGATGCGCGGCGACGTGCTGCCGTTCTACGTGGGCTCGGTCACGCGGTACGAGGGCGGCTCATGGCTCATCGCCTGGCCGGTGAGCTGGCTGCTGCGCCTGGGGGTGTCCGGCACCGCGGCGACGTCGTGGACCGCCGGCGCCATCTCCCTGGGCACGGTGTTCCTGGCAGGGTTCTGGGTCGCTCGGGTGCGCGGCGCCGTGCTCGCGGGCGCGGCGGTGGGGCTGCTGGCGGCGGGCGTGCCCGAGCTCGTGCACTACAGCTACCGCGCCTGGGGGAGCGTGTGTGAGGCGCTCATCGGCTTCCCGCTTCTCGCGCTGGCCTACGAGCGCTGGGGACGGAGGCGTGACCTGCGCTTCGCGCCGCTGCTGGGCCTGCTGCTCGCGTTCTGCATCGTGCTCTCGTACGTGCACATGGTGACCGCGCTGGCCTTTGTGCTGTGCGTGGCCTGGGAGCGAGGCCGCAGCCCGGAGACCCGGGTGAGGGCGGCGACCGAGGTCTCGGTCGTGGCGCTGGCGGCGTTCGCGGCCTTTGGGCTCTGGGTGGCGGTGATGATGCCCGACCCCGTCGAGGCCGCTCACGTGCGGGATGGCCGGTCCATCGGCTCGCTGCTCGGCTACCTGCTCCTGCCGCGCGTGCACCAGGTGCTGCTGCACGCTCCGGGGGCGTACGTGGGGCAGCTACTGGACATGAGCCCGGTCCGGTGGCTCGCCGGCGCAGTGATGACCGGCATCGTGGTCGCTGCGGCCGTCGCCGGGTGGCGCAGCGCGGACCCGCGGCGTCGCTGGCCGGTGTTCTTCCTCATCGCCTTTGTGCCGGGGCTGTCGGTGGGCCACGCGCTGCTCGATCCCCCCGATGTCTACCGCTACTACCTGCCGTTCATGGCGGTGGGGCTCGCGCTGGTCGCGCTGTGGGACTGGCGGGCGGTGGCCGCCTCCGCGCTCTGTGGGCTCGCGTTGTGGCTGCCCACGGGGCTCGGCATGCCCTACCAGAACCCCACCCTGAACTACCTCGAGCTCGGCGGGAACGCGCTGCACCGCTACCACCACGACCCCCACGTGAAGTTCAAGGCCCTGCGAGAGCACGTGCCCGCCTGGTACCGCCAGTGGTTCGCGTTCGGCTACGGGGTGGACTCGGGGCAGCGCTTCTCCCGGGCCCGCAAGGGGATGGGGCAGACCCTTGCGGGCCGGCCCGATCCGCAGGTCGCCGTAGCCACCGACCCGCACTTCTCCCTGTGGCCGCTGCGTGCGTGGGTCGACTTCTGGGACGCCGACCTGGGCGGCGCCGAGGACCGCCACGAGTACCTGCTGGGGTTGGGGATCGGCTTCGGCGCGGACGTGCGCCTGGACGGCCGGGAGCAGGAGCTCCTCGACATCCTGCCCCGGGACCAACGAGACGCGGTGCTCGAGGGGCTTGGCGCGGCGCTGCTGCGGGGGCTCGCGGCCCAGCCGCCGGTGCAGACGGCGGGCTGGGACGAGTCCGTCGGGGTGCGGCTGCGGGCCCAGGACTACGAAGCGGTGGGCCGCGGAATGGCCCGGGTGGCGTCGGGCGGGATGCCTGCCGGCGCCGATCTCGGCGTTCAGGACACGGTCCGCGCGGCGGCGCTGCGCAAGGGGCAGGGCGCGCAGATCGACAGAGCCCGGGCCGCCATGGTCAGCGTGCCCTTGCTCGCCACCCCCGAGCGGCTCACGGACGAGGAGCGCGCGGACTGAGGCGCTCCCTGGGCTCCCCGGCCGGGGGGCTCGCTACGGCGTGTTGGTGATGAGCTTGTCCACGGCGTGCACCGGCGCGCGGTCGCCGGCCATGAGCTCCTTGATGGCCGAGTACACCAGGCGCTGCTTGCCGAGCAGCGACTTGCCCTCGAACGCGCTGGACGTCACCTCGATGGTGAAGTGCCCGCCGCTGGGCTGGGCCACGACCACCTGGGCGTCAGGGATGGCGCCGAGGATGGCGGCTTCGATCTGGGTGTTGATGTCTACGATGCCGAGGCCCATTGCGTCTCCAAGAGTGCGACAGCCCGAGGATGCTCGGGCAGGCGGGGAGGATGACACGCAGCGTGCCGGGTCGCTGCCGCTACTTGCCAGCCAGCGTGCGTGCTTTGGCGAGCACGCGAGTGACGCCGCTGACGCTGATGTCCCAGTCCACCACGACGCCGTCCTTGTCCACGAGCGCGATGGTCGGGAGCTTCTTGACCTCGTAGTGGCGCTTGGTGGCGCCTTCCTCGTCTTGGGCGACGGGGTAGGTGTAGTCGGGGTGATCGGCGATGTACTTGCGGATGACCGCCTCGTCCTCCGACGAGATGCCGACGACCTGGATGGCCTCACCGAGCTCGTCGTGCAAGGCGGACACCATCGGCGACGTGCGGCGGCAGGGGCCACACCACGTGGCCCAGAAGTACAGGAGCTGGGGCTTGCCCGCGGCCGCCTCGGAGGTGATCCGCCCACCGTCGGGGCGCAGGCGAGGCATGTCGTAGTCCCAGGCCGCGCTCCCCGGGAACTGCTCCTTCTGCCACCGGATCATGTCCGGTGGCTTCTCCTGCATGCCGACAGAGATCGGCAGACGCTGCCCGTCCCGCATGATCTCCAGAGCCAGGGTCTCGCCGACCTCGACGGTCTTCGCGCCCGCGATGTAGTCCTTGTAGTTCTTCACTGGCAGGCCGGCGGACGTAACGATGACGTCCATCTCCTGCAGGCCGGCGGTGCGCGCGGGCGAGCCGACCTTGGTGTGCAGGACCACGCAGCGCTCATCGGGCGCGACGCCGGGCAGCGGCTCCTTCCAGTTCCCCGACACCAGCCCGTTCCACCGCTTCGCCTTGCGGGGGGTCGGCGACTCGACGGGGTTGCCGTCTTTGTCGGTCCACTGGGGGGTCTCGACCGTCACCACGCCCGGCGTCTTCGCCTCGGCGGGGGTCACCGGGGCGGACTCCGCGGGGGGAGGGTCGGAGGGCTCGGTCGCGGGGCAGGCCACGACGAGCAGGACGGAGAGCAGCAGGGGGAAGCGATGCACGGCGCGGAGAATACAGGCCGGATGCGGCCGCGCCTCGGGCGTCGATGCGACCTGCTACAAGCGCAGGCGCTTGGAGCGCCGCTGCTGTGAACGAGGGCTACACCTACGCAGAGACCATCGACTCCCGCGGGGCCGGCCGCCTCGTCGCGGACTATCTCAGCGCTCGATATCGGCACAGCACGATGGCCCAGTGGCTGGAGCACATCGAGGCGGGGCGGGTGCTGCTCGACGACGCTGCGGCGGACCCAGGAGATGTGCTGGTGCTCCACCAGACCCTGGTGTGGAAGCGCCCTCCCTGGGAGGAGCCGGACGCGCCGCTCGACGTGGCGGTCCTGTGGCGCGACGCCGGCGCGCTGGTGGTGCACAAGCCCGCGGGGCTGCCCACCCTGCCCGGAGGCGGCTTCTTGGAGCACACGCTGCTGCACCAGGTCCGGGCGACGGCGCCGGGCTGTTCTCCCATGCATCGCCTGGGTCGCTGGACGTCGGGGGCGGTGCTCTTCGCCGGTGAGCCCGCCGCGCGCACCGCGTTGAGCCAGCAGTTCGCGGCGCGCACGGTGCACAAGCGCTACCGGGCTCTCGTCAGCGGCTCCCCCGCCGAGCAGACCTTGTCCATCGACACGCCCATCGGACCGATCCCCTACGCCCCGCTCGGGACGCTGCACGCCGCCACCCCGAGCGGAAGGCCGTCGTCGTCTCGGGTCGAGGTGGTCCAGCGGCGCGACGGCGCGTGCCTGTGCGACGTCACCATCGCCACCGGGCGCCCCCATCAGATCCGGATCCACCTCGCGTCGGTAGGCCACCCGCTCGTGGGCGACCCGCTGTACGCGGCGGGAGGGCGCCCTGGCCCTGGCTGCACGGCGCTGCCCGGTGACCCCGGATACTTGCTGCACGCCGCCGAGATCGGCTTCGCGCATCCCCAGTCCGGCGACCGGGTCACGGTGCACGCGCCGCCTCCAGCCGCCCTCGCCCTGACATCGCGCTGAGCCCGCATCGCGCTGGTAGAGTCGGGCGCGCTGCAACTGGAGGACCCATGGCCCACGACCCCACCGTTCCGCACAACTTTCACGTCACCGTGGACTCGAATGAGGGCACCCGTGCCCACATCACGGTGCGGCTGGACGAGACCATCCCGGCAGGCGGACTGACGCTGGACGTGGTCTGGGACACAAAGACGGGCCGCATCGTCTCCGTCACGCCGTGGCGCAACCTCGGCGAGTTTGTGATCGCCGAGATCGCCCGGGCCACCGGAAGCACCGTCGCGCACTAGCGAGGTGGCTCCCACGCTCCACCGCCGCGCCTGCAACCTCTGCGAGGCGATCTGCGGCCTCATCATCGAGGTCGAGCACGGGCGGGTGGCGTCCATCAAGGGTGATCCGCAGGACCCGCTGAGCCGGGGTTATCTGTGCCCCAAAGCCTTTGCGCTGGCGGACATCCACGCCGATCCCGAGCGGCTGCGCCGGCCGCTGCGCCGAGTGGGGACCCGCTGGGAAGAGATCGGCTGGGACGAGGCGATCGACGAGGCGGCCGCCGGGCTCGCCCGGGTGCAGGCGGAGCACGGCGCGGACTCGGTCGGCGTCTATCAAGGCAACCCCAGCGTGCACAACGCCGGCTCGCTGCTGTTCTCGCCCCCGTTTGTGCGCACGCTGACTACGCGCAATCGCTTCTCCGCCACGTCCGTGGACCAGCTGCCTCATCACCTGATGGCCTGGTCGATGTTCGGGCACCAGATGCTCATCCCCGTGCCCGACGTGGACCGCACCGACTTCCTGCTGATGCTCGGGGCGAACCCGCTGGCGAGCAACGGCAGCCTGATGACCGCCCCGGGGATGGGCGACCGGCTCAAGGCCCTGCGCGCTCGCGGTGGACGGCTCGTGCTTGTGGACCCGCGCCGCACCGAGACCGCGCGCCTCGCCAGCGAGCACCACTTCATCCGGCCCGGGACCGACGCACTGCTGCTGCTCGCGCTGCTGCATACCGTGCTTGGCGAGGGGCTCGCGGACCCGGGGGCGCTCGGGGCACTGCTCGATCGCGAGCTGTCCGAGTTGAGCGCGCTGACCCGCGGGTTCGCGCCAGAGAGCGTCGCGGCGAGCACCGGCGTGCCGGCTCACATCATCACCCAGCTGGCCCGGGACTTTGCCGGCGCACAGAGCGCGGTCGCGTACGGGCGCATGGGGCTCTCCACCCAGGAGTTCGGCTCGCTGTGCAACTGGCTGATCACCGTGCTGAACGTGGTGACGGGCAACCTCGACCGTCCCGGCGGCGCCATGTTCACGGCGCCGGCGCTGGACACCCTGCCCCTGGGTGGTCGCGGGCACTTTGGGCGCTACGCGAGCCGGGTCCGCGGCCTGCCCGAGTTCGGCGGGGAGCTGCCCTCCGCTGCGCTGGCGGAGGAGATCGACACGCCTGGTGAGGGCCAGATCCGCGCGCTGGTGACGTCCGCGGGGAACCCGGTGTTGTCCACGCCCAATGGTCCGCGCCTGGAGCGCGCGCTGGCGGGACTGCAGTTCATGGTGTGCATCGACATCTACCTCAACGAGACCACCCGGCACGCCGATCTGATCCTTCCGCCCACCACCGGGTTGGAGACGGCCCACTACGATCTCGCGTTCCACGCGCTCGCGGTGCGGAACACCGCCCGGTTCTCCCGTCCCACCATCCCGGCGGGACCTGGCACCCGTCACGACTGGCAGATCTTCCGAGGGCTGCGCCAGCGCTTGCTCGCGCACGCGCCCAACCCCGCCGACCGGGGCGACATCTCCGACGCGATGGATCCCGAGCAGATCCTCGACTTCGGCCTGCGCAGCGGGCCATACGGAGCGCAGACCGAGCAGGGGCTGAGCATCGAAGCCCTGGACGCCCAGCCGTCGGGCATCGATCTGGGTCCGCTGCGCCCGTGTCTGCCGGGGCGGCTCTTCACCGAGGACGGCCGCATTCACCTCATCCCCGAGGGGATCCCTGGCGAGATCGACCGGGTCCGAGGACGGCTGGATGCGCCCAGCGGCGGTCTGCTGCTCATCGGCCGGCGCTCGCTTCGGGACAACAACTCTTGGATGCACAACAGCGAGCGACTCAATCGCGGGGAGGACCGCTGCACGCTGCTCATGCATCCCCACGACGCAGCGCAGGTCGGGGTCGCCACTGGGGACCACGTCACCGTCAGGTCCAGAGTGGGCAGCGTGCAGGCGCCGGTGGTGTGCAGCGACGAGGTGATGCCCGGCGTCGTCAGCCTGCCCCACGGCTTCGGACACTCCCGGCCTGGCACAAAGCAGTCGCTGGCCGCCCAGCGCCCGGGCGTCTCCGCGAACGACTTGACCGACGAGCGCCTGCTGGACGTGCTGTCGGGCAACGCGGCGGTCAACGGGGTGCCGGTCACCGTGCATGCGCTGGCGTGATGCGCTGCTCTGCGCGGTCCTGCTGACCGGGTGTCCAGCGCCGCTCGAGGACCCACCCGAGGCCGCGCCGGGAGCGGGGCCCGACTGGGAGACCGGCTACACGCCCCGGGGCAAGCTGGCCGAGTCGGTGATGGTGGATGGCTACGCCGGCGAGCCTGCCGCCGACGTGTTCTTTGCGGGGTCCACCATCGCGGGGTTCTCCACCGAGGTGCTGGCCCACCCCGACACGCTGGCGGCGCTGGACGGGCTGCTCGCCGCGTGCGACAGCGTGCAGATCGTGGTGCCTTGGTATCAAGACGACGCCAGCTCCAGCGGGTTCGCGCGCCACCCCGACAAGACCCCGAGCGACGCGTCGCTGCGCACCCTCATCCAGGCCGCCCACGACGGGGGCGCAGACGTGCTGCTGTCGCCCTGGGTGGACGCCCGGGACGGCAGCTGGCGGGGCACCTTTCAGCCCGCGGACCGGGAGGCCTGGTTCGCCGATCTCGAGCAGCTCGTCGCTCACTACGCCGCGCTGGCGGAAGAGGAGGGGGTGAGCCTGTTGTCGCTGGGGTCTGAGTACAACCGACTCGACCGGTCTGAGGAGGCGCGCTGGCGCGCGGTGGCGGCGGTCGCGCGGGCGGAGTTCGGCGGGGGACTGACCTACGGCGCCAACTGGAACGACGCGGCCACGGGCGGGGACTGGCGGGCCATCGAGTTTTGGGACGCGCTCGACTTTGTGGGGATCGACGCCTACTTCCCGCTCGCCAGCCCGGCGAACGAGGCGCCCACCACCGCGCAGCTCGTCGCGAACTGGGCGCCACACTTGAACCGCATCGCGCAGTGGCGGCAGAGCCACGGCGAGCCGCCGGTGCTGTTCACCGAGATCGGCTATCGGAGCGCCCGGGGAGCGGCGGCGAGGCCGTGGGACTTCAGCGACGGGGCGGTGGGCTCGGAGGAGACCCAGGCGCGCGCCTACGCCGCGTTCTTCGAGGCGGCCTATGCCGAGCGGGAGTGGCTCGCCGGCGCGTTCTTTTGGTGGTGGGACAACCCGTCCACCAGCGACTTCGCCGGAGACCTCTAGGGAGCCGGGGCCGGGGCCGGGGCGGGGGCCTGCACCGCCTTGAGCTGCGTCATCTTGAGTAGCGCCCCCCACGCGCCTCGGGGCACGGTGGCGCTGACGGTGCCGCCTTCGATGCTCTTCACCGCCACGCCGGAGCTCTGCAGCTTGACCCGGATCTCTGGGTCGGCGGCGCCGTCCGGGGTGAGCATCAGGCTGACCAGGGTGGACTCCCGCCCATCTGCCGCGGAGGCCAGCAGCCAGTCTGCCGCGCCGAGTCGCGCCCGGGCTGCGGCGTCGCCGATGCGCGTCCAGCGACGCCACCCCTCGGGCGGCCGGTCCACCAGCAGCGCGGGCGCCTCCACCAGGAGCAGGGTGCCCGCCCCCGCGGATGCCTCGATGCGCACGTCGGTGGGCGGGGACACGCCTTCGGCATCGGCGATGAGGATGGCGTAGGCCGTCATGGTGGCGGCCGGATCCACCATGGTGGTCGGAGCCTTCTCTTTGGGGCAGCCGACGCAGAGCGTGGCGAGGAGCGCGAACAGGGGCAGCAGCTTCATCGGGTCTCCCGGCGGTGCGAAATCCTACCAAGCCTAGCTCGACATCATATCTTGACTGGACGTATGTTCAGTGCGTGCAGATCCCTCGCATCGCTTGCCTCTACGTGCCCGACTTTCGGCTTCAAGTGGCGCTGGCCAGCCTCGGCGGGGATCCGGATGGCGGGCTGGCGCTCGTGGATCCAGACGACGGGCGACGGCTCATCGTCGCGGCCTCTCCCAACGCGCGGCTGGACGGGGTGCGGCGAGGGATGACGTCCGTGGCGGCCACGTCGGTGGCGGCCGAACTCGTGGTGCGCCCCATCGATCGCGCGGCCCTGGCGGACATGCACACCACCCTTGAGACCGCGGTGCGCGCGATGTGTCCGGTCTTCGAGAGCGCCGGGGACGGGGTGTTCTACGCGCTGTTTGACGGGATGGAGACCCGCTACGGCGAGGACGGAGCTGGCGGCTTCCTCGACGACCTGCGCGCCGTCGCCGAGGACCTCGATCTCCCCGCGCGGGTGGGGCTCGCGGGCAATCGCTTCTGCGCGCGGGCCGCAGCGGTGATGGAGGGCAAGTTGCCGGCGTTCGGCGCCACAGCCATCCGGGTGCCGCCGGGCGAGGAGGCGGCGTTCCTCGCGCCGCTGCCGGTCCAGCTCCTGCCGGACGCGCGGGATCTGCTCGACACCCTGAGCCAGTTGGGCGTGCGCACCCTGGGCGGGTTCGTGGAGCTGCCGAAGGAGGGCGTGGCGCGGCGGTGGGGGCGGCGGGGCACCGAGCTGCATCGACTGGCCCGGGGGCAAGACCGCAGCACGCTGGTGCCCACATTGGAGCCGAATCGCTTCGAGGTCACCGCCCTGAGCGAGTTCCCCATCACCCGCACCGAGGCCCTGCGCTTCCTGCTCGTGCAGCCGCTGGAGCGGCTCATCGGGAGCCTCGATGGTCAGGGGCTGGCGGCCAGGGCCATCGCGTGGCAGCTCGTCATCGAGGGCAGCGAGTCGGTGCAGCGCACGACCCATGCGGCCTCGCCCAGCGCGTCGTTGAGCCTGTGGGGGGACCTGCTCGCGGTGGGGTTCGATGGCCTCGCGCTCCAGGGGGGCGTGATGAGCATCCGGCTCGAGGCGGTGGGCGTCGGGCCGCGGCCGAGCTCCCAGGAGCGGCTCACGGGGCCGAAGTCTGCGCCGCCGGGGGCGCGCTCGGTGACCCTGGCACACCTCGCCGCCGAGCTCGGTCCCCAGGGGTTTGGGCACCAGCGCCCCGCGCCGTCGGTGTGGCCCGAGGCGCGGCAGGAGGCGGTGGGGACCGCACCGAGCCGTGGGGCGATCCGCGGTGCGGCGGCGGCGCGCCGTCAGCAGAAGCTGCTCGTGCAGTCCGAGCTGTGGGTGCCGGACCGCTGCCCGGAGGGAGGGCTCATGCCCGCGCTGCGTCGCGTGCACCCCATCGAGCCCATCGACGTGGAGCTACGGCACGGCGCTCCTTCGCGGTTTCGCCATCGAGGGGGCTGGTTTCGGGTGGACCGGGCTCACGGCCCTTGGGACGTCAGCGCGGAGTGGTGGGCGGACAGGGGCGAGCGGGCGCGACGCAGCTACCAGGTGGAGGGCCCGGCGGGAGTGGCGCGCATCCACTGGGAGCGCACGGCGCTGAGCGAGGGGTGGTTCCTGGCGGCGTGGATGGACTGATTTCGCTGTCGGTCTCCATTGTTCCACCCCCGTGACCGCCCCGGAAACGCAGTGATCTCAGGGGTCCTCGCTGCCCTCCACAGGACCTCCATATCTTCGCGAGGTGTGTGGCGACGCGAACGCTGGATGTCTCCCCGATGGGCCGTCAGAGTGAACACAGACGTTTTCCTCCGAGGCATCCATGGTCATCGCGCTGTCCAGACTCTCGCTCCTCCTGCTGCTGGCCCTCGCCGGGTGCGGGGTCGGGTTGCACGACGCAGGGCAGGAGCCCGCAGACGACCCGTTCGGCGGCAGCGGCGGGCTCTTTGGCGCTGACGACGACGACAGCACCGGCGCTGATGATGGCCTGCCGACCCCTCAGGGGCCCTACGAAGGAGAGACCTTCGGTCGGCTCGCTGGTGAGGCGTGCTCCGGGTACGCCTGGGTCTTTGTCGGCGCGGACGGCGCGGTGGATGGCAGCTTCGACTGCGTCGCTGATGACCTGCAGTGCTCGTTCTCCATCGATGGCCTCAGCCTGGATGAGCTCGGCGAGCTGGTCGCGCCTCTGGACTCGTGCCAGGGCGAGGTGACCTTGCGGCTGGACGCGTTCGACAGCCAGCTGAGCGCCTCGGTCCTCTCCGACCTCGTCTCCATTGAGTTCTTTGCGAATCACACCCCCGAAGAAGGCGACTGAACCATGCTTTTGCGCACCACCGCTGCCATCGCGATGCTCGCCGCCACGCCTCCGTGCACCCCCGCCGCGCCGAGCACGGACACGCCGACCAGCGACGCGCCGGCGCCGGACGCTCCGCTGACCGAGGAGGAGCTGGACTGCCAGATCGTGGGCACGCTGAGCTGCGGGGACACCGCGACCGTGGACACCAGCGGCTACGTCAACGTCGTCACGGACTACGGCCCGTGGGTCGGAAACTGGAGCGGCCCCGAGGTCGGCTTTCGCCTGACCGCGACTGGCGATGTCACGGTGCGCATCGCGTCGCCGCGGCCGTCGGAGACGAACTTCGACCTGTTCCTGATGGAGCGCAACGGCTCCTCGTGCGAGCCCGCGGACACCACCCAGTACCACTGGAACTCCCTGGAGATCGAGGGCGCCAGCGGCGACATGACCGTCTTTGTGGACGGGGTGTCCGGCGTCTCGGGCGAGGTCACGCTCGAGGTGACCTGCGACGGCGGCGGGACGACCGGCGGCGGGACGACCGGCGGCGGGACGACCGGCGGCGGGACGACCGGCGGCGGGGACACGACGGGAGACGACACGACGGGAGACGACACGGGCGTCACCCCCGGTGCGGGCGGCGGCCCGGCCTCTCCGAACTCCGTCTGCTACCCGGGGGTGGCGAACCTGTGGACCGCCTGCGTGCCCACGGTGGCCGCATCGAGCGTCACGGCATCGGCCTACAACTACGGCAGCGCGTCGAGCAGCCCCAACGCGACCTGGTACCAGCCGCCCACCAAGCTCGCCAACCTCGCTGGGATCTCGGCGGGTCTCCGCGTCGCGCCCAACTTCCTGGTCAGCGAGTTCATGTCTCGCTGGAAGGGCCAGTACGGGGTCTTCGACCCCCAGGTCGTGGTCAAGATGCAGCAGATCCGCGACGCCGTCGGCGGACCGATCACCGTCAACTCGGGCTACCGCAGCCCCGGCTACAACGCCGCCCAGCCAGGCGCGGCCACCTGGAGCCGCCACATGTACGGCGACGCGGTGGACTTCCGCTCTTCGGCCGCGTCCCTGACGAGCCTGCGCTCGCACTGCACAGCCCGAGGCGCGAGCTTTACCAAGCTGTACGCGAATCACATTCACTGCGACTGGCGCAGCTCCACTCCGCCCGCCGGCTTCTACGGCGGCGGCGGCGCCCGCGACGAGGAGACCGAGTTCACCCAGGACGTGTTTGACGAGGGCGAGGACTCCTGGTTCGTGCAGGTCCCCACAAAGCTACTCGCCGGTGAGCCCGTGGCCATGGACCTCGACTGGGTCGGCTTCCCCGAGGGGGACCCCTACATCCAGTGGGGTGTGCAGTCCCCGTCTGGCGACGTCATCGTCCAGGGCGAGGGCGATCTGGTGGACTTCGTGCCCCGGGCCGCCGGCACATACACCGTGCAGGCCGAGGTCGGCGGCATCGTCATCGTGCGCGAGCGGCTCATCGTCAAGGAGTCCGGGCCAGCTCGATCACAGTGATCTCCTGGCGGCTGTCGAGGCGCATCGGCGGGCCCCAGTACGTGGTGCCCCGATTGACGTACAGCCACGTGCTACCGACCCGGTGCAGGCCCCGGCTCCACTTCTTGACCAGTCGAATCAGCCACGTAAACGGGAAGTACTGACCGCCGTGGGTGTGGCCGCTCAGCTGCAGGTGCACGCCCAGGCCCTCGGCATCGACGATGGACTCGGGCTGGTGGGCGAGCAGAAGCCGAAAGTCGCCCGTCGGTGCGCCCGCGAAGGCCGCCTGTGGATCGGACCGATGGGACGGCTCGAGATCCTGCGCGCGTAGGTCCGCGACGCCTGCCACCACGATCTGCGCCCCGCGGTGCTGCACGACCTCGTGGGTGTCCACCAGCACCTTCATGCCCAGCGCGTCCTCGCAGTGCGCGCACCACGGCAGCGCGCCGCTGTAGTACTCGTGATTGCCGGTGACGAACCAGGTGCCGAGCGGTGCGCTGAGCCTCGCCAGGGGCGCCACATGGGGGGTCAAGGCGGCCACCGAGCCGTCCACGAGATCTCCGGTCACCGCGATGAGATCGGGCTTGAGTGCCTGCACCTGGGCTACGAGCCGCTCCATGGCGTCGCCCTTGATGGTCGGCCCCACGTGAATGTCGCTGATCTGCACGATGCGCAGCCCCACCAGCGCATCCGCGAGGCCGTCGATGGGCACCGTGATGCGCTCGATGACGGGCCGCAGCCGGGCCCCCACCGTGGCCGCCGCGCCGATCCCCACGGTCATCGCGCCCACGCCCGCGTTCAACGCGGTGGCCAGAAACGCGCGCCGAGCGGGGTCTTCGGGCAGGGGGCTCGCGCTGGGCGCCGCCGTGTCCCACGCCCGCAGGCCGAGCCACAGCAGGTCCTTGCCCACCATCAGGATGAACAGCAGCGAGAAGAGGCCTCCGGTGCTCCATCCCACGAGCTGAAGCAGGTCTGCGCTCGGCTCTCCGGTGCGCGGCATCTGCCCCACGGCCAAAGGAAAGAACACCCCATGAGCCAGGAAGGCCCCGACGATGAACCGGCGCGCTCGGGGGTACATCGCCTTGTCGAGCGGCGAGACGATGCGCATCGCCAGGTACACGTGCAGCAGACACAACAGCGTGGTGACGGCGGCAAAGAAGAGCAACATGCGGGTATCCACACCGGGGACCCTAGAGCACCAAACAGAGAGTCGCTCGGTCGCCCCGCGTACGGAGGCGCGCGATCTCGGCGTCGACTCCTCGTCGAGCATCCCGATGCACTTTCTCGTCGCTCCTGGACCTCGCGCGCCTCCGAAGAGCGGGTCTCGGTCGGACT
>Ga0222662_1000860_pt1 | contig 18742 bp, 13 predicted proteins | sample AntAcemetagen600_FD_179821 | JGI IMG/M metagenome (GOLD analysis project Ga0222662, IMG submission 179821) | Saline water microbial communities from Ace Lake, Antarctica - #600 | ecosystem: Environmental > Aquatic > Non-marine Saline and Alkaline > Saline | place: Antarctica: Ace Lake...
CGCTTCAAAGGAGCCCGGTCCTGAGGACCGGGAGGAGCAGTGCGGCATCAGCAGCCCCGTGAGCATCGCGGCGATGCTTCAAAGGAGCCCGGTCCTGAGGACCGGGAGGAGCGGACCTACAAGCACTGAGCCCCAGCTACACCCGAACGCTTCAAAGGAGCCCGGTCCTGAGGACCGGGAGGAGCACTGGATGACCCGGGTGATCGGTCGCGTGAGCGGCCACGCTTCAAAGGAGCCCGGTCCTGAGGACCGGGAGGAGCGACTTACACGCTTGCCAGGTCCGCTCGGCAAGCGGGGCTTCAAAGGAGCCCGGTCCTGAGGACCGGGAGGAGCCGACGCCGCGTGGTCCGGGGCGTTTGGCTGGATTGCGCTTCAAAGGAGCCCGGTCCTGAGGACCGGGAGGAGCAGCATACCCTGGGAACCCTTATGGCGTAAGCCTCGTAGAGGCCACTTGCGAGCGCTCGCCCTGGAGGAGTCTACTGCGCCCCGTTCGCGCCGCACCCATCCGCCTAGACGCTGGACCGCGCGGCTGCGAGCGCTCCCCGGGTTCTTGACTGTGCCGGAGCGCTCGCGGTGTCTATTCGGCTTTCAAGGAGCGGGTCGCTCGCTTCAGAACACCTGCGGACCGAGGTCCGCGTCGGCGCGCTGGGTTCCCATGCGCTTGACCCCCCAAGTCCCGGGTTGATCGGCCGGCCCGAGGGGAACCATGAGGATGCGGTCCTTCGTTGGGGCGATGACTTCCTCGAGAGCGAGCTCGAGCCTTGCGAGGCGCATCGGCGTGAGCCGACAGATATATACGCTGTACTGAAGCCGATCTCCGAAGCTTCGTATGACTCGATACACCGCTCGTAAGCGCTTCTCGTCGCTGATGTCGTAGCAGACGATCCAGGCCCGAGGCGCAGTCCTCATCGAACGGTAAACGCGGGGTATTCAGTCAGTTCCCCAAGGAGCACGCGGGACAGGAGACGAGCCTGGACCTCGAGCACGCGGCGATAGCTCAGCCGGGTTCCGAAGAGAGGGTGGGTCACTTCCTCTCCGAACCGCCGCTCGAGCGACTTGATGAAGGCGCCTCTCCCAGACTGGGTCAGCGAGCAACCTCGGGCGCGCACCACGAAGTCGTTTGGGGAGACCTCTCCGTTGTTGATCGCACGGATCACCGCAGAGTCGGCCAAGACGGGCCTGAACTCCTCCATCAGATCGAGCGCGAGCGCGGGCCGGCCCGGGCGGGGTTGGTGCAGGAACCCCACGGACGGGTCCAGCCCCACCCGCATGACCGCTGAAGTGCACTCGCGGGCCAGGAACGAGTATGCGAAGGACAACAGCGCGTTGACGGGGTCTCGGGGTGGGCGCCGATTCCTGGCGGTGAGGTCGAACGACAGGTCGGATTGGAACAAGCGCGGCAGCGCCCCGAAGTACACCCGCGCGGCGAGGCCCTCCAGTCCGAGAAGGGTGCCCAAAGTCTCGGCTCCTCGGACGGACGCCGTGAGCCTCTTCAGTTCTTTGACCTGCGCCGTGAGATCCTCGCGCTTGTTCCTGAGCAGAAAGACCCGGCTATTGCGGATCTTCCCCTCGATGAACCGGCGAGCGAGCTTGACCGGGCCGTCAGCGCTCGCCGCGACCCGGTGCTGGGCGATGCGGGCGTGAACCCCGTGGCCCCCTGACCCGTGGAAGATCCCGCGGAACCACCCGCCGTAGCTGTGAAAGGAGACAGGAATCCCGCGATCCGCGAGGTCGGCTAGGAGCGGCGTAGTGACCGACACGTTCCCGTAGATGGCGAGTGACGAGGTCTCTGCGAGCCGTGCGCGTCCCACTTCTTTGGACCCCTCACGCACGACCAGTTCACCGCCCGAGCGGCCGACCTTTCCCCGGTGTCGCTGGACGTGTACGCCCACGGCATCGTCCCGGGCCGGAACGATGGGCCGGACTCGCTCGGTGACGCCACGCAGGAGGTTCGTCTCGTCGGGGAGGCAAATCCCGACCAGGGAGCACCGAGGACACTTCGGCGAGTCCTCGAGCGGCGGCGGCAGGCTTCCCGACTCGGCCAGCGCCCGGGCCTCCGCAACGAGCTGCAGCGTGCGGCTGACCAGCTCATCGTCAAACACGACCTCGACCCGCCGCCGTGCCTCAGCGAACCACAGGAACCCTCGTTTGCAGACGCTCCCTCCCTCCCGCAGGAGCAAGCCCTGCGCACAAAGCTGGACGCGCTCGGGCTCCCAGGCGCCCTCGGCGTTCGCCGGGGGCGAGCCCCGCTTGAAGTCGATGGGGACGACTTCATCCGTCCGAGCATCGACCACGTCGGCGCGCGCCACCAGACCGAGGGCCTCGCTGGCGAGGTCGAGTGACCGCAGCCTGCGCTCCTGGCCGTCCAGGTCCATCGAATCTGGGCGGTCTACACGACGATGGACCCGGTCGCCGTCCACCGTGTCGGCGCTCGGAGCCCACTCCCCGTGGACCCACTCGAGGACGAAGAGCCGCGGGCAGTACGTGTACTCGTTCAGCATTCGTGCGGGGAGGAGCGGCAACGACACGGTCAGCTCTTGGGCATCGCGGCGAACTGCCCGAGCCCCATGTGAGCCCCGTAGCCGAGGAGGATGGGACCCTCGATGGGGCTTCGCAGGACCAGTCGGAAGGCGTAGCCCCGCGATGGGCCGCGGCTCCCCCCGCCTCTGGACCGGCGGCGGTAGAATGCACGCGCCCATCGGACCTCGTCGTTGTCGTGCTCAAACAAGGGCTCCACCCGATCCAGCTCCGCGGTGGGATGAAGCTGCTCGAGCGCCCTTCGCACCTGGTCCTCAGGCGAGTCGACCCACTCTCCTCGGCGCATCTTCGGGTGTCGGAAGCACACGAACGGAGAGACGCTCTCCCAGATCTGCGAGGTGCCGAGCTGCCGCAGGCGAGGCGAGTCCGGTGCAGCCAGCTGCGTTCCGAAGTGGGTCGCGTCCCCCAGGCCGATGCAGGACAGCTGCAGTCGTTCCTCGTCGCGGGCTCCCCGCCCATCGGTCCGTCGGAGCCAGGTGAGCCCAGTAATGGCTCCGTGGACCTCCGCTGGGAGCCCGTCGCGGCACCACACCGCGATGCGGTCCACGCCGCCAGACGCCTCGTGGGTGCAGCAGGGAACGATGTAGGCGTGTCGATTCCCGGAGAGAGGGCGGCCTTGCTCGTCTTTGCCGCTGAAGACCGCATGCCCCTCGGACCGCGCCAGCAGAGCCCGGCGGACGGACTCACCGAGCGAGAGCGCGTGGCCCTGCAGGGGAAGCACCTTGCTGTTGACCACGAAGACCGCCGCCGTGGGCCTGGACTGGGGGCGGGACGGCCGACTGCGCGTGCGTCTCGCCTTGGGGGGACGAACTGCGTAGCGGACAAGGGATAGGCCTGGCGGCGTCGACCACCGACCCTGATGCAGGGTCGCAGTGTCGAAGACCAGCGCAGCCCAGCGGTCGGCCGGAGCCGTGCCTGTCTTTCCGCCCGTCGGAAGGAAGTCAGAGCGCCAGGAGCCGACTGACTCATCAGAAGCGAGACAGGCGATATCCGCAGCGGTCGGGTCGGCTTCGTCCGCTGCGAGAGGCCACGCATTCACCTCGCTGACGTCGCTCGTGTCCTCGCTCCACTCGGCCCACGACTCGGCACGCCCGAGATAGGAGCAGCTCGGCAGCAGGGTGCGGAGGGCCGCGAGCTCATCGTCCGCGAGCGTGACATCGGGCCACACCACCCGGACTGTGGCGCGCTTCACCCCGAAGGCGCGAAACGCGTCGAGGACCTTCGCGGTGGTCTTGCCCGAGGGCATGTAGTGCCTGGTGTGCGCTTCGGTCGATGGTGGGAGGACGTACTCGGGCCGTCCCGAGGCCAGCGTCACGCACAGCGACCGAGCGGTCTCGGGCACATCGCCCCACCGCGCGAAGGCGGCCGCCGCCAACGCACGTCCGATTCGCCACGGCGATGGCGGCCACTCCACCTGCCCCTCGTTCGCGTGGTGGCCCCACGGAGTGGCGTGAAACCGCCCAGAGGTGAACTCGATGCGCAGTGCGATCACGAGACGCTCACTTGCGGTAGGTGACGGTGGTCACCGCGGGGGAAGCAAACGTTCCGCTTGCTGCGGCTTCCCGGACCAGGCCCGGCAGGGAGTCCCGCAGGTCCTGCAGCGAAGGGAGCGCGTAGCCCGTGGGACGACGAGCACGGATCCCCTCGTCGACCGGCTCGAGATCGCAGGCGGTACGAAGCCGGAGCCCCTCGAGGAGGAACGCCTGGATCTTGTAGAGGGCGAGGGCATACAGCAGCCGAGTGACGGCGTCGGGTAGGCCGTACGACCGCAGCTGGTTCAGATCGAGGTTGAACGAAGCAACGATCTCTGCGGCGACGAACTCGTCCCGGTGGAACGGGACGTTTCCGAAGCCCTTCTTGGCTTCCCCGCTGGGATCGACGTGGTCGTTCTTGACTCCTCCGCTCGCCGCGACGCGAACGTCCCGGGCTTCGATGAACCCCGACAGGGCACGGGCGAGGCGAAGCCGTCCGCCCGCGAGGTCCTTCTTGGCGAGGAACGCGCCGTGGATGAGGCAGTTGATGTCGTATCGGGCCAACACCTCAGCGAGCAGGCGCCGGCTCACCGGACCCTTCTCCATTGCGCCGACCGCCTCCTTCAGCGTGTCGAAGAACGACCGGTCTTTCGACTCGAGGATGTAGGGGGAGTTGAGGCGGTGCGCCTCGGTGATCGAGCTGGTGAGGTAGGCACCCTCTGTGTCCACGACCCGGACGAACGGGAGCCCCTTGAGCGCGGGGATGAGGTCCTCGTCCACGTCGTCCCAGCAGACCGCCTCCAGGCGGTTGGCCACGGACTGGGCGGACTCGAGGAGCAGCATCTGGGTGCCGTCAGGCAGCTCGTAGGTGGCCGCGCCAAGGTCGGGAAACCCAGTGGGTTGGAAGCGGCTGCCCTGCACGGGGCGTAGCAGGACATCGATCAGGAGACGGGGGCTGTCGGGAAGGTCCAGGGGGCTCATTGGTCTACCTCGTTGGGGGAGTGGTTGGTGTCTGCGCCGGAGCGCGTGTCGGTCTCAGTGAAGAGGGCATCTCGAACGCTCTTGCGGGCGGCCCGAGAGAGAGGAAAGGCGAGGGCGGCGGCGAGACGCCGGGTGTGATCGGGAGGGTGGGGGAGAGCTGCCCACGGCCTCGCTGTCCGCGGTCGCTCGTGGAGTCGAAGCGGTACGCCGGCTCCTTTGAGGCGGCGAAGGGCGAGCCGGGTCGCCCCCGCAGCATCCCCCGAACAGGCTCGCTGAAGGAGCCCGGGCGTGCGCGGCAGCGTGGAGTCGCTCATCGTGCGGTCGGCGACGCAGAGGTGCAGAAGCAGGAACGTGGGGGGCAACCACGCGGATGTCGAAGGGTCTCGCCCGATCACCCCGTCCGTGTCCACGAGGGCGAGCCCGAGGGCGAGCTCCTCGATGGTGCCGTCGGCCTCCGGGTGGTCGAGCCACCACGCTAGGTCGGCGGTGGAGACTCCGAGCTTCGAGACCGGCGGCGGGTCGACCTGGGTCAGCTCGCGGCGGAGCAGCATCCTGTGGAGGCTCCGAACGAGGTCACCGTTCGTCCACCCGACAGCGGGATCTCTGTGCTCCGCCCAACGCGGTCGTCGCCCCGCTGCGAGCGGAGTGACACGCCGCCGCAGTCCGACGCTGGCCAGGGCGGTCGCGAGTCGCCAGACCGGAGAGTCATCGGAGGCGGCATGGAGCCAGCTCGGTGGCAACTGTGGAATCGGCGGAAGGAACGAGTCCACGCAGTACTTCAGCGAGCGGGCCATCTGGCGCTCCGCCCGTCCGAGCTCCACGAGGAGCTGACTCACCGTCGAGGGGGAGGAGTCCCCACAGAGCGCGAGGACAGCCTCGTCGATGCTTCGACTTGCACGGGCAAGGGAGGCGGGCGCGCTGTCCGAAGAGCTCGCCCGTCGGAAGCGGTCCAGCCAGCGATCCAGCGGTGCGAGCAGATCGGCACCCGCATTCCTTCTGACCGGCCAGGTGCCGAGCGGGACAGCCTGGTAGGAGAGCCCGTTGCGGACGTGAAAGCCGTAGCGCTCAAACGCCGTGAGTCCACGCGCGACGCCTAGGCCCGCGATGGCCCGAGCGAAGTCCACGCCCGTCGTCGCAGTCCGGCGACCAACCCGGACCCTTCCTTCTCGGAGCAGCGCGCCGATGTCTGCCCACGAGGCCAGGTCGCTCCAGAGCGGGAGCCAGAGTTCGTCCCTCCCAGATCCCTCTTCGACCGCCGTTGCGCTGCCGTAGCCAGCGCCCGAGGAGCGCACAGAGAATGGGAAGGCGAGAGCGCCTCCAGAGGTCGACTCGAGCTTCCGGCTGCTGCTGGCGGCGAAGGCCATCGCGCCTTCGAGCATCAGGACAAACGTCCAGGGACTCACCCTGCCGGCAAAGGACTCACCAGGGCCTGCGTTGGCGCCGCCCGCCCCGGCGGGATCAAACTGGCCGACCGCGCTCTTGGCAAGACCCGGGACGGCATCCCCATGGAGGGTCGTGTCCAGCCAGTTGACCCGCCGCTTGGTCTCCTGCGCTCGCTTTCCAGCCGCCTTTGGGAGCGGCCCGAAGATGTCTCTCAGCCGGGCCATGAAGTTGTTCGAGAAGTCCAGGCGACCGTCGTTGCCACCGGTCCCGAGCAGCGGGGGGAAGCGGGGGCCGTCACCGGTCAATGTGAGGGCCGCGTCGAGCCAGGCCAGCGCGGTGTCCGGGAGTTCGCTGCGGAGTGCCTCGATCAGCCGCTCCTTGTCGTCCTTCTCGGGCTTGCTGTCGAGGCCGAGATCTTGGAGCACGCCACGGCACGCCTGCACCGCCGCTCGGTACGGGCCAAACCGGAGAGGGTCACTGCTCTCCTCGACGAAGTCGATGCCGTCCTTGTTGTCCTTGCCGTAGAACCCGCTGCCTCCGTTCCAGGGGCTGAGGACCGGAGTCGGGCAGTACTGCTCTGTGAAGAACGCGCGGAGTTGCTCCGCGTCGAGCCGGGACTCGAGGACGAAGCAGCCGTCCTTCCAGCCGCCCCTCGCGTCAGGGTCGGCCTGCTCGGCGACGAGTCGGAAGACGCCAAGCGCGGTCAGATAGTTTGAAAGTGGCCGAGTGCGGCACCCGTGCAACTGCAGCTCAGTCATTGTGTGCCTCCAAACGAGTCACGGCTTCGGGATCCGCGCGGAGCGCCGAGCCGCGCCAGTCCGCGATGCGGAGCAGTGCTTCCCAGGCAGCAAGCCGGAACGGGCCGTGCTCATCGACCAATCGCGCCGTGCGTTCGACCCAGGAAGGTCCGCCAGCCCCGCCGAGACGCGCGAGCCCGAGGTCCATGGGCGTCTCATCCACTTGCACTCCACCGCCAAGATCCGCCGAGGGGAGCATCTCTCCGTCGATCACCCCGAGGACGACCGATCGCCCGTCGATCTCTCGGACCTCGCTGGGCCGAGGACGGAGGTGGAGTCGGATCTTCCCGTGATGGGCTGCGATGAGGTAGGCGGTGAGGTCGTCCCCTCCGTGGGCGAGCCATCCGAGTGCGCTGGCGAGCTCGTGCCTGAAGTGGGGGCGCGAGCAGCGGCGCCGGCTTCGGCCATCGCTCTTCGCAAAGGGAGCTGCGGCGTCCAGCTCTGAAGTGTCGTCAACACCGGCGGTCAACATCGCTTGGAACGCAGCGTGGACCTTGCCCAAGTCGTGCCAGCGAGCGGCATCTTCGACCAACCGCCACGGCACCTCTGTGCCTTCCAGACTGGACTCGAGGCGAGCGACCTCGGCCACGACGTCGGAGAGGTGCTGGGAGAGGTTGACGAAACGACCGACTCCAGTGGTCCATCGGTCGCTCCCATCGTGGTCGGGAGGCGGTCCTGTGGGGAGGGGAGACTGAGCCGGCACATCCTTGGGACGCCCCGTCCATCCGACTTCTGAGTCGTAGCCTCCGACCCCCCGGTCGAGGAGGAGAACCTGCCCGGGGACGGGGCGCCCAGCGCGCTCCCACGAACCATCGACGTGGTCCCACCGCCACGCAGAGCTGCTCCCGGTCAGCAGCTTGCGAAGCTCCCCCACGGGGACTCTGCACAGCTCTTCCCGGGCGATGTCAGGAGTGTCCTCGCCCGGGCGACCGTCGAGGTCTCTCCAGGCCACCTGCACGTCCCGGTCGTCGGAGTCACGGATGAACCGACCGACGTCGATGTGCTGGCCTGCCAGATCGGGCTCGGTGTCGAAGAGCTCGAGCAGGTCGCGCCTGCGGAGGACCGGCAAGGCCGGTCGCTCCTTCATTTCGGGAATGGACCCCAGCGCGTCGAGACCGACGTCCGACAGCGTGGCCAGTGTGTCCCGGGCGTGAGCAAGGTCTTCGGCGTCGTAGGGGCTCGACAGCTTCTCGGGGAGATCGATCCAGCCCACGTGCGCCGGGTCCGCGGGCGTGCACTCCCCACGGCGGTTGCAGCGTCCGAAGCGCTGGACGAGGCTCGGCCACGGGGCGAGATCGGTGAGCAGGACACGGGCTGACAAGTCGATTCCCGCCTCAACGACCTGCGTCGTCACGAGGATCCCATCGAAGTCAGGCGCGAGGGCCGCCTCGGCACGCCGGCGGTCGCCTGGGCGGAGCCGTGAGTGCAGGAGCGTCGTCGTCGGCGCGGTCTTGAGCTTGCGAACAGCCCGGAACACGTCTTGTGCGCGGCGCACGGTGTTGAACACCGCAAGCGTCCGAGTCCCCGCGGCGTGACGTTCGAGAAGCCAGGCGGCGATTGCCTTGGTGTCTTTTGAGTCCAGCTCGACCTGCGCGATCGGCTTGGACGCGGACAGCCGTCGATGGACCACGGGGTGACTCGAGTCTGCATCATCGAGTCCGACCACCGACAGGTCCCTGCCGCGGAAGTCGATGGTTTCGAGTCGGCCGGGCGCGTTCGTCGCGCTCATGAAGAGACTCGCGGTGGGCGCCGCGGTGCCGAGCGCATCGCGAAAGGCCTGGAGCTGGGTTGCGGTGGACAGACCGACCCCCATGAGCTGCGTCTCGTCAAAGACCCATTGGGCATCGTTGTGGAGCCATGCGAAGTGAATTGGCCATCGGTACTTGCTCATTGCGTAGCCGCGGTTGAGCGCGCGGCTGAGGAGCTGGTCCTGGGTGCCGATGAGGAGCACCGAACGCTCGGGGAACGACTCCCAGCGCTGGTCGACGGCGCCACCGAGGAGCGCATGGACGCTGACCGAGGCGTCGAGGCCGAGGCGCCCGACCCACTCCGAAGCCGCTCGGACGGTTTGGTCTACGAGGGCACGAGTGGGCAGGCAGTAGACCAGCCGTCGGGCGGCAGACCAGGGGGCGTGACCGGCCCGGCTCCACATCCAGGAGAGGACGACCGCTGCGGTCTTGCCGCAGCCGGTGGGGATCGTGAGCAGGTCCGGGATGCCAGCCTCGGCGAGGCGGGCCTGGTACGGGAACGGCCTGTTGCCGGTCGCCTGATCAAAGAATGTCGAATAGTTCACGCGTGTTCCTGACTGGCCCGCGTGGTGGGCTCGGTTCGGTAGATGTCGATCGCTCCGCGGAGCTCCTCGATGACCTTCGCGCGCAGCGCCGGCGGCGCGACGACCTCGCAGTTCGGGCCCCACTCGAGTGCGAGGCGCACAAGTTCGAGGCCTCCGGCCTTCATTCGGAGCTCAAGCCGGCCGTCTGGGAGGTCGATCAGCTCTTGCGTCGAGTGCCAGGTGCGCGCTCGGACGAGGTGGGCGACTCGCTTCGCAAAGCGCATCACGATCTGCTCCGTCGGGCCGGACGCGATGCCGAACCGGGGAGCAAGGTGGCGATCGGGGCTCCAGTCGGTTGGGTAGTCGAAGGGCTCGCCGACTTGGATTCGTGCGATCCGGTCCACCGCAAGGGGGCGGGAGATCTCGCCGCTGCCGTGGCGGGCGATCAGGTAGATGGCGCGCCGATAGAGCACGAGGGTCAGGGGCTGCAGTCGAGCGAGGGTCTGGTGCCCCTGGCTGGAGGACCGATACTCGAGGTCGATCTCCCGGCTCCGGAGGAGCGCATCGAGGAGATCGTCGATGACCTCGCGGTGCCCGTCGTAGTTCCGCGGGGGCTCGCCGTGGTGGCGGAACTTGAGGTGGATGTTCTGGGCGAAGCGGGGAGGAAGCTCCTCCGCCCGTCCGGCGCCTGCGTGATCAAGTCCCTCGAACAGCGCGGTGCCGGAGAGGAACTGGAGCGCGTCCCTCCCGATCATCAGCGAGATGCGCTCAAGGAGGCCGAGCCGCTCTTGTCGCAGTGGATCGATGACCCAGCGGGTGTCACGGCCGCGGCCAACCCGCCGGAGCACGAGAAGCTCGCGCAGCAGGGCGAGGTCTTTGCGCGCCACCTCGGGTCGGACGTCGCCCAGCCGCGCCGCCTGGCCCGTGGAGATCTCCCCCCGGGCGATCAGCTCGAGCGCAATCCGCACGCATCTCTCTGCTCGAGTCATGGCCCCACCCCCTGCGTCAGTCACCTACCAACGGCGACAACTCTACGCTTAACGGGGAGCCGTTTTGCTACCTGAAACCATGTTCAGTGAGAGGCGTCTGCGCTTCCCCCCGTCGCCCTACGGGCTGCCCGAGTCCCCGCCGCCGCTGTCCTCGCCGCCGCCGGGGTCTGTGCCGCCGTCGATCTGCTCGTACACGATGCCGCAGTGGGTCGCCGAGAACGACCAGTCGCCCTGCCAGGTGGTCAGCTCGCCAGCCACGCTGAGCTCGGTGTCGAGGCTGACCGCCAGCCGGTCGTCCACGCCCTGATCGGTGCCGATAGCCGCAAGCACCTCGCGCTCCTCGTTGACCGGGTCGGTCGGCCCGTCCGGGTCGTCGGGGAAGTCGTCGCTGAGCGGTCCGAGCCCCACCTCGCCCCAGAAGCTCTGCACCAGCGGCGTGTCCTGGCTGCCCGACTGGGCGGCGCGGTCCACAGACTCGTACGTGCGCAACCAATCGGGCAGCTCCGTGCCGTGCTGGATGTTGGCCTGCACCCAGTCCACCTCCGCGCCCACCGACCACTTGTCCAGCGAACCGTCCCACTGAAGGTTGTTGCAGGCCATCTCCGCGTCCACGAGCACCAAGTGCCCGCTCTGGTAGTTCAGCCACCCGCCGTGGTCGACGATGGTGAACAGCGCGGTCTCAAAGTCGTTGGACGGCACAGGGTCATCCCCACCGGTCCCGGCGGTTCGCTCGGGCGCACACGCAGCGAGGGGCAGAGAGAGAGCGAGGGCGAGAGCACAGATGCGCATGCGGACTCCAGTACGCCGGGCGGGCGCGAGGGCAAGCATGGCTCACATCCAGTCAGCCGGTGTTGCGCATTCCCGCCGCCACCCCGTTGATGCTGCGCAGGATGGCGTTGAGGATGGCGTCGTCCTCCTCGGGCACCACTCCGGCGCGCCGCCGGCGAAGCAGCTCCACCTGCAGGAACGACAGCGCGTCCACATAAGGGTTGCGCAGATCGATGGAGCGCCGCAGCACCGGCGAGCGCTCCAGCAACCGCCCGAACCCCTGAATCTGCTGAAGCACCTGCACCGTGCCCTCGAACTCGGCCCGCAGCGAGGCGCGGATCCGCTCGATCTGTGGCCCCTTGCCCAGGGTCTGCACGTAGTGGCTCGCGATCTCGAGGTCCGCCTTGGCGCACACCATCTCGACGTTCTCGAGCAGCGTGGCGAAGAACGGCCAGCGCTTCACCATGTCCTGCAGGGTGACGAGGCCGTCCTCGTGGGCCTCGATGTACGCGTTCAGCGCGGCGCCTACGCCCAGCCAGCCGGGCAGCGCGTGGCGACTCTGCGTCCAGCCGAAGACCCACGGGATGGCCCGCAACGAGCCGATGGACTTCGCCGAGCCCGAGCGATACGCAGGCCGCGACCCGATGGGCAGCACCGCGAGCTCCTCCAGCGGGCTCACCGCTGCGAAGTACGAGAACAGGTGGTCGTCCTCGTACACCGTGCTGCGGAACGTGCGCCACGCGGTGTGCGCCAGCTCGTCCATCACGGCGGCGAAGCGCTCCTGGTCCGCCTCGGAGACCTCGCTGCGCCAGTCCTGAAACCCATGCTGCAACACGGCCGACAGCCCGAGCTCGAGCGAGCGCCGCGCGATGTCCGGGAAGCCATACTTGAACTGGATGATCTCGCCCTGCTCGGTGATCTTGATCCGCCCGTCCACGCTGCCCGGAGGCTGCGCGAGGATGGCCCGGTGCGACGGCCCGCCGCCGCGACTCAGCGTGCCGCCGCGCCCGTGGAACAGCATCAACCGCACCCCGGAGCTGCGTCCCGCGATCGTCAGATCCTCCTGGGCCCGGTACAGCCGCCAGCTCGCGGTCAGCAGGCCAGCGTCCTTCGCCGAGTCCGAGTAGCCGATCATCACCTCTTGGCGCCCGCCCTGGGCATCGAGCTGCCGCCGGTACCGCGGGTCGGCCCACAGGCTCGTCATCACCGCCGGAGCGGCGAGCAGATCATCCCGGGTCTCGAACAGCGGCGACACGTCCAGCGCGGCCTCCCACTGGTCGCCCTTGAACCCGACCAGCCCCGCCTCGCGGGCGAGGATGAGCACGGTGAGCAGATCCGCCCCGCGCTTGGTCATCGAGATCACGCAGGTGCGCACGGCTTCGGGGCCGCACTCCTCGTGGATCTGCTTGATCACCTCAAACAGCTCCACCACCTGCGCCGCGTCGGGGCTCAGGACCGCGTTGCGGGGAAGCAGCGGGCGCCGGCTGTCCAGCTCGTTCAACAGGAGCTCTTCCTGCGCCTCCAGCGACAGCGATGTCCACGCCTCTTCATCAGCCACGACACCGCCCGCGACGAGCAGCTCTCCGATCACCGTGGCGTGGCGGCGGGCGTCTTCCCGCACGTCCAGCGTGGCGAGGTGAAAGCCGAACACCCGGATCCGATCCACCAGCGGCTGCACGATGGAGTCCGCGGTGGAGTGGGCGCCGTGGGTGCGCAGCGACGCGCCGAGCAGCTGCACGTCGCCCAGGAACTCGCGGGGATGCGTGTAGGGGGCGTCGAGCGAGTCCACCGGTCGGCCGCGGGTAGCGTCCAGCGTGGCCTGGAGCCGCGCCTCCATGAAGCTCAGCTTGAGCCGGTAGGGCTCGAAGCGATTGCGCACCGCGTTGCGCTCGCGCACCCGGGGGAGCCGGTGACCGTCTCTCTCGATGGAGTCGAGCAGCTGGGGCATGGCCGAGGCGCGGTTCGTCGAGTGGCTCAGCCACTTCTTCATGGGGCGGATGGCGTCGAGGTAGCGCTCCAGCACGCGCTCCTTCATGAGCCGCGCGGTCTGCAGGGTCACCTGGGGCGTCACGAACGGGTTGCCGTCGCGGTCTCCGCCCATCCACGAGCCCAGGCGCAGCGGCACCGCGTCCCGCACCAGCTCGACCGCTCCGGGCAGCTCGCCCAGGACCCGCCGCGCCTCGCCGAGCAGCTCCGGCACCGCGTTCCAGAACACCCGGTCGAACACGTCGAGCAGCTCGCGCACCTCCTCGATGACCGTGGGGCGGCGGTGGCGCAGCTCGTCGCTCTGCCACAGGGCCTCGATGTGCATGCGGGACTCGGCGTCGATGACGGCGCGCTGCTCGTCCGTGGCGTCGTCCCGCGCGAGCAGGAGCTCGTGCAGTCGGGCCAGCTTGTCCTTGGTGGTGCGGCGCTGGCTCTCGGTGGGGTGCGCGGTGAAGACCGGGCGCAGCTCGAGGTCGGAGAGCGCCGCGGCGAGCTCCTCAGGGCTCACGCCGCTGTCGTGCAGGGCGTGCACCGTGGCCTCGAGAGAGCCCATCTGGGCGGCGGCGCCTTGCCGCTGGTAGTGACGACGCCGCCGGACCCGGTGGGTCTGCTCGGCCATGTTCACCAGGCGGAAGTACAGACTGAAGGCGCGCACCACCGACTCGGAGCGGGACAGCTCCCACGATCGAATCAGCGCGACGATCTCCTCCGGCGTGGCCTCGCCCCGGCGGCGGGCCATGCACAAGCGCCGCAGATGCTCCACGTCCTCAAAGACGTCGGTGCCGGACAGCGCGTCGATGGCGCGGCCGAGGGAGGCGCCGAGGCGGTGCACGTCGTCCTGGAGAGGGGTGTCTTGGGACCGAACAGGAGGGAGTGGGTGACTCATCGGCGCAGGGTAGGTCGCCGCAGCGGCCGCCGCACTGATGGCACGGCTTGTGCTCTGTGAGAGCGTCATGAACATGCAATCACTGCGCCCCGCGTGGCTCGATGGATACTCCCGCTCCACGTTCTCGTCCGACCTCGTCGCCGGCGCCACCGTCGCGGTGATGCTGGTCCCCCAGGCCATGGCCTACGCCATGCTCGCGGGCCTGCCGCCGATCGTGGGGCTCTACGCCTCGGTCGTGCCGGTGCTGGTGTACGCCCTGCTCGGCAGCTCGCGCCAGCTCGCCGTCGGCCCGGTCGCCATGGTGTCCTTGCTGACCGCCACCGGCGTCGGCGCTCTGGCCGCCAGCGGCACGCCCGAGTACCTCGCGGCCGCCATCATGCTCGCGCTGCTCGTGGGCCTGCTCCAGATGGCCATGGGCGTGTTCCGGCTCGGCTATCTGGTGAACTTCCTCTCCCACCCCGTGCTGTCGGGCTTTACGTCCGCGGCGGCGCTCATCATCGGGCTGAGCCAGCTCAAGCACGTGCTCGGCGTGCCCATCCCCCGCAGCCATCACGTGCACACCATCCTGCTCGAGGCGGGCCGCCGACTCCCCGAGGCCCACGGCGTGACGGTCACCGTGGCGGTGCTGTCCATGGCGACGCTGTTCGCGGTCAAGCGGTTCGGCAAGCGCATCCCCGGGCCTCTGCTGGTCGTGGTCGCGTCCATGCTCGCCGTGCTCGGACTCGGTCTCGGTCAGAAGGGCCTCGCGCTGGTGGGCGAGGTGCCCAGCGGCCTGCCGGCGCCGTCGCTGCCGTCCTGGGACTCGGGCGTGGCGCTGGATCTCTTCCCCATCGCGCTGACCATCGCGCTGGTCGCGTTCATGGAGTCGATCTCGGTGGCGAAGGTGTTCGCGAACAAGCACAGCTACCGCCTCTCACCCAACCGGGAGCTGGTCGGACTCGGGGCCGCCAACGTCGCGAGCGCCCTGTTTGGCGGCTATGCGGTGACCGGAGGGTTCTCCCGCTCCGCCGTCAACGACCAGGCCGGCGGCAAGACCCCGGTGGCCAGCATGATCACCGCCGTCGGCGTCGCAGTGGCGCTGCTGTTCCTGACGCCGCTCTTCGCCTACCTGCCCAATGCCGTGCTCGCGAGCATCATCCTGGTCGCCGTGGTGGGGCTCGTGGACGTCAAGGAGGTGCGGCACCTGTGGCACACCGACCGCGTGGACCTCGCCCTGCTGGTGATCACTTTTGTTGCAACACTCTGGCTCGGAATCGAACAGGGCATCCTCGTGGGCGTCGGCGCGTCGATGCTGGTGTTCGTCGCCCAGCGCACCCGGCCGCACTTCGCGGTGCTCGGGCGTCTCCCCGGCACGACGATCTGGCGCAACCTGGCCAACTTCCCCGAGGCAGAGGCGACGCCCGGCGTGCTGGCGCTGCGCTTCGACGCCGCGTTCTACTTCGGCAACGTGACCTTCCTCGAAGACACGCTCGAGCGGCTCGAGTCCGAGATGACCGAGCCCCTGCGGGCGGTCGTGCTCGACGCGGCGAGCATCAACGCTCTCGACAGCAGCGCGGCCCACGCGCTCTCGGGGCTCGCCGGGCGCTACCAGCAGCGCGACGTCCGCCTGATGCTGGCGAACGCCAAGGGGCCCGTGCGCGAGGTGCTTCATCGCACGGGGCTCGATGAGGAGCTGGGCGCGGAGAACCTTCCGCTGACGGTGTTTGAGGCCCACGCGCGGCTCGACGGGGCGGCGGTGAGGCAGGCTTTGACAAGCCCTTAGTCCTGCAGTCGATGCTCGCGCAGCTTGCGCCACAGGGTCGACCGGCTCATGCCCAGCAGCTCCGCCGCCTTGGACTTGCGGCCCCGGGACTCCCGCATCGCGTCGAGGATGCGCTGGCGCTCCAGCTCGGCGACCGTCATGTCGCCTGGATCGCCCGGCGGCGGACCCTCCCCGCGCAGCTCCGGCGTCAGGTCCTCGACTCCGAGCACCGGGCCCTCACCGACCGCGAAGGCGTACTCGATGACGTTGCGCAGCTCGCGCACGTTGCCGGGCCACCGATGGCGCAGCAGCGCGGCCGTCGCCTGCTCGCTCACCGACTCCACGCGGCGGAAGCCCTGGCCATTGAACTCGGCGATGAAGTGCGCGGTCAGAGCCTCGATGTCGCCGACGCGCTCCCTCAGCGGTGGCAGGAACAGCGGCACGACGCGGACTCGGTACATCAGGTCTTCGCGGAAGCGACCCGCCTCGACCTCGGTGCGCAGCGAGCGGTGCGTCGCTGACACCAGGCGCACATCCACCGAGACGGAGTCGGTGCCGCCCAGAGGCACAAAGCTGCGCTCCTGGAGCACCCGCAGCAGGCGGGCTTGCAGGTCCATGGGGATCTCGGCGATCTCGTCCAAGAACAGAGTGCCGCCATCGGCGAGCCGGAACAGTCCGCGGCGGTCTTTGACCGCGCCGGTGAACGCACCCTTGACGTGGCCAAACAGCTCGCTGGCCAGCAGCTCGGGGGTCAAGGTCGCGCAGTTGATGGCCCGAAACGGTCGCCGCGCCCGCGGGCTGAGCTCGTGCACGGCCCGGGCGAGCAGCTCCTTGCCGGTGCCGGTCTCTCCGCGCACCAGCACGCTTGCGTCCGTGCGTGCGACCCGGCGCACCAACTCGAACAGCTGCTTCATCTGCGGCGAGACCGACACCGAACCCTCAAATCCGCTCTCGGTTGTTTCGTCCTGTTGCATCGTGTCTCCCCGTGATGGTGCGATTGCTACCCTAGGCCATCCCGCGGCGGCCCATCCTCGGCCCTGCTGATGGATGTCAGGCCTTGGATCGGGCGTGGCACGTCTCATGCTTTGTATGGGTGCGCAGTGAGCAACCCAGTGGAGTCCCCATGAACAACGTGCAGACCATCCTCGTCCCCATCGACTACTCGGACTGCGCCCCCAGCGTGGTGCGTCAAGGGGCCCAGCTGGCCAGCAAGCTCGGGGCCCAGGTGGTGCTCATGCACGCCGTGGAGCCCGTCGCTGGCGTAAGGCCCGACGTGGTCATGGAGCGCGACGGCGCGTCCGTGACGGTGGGGCAGCACCTGCGCACCGCCGGGGAGAGCCGCATGCGCGCGTACCTCGAGGTGGCCCGGGCCGAGGGGGTACACGCCTCCGTGCAGCTGGTGGACGGCAAGCCCACCGACGCCATCCTGGCCGCCGTGGACACCATCGGCGCGGACCTCATCGTCATGGGCACCCACGGGCGCCAGGGCCTGCAGCGCATGCTGCTGGGGAGCGTGGCTGAGCACGTGGTGCGCCGGGCGAGCGTGCCGGTGTTGACGGTGCGCTCCCAGTGGCACGCCGGCTGCGAGGCGAAGTCGTGTGCGACATGCAAGGCCCACGTCATCAACGCCATGCTCGACGTGGAATCGGAGAGTGACGGGTGAGAGCTGGCATGGAACCTGCTCTAGATTGAACCACTCGGGTCCCTCAGCCCGACCCATCCACGGAGACCCCATGATCTTTCGCCAGCTGTTCGACCGCGAGTCCTGCACCTACACCTACCTGCTGGGTGACGAGAAGACCCGGGAGGCCGCGCTCATCGACCCGGTCCGCGAGTTGGCAGACCGAGACGTGCAGATCCTCTCCGAGCTCGGCCTGAAGCTGAAGTACACGCTGGAGACCCACGTGCACGCGGACCACGTCACGGCGTCGGGAGCGCTGCGCAAGCGGCTCGGCAGCAAGAGCGTGCTCAGCGCCCATGCTGGCGCGGACTGTGCGGACGTCACGGTGGCCCACGGAGACGCCATCGAGTTCGGCTCGGTGCGGCTCGAGGTCCGCGAGACACCCGGCCACACCAACACCTGCGTGTCCTACTACGTGCCCGACGAGGACATGATCTTCACCGGGGATGCGCTGATGATCCGCGGCTGCGGCCGCACGGACTTTCAGCAGGGCAGCTCAGAGACCCTGTACGCATCGGTGCATGAGCAGGTCTTCTCGCTGCCCGAGCACACGCGGATCTACCCCGGCCACGACTACAAGGGCCGCACCCAGACCACGGTGGCCGAAGAGAAGGTGCACAACCCGCGATTGGGCGGCGGGAACACGGTGGCGCAGTTCACCGAGATCATGAACAACCTCAACCTCAGTCAGCCCGCGAAGATCGCGGTGGCGGTCCCCGCAAACCAGCACTGCGGGTTGCCGTTCGAGGGCAAGGTGTCGGGGTGGGCGCCGGTCGTGCGCTCCAGCATCGGCGTGCCCGAGGTGACCATCGACTGGGTGCACAGCTTCCAGAATGAAGACATCCGCATCATCGACGTGCGCGAGCCCGAGGAGTGGAGCGGGGAGCTCGGCCACATCGAGGGCGCGGAGCTGGTGCCGTTGGCCACTCTGGGCAAGGCGGCGGCGGACTGGAGCCGGGCAGAGCCGGTGGCGGTGGTCTGCCGCTCCGGGGGACGCTCGGGCACCGGCGCGCTTCTGCTGGAGTCCATGGGGTTCATGCGGGTCGCGTCGATGGCGGGCGGAATGCTGGACTGGAACCGCACCTATGGTGAGCAGGCTGGGACGGTCTCCACGGCTCCGGCGGCCGAGTGCTCCGGCGACTCCTCCCCCGTGAACTAGAGAGGTGAACCGCTTACTCCCGACGCGTTCCATGGACCCAGCGCCGCAGCGGCTTCGTTGCTCGTCGGTCACGTGTCACGACACGCTCC
>Ga0222662_1000862_pt1 | contig 18630 bp, 21 predicted proteins | sample AntAcemetagen600_FD_179821 | JGI IMG/M metagenome (GOLD analysis project Ga0222662, IMG submission 179821) | Saline water microbial communities from Ace Lake, Antarctica - #600 | ecosystem: Environmental > Aquatic > Non-marine Saline and Alkaline > Saline | place: Antarctica: Ace Lake...
CACTGGAAAATATCATCGGGCGCGCCCGCATCCTTTCATTTTCTCTGCACACATGTCCAGATGATGCCCCTCACCTGACATGCGCCCCTCAACGCATTCTGACGTTGATCAACTAGCCCTCAACTGAACAATCAACCCATCACTCGCCGCCTCGATAAGATCGAGCACCTTTTCAAACCCGTCGTCCCCGCCATAATAAGGGTCCGGGACCACCACCAAAGATTGTTGCGGATCAAAAGAGAGAAAGAGCTTGATCCGATCATGAAGGGTTTTTGGCGCGCGCGATTTCAATGTTTCCAGATTGTCGTGATCCATCGCGAGCAATAGATCAAAGTGGCCGTAGTCAGCGGCCACCACTTGCCGCGCCCGGATCGCCGACAAATCATATCCACGCGCGAGCCCCGCCGCTATAGCGCGCTCATCGGGCAATGCACCCAAGTGCCACGCGCCGGTACCAGCGGAATCCACTTCCACTGCCAAACCTGCTTGCGCCGCACGCTTACGAAACACCGCTTCTGCCGTGGGGGACCTGCAGATGTTGCCAAGGCAGACAAACAAGACTGACACCATCACCTCAACAACTCACAAGAATTTCTTTGTACCTGTCAGGTCGGCGCGGGTCTTTGATCGGCGCTGTTGTGATCAGCGTCAGGTCAGGCATCTGGTCCAGCACGGCGTTGAACATGGCTTCCGTTTCCGAAAGGGAAAGGGCTGAGCCCAAACAAAAATGGATACCATTGCCAAACGACAGATGCTTGTTGTCGGTGCGGCGAATGTCGAATGTATCTGGATCAGGAAACCGTTCCGGGTCACGGTTAGCCGCCCCCAGTGAAACACGCACGCTATCACCGGCTTTAATGTGCTTGCCCCGCATTTCCATATCCTGTGTCGCGCGCCTGTTGGTGGACGTTGACTGGTCAGGATGATGGAAGCGCAAAATTTCTTCCAAGGCACCAACCATCAATGTGCGATCCGCTTTCAAAGCCGCCAATTGTTCTGGATGCGATAGAAGCAAAAACAGACCGGAGGAGATAAAACGCTCCGTTGTGGTGCCCGCCGCCGTAAAGATGGTGGCAATGGCGGCCATCATTTCAGGGGCCGTCAGCTTTTCTCCACCTTCCTCTGCATCAATCAAATGCGAGATCAGATCGTCTTGAGGATTGGCACGACGCGCTTCAACCAGATCTTTCAAGTATTGCCCCTGCCAGCGCGCAGCCGCAATGCCGCGATCAAGCACCTCTTTGTTTTTTATTGGCATCATCAAGACACCCGCTTCTTCAAAAGAGCGACGGAAGCGATCCGCGTCCTCTGTGGGAATACCAATAATCTCCGACGCCACGATAATCGGCAACGGAAAACCAAGGTCGGTGACCAAATCAAACGTGCCTTTGGCCTTTGCCTTGTCGACCAGGTCATTCACCACTTCAACAATGCGTTCATGCCTATGCTGTGCGGCCCGGCGGGAAAATGCCTGATTGACAAGCCCGCGAAGACGCGTGTGCACCGGCGGGTCAGACAGATTGAAGGAGTGGCGCAACAGGTTGCCGATCTTGCCAACATCTCCGCCTTGGTCTTTTGCCTTTTTTGCATCCTCTGCAACCGGGTTCGACTTGCCCCAACTGGCGCCCGCACTGGAGAAACCAGCGGCATCCCGCAAAACCGCCTGCACATCGTCGTAGCGTGTGAGAAACCAGAAACCATGAGCAGACCAATGCACCGGGTCTTCCGCTCGCAGTTTCTGCAAATAGGGCACGGGATCGCTCTGATACGCATAGGAATAAAGGTCCGGCGCCAATTCGGTATTTATGTTCTTATTTTCGCTCGACATGAGCGCCCTCCCCCTCGTTACATGTTGTGACCATCTTACCCACACGAAAGACAAAGTGCATGGCTGAAAAATTATCCGATGGCGATCGCCGGAAGGCGCTTGCGGCACTCAAAGGGTGGAAGAAGGTCCGTGGCCGCAACGCCATCGAAAAGCAGTTCCAGTTCAAGAACTTCAACGAAGCGTTTGGCTGGATGAGCCGCGTCGCCCTACTGGCTGAAAAAATGGATCATCACCCCGAATGGTCAAACGTCTACCGCACGGTCGATGTGGTCCTCACCACCCATGATGCAGGGGGCGTGAGCGCGTTGGACATCAAGCTGGCCGATGCCATGAACCGGTTTGCGGGCTAAAATATTCCCTTAAACGCTTCTGAAAGGCTTTTTGTTTACTCTGTCTCACAGGGAAATCGAGGCAAACTTACATGAGCGTTTCAAGTATCGCGAGCGCAGCAGTCGTCGCACAGCAGGCACAAACACAGACTTCTATTGCCAATTTGCTGGTTAAAAAAGCGCATGAGGCTGATCAAGAGCTGATCTCCGTGATCCAGGAGGCCGTCAAAAGCGCGCCGCCCGCAGGGACCGGCAAAGCCGTCTACATTACGGCCTAACCGCAAATTTAAGACAAATTGCACTTAGCTCAGACCCTGTTTAGCAGGACATGTCGCTTTAACCTGTCGGCAAGACCCACAATCAACAGGTAAATCCCCCATGAGTTCCATTGCAAGTGCCAGCGTAAGCCAGGCTCAGACACAAATGTCTTTGTCGACCACAATGTTGAAAAAAGCCTATCAAGCAGAAGAAGAAGTGGTTGCGACCATTCAGGAAGCAGCACAAAAAGCACCGCCTCCGGGCATGGGGACGAAAGTTGATGAGGTCGCCTAGCGCCACATGAACAAAAAAGCCCCGGCAAAACACCGGGGCTTTTCTATTCTAAAAGTCTCGCTTAAAAATCAACGCGGCGCCATGCGAATGGAACCATCAAGACGCACATCTTCGCCATTCATATAGCCGTTCGTGACCATCAGTTTGGCAAGTGCGGCATATTCAGTTGGATCACCCAAACGTGGTGGGAAGGGCACCTGCATGCCGAGAGCCTGCTTAACCTGCTCAGGCGCAGCAGCAAGAAGGGGCGTGTTGAAGATACCTGGCAGGATCGTGTTGACCCGAATGCCTTCGCGGCTCAGGTCACGGGCGATTGGCAATGTCATGCCAACAACGCCGCCCTTAGAGGCAGAGTATGCAGCCTGGCCGATTTGACCATCTTCAGCAGCCACAGAAGCAGTGTTGACGATAGCACCGCGTTCGCCGCCGTCCAGCGGGTCAAGGGTCATCATGCCGGCAGCTGATTTTGCGATACAACGGAACGTACCAACCAGATTGATCTGGATGATGAGGTTGAACGCATCAAGCGGGAAGTGTTTGATCTCACCCGTTTCTTTGTTCCGACTTGCTGTTTTGATCGCGTTGCCTGTACCGGCACAATTGATCAGAATGCGTTCCTGGCCAATAGCCTCACGCGCTTTGGCAAAACCAGCGTCGACCGTTGCTTCATCGGTAACGTTCACATTGCAGAACACACCGCCGAGTTCCTTGGCAACGGCTTCGCCTTTTTCTTCGTTCATGTCGAAGATGGCAACTTTGACACCGTCCGCAGCAAGTGCGCGTGCAGTGGCTTCACCTAGTCCAGATGCACCACCTGTGACAACAGCGCTAATTCCAGAATCGAGTTTCATGGGCTTATCTCCCTGTTTCGCGCCGGTTTGCCCGTGCGCCAATCATCAAAATCTGAGGGCCATGTAGCAGATTTTTGTGCCCAAAAGCGAGCCCTATAGGCGGTTTCAAGCCAATTTCTACATCCACCTACCGACTGACGCAGGGGCAGCCTTGCCTTGCATGTGCCATATTTTCTCCCCATCTTGGGGAACATGACAGATCGACGGGGACAAAGCGCAACCATTCCTGATTTTCGCTCGGAAGAAATACAGCTTCCAGCGGTCGTGCAGCGCAATGAAAAACGGGTTCGCTTGAGCTTTTGGAAAAAGCTCCGGAAAGTCGCAGCCCACATTCCTTTTGCGGAAGAAGCAGCCAGTGCCTATTTCTGCGCGGTTGATCGCAAAACCCCGATGCGTGTGCGCGCCACCCTTTTGGCGGCCCTTGCCTACTTCGTGATGCCAGCTGACGTGGTGCCGGATTTTCTGGCCGTCATCGGTTTTACGGACGACGCGACAGTTTTGCTAACAGCACTTAGCATCGTGCAAGCCCACATCAAACCACAGCACGCGAAAGCCGCAAGGCAAGCGCTCGGGCTTCCAGAACCAGAGCCAGAAACAGATTAAGTGCGGGCGCTTTCCGCTTTATTCGCTTGAGCCTCTCTGCGCACAATGTAGAGAGAGGCCCCAACAATGATGGCAGCCCCCAGGATCGTATAAACATCTGGCAGATCAGAGAAAATGATCACGCCCGCAATCGCTGCAAATATCAATGACGTATATTCAAACGGCGCCACCGCTGTCGCATCCCCAATTGCATAACCGCGGATAAAACAATTGTGCGCAGTTGCGCCCAAAACACCGACCATGACAAGCAACAGATACTCCGTCGGCGTTGGCGGCACCCAATTAAGCCATGCGGGCACGATGGCAACAAATGTTCCGACAAAACCTGTGTAAAACATCAGCGTGATGGGCGTGTCATGACGCGATACAATTTTTACCAGCACCGTTGCAAACGCCACCAAAACAGCACCCAACAAGGCGATGAGCGCTACTGCTTCAATGTCACCCGTCGGTCGCAGCATGATCACAACGCCCAAAAACCCGACAGCCATGGCAGCGATACGCCTGCCACCAACTTGCTCTTTCAAAAAAATGATTGCGAGCGGCACCAAAAAGAGACCCCGCGCAAAATTGAGAGATTGTGCGTCCGCCAAGGGCATATATGTCACCGCATAAAAACCGCAGAACATAGCAGTTGTGCCCACGACACCGCGCAACAGCTGCAGCGGCAACACGTTCGTTTTGATACCACCCTCACCAAAGCCCGCGCGCATCAAGAAAGGAACAATAACAAGCAAGCCAAAAAAGGCGCGTGCCAGTGACACCTGAAACGGGTCAAGCCGTTGACCCAGATGTTTGGCAATCGTCTGCATGATCGTGAACAGAAAGGCCGACGCCAACAGCCACAAAGCGCCCTGAACATTTGGCGGCAGCGCGTTAAAGCGCGCACGGTGAGCCTGCGCTCCGGTCAATGGCTGTTCAGTCACAATGGTCTTTCATGCGCCAGCACACAAGGCTGGCTGAATAGGTCAATGACCTGAATGTAGGGCGCCGACCCGCGCCATGCAAACTGGCTCCCGCAGACAACCCATATTGGTTCTGGAAAAACGCCCAGAGAGGATTAGGTATCAGAAGCAAATGAGAGGGATAAAATGCTCAAAGAAATAGAAGCCGTGTTGACAGACATGATCATCCTTTCGCCTTTCGGTAGGCACCTTGGCCTGGAGCCGGTGCTGCTTGAAGTCGATCACGTGATCGTGGCGATGCCATTTCAGAAAAATCTGACAACCATTGGAGACATGATGCATGGCGGTGCCATCGCGTCCTTGGTAGACGTTACAGCGACAGCTTCTTTTTGGGCGTTGGAAAAACCACCTCAAAACCCACGCGGAACCACGATTGGCTTTTCCATAAATTATCTTGATGCGGGTCGCGCGCAAACATTGAAAGCTGATGCACGGGTCATCCGGCGCGGCGGCTCAATCTGTGTCGGCAGTGTTGATGTAACAGACGAAAACAACACCCCTGTCGCGCATGCCACCGTCACCTACAAATTGTCGAAAGGCTGAGCAACAGCCTCCCGATAGTTTATTCGATGGGGGTCAAACGTTCCAACAGCCACTTGCGCTGGATGTGGCACCAAGAGAAGTGTACGCACCATCAATGAGCGCTTGGCCACGATCATTGAGAAGAATGCCAACACCCATGCGGTTCATATTGTAGCCAAAGGACATGGCGGTACTTGGGTCCGCAAATCCAATTGAGCCGCCCATGCCCACATGACCAAAGGCTGCGTCTGACAGGATCGCAGAAGAATCCGGAACACCCCCGGCACGATTGTCCATTGATTTCATAAACCCAAGCGCAAAGCGTGATGGCACGAGCAACGTCGCATCATCATGAGTGGCCGTCGCCACACGCCCCATGCGGGCTAGCGTATCTTCACCTACAAGCGTCGTCCCGTTCAGCGCGCCACCATTGGCAAGGGGAGCATACATGCCCGCCAGACCGCGTCCGTTCGTGATGCCATTTGCAGAACCAATTTCCGCAGCATGGGCTGCACGATCATTGAAATTAAAGTTGCCGCCGTTCATCAAAAACAGGTGAGCCGCTGAATTGGGCTCCGTCAGAACCGCCTGTGTAAAACGACTGAGAGGCGCGTTTGCATCTGGCATCGTTGGGATCATCGGCGCGATGCGCGGCTCGATTTCTTCTGGTGTGCCAATCCAGAAATCAAGACCGAGCGGTCCCGCAACTTCATCAGCGAAATATTGGCCCAGTCGCTTTCCAGAGGCGCGATGCACCAGCTCACCCACCGTCCAGGCAAACGTGACACCATGATAGCCATTGCGTGTGCCCGGCACCCAGAATGCCTCTTCATTCTCAACAAGCCCAACCATGTACTCATAGTCGTTATAGCCGCCGTCTTTTACCTTAGGCCGCACATGTGGCACACCGGCCGAATGATCGAGCATCATAGCAACGGTCGTATCTTCTTTGCCATTGCACGCATATTCTGGCCAATAGTCCGCGACCTTGGCATCAAGATCGAGCTTGCCTTGATCAGCCAGCATATGCGCGCAAAGTGCGGTAGCGCCTTTCGTGCAGGAAAAAACAATCGAAACAGTGTCTTCTTCCCATGCGCTTCCGCTGCTGTCCTTTTTGCCGCCCCACAGATCAACGACTGTCTCGCCTTCTATCGTGACGCACACATTGGCGCCAACTTCTTCATGGGATTTGAAGTTTTCCAGGAAGGCATCCGCCACCGCCGAAAACTTCGGATCGCACACACCGGCCACTTTGTTACCGGCAACTTCAGCTTCGAATTTCTGGCTCATGTTTATCGTCTCCCAGACTTTTGTTTTTCTGTAAACCCTTAGGCTCAATCTGCGTTTTGCTATTTGCCGAGATAAGCGACGGCTTTGATCTCAACGACCGCGCCGGGCACAGCAAGTTCCGTTGTGCCAACAGCCGTCCAGGCCGGATAAGGCTCTGTCACAAAGCGATCCTTCACCGCGATGAATTCACGGATATGCTCCTGCAAGCCAATGTGAAACGTCGACAGCTCAACAACATCAGCAAATGTGGCACCCGCGGCTTCCAGCACGACCCCTAGATTTTCAAACGCATTTGAGAACTGTTGGTCAAGATCAGAGGGCGTTGATCCATCGGCACCACGACCAAGCTGACCTGAAACATAGATCCAATCACCGACTTTTACAGCTGGAGCAAAATGAAACATGTCATAGCTTGCACGTGCATCGTCAGGCACGACGGGGGTAAAACGGCTCATATGAAAGACTCCTAATAGGTGTTCAGACTTATTCTTCAAAATATCGGCGCATCAGGATCGGACGCAGCCGTGCAACAAGCAAACGATAACCTTCCTCACTCAACGACAGACCATCCCAGCGAAAAAATTCATCACGCATATCGTCGTCCGCCGTGAACATTAAAGTGGCAACATCCAGGTAGATAATGTCTTCACGTGTCGCGGCAAACTCCTCGATAAGACCATTTGCCCGTTTCGCACCGAGCCACCTGGACGCCCTCATGGGCGACGGGCGAATGGAAACAAAAACAACCGGTGCCTCGACACCATGCGCGCGCAGGGCAGACATGAAAATCTTGAAGCTCTCCAACACCTCTTCTGGTGTTTTGCCGCGCACGTCCGACAAATCTTCATCCCCCGCCATCACAACAATGGCTTGCGGGCGGTATGGCTTGATGATGCGTGAAGTAAAATAGGTGAGATGTTCCAGATAGGCTCCGCCAAATCCGCGATTGATGACATCTAGCGGCGCCATGTCTGCCGACAGTGTTTCCCATTGGCGCACATCCCTGCCCCCGACAAACACAATGCCACCGGTCGGCGGTGGGTTTGAAATATCGTGGCGCTCAAACTCAGCGATCTCACCCGACCAATAGTCCGCGTCACTGGACGCCAGAAGCACATAGACCAGAAATGCAAACATGACGGTTGCAAATAAGGCGGCAACAATACCGAGATTGACAAACGTCCCTCGCATCACCGCCGCCTCACTATTTTCAGTTCAACAATCAAGCCTTTAGCGTGCAACTGTGAGGACGACTTTGCCCTTCACCTTGCGACCACCCATATCATTGAGCGCGTCTTTCGCCTGCTCCAGCGGATACGTCGCGGAGATATGAGGTTTGAGCTTACCGTCTTTATACATGGCCATCAGCTCATCAAGGTTTTCCTGATGTCCCTTTGGATCACGTGCGGTATAGGCGCCCCAGAAAACACCAACAATCTGGCAGTTTTTAAGAAGAGCAAGATTAAGTGGGATCTTAGGAATAGGACCCGCAGCAAAGCCAATCACCAGGAAGCGACCTTCCCAGGCCGTTGCCCGAAGAGCGGGCTCTGAATAGGAACCGCCAACCGGATCATAAACCACGTCGGCACCCTGACCGCCGGTCAATTCCTTGATCTGGTCAGAAAAGGCTTTCTGTTCTTCCCGGCTCATTTCGCCAGATGGGTAAAGGATTGTTTCATCCGCCCCGTGCTCGCGGCACACAGCCAACTTGTCTTCTGTAGACGCCGCAGCAATAACGCGCGCGCCCATTGCCTTGCCAAGTTCAACAGCAGCCAGGCCAACGCCACCCGCAGCGCCGAGCACCAGCAGGCTTTCACCTGGTTGGATATCAGCGCGACGACGCAGAGCAAAATGTGAGGTGCCATACGTCATGAGAAAGGCTGAGGCCGTGTTGTAATCCATTTCGTCCGGGATGGGCGTGCAACGCGCAGCATCGACAACAATTTCCTCGACAAAACCGCCCCAACCACAGGAACCTATAACCCGGTCGCCTACTTTTAGGCCGGTCACGCCAGATCCAACTTTCGCGATGCGCCCAGCAACCTCGCCACCCGGTGCAAAGGGCAGTGGCGGTTTGAACTGATATTTATTTTCGATAATCAGCACGTCAGGAAAATTCACGGAGGCGGCATGCACCTCGATGCGAACTTGGCCTTCACCTGGCTCTGGAGTAGGTAGGTCTTCAATGACCAGGCTCTCTGGTGGACCATATTCTTTGCAAAGTACGGCTTTCATCTGTCCGTCGCTCCCTTGTGGTTAGTAATTCACTTCGTTTGCTGAACCCGTGACCTTCTTTTCCGGCCCTGAAGTTCAGGCATCCCTATTTCGAAAAACGCCTGCGCTGAAACTATTGGATCTGCCGTCTAAAACAGGCGCACCAGCCAATGAGCCTTGCAGAGCTGCGTTCAAATCAATCTTCATCTATCCCATTGCAACAGTGGGTCGGTTGGCCAGTGTATTAGCACAAGCTGCCCCGTCGCGCGAAAAATCCTGCCGCGATAACGCTTGGTGACGATGGGGCTACGTCCAGGGAAACCATCAAATCTGTCATTTCAGGGCTGTTTCGCCAAATCTGTCTCAAAAAGAAGCAGCACTCCCAAATTTCCCTGTCTCATTCTCAAAACAACCCATTTCCGCGCCCAAACGCCTCTGTAAAACTGGCACGCCATTCGCAATGGAGAGGTCAGACAGGATCAATTCGGTCTGACAAGACCAGGCGCACCTCTTACGAGGTAACAAGGCGAGCAGCACCCGCCCGCGCCACTTTATTCAGCGCGAGCGCCCGGAGTGAAAACACAACAGGTGCTTGAAGCAGGGGACGCGGAGGCTTTCGGGGATGGAAGCCTCCGCAACCATTTTAAGCGCCCAAATGTGCACCCAAACTTGCGTATTAGCCTCCCATTGACTAAGCCTTGAGGATAAAACCAATAGAAATCAGGTGGACCCGTGCGCGGCTATTTCGGTATTGGGGCAGAAGAGATCTCCAAGCCCATGAATATGGGCAACATTATCCGGTCAGGGCACGCGTTTGGCGCGAGTTTTGTTTTCACCGTGAATGCATTTTATTCCGTTCGTGCGGCTAAATCAGACACCTCCAAAACCCCCAATCATTTGCCCTATTACGAATGGGAAACAGTGGGGGATATGGCCTTCCCTAAAGGGTGCCAACTGGTGGGCATTGAGTTAACCGACGATGCAATCGAATTGCCCAGCTTCAAACACCCGCTGAATGCGGCTTACGTTCTGGGACCAGAACGCGGCAGCCTGTCAGGCGAAATGATCGAGCGATGCGACCACATCATCAAAATTCCCACCAGCTTCTGCCTCAACGTACAGATCGCCGGCGCAATCGTTATGTATGACCGCGTAAAATCAATGGGCAATTATCCTGATCGCGCCCTCATGCCCGGTGGCCCCCGTGAGGAAAAGAAACCCCATCAGCACGGCGGACGCTTTTTGCGATCCACGCAGGCCCGCCCATCAACGGCACCTGAAAAATGACGTCAGCGCTTATCCGCAACTGTATTGCGACAACATGTGTCATCTTCACGCTTTTTGTCGGATCTGTTTCGTTTGCCGTGACCGGCGAACCAGCCTGGAAATTCAACCGCGCGTTCGACACCTGGACGCAAGAGCTGAACCAGATCGAAACACGCTTTGATGAGCCAAACTATCTCACCGAACATGCATCAGAATTTCGTACCACCCTTTTGACAATACGCGGCGCTGCCACTGCCGCCCGAGAAGACGCCAAAGATGTTGCCCTGACAACACAAGATCTGTTGAACGCTCTCGGCGCGCGACCAGGTGAGGGCGAACCAGATGAAGGTGCTGAGGTTGCAGAAAAACGACAGGCCCTGGAAGCAAAAATTGCCGACTTCAGAGGCCGTGCCGCACAAGCTCAGCTGATTGTGCGCCGCGTTGATGCGTTAACCGCTGGCTTAACTTCCATCGAACAGGGTCAAGCCGTTCGCACTCTTTTGACACGCCGCCCAAGCCCTCTCTCGTTCAATACGATTGTCGCAATGCCAGGCGCAACCTGGCAATACGCTCAAAGTCTCGCACAGGCACCCGCTCAATGGTGGCAAAACACCAAAAGTACCGAACGCGAAGAACTTCAAGTCCCAACCCTCTCATTGGCGATCATCTTCCTATTGATCGCGGGCTTTGGCACCCACCGCGCGCTTGTTCGTTGGACAGGGCGCGACGAAACACTCACCGACCCCAGCTATACCCGCCGACTATTGGGGGCCAGCACTGAAGGCTTAGCCAATGGGCTGCTGCCAGCGATATTCGCCCTCACTCTATGGGCCACCGCAAATTATCTGCTCAATGTCGGGTCTGGCCCCTTTCAAACTTTGATCACCGGCCTGGTTACAACAAGCCTCATCGTCATCGCTGCGATTGCTCTACCGCGGGCCGCTTTATCGCCAGCACTTCCCAACTGGCGTGTTGCGCCAATCAAACCAAAATATGCGCGTCGCATCACCAGCCATATTACTGCATTGGGAATTTTGTTTGGCATTGATGTTTTTATTGGCTTCACTGCGTCGGCTGCGGACCCGGCGTTTCTGACAAGTTACAGCGCTTTTTTTGCAACGCTGGAAGCCATTTTGATCATTGGACTCCTGCGTCCCAAGCTCTGGATGTCTGATCCCGACTGGCAATCAGGCACGCAAAGCAACGAAACCTCAAAACCAAAAACCGAAGTGGTTCAAAGCAGACACCGCGTAGCGTGGCGCGTTCTTCGTCTCACCATCGGCTTCCTCGCAATTGCCGGCACAGTAGCAGCCTGGCTTGGGTACACAGCCCTTTCCCTCTACCTCATCAATGGCCTCATCACGAGCGCGTTATTTGTTGGCGCGCTATTTTTGGCAAAGGCGCTGTTTGCAGAATGGATCGGCATTCTCATGCACAGGACCGAAGTGATCGAATGGCTCAATCTGTCCGAGACCGGCAGCGCCACGGTTATGTTCTGGCTCGTTGGTCTGTTAGAGGTAGCCATTTATGTCATAGGCGCAGCTCTCATTGGCGCAGCATGGGGCCTGCCTCTGAAGGACATTTGGACCCTTGTCTACAATCTGCTGACTGGCTTCAATGTGGGCGGCGCGACAATTTCGATTGCAGATATTTTTGAGGCAATCTTTGTTTTTGCGGTCACCCTCATTCTTTTCAGACTTGGGAAACAGCTTTTAGCCGGAACCATTCTGCCCCAAACAAGGTTGGACGCTGGTGCGCAATATTCCATTGCCACTATTTTCGGCTATATCGGCATTGTCGTTGCCATCGTGTTTGCCGCGACAGCATTGGGCGTAAAATTTCAGAACCTCATCATCATTGCCGGTGCGCTTTCTGTTGGCATCGGCTTTGGCCTGCAAAACATTGCAAACAATTTCATCTCGGGCCTCATTTTATTGTTTGAGCGTCCCATCAAAGTTGGCGACCTGGTCGAGATCGGCGACACGCTGGGGCATGTCACGCACATCAATGTGCGCCGCACGGAAGTTGAAACATTCCAGCGCGCAGAAGTGATGATCCCAAATTCAGAGCTTGTCTCAACGTCGGTCATCAATTGGACCCACTCCGACCGCAAAGCCCGCATTGAGGTCCCAGTCGGTGTCGCTTATGGCTCAGACACAGAACTCGTGCGCCAGACACTGCTCGACGCCGCTAAAAACATCGATCACGTCGTCAGTTGGCCGGTCCCGGATGTACTTTTTCTCGATTTTGGTGATTCGAGCCTCAACTTTCAATTGCGATGCTTCACCAGTGACGTGTCGTCACGCATCACCACCGCATCTGCATTGCGTTTTGAGATAGACAAGCGCTTCCGTGAGACTGGAATTGTCATCCCATTTCCCCAACGTGTTGTTCATGTGGCACCAACACCGCCTACAGACACCTCCAGCTGATCAGAAGACATAAAACGCGCCCACAAAGCGACTGGCAAAGCGCAGCCGCTCCCGTTATGGTTACCTCAGCCACCAAGGCTAGGGGGTCTTTGGCTAGACAGATGGGATGATAATGCGTGTTTCTAAGCTAACTAAACTGGTTTTATCCACTCTCACAGCGGTCTTTATTGGACTGACGGCGGCACAGGCTGAAGAGCCAACGTTGTTGGGAAAATATAGAGACTGGGCAGCTTATTCCTACGGGTCAGGCAGCAGCCGAATTTGTTATGTGATGACAGAACCAAAACAAATGCGGCCGCGTAGCGCGAACCGCGGTGACGTTTTTTTGATGGTTACCCATCGCCCGGGCCAGAATGTGCGCAATGAAGTGTCCATGCGTGTGGGCTACCCTTTCTCAGAGCGCTCGCGTCCGTTCGTGCAAATCGGCTCTGACAAATATCAGATGTTTTCTGGTGTAAGCGAAGGCGGCGAAAACCGCTATTGGGCCTGGCTGCAAGACACAAGCGATGAAAGCCGGATGGCGACAGCCATGCGTCGTGGCAGCACCATGACGATTAAAGGCACATCCGAACGCGGGACATTGACAACGGACACCTATTCTCTGTCCGGTGTTTCTGCTGCCCTGACAAAAATAGACGAAACCTGCCGCTAAGCAGTCAGATGCTTAACAGGCAGAATTTGTCGCTAAAAACGCGCGGAACGCTCAACGGTTCATCCAGGATCGCCAGAGTTTCCGCGCTTTTTTATGACCTCACGTCGCGATGTTGGCAAATAGGCCCCAGCTCATGCTATGACGCCGCTTATTCTACGACGCTCAACGCGTGCCAATATCGTCACCTGAGCGTGGCCCCTCTTGAGGATTAAACAATGGCGACCGTCCTGAACCGGACCACGCAACCCACAAGCACCCAACCTCTTTCTCTCATCGGCCTGAACCGGGAAGAGTTGGGCGCAGCACTGCGTGACGCTGGCGTCGAGGAGAAACAGATCCGCATGCGCGTGGGGCAATTGTGGAACGCCATCTATCATCGCGGACATACCACGCTTGATGATGTGACAACATTGTCCAAAGCCTTCCGTGCGGAAATTCAAGATCGCTTCACCCTCGAGCGGCCGGAAATTGTCACAGAACAAATTTCAAATGACGGCACCCGCAAATGGCTGATCAGACTGCCTTCCACCGACCCGCGCGCGCCCGCACCGGAAGTGGAAGCCGTTTACATTCCTGAAGAAGATCGCGGCACTCTTTGCATATCGTCCCAGGTTGGCTGCACGCTCAACTGCACTTTCTGCCACACAGGCACCCAGAACCTTGTGCGCAACCTCACCGCCGGTGAGATCGTCGCGCAGATCCTGATTGCACGAGATGCCTTGGGAGAATGGCCAGAGGGCCCATCAGCGCCAAAATCACGTCAATCACCGCAGGAAAACCGCCTTGTCACCAACATTGTGCTCATGGGCATGGGGGAGCCGCTCTACAATTTCGACAATGTAAAACAGGCGATGGAAATAGCATCAGACGGTGAAGGTCTGTCCGTCTCCAAACGTCGCATCACACTCTCCACGTCAGGCGTTGTGCCTGAGATCGCCCGCGTCGGAGATGAGATCGGTGTCATGCTCGCCATCTCGCTTCATGGTGTTAATGATCCCACACGCAACGAGCTTGTGCCGATCAACAAGAAATATCCACTCGCTCAATTGTTGGATGCCTGTCGGAATTATCCAGGCGTCTCAAACGCGCGCCGCATCACATTTGAATATGTCATGCTGAAAGATGTGAACGACAGCCTTCAAGATGCCAAAGACCTTGTGCAGCTCTTGAAGGGCATCCCGGCAAAAATCAATCTGATCCCATTCAATGCCTGGCCCGGCGCGCCTTATGAATGCTCGGACTGGGAACAAATTGAAAAGTTCGCAGAGATCGTGAACAAGGCAGGATATGCAAGCCCCATACGCACGCCCCGCGGCCGTGACATCATGGCGGCATGTGGACAATTGAAGTCCGCCAGCGAAAAAATCCGCGCCAGCCAAGTCGCAAGCTAAATCACGTGTGAAGCGGAAAATCAGCCCCGCTTAAAGCCTTTGTTCTGTTGCGGCGAAACTCGGGCGCTCCATCAGTCCACCTAGCCAAGTTTGAACATATGGAGCACTTGTGAGTGCCGCCTGCCCTTCATCAGTGAGGCTTGCATAGGCAACATTAGGGTACACAAACAGATCAGCTAGGCTCAAATCCTCACCGGCCAGATATTGGTGATACGCCAACCTCTCTTCCAACAACGCAACTTGCTCGTTGAGTGCTGGGATGGAAGCAGCAACAAGTTTTCTGTCCACCGGTTCGCCTAGCAAAGGTGCAAGCAGAAGCGGCTTCACAACGCCGCCCATCATAGTGGGAAAGAAATATGCATTGGCCAAACTGATCCAAGTCAGCATCTCCGAGCGCGCGCGCACAGTAGATGGGCTCAGCTGAGGGCCATCAAATGCCTGATCAACATAATTCGCAATTGCCAGTGTCTCGAACACGAAATGCTCACCATGTTGCAAGACCGGCATTTTCTGAAACGGATGAAACTTCCTAAAGCCTTTGCCAATTTCGTCACATGGTTCAACCCTGTAATCAACTTTCTTTTCTTCGCAAACCAAAGTTGCAATTCTCAGATAGAGACTGAGGGCACGTGAATGCAAAACAAGTTCCGGCATAAGGGTTCCTCTTTTCGATGTTGCTTCTCGTAAATTGGGCACGCCATCTCATATTCAAGACTGGTTCCCTTCTAAGAAAAAATTGGCTCCATTTGTAAAATTTGAACCTGCAGAAAAAATCGGGCAGCCTCGCCCATATCCAAAATGACATTTTTCAACAGACAATTACCGGAACATCCAAACATGAGCACTTCTCAATACGCAATCAAAGAAATCTGGCGCTATCCGGTAAAAAGCATGCAAGGCGAACGTCTTGCGAACACGGTGCTGACACCGGGTGGTGTGCCCTTGGATCGCGGTTGGGCCGTGCGTGACGAAGCCACACAAACAATCGTCGGTGCCAAGAAAATCGCCGGACTGCTAAACTGTTCGGCCACCTACATCGAGGGGACGAACGCGGGCACTGTACCCCACGTGGAAATCACCTTGTCCGACGGCACGAGTGTTCGCTCCGACCAAGAAACGATCCACGAGCAGCTCTCCAACGACCTGGGGCAGCACGTAACGCTCTGGCCCTTGCAACCGGCAAGCGACGCCGATCACTATCGCACCAAGAACGCTACCGATAATCCAGAAGCCGATCTGCGAGAAAGTTTCGCTCTCGAACCACACGAACCTCTGCCAGATTTTTCGGCCTGGCCGCCGGAAGTGCTCAGCGAACTAATGGAATTTGCTTCACCCCGTGGCACTTACTTTGATGCTTTCCCTCTCGACATTCTGACTGAGGCGTCACTACGCCACTTACAAAGCCTCACGCCGGACGCACAACTGGATGTGCGCCGTTTTCGTCCCAACATTCTTTTGGGTGATAGCGAAAATAGTGTCGGTCTTTCAGAAACAGCCTGGACCGGCAAAACACTCAACCTTGGGCAAGCCCGCATTGATGCAGTCATGGCGTGCCCGCGCTGCATCATGACCACCCGCGCTCAACAAGAGCTGCCGCGCGATGCCTCGATCATTCGAGCGCTGGTGGCTCACACAAAACAAAATCTCTCGATCTACTGCAATGTAGCGAAGGCAGGACAAATAGCTGTAGGCGATGTGCTCAAAGTGACTTAACGCAACGCCCAGTCAAACGCGCTTTCCATGCGGTCATTGCCCCAGAACAGTTCACCCTCAACAGTGAAGCTGGGCGCGCCAAAAACACCGAGTGCCATCGCGCGTTCTGTGTTGCCGCGCAATCGGTCCTTATTGTCCTGCGCATAAGCCAAGTCAGCAACACGGGCCACGTCCTGGCAGCACTCTTCGAGCAGAGCATCCAGAACCGCCTGATCGGAAATCGAGAGTCCGTTCACAAAGTTGGCGCGATAAACGGCCTTGATAAAATCAACACCCCACCCCTCAGCAAGGCCAATAAGAGTGAGCCGCGCCGCCTTCAGTCCATTCTGGGGGAAAATCGGGTTTCGCGTGAAAGCCAGTCCGTCCGCCTCACAAATGCGCTCCAGATCACGCCACATATAGTGCCCCTTTTGCTCAAAAACATTAAAGGGAGAATCGCTGAGCCCTTGAGAGCCAAAAACAGGACCCAACAAAAAGGGGCGCCAAATCAGCTCCACAGCCTTTGTTGCAGCCATTTTTTCAACACGCATGGTCGCCGGATACGAATAGGTACTGGCAAACTCAAACCAAAATTCCACCGCCGCCATACACCATTCCCCCAAAGCTCAAGCATCACTTGTGTCTCACTGCCGCCCATTCTATCAAGGTCGCGTGCTGAAACCAGAACGGATAATACCTTGCCTCCTCTACGTCAATTTACCGAACACCCGCAACGTCGCCAACTGAATGATGAGATCCATTCACGTTCCCCTGCTGATATTCCGGGTGCGCTGATGTGTTCGCATTTGGCTTTTGTGACCGGTGAAAACGGACACGCCGAGGAGAAAGTCGCCTTGCGGTCGTTGGCAAGTCTTTTTGGTGCGTCAATACCGCAGAGCTTTGGCAACCATCTCGATTTAGATCTTGGCCGCATGCAGCTCATCTGGGAACGCCACACGGAGTTTTCGACTTACACGTTTTTTGAACATGAGCCTGACTTGAAAGTCGCGTTAGATACGCGCTTCACCAATGCGCCCGCATCACTTGTGCCAGATCGCTGGCGTGCAGAAGTCAACGGTCAGCTTCTGGTCGCCATCAACCTCATGGTGCGTCCCGGCCAAATCGAAAACACAAACGAGGCACTCACCGAGATATTTGGCGACAGCACACTGGTAGGCGGCCGGCTGGCTGGCGGTGGCGCTGCTGCATGGACAGACTTGCAACTGGACGCCGAGGGTTGCTCACGCATCTTCATTGCAAATGAAAGCCTAAAGCCCGGCCGCACGGGCCGCCTGGTTCAACGTCTCCTGGAGATCGAGACCTATCGCATGATGGCCTTGATGGCATTTCCCCTTGCGCGTGCGATCACCCCAGAAATTTCTGACATGGAACAAGAGCTCGCGACAATCGCCAGTGAAACCATGAACATTACCAACCTGGAAGATGAGCAACATCAGCTGCAACAACTAACGCAACTTGCGGCGCGCGTAGAAACGATGACAGCGCGAACGGATTTTCGTTTCTCCGCATCTCGTGCCTATCATGCCTTGGTTGAACAGAGACTCATTGAGCTTGATGAGACAAAGCTCTTTGGCATCCAGCAATTGGCAACATTTATGGAACGCCGATTGGCACCTGCCATGCGCACCTGCGGATCTGTTGCCAGCCGCATTGATACGCTGTCACAACATATTGCCCGCGCGTCCGGTCTGCTGCGCACGCGCGTGGAGATTGCGGTTCAGGAACAAAACCAGGCGCTCCTGAGTTCCATGGAAAACCGCGTACGTATGCAATTACGCTTGCAGGAAACCGTTGAAGGTCTGTCGGCGGTTGCCATCTCTTACTATTTGCTGGGCATCGTAAATTACATGCTGAAAGCCGCGGCGAAACTTGGCAGTCCCATCGACCCAACACTGGCAACCGGTCTCGCGGCCCCCTTCATTATCGGCGGCGTCTATTGGGGTGTGCGCCAGGTCAGGAAGAAGCTGACCCGCGCCAAATAGACAGAGCTGCGAATACCGAGAGCAAAGCAATGCCCGCCAG
>Ga0222662_1000864_pt1 | contig 18592 bp, 14 predicted proteins | sample AntAcemetagen600_FD_179821 | JGI IMG/M metagenome (GOLD analysis project Ga0222662, IMG submission 179821) | Saline water microbial communities from Ace Lake, Antarctica - #600 | ecosystem: Environmental > Aquatic > Non-marine Saline and Alkaline > Saline | place: Antarctica: Ace Lake...
GTACTCCGTGGGGGGAGCGTTGTTGTTGTATGATGCGGTGCCCGAACTGGGTATAGACGACGACTTTATGACGGCCATAGCCAATGCCGTCTACCATAACTCAATGACGAAAAAGCATGGATCGATCCAATGCCCTTCTGCCGACAAGATGCGTCCCAAAAGTCGCAAACCTTACAGTGCAGCTATAAAAGGGTTCTATGCGCTGGAGGCCTTCAAGGATGGCCTGATCGACGCCCAGTGCATCACCTTGAATGCGGCAAAGACGGAAGCGGTAAATAGCGACTATGGTAGGAGGGCGGAGACGGTATACGGGCAATATATCAAGGCCCTTAGTGAAGATCGGACCCTCATTCACCTTGGGGAGACGATGTAGGGGAAGCCGTTGCTGTGATCTGTAGCATTATCAACCCGGATCACTACCGATCACTGGGCAGCGCGTCTTGCAGCTCCCACGGTGCAAAGCGGGCGAATTGTAGGTGAGGGGCAAACAATACAATGACGTCGCGCGCCAACGTCGCTCTTGTTTCGGGGTAGTTCGTAGGGCTCGCACTTGCGCGATTGCCGCGGAAGGTATCCTGGCAAATCACTCGACCCATTTACAGGTGATATCCGGCTTAACCGATGCCCAGTTTTCGATACGCACTCGGTGGCATGCCGGCGTGCTTACGAAAGAGGCGTGAGAAATAGAGGCTATCCTCGAACCCGATCCTCTGGGCGATTTCGCCGATTTGGAGATCGGTTTTGTCGAGCAGTTCGCAGGCGCGCTGGATGCGCATTTCAGTATAATAGGTCATCGGACTGACGCCACAGTGCTTTTTGAAAATTTCGCTGAAACGCGAAACGGAAAAGCCGGACTGCTTGGCATAGTAGGGTAAGGTCTTTGGGTCTTCCAGGTCGCGACGCATGGCGTCCATCACCCGTTCGATCCGCTGGTTTTCGCGCTCTTTGACCTGATTGGGGTTTTTACTGTGTAGCAAAGTCAGCAGGTTGATCAGGGCGCGGGACAATTCGAGCAGCGTGTGATCGCTATATCCCCGCTCCACGGTAGCCAGAGCTGTATGGAAATGCCGGCGGATACTGTCGATTAACGGGGAGGGTGACGACGGAGTTTTCTCGGTGAAGGGCGTCCATTTAAGCAAGGCGCGGGCGCCGTGGCCATCGAAGTGAAACCAGTAAATTTTCCAGGGGTCTTCGGGATCGGCTCCGTAGGCATGGGCCTTATCGGGCGGAATGAGAACTACGTCGCCGCGGTTTAGGGAGTGGCGTCCCGATAGCTCCAGCCAACCCTGTCCCGACTCGACAAAATGAGAATGTAGGTCGCGGCTCCCTCGGGCCGCTCGGCCCGGTGCCCCGCCGCGTTGGGAAAATAGCCCATATCTTTCGAAAATCTATCCATTTACGTCAAGGTTCTGGGCGTGTATTCTACAGTTCCTTTTGTCATCCAACCCTGCTACGATAAACCCTAAAGATAACCTATGACCCTAAGCATATTTGATTGGACTCTCTTCCTCGGCTTTTTCGCTGTCGTTATCGGTTTTAGCTTGTGGAAAAGTCGCGGTTCCGGCGGTGATGGAGAAGACTACTTTCTTGCCGGGAGAGGGCTGCCGATGCTGGCTGATCCAAAGTTCGGCGGGGTCTTTCAATACATCCAGTAGTTTCAAGGCTACATTTGGCCTGGAGTTGTGGCGGCATTCTTATTAGGCATGGTCGTGCCGCGCGCACCGGCGGTTGCAGGGGTCGCCGCCTTGGTAGCCGGTCCGATCCTCTATGGGATTGTGCAGAAGGTTTTCGGGAGTGAGATTCATTTCCTGCTACAAGTGCTGATGACCTTTGTCTTGGTCTGTGGCATTATGGCAGTGATTACCGTAGTCAAGCCAATGGCTGCGCCGAAGACGCTCCCTGTTCGGGAAGATCTGGACTGGTGGGCCAATGTCGTCGCCAACAAGCATCTCTCGCCGGGTAAGAAGCAGTGGACTTGGGGAAATCATGAATTCGGCTGGGCTTGGGATCGAGAGCTGACGGATGAAGGCGGCCCCTACGTCGAGCTGATGGCTGGTGTCTACACCGACAATCAGCCGGACTTTAGCTATCTCGCGCCCTACGAGACGAAGACCTTTTCGCAATATTGGTGGCCTTACCAGAAGCTGGGCCGTGGCCAGTTCGAAGCGGCGGCCGGTCACTTTGAGACGGCTATGAATCGACTCACCTTCCGTCACCCCAATCCGGAGACGGGCGAGGCGCATTACTATCTCGGTTTAAGTCAGCGCTTCCTCGGTAATCTTGAAGTAGCCTATCCACTCATCTACAAGGCGACTTGAAATTACGCTTGGCGGGCGGCGGCTTATTACGAGCTGGCCTGTCTGGATCTGCGGAAAGGTGACGTGACGACAGCGCTCCAATATGTGGACGAGTCCTTGGAGACCAATGCAACGAACAATAAGGCGCGCGTTTTCAAAGCGATTTGCCTGCGACGACTAGGGCGCAAGGAAGAAGCAGTTGCGGTTCTTGCCGAGCTTTTGAAGATCGACTACTTCGCCACTTCACTCCCTAACCTGCTGGTTTTTGACGAGCACCTCGACGAAGCCAAGCGGGCTAGGATGAAGGTCCTGCTTTCTATTGCGCAGGGGGCAGACAATCTCAATAAATAAGTCTACCAATTTGAAGGCGCTGGCGAAGGCAGTTACCTATTTGGCTCTATCTGTGACCGGACTTTAATCCCGCGATACAAGGGTTAAAACGCAAAATATAAAGTTCTGATTCAATTCAGAGTCAGGCAATGAAAACAGTTGGGGTCATTCCCCATCCACCTTCAATTTTTGTAAATTGCAGATCGGGTCTGTTTATCCTTATCAGCTAAATACTGATTGTATTGGAGCCGTAAGTGCGGATCCAATCGACCTGCAACTCAAAAGGACCCGCATTTTTATCTACCAATTCAAGTGTGATCTCACGCACATCTGCGGGGTCGAATTCGATTCTTTTGTCATCCACCCGCTGACCCCGAAAGTCAGCCTCGAAAACGGAAAACGGGATTTTGATTTCCGTCCACTGGCCTTTTTCCGTCGGCAGCATACCCGCAAAGGTAATTCCCCTGTTCTTCCAACGGGTCGTCGTGGAAAAATGCAGCTCATAGGTTCGGCCGTCACCTTTGACCCGTAGGGCCACTCCCTCCGCCGCACTCATATCGATCCTAACATCCCCTGAACGCACGGATGAAAACCCGCCATTATTCTCCAGCGAAAGATTTCCACTGAAAGTGAGAATACCGTCTTCACTGATCAACATATTACCCTGAGAACGGCCACCCATAACGCGATCATCCACGATTCGCCAATTGAAAGCATTCGTATCTTTCTGAGAAAACTCGGTGATGGATGTTTCCTGCCCCGCTGTTAAGCAAGGAGCTAGTGTGAAAGTGAAAAAAGCTCCTGCAAAGAGTCGTAAAATTAGTTGATTTTTCATAGTAAAGACCCTGTTTAAAAACTCGGAAAATTCAAATTCTTCCCAAAACATCCGAGATCTAAATTCCCACGTCAGATCAAAAAAACTGAAGCGACATCGGCTGCAATATTGTTTTTCAACTCTTGAGTGACTTTCGTATTCAGACTGATAATAAGAATACCTATGAACCCCATCACTGCCTCCACAGTCCTACTTTTTTTATTCGGCCATTTTGCTTTTGCAGTAAACAGCCCCCCCAACGTTCTCTTTATTCTGGTTGATGACTTGGGCGTGATGGACGTCGGGATTGAAACACCGGACGAAGATTTTTATGAGACCCCGCACATTGATACGTTGGCGCAAAAGGGAATGCGTTTCGACCAGGGTTATGCGTCGAGTCCGGTCTGCAGCCCGGCTCGCGCGAGCATCATGCTCGGCACCGATCCGGCCCGGCACGGGATTACGGATTGGATCGGGGCGAGAATCGGAGCTGAGCAAGCTGAAAAAAAGCTCGGTGCAATCATGCCACCCGAATATCTGCGCGCCTTGCCGGGCCCGGCGACGACGATTGCAGAAGCCTTTCGCGATGCCGGTTATGAGACCTTTTTTGCCGGTAAATGGCATCTTGGTCCAGAGGGTTCCTGGCCGGAGGACCACGGCTTCACGACCAACGTCGGCGGCTGGGATAGCGGAGGTCCGCGGGGCGGCTACTTTGCGCCATGGAAGAATCCTAATTTGCTCAGCGGACCCGATGGCGAATCGCTGACCCATCGGCTCGCCCGGGAGACGGCACAATTCATCCAGTCCTCGAAGGGCAAACCGTTCTTCGCGGTGCTTTCCTTTTATAACGTTCACAGCCCGCTGCAAACCAGCGAGGAACGCTGGGCGAAATACCGGGACAAAGCTGAGGCGATCGGCTGGGAGGGCGACCGCTTTGCCATCGACCGCACGCTTCCCGTTCGTCTGGTTCGGGATCATCCGGTCTACGCCGGGATGGTTGAAACGGTGGATGCCGGGGTCGGTATCGCACTCGACGCCCTCGAAGCTGCCGGGGTAGCCGATAATACGATTGTCGTGTTTACTTCCGACCACGGTGGTGTGGTCTCGGGAGATGCCTATTCCACCTCCATGCTACCGCTGCGCGGGGGTAAAGGCCGGCAATGGGAGGGTGGGCTGCGGGTGCCCTATTACATCTTTGCACCTGGCGTGACGCAGCCGGGCAGTCGCACGACTGTGCCGGTGACCGGCGCTGACTTCTTTCCGACCCTGCTCGATTTGGCGGGGCTGCCGCTCCTGCCGGAGCAACACATCGACGGTCTCAGTCTGGCACCGGTCCTGAAAGGGGAGCCGCTCGAAGAACGCGCATTGTTTTGGCATTATCCGCATTACAGTAATCAAGGGGGCGAGCCCTCCTCAATCATCCGGCAAGGTGACTGGAAGCTGATTCATTACTACACGGATCAGCGTCGCGAACTCTATAACCTAGCGGATGACCCGAATGAGTTGGAAGATGTCGCGGCAGAGAACCCTGCAATCGTCGCAAAGCTGAGTGCCGAGCTCTACGCCTACCTCGTGCGCACCGGAGCTAATTTGCCCAAAGTCTGGGCCGGTTACGATCCGGACATGGTGGACCTCAGAAAGGAGCGCGCGCTTCAGCGAAAAGCCTCGCTTGAAGAATCGCATGCCCGCTTCCTCGACCCCGACTGGCAACCCAACGAAACCTGGTGGGGCAGCTCGCTCGGCAAAGATTAAAACGCCTGAAGCCGATCCAGAATATTCAGCTCTGGAACATTCACGTGCTAGGTGCTACAATCCGACAAAACAATATAGACCAAAAAAATGAAAATTTGCCCTACATTCACTTTCGGCGTCGGCGACCGTTTCGCGTGCGGGGCTCACGCCCAGTTGCAAGCCTTCATCGAGGCGGAAAAAATCGGCATCGCGATCACGCCTGTTTGGAACAAGTCCCATCGCGAGCACGCGATCATCGGCTCGGAGCCGCAGAGCACACGCGAGGCGGCGGATCTTGCTGTCAACGAACTCGGCTGGAGCGGCGACTACTTCCTCGACGCCGACCATATCAATCTCGACACGGTGGACCGCTTCGTCGGTCCCTGTGATTTTTTCACCCTCGACGTGGCGGACGATATCGGCACGGCCGCCGATGCGACTGAAATACAAGCTTTTGTCGACAAGCATCCGGAACTGACCGGCACTATTGCTATCGATGGCTTGTCTGCTCCGCTCGAAATCTCGCGCGAGCAGGTCGAAGCGACGGCTCAGCAATTTCTCAAGGCGACGCAAAAAGCCAAAGTGATCTACGACCACATCGTGGCGATGAAGGGTGGCGTTGACGATTTCGTAACCGAGATCTCGATGGACGAGACCGATGCTCCGCAGGTGCCGGCGGAGATGCTGATCATTCTCGCAGCCGTCGCCGACCAGGGCATACCGATCCAGACCATCGCCCCCAAGTTTACCGGTCGCTTCAACAAGGGCGTCGATTACGTGGGCGATGTCGCTCAGTTTGAACAAGAGTTTAACGACGACCTCGCGATCATCGCGCACGCGGTCAAGTCCTACGGCCTACCGGAGACGCTCAAACTCAGTGTTCACTCCGGCTCGGATAAATTCTCGATTTACGGACCCATCCGTCGGGCGCTGGCCCGCACCGGAGCCGGACTGCACATCAAGACAGCTGGCACGAATTGGTTGGAAGAGGTCATCGGCTTGGCTACCGCAGGCGGCGACGCGCTCGAGCTGGTCAAAGCGATTTACGCCAAAGCTTACGAAAACCGAGAAGCCCTCTGCCAGCCCTATGCGACGGTCATTGATATCGACGATGCAAAGCTTCCGGTTCCTGATGCGGTCGATGTCTGGAGCTCGCAGCAATGGGTCGCCGCGTTGACGCATGATCCCGAAAACCCCGACTATAACCCGCACGTGCGGCAGCTCCTACACGTGGGCTTCAAGGTCGCGGCGCAAATGGGTGATCGTTATCTTCAGACGCTTCGGGAGAATCAGAACGTCATTGCCCAGTGCGTGACTCACAATCTGCTCGAAAGGCACATCAAGCCGCTTTTTCTGTGAGGAGAGGGGAGCCTGTTGGATATTGAGGGCAGGCGGCGAAGCCAACCTGCCTACGGTGTTGAACGTAGCTGGGTTGGCTCTGCCGCCCAGTAGTAACTGCCTTCGAGTCGGGACTGGACCGCGTATTGTAGGTTGGCGGTTAGTCGCAGTCTTAGGGCGCCTTTGTGAGTATCGGCCTGGCCGCGGACTCAGTGCCGCATCTCAGGGAGCAATTCCTTCCTCTACTCGTAAATCGGAAAATTCGGATTCGGCTCATGGGCCGTTCGCATGAAGGCATCGATCTTTTCCACAATTTCAGGTTGCTCGGCGGACAGATCATTCACCTCGGCAGGATCCTCACGTAGATTGTATAGCTCAATGGGGCTATTCGGGTCGTCAAAAAAGCCGAGCCGGACGCCTTTCCAGTCGCCATAGCGGACTGCCTGACGGCCGCCACGCGCATGAAACTCCCAGTAGAGATACTCATGTGATTCTTGCACCGTTTCCTGTCCCAACAGTGCCGGCAGGTAGGAGATTCCATCCATCGTGTCCGGCCGTGGCAGTCCGGCTAGCTCCAGCGCTGTGGGGGCGAAGTCCCAAAAAGCCGAGACGTGATCCGAGCGCGAGCCCGGCGCAATCGTGCCGGGCCACCAGGCGATGGTCGGTACCCGGATACCCCCCTCATACAGGTCGCGCTTGCCGCCGCGAAAGGGCGCATTCGAGTCGAGCATGCTGTAGTCATACCCGCCCTCTGAATAAGAGCCGTTATCAGAGCTGAAAATGACCAGGGTATTTTCTTCGATACCCAGCTCATGGAGCTTTTGCAGAACACGGCGCACCGTGTGGTCAACATAGCTAATCATTCCGGCATAGGTCGCTTTCGGATGCGGGGCATCGACATAGCCGCCGCTGTCGATGGGATCCTCCTCAAAACGTCCAATAAACGGTGCCTCAAATTCCGCCGGCACCGCGAGATCGGCGTGCGGTTGGGAAATAGCAAGGTGGAGAAAAAAGGGGGCCGATTCGTCTTGGCGCTCCTCAAGGTAGCGGAGCGACTCGTCGAGAAACAAATCACCGCCGTAGATCGCGCCGGTGTAGCCTTCGTTGCCGGGAAGCAAGACCGTTTCCCCATTACGGATGAGGGTATCCGGGTAGTGCCGATGGGCGGCTCGGTGGGAAATGAAGCCAAAGAAATGGTCAAAGCCTTTCTTGTTGGGTAAGTAAGGATCGATCCCGTTGCAGGACACCGGGGACTTGCCAATCAGCGCGGTGTGATAGCCGGCCTCCTGCAGGCGGGTCGCAATCGTCAGGTCAAGTGGGTCCTCACGAAACTCGATCTCCCGGCGTGGTGGTCCGATGATAAAGTTCCCCCGCTGCCAAAGGCGCCCCGTGTGATTCCCCGTCATGAGGGCGGCCCGCGAGGGGGCACAGACGGTCGAACCGGAATAGTGATTGGAGAGAAACAAGCCCTCATCCATCATGCGATCCAGATTCGGTGTTTTAAAGTTTTCCTGGCCGAGCGCGCTGATATCGCCATAGCCCATGTCATCCGCCAAAATGAAAATGATATTGGGTTGGCTCCCTGCAGCGGCGGACTGCGACTCTGGCTCGCCTACAGAAACGCTGGGCAGCAGGCCAAAGGTGCCGAATAGGAGTAGACGGAACAGTGCCAATAAAAATTGGTTCGGGCGAATGGCCTCGGCGTGGTGGATCGCGGGGGGATTTTTAAGCATTCCCAAAAGAAGCTTTGCGCCGAGGGGGAGTCAAACGAAAGGGGCGCCGTGAACAGAGTAACCAATTCTAAATAGGACACTGGGATCAGGCCTATTTGTGCACTTTGGAGGGCTATTGCTTTATCATTGAATCCTCCACCAGGGTGGGGGGCTTCATTCTTAATAGTGTGGCTGTCCTTTGCCCTTTACCGATTCCGGGGCCTAGCCCGCGAGTGGATTTCGGGTCTTTAATGCAGGGAATCGACTGAAATCCCGGTCGACTGTCCAGAGTTCGCCGATTCCATGACTGAGACAGCAGGCAGCTATTCGCGCATCATGGATGAGCGGACCGTGAACTTTCGCTTTGACCACAAGTGTTTGTAGTCGATCAAGACTATCGGCTGAATCGTGCAGTACACGTAAGCTGGGCGCGGCACGCCAAGCCTGTATCTGACGGAAAGCCTGCTCCGGGGAGGAGGCGTCTTTCCAAATCTTCGGATGCGTGACGATACTGTAGAACTCGATCAAACTATGGTAACAAATCGCCCAAGGATTGACGGACTCGGCGATTTTTTTGACTTCTAATTGGGCGGCTGTGTGCAAGCTTGCATCCTTACGGTGGGCATGCACGAGGATGTTCGTGTCGAGCGCGATCACGGGTTGAAGCGGCTCTCGCGTTGGGCGTCGATTAACTGATTGATGGCGGTGTTGCTGATCGTGGTTCCCTCATCAGAGCCTACCGAGGCGTCTTCTAGTTCAAAAAGCTGCTGGGGTTCGTCTAAAGTTCGTTCCAGCGCATCAACAACGAGAGCCCGGAAAGTAGTTTTGCGCTTGGCAGCAATCATTTTCACCCGCTGCATGAGGGCTTCAGGCATATCTATGGTTGTTCTCATGCATAAATATATATTATGGTGTACTGGGAGGGGCAAGACGAAAATAACTGGCCAATAAACTGGTCAGGCGCGTCTAAAAAGGACATTCCGTAATGTCGGAGCAAATTTAAAGGACACCCTTGAAAATCCGGCGAGTGACTTTTTGTATCTCAATTGCTTCGCTACTTTGCTAGATAGGGTGGGGAAGATTGACTATGCTCCACAATCTCCTTTTTAACCACAGAATGCTCAGATGGGCTTTGGCTGGTCTCATGGAATCCGTGTGATCTGTATAATCCGTGGTTAACACAATTGGTTTTCTCCTATTTGTGCAGTCAGGTTTAAATGGGGACTGCCGAGGGCGACTGCTTCGCCGCAGACACCATCACTAGGGCGAGGGGCTACTTTCTTCAAACTGTGGGTGCAATTATTTCCACGGGGTAATTGCGGGCGTTGCGGGCCATCCAAAGCGTTCGGCGGCAACGCCGCAAGCGGCGGCCCTACAGAACATAATCGCAAGGCTCGCGCCTGCGCGATTGCCGCCTGAGGTTTTAGTTTGCCCAGCACTTTTACACCCTCAAATTGTGGGTGTCCACTAATAGGCTTGCAGAGGTCAATTCTGGTCAGAAATAATCATAGCAGTGAGGGTAATATTTATGAAAGAAGTTCTGCTGTTATCCTTGGCGTTCAGTGCGAGCTTTGCAGAGAGTCTGATCATTCATGTCGCTCCGACTGGCAGTGACGCAAACCCGGGGACACGCGACGAACCCCTGCACAGCTTACAGGCAGCGCAGGAACGCATCCGCCCCTATGCCGGTGAGCGCCCGGTGGAGGTCATCGTCGCCGACGGTATTTACTACCTGCCGGAGACGCTGACCTTTGAAGCAATCGACTCCGGCACCGCCGAGGCCCGGGTCGTTTTTCGGGCGGCAAACGAGGGGCAGGCCGTGATCAGTGGCGGTAGCCGGCTAAAACTCGATTGGCAACAGGCCCCCGAAGTGGGGGACGGCGTCTTTCAGGCCACCACCCCGGCCGGTCTGCAAATGGACCAGCTATTCCTCGATGGCGAGCGGCAGCGGATGGCCCGCTACCCCAATTACAACCCGGCCTTGAAGACGGCCCCGTATCAGGGCTTTGCCGCTGACTCCTTTTCAAAGGAGCGCGCGGCCCACTGGGCCGACCCGACCGGGGGATACATCCACGCCATCCACCGGCACCGCTGGGGTGGTTACCACTACCGGATTACGGGAAAAGATGCCGAAGGTGCCGTGATCTACGAGGGCGGGTGGCAGAATAATCGGCAGATGGGCATGCATGAGGACTTTCGGATGGTGGAAAATATTTCCGAGGAGCTGGATGCCCCGGGTGAATGGTTTCACGATGAAGCTATGCGCACCCTCTACTTCATGCCGGGCGCAGGGCAGGACCTGAGACAGGCGCGGGTCGAGGTCGTCCGGCTCCGGCATTTGCTGGAATTCCAGGGCAGCATGGATGCACCGGTGCGGCACCTATCCTTCGGGGGCTTCACCTTTCGGCACACCACCCGCACTTTTATGGAGACAAAGGAGCCCCTCCTTCGCTCCGACTGGACCATCTACCGAGGTGGCGCGGTTCTGCTGACTGGCACCGAGGACATTTCGATTCTCGATAGCACCTTCGATCAGGTCGGAGGCAACGCCATCTTCGTCAACAAATACAACCGGGGCGTCCTCATCCGGGGCTGCCACATCCGCGACGCCGGGGCCAGTGGCGTCCTCTTCGTCGGCGACCCCGACGCCGTGCGCGACCCGCTTTTTGAATATGCCGAAACGCAGGATCTGGCAGGCATTAGCCTCATCCCGGGACCTCAGACGGATAACTACCCGGCCGACTCGGTGGTGGAAGACTGCCTGATTCACGGGATCGGTGAGTTCGAGCGGCAACCCGCCGGCGTGCAAATCTCCATGGCCCGCCGTATCACGATCCGCGATACATCCATCTATGATTGTGCACGAGCGGGTATCAATGTCAGCGAGGGCACCTGGGGCGGCCACCTGATCGAGCGCTGTGATGTCTTCGACACCGTGCTGGAGACCTCCGATCACGGCTCCTTCAACTCCTGGGGGCGTGATCGCTACTGGAATCGAAAACACCGTGACATCACCGAGCCAGCGGTCGAGGAGAACCCCCGGCTGCCGTATCTCGACGCGGTGGAAACGACGGTTATACGCGACAGTCGCTGGCGCTGCGACCACGGCTGGGACATCGACCTCGACGACGGTTCCTCCAACTACGAAATCTACAACAATCTGATGTTGGCCGGCGGCCTCAAGCTACGTGAGGGCTACGGACGATTGGCCTTCAACAATATCCACATTAACAATGGCCTGCACCCGCACGTCTGGTTTGAAAACAGCGGCGATCGCTTCACCCGCAACATTGTCATGGCTCCCCACAAGCCTATCCGCAACGCCGACGATTGGGGTATTGCCTCCGACCTGAATCACTTCGCCTTCAGCGCCGACCTGCGGAAAGCATGGGAGCAGGGGGCTGACCCCCGCTCGAGCTATGGCGACCCCGACTTCATTGACCCGGTCGAGGGTGACTTTCGAGTGCGCCCCGGCTCGCCCGCTTTCAAGATTGGCTTTGAAAATTTTCCGATGGACCAGTTCGGCGTGAAGAAGCCCTCACTGCGAGCCATTGCGCGAACACCCGTCATCCCGACCTTGCGCTCGATCAGTAAACTACAAACAAATCAGGCAGAATCCAATCTACCCATCTGGATGGAGGTCGGCCTCAAGGGCCTGGAGGGCGAGGAATTTTCCGCCTTCGGCGTGAGCAAAGAAGACGGTGGCGTGCAAATCATCCCTTTGAAAACCAGAGCCTTGGCCATACGCCGCGGCCTCCAAGCCGACGATCTCATCCAGCAAGTCAACGGCCAGAAAGTCAGGACAGCCGATGAAGTGCTCACGGCGGTCGAACAAGCAGGCTCCGAACCACTGCGCCTCGGTCTGGTTCGCAATCAACAATACATCGAGATCACCCTCGAATAGCCAGTGATCGACAGAAACGCCAGTGCCCGGAGAACGGGTGCAATTATTTCCACGGGGGTAATTGCGGGCGTTCCGGGTCATCCAAAGCGTTCCGCGGCAACGCCGCAATCGGCGGCCCTACAGAACATAGCAGGGCTCGCGCTTGTCATTGATCATGAGCCTGTCGAATGGCGCGATTGCCGCCTGACGTCATGATTCACCACGCACTCTTAATTAGACCCGATGCACAAGGGCTGAACGAGACCTAAAACTTCAAGGCGACCGGGCGGATTCAACATAAAGTCGGAAAAAAGCTTAAAGATGTGTCATTTTTCAGAATGAGGACAATTGAAGGTAGATCATCGTTTAATAAAAGCTCACCCCTAAAAAACAGCTCTCTGCTTCAACCCACCTTACCTTCGCTACCACCCCGCCTTTGCTTCGATTGCGTAGCCCCCGCGTTAGCAGCCTTGCTAATTGAAGCAAAGACAACAAACAGTAGAGTTAAGCCTCCCACTGCCATTGCACATGGATGAATTCGACATCGTAAAAAAAGCCCAGAGCGGCGACCTCGATGCCTTTAGCGAATTGGTTCGGCGCTATCAGGGCAGTGTGCGTGCTTCTCTGGCCGTCCGACTGAGCAACCGGCACGAAGCGGATGATCTGGCTCAAGAAGCCTTCATTATCGCATTTCGAAAACTCCATACATTCGACACCAACAAGGCATTTGGCCCTTGGATACGCTCGATTGCATTTAATCTACTGCGCAACTATTGGCGGAAACATAAAGCGATCGCAGTCGGCGACGCAGCCGAACTGGACATGATGATCGACCAGCAAATCAACTTGGGCTACTCCTCCGACAATGAGGCGGAGCGCTTAAGTTTGCTCAAACGCTGCATCGCGAAGCTCGACCAACCGATGCAGGAGCTCCTGCGTCTGCGATACTTTGAAGAAATATCGGTTCGCGAGATCAGTCGCTCACTGAAGTTAAAACACTCCACCGTGACCATGCGGCTGCATCGTCTCCGGGAAGGCCTATTCACTTGCATGAAGGGTCAAACAAAAGCATCTCTGATGCTGACTCGAGAACAGGAACAATTGGTGGCTGCCTACCTCGAAGGCGAGGCGGTTTCGAAGGAGCTTCTAGTCGAGTGCCACAAGGACCCCAAAGTCCTGAACCACTTGGCGGATCTCGTAGCGATGGATCGCCTCCTCCAGCTGACCAGCCCCGAAGCGTCGGGCGAGGCCTTCACGGATGAACTGAGGGAGCGCCTCGGAGCGAAGTCAGACCCGCAATTTGAAGCAGCCATCAGCGGAAATCTTGTCAATCGACGGCGGCACCGGATGCAATGGCGGGGCGCCCTTGCGGCAGCCGCCTGCCTGGCCTTCGCAGGTCTGCTCTTTTTAATGCTTCGGCCGGAGGCGGCCTTCGGGCAGGTGCTGGCGACCCGTGACATCGTTTGGTCGGGTTCGTCCCTGATGCCGGGTGACTCGATCCGGGAAAACCGCCTGCGGATCGCCCATGGCTACTCGGAGATTTTACTGAACAATGGGGTCACCCTGCTGCTTGAGGGTCCCGCCGAACTGGAATTTGTTTCGGACGACACCGTTCGGCTCCATGAAGGATCCTTGGTCGCGAATGTCCCCGAGCCTGCGATTGGCTTTACGGTGGATACCCCCAACTCAAAGGTGGTGTACCTCGGCACCGTCTTCGGCATGTCGGTCGCTCTCGACGGGAGCTCCGAGGTGCATGTGCTGGAGGGTGAGGTCAAAGCGCGTCCCTTGAGGGATAAGGATTTCACGCACCTGGTCACAAACGAGGCGCTGATGATTGATCCGCAACAACAGGTGACAGCGATCCGGAGCAACCCCGACCGTTTCCGGCGGGCCCTTCCCGGGCGTTCGGCCACAAATCCCGAATACCTACACTGGTCCTTCGATCAGGAATCCGCTGTCGCGGAATCCGGAGGCACCAGCATCGATGGGATGCATTACCCCGGCAAGCTGATGGCCCTCAACGACGGGGAGGGGCCGGTCTATCAGAACGGACAATTTGGAGAGGCTCTGTATTTCAACGGGGTGGATGCCTACGTCGCAACGGACTTCCCCGGCATCGGGGGCAACCGCCCGCGCACCATCGCCTTTTGGGCCAAAATCCCAAGGGATTTTTCGGTGCGCAACGGGTACGGCATGCTAGGCTGGGGCCTTTTTGAGCGCGGGGCCGGATGGCAAATATCGCCCAATCCAACCGCAAAGGAAGGTCCCCTCGGGCGACTCCGGATCGGCACAGTGCACGCACCGATCATCGGCACCACCGACCTGCGGGACAATCGCTGGCACCACATCGCGATCGTCATGTATGGCGGCGAAGCCGCCGATCTCTCTACCCATGTCTTGCTCTATATCGATGGGAATTTGGAAAACACCTCGATCAAATCAGTCGCTCATATTGACACCCAATTGGACCACGAAGACTCGCTCCCACTGATGTTCGGGAGGAATATTCGGTTCGGTGATGACAGCAGCCCGGTGGATGAACAATTCTTCCGGGGCTGGATCGACGAGGCCTTTATCTTCGATACCGCCCTCAATCAAAACCAGATCAAGCATCTCATGCGAACCAACCAATGGGCAGGAGCCTCAACTGGCGACTGATCACGCCGACTTTAACACAGACCACTTCGACCTTACTCTATAAAAACAACCCAACTATGAAAAAGATACCACAACTTCTCATCCTTGTCCTCGCATTCGGCGGCCTGCTTCGAGCCGAGCCCTTCCAAATCTCCGGCATCTACCCTTCCTTGGCCATGTTCAACGAGCAGAATGAGTGCGGCAGCGGCGCGGTCGTCCCTTGGGCGGACAGCCTCTGGATTGTGACCTACGCGCCTCACGAGCCACGCGGTTCCACCGACAAGCTCTATCAGATCACACCCGATCTAAAACAGATCGTGCGTCCCGAGTCGATCGGAGGCACCCCCGCTAACCGCATGATTCACCGCGAAACCCAGCAGTTAGTTATTGGTCCACATGTCATTGATGCGGAAGGCGGCGTTCGCACCATCCCTTACACTGAGATGTTCGGACGCCCGACCGGGAATGCCCGGCATCTGGAACAGCCGGAGTCAAAGATTCTATATGCCTCGATGGAAGAAGGCATCTACGAGGTCGATTTGGAAACCCTCGCTGTGACCGAACTCTGGGGCGACGAAGCCAATGATGCGAGCCCCCGTAAAGCCGATCTGCCTGGTTACCACGGCAAGGGTTTCTACTCCGGGCAAGGCGTCTACGTCTACTCGAACAACGGCGAACACGGCAGAGAAGCGCGAGTCAATCCGAACATCCCTTCCGGCGTACTCGCCGAGTGGGATGGCAAAGCCGACGAATGGACCGTCGTGCGCCGCAATCAATTCACTGAAGTCACCGGCCCCGGCGGTATCTACGGCAACGAGAACCCAGCGACCGACCCGATTTGGACAATCGGTTGGGACCACCGCTCGCTTATGCTCGGCGTCCGCATGGCGGACAGCGGCTGGCACTTCTACCGCATGCCCAAAGGATCGCATTCCTACGACGGTGCTCACGGTTGGAATACCGAGTGGCCCCGCATCCGCGAGATCGGCGAAGACGACCTGCTCATGACTATGCACGGCACCTTCTGGCGATTCCCAAAGGATTTCAGCCCCAAGTCCAGTGCCGGTATTGTGCCGCGCTCGAACTATTTGAAAGTGATCGGCGATTTTGCCCGTTGGGGTGACCGAATCGTGATCGGCTGCGACGATACTGCGCGCAATGAGTTCCTTAATAAGCGCGCAGCTAAAGGCGAGATCGAGGCCCCGCAGTCCCAATCGAATCTTTGGTTCATTCAACCGGAGCAACTCGACCAATTCGGTCCGGCCATCGGTCGCGGCTCCGTTTGGGTGAACGATTCTGTTGTCGCTGGAGAGCCATCCGATGCGTATTTGTTTTCCGGATACGCTCGACGCGGATTGCACCTTGCGCACGAAGCGCAGCAGGCCGTCACCTTTAGCCTTGAGCGTGACCTCGAAGGCAACGGACAATGGACTTCCTGGAAATCGATTGAGGTTCCGGCCACGGGCTATCACTTCGAGGCCTTCAGCCCCGAGGATGCAGGTGTCTGGATTCGACTCGTCAGCGAGGTCGACCTGAAAGATGCCACCGCCAGCTTTAGCTATCGCGAAGCTCAGCCCGAGCATCCGAATTCTTCGGAGTTCAATGCACTGGCACGCGCCGGCGACCCTATCAGTGGTGGCCTGATTCGCGCTTTGGGTGACAATAGCCGAAAACTCCTCTTCACAGCCGTCGACGCAGCCGGTGAGCCTGTCGGGGCCTACGAAATGGATGGAGACCTCAATCTGGTTCCGGTCGCAGCCGACTTCGAAGCAGAGGCGGCCAAGATGGTGCTCTCTGAAAATGTTTTAGTAAAGGATGCTGCCTCCGTTGTCTACACGGACGACGACGGCAATCGCTGGCGCTTGCCCATGGCTTACGAGGACTACGCTGGCCACGATTTAGGCAACTACCGCGTCGCCCGTGAAGTGGCGACCGAGCGTGACCTCTTCAACTCGGCCGGCATCTTCTACGAGCTACCCGCGCGCAATGCCGGTGGCTTCGCCAAGGTTCGGGCCGTATCGACTCACGCTACTCAGGTGCACGACTTCTGCTCCTACCGCGGCCTTTGGGTGCTCAGCGGCGTGAATCTCGAAGCCAACTCTGAGAACGATCCTCACCTTATTCACTCCGAAGACGGCAAAGCTGCCCTCTGGGTCGGCGCAATCGACGACATCTGGAAAATGGGCAAAGCCGTCGGCGTCGGCGGTCCCTGGAAAGACAGCCCCGTGCAGGCCGGTGTCCCCTCCGACCCATACCTGATGACCGGCTTCGACCAAAAAACGCTGAGCTTGGAAACATCGGCCGATAGTCAGGTTCGCATTGAAATTGACGTGACAGGGCAGGGCGACTGGGAGCCCTACCGGACATTGGTGACAGAGGCGGGTCAGACGATTGATTATTCATTCCCCGACACCTTTTCGGCCTACTGGATTCGCTTTGTAAGCGACGCCGAGGTAGAGGCCACCGCGCAATTGACTTACAACTAGGGTCGTGGATTTTCTATGCTTGGCATACCGGAATTATCGCTGCGGTCGCGCAAGGAAACTGTCTCAAAAAGTCATAAAACAGGGCAGGATGCCCTGAGTCCTATCATTCGCGAACTGCTTTCAACGGAACAAGGGCATCCTGCCCTTGATGATCGGACTGATATGCGTGCAAAAGTCAGCCTTTTATATGCAGATTAAGGTTTTCTATCATTCGCGAACTGCTTTCAACGGAACAAGGGCATCCTGCCCTTGATGATCGGACTGATATGCGTGCAAAAGTCAGCCTTTTATATGCAGATTAAGGTTTTCTATCATTCGCAAACTGCTTTCAACGGAACAAGGGCATCCTGCCCTTGATGGTCGGACTGATTTGCGTGCAAAAGTCAGCCTTTTATATAGATTAAGGTTTTTTGATACAATTTCCATACGCGATTTCCGCAAACTGATCGAAGCGCTCACTACATGACGACTACAAACTTAAACCTAAGATTCACATCTACAACATCCCAAAAATGACCCGATTCAAGCCCACACCCCTCATTGCACTTTTCTTTCTCTCCAACTTCGCGGTCGCTGACACGGAGTGGAAGGACATCGCCACGATCCAGGTAAATACCGAGGCACCACGAGCTTCGTTTACGCCCTTTCCAGACCGAGATTCCGCGCTGGAAGGCATCCGCCGACCCGCGCAGTCACCACTCCGGCACTCGCTCAACGGGCAGTGGGATTTCAAGCTGTCGTCCGGGCTGTGGAATCGGCCAAGCGGTTTTCAAGAGCCAGACTTCGAAATGATTGAATGGGATGCGATCACTGTCCCGGGAAACTGGCACACACAAGGCTTCGGATTGCCGATCTACTCCAACGTCAAGTATCCATTCCCGCACGAAGCGTATGCCGTGCCGGAGCAATGGAACGAGGTGGGCTCCTACCGCCGAACCTTTGCTTTGCCAACAGACTGGAACTGGACCGAAGGCTCCAACGAGCCCGTTTTCATCCACTTCGCTGGTGTGAATTCCGCGCTCACTCTCTGGATCAACGGGGAGAAAGTGGGTTACAGCGAGGGCAGTCGCACGCCAGCCGAATTTAACATCTCCAAATACCTGCAACCGGGGGAAAATACCCTGGCTGTCGAAGTCATCCGCTGGTCGACCGCCTCCTATTTGGAGGATCAAGATTTTTGGCGGCTTGCCGGTATCTTTCGCGAGGTTTATCTCTGGAAGTCAGGGGCGGCGCGTTTACAGAATTTCAATGTCCTGGCGGACTACGATCCGGCATCGGGCGAAGGTTTGCTTTCGCTCAAAAGTCATCTCAGCAGTGCAGCCCAGAGCCTTAAAATGGAGCTGATCGATCCGCTGAACGGTCAG
>Ga0222662_1000866_pt1 | contig 18562 bp, 21 predicted proteins | sample AntAcemetagen600_FD_179821 | JGI IMG/M metagenome (GOLD analysis project Ga0222662, IMG submission 179821) | Saline water microbial communities from Ace Lake, Antarctica - #600 | ecosystem: Environmental > Aquatic > Non-marine Saline and Alkaline > Saline | place: Antarctica: Ace Lake...
GCACCGCGCAGATCGGCACCGCGCAGATCGGCACCGCGCAGATCGGCATCGCACAGATCGGCACCGCACAGATCGGCACCGCGCAGATTGGCATCGCGCAGATCGGCACTGCACAGATCGGCATCGCGCAGATTGGCATCGCGCAGATCGGCGCTGCGCATATCAGCATCGCTCATATTGGCATCGCGCAGATCGGCACCGCGCAGATCGGCACTGCGCAGATCGGCACCGCGCAGATCGGCATCGCGCAGATCGGCATCGCGCAGATCGGCATCGCGCAGATCAGCATCGCTCAGATGGGCTTTTACGCCTGTAGTGTGGTCGTCCAAATACGCCGCGTGTAGTTCCAGTGCTTCTTTTAGTTTATCGATGTCCATAGTCGTTTTACTCTCGGTGTGTTTGCTTTATGTAGGAGACTATGGCACAGTGTTTAACCAATGGCAACAACATTTAAAAAAGGTTTTATTATGACCGAAGCACAGCTAGAAAAGTGGGCGAAGGGCGAAGCTAAGAAGCGCGGCGTCCTAATGTATAAATTCAGATCGCCACAGAAACGCGGTGTGCCCGACCAGATTTTGTTCTATAGAGGGGCGACATTGCTTGTCGAGTTTAAGAGCCCTAACGGCAAGGGCGTACTGTCGCCGCTACAACAAAAAGAAATTGCTACCTTTCGCGCGGCCAGAATGGACGTCGCAGTAGTAGACACTAAAGTGGGTTTTATACTTCACATTAACGAGTTAATAAATCGGGGCAACGCACTAGATGAAATCACTAGACCTTCTCGGCACCAAGCAACAACAAGCTGTTACCCGCATCTATGAGAACGATTCGACGTATCTAATAGGACAGATGGGGAGCGGTAAGACAGTGGTAGCTTTGACCGCTGCCAGTGAACTATTGACCGCGCGGGAAGTGTCGCGGGTGTTAGTGGTGGCGCCGCCACGCGTGGTTGACGACGTATGGGTAGACGAGCACGAGGGGTGGGACCACTTAAAGCACCTCGACGTTGGTTTGGCCGTGGGCACGCCTGCGCAGCGTATGGCATTGATTGACGCCGGTGCGCCGATAGTCGCAATTAGTTTTGATAACCTAGAATGGTTTTTTGATAACTATGGCAAGGCGCATGGTTTTGACATGTTGGTGATTGATGAAATCACAAAGATGAAAGCCGGGGGCAAATCATTCAAGGCCCTACGCACGCGCTTACGTGATTTTAGCGTGCGCCTAGTAATGACTGGCACGCCGGTTGCTGAGTCGTGGACGGATCTATTTTACTGCATGATGGCGTGTGACAGCGGCGCGATGTTCGGGCGCAATAAGCAACAGTGGTTAGACCGCTATTTCTACCCCACCGACTACGAGCGCCGCAACTGGACGGTGCTGCCGCACTGTGTTGACGAGTTAACGCGCAAGCTATCTAGCACGGTTTTTGTGCTGCCGGACTATACCGACGAGCTGCCGCTGCTGCATGAGATAGTGGTGCCTATTACGCTGCAGGCTACCGCGCGCGCGCAATATGACGAGTTTGAGCGTGATTGCTTGAACGAGCACGCGACGGCAGACAGCGCGCCAGTGTTAACAGGTAAACTTCAGCAGATGGCTAGCGGGTTTCTATACCCGGACGACGAGGACGCCGACACCGTATTCGTGCATGACGAGAAGATACACGGCGCCGGGCACTTGTATAATCAGTGCAACATACCTACTATTTTTGTCTACCAGTTCAAAGAAGAGTTAGCGCGCTTGCGCGCCCGGTTTCCCAAGGGCGTAGGGCTAGGCGATACCAAGAAGCGCGACGCGGCCACACTGGCCCTGTGGCGACGCGGTGAGCTACCACAGCTATTCCTACACCCAAAGTCCGCCGGGCACGGCTTAGACCTTACTACGGGGTCGCGTATGGTGATTATGTCACCCATCTGGTCGCGCGATCTTACCCGTCAGACTATCGGCCGTTTTTGGCGCCGCAATCAAATTGAAGAGTGCTGGGTTTTTATACTGGTGGCTAAAGGCACGGTAGACGAGGATATTGTTAAACGCGAAAACGGCAAGGGCGCGCACATGGATTTACTAATGTCGCGCCTAGATAGACTCACAAAAGCCAGGCATTAAAAAACCCGGTTAGTGGGGAATGGGGCTAACCGGGCCTTCGTTTTCTACTGCTGCGCCACTTAAACTACGCTTAAAAGTAATCGTTATCAACACAATATTGATAAAACTCGCGGTATTCAGCGCGTATGGTTTCGCGCGTAATGCCAGGGTAGTCTGCTAGTGTGTCTACGGTGTCGTCTATGTTGTTGGTGATTTGCGCCTCGTGGTTTCCTAGTTCGCGGTGGATGATTCCTTTTAGCCCGTTCTCCGCTATGTCTGCTGCTATGCCTTGCGTGTTGATATCCGCTAGCCCATCGATTAGCGCGCCCGCGTTTATGTGAGGCACTATCAAGCCAGAACCTAGCGACGTGTAGCGTATCGGGCCAGGGGCACGCGATTCTTCTAGCTGTTTAGCGTTGAACGCAAAAAATGCGCCGGTAGCCTTGAATAACTCAGATTGTAACGTTTCGGTGTAATGGCTTAAATACTTCATAATGTAACCTCTAAAAAAGTGTAAAGAACAAAAAGGATCAGTGTAGCGACTACTGCGGCGCACAAGACCTCGTGAATTATGCGCTTAAGTAGTTTCATAGGTTTCTATCTTCTGCGTCTACTACGCCTTGTGCGTCCGATCGCGTCATACCTAGACCGATGTTAATTTGCACGCGCGCTTCGTACGCGTCTAGTGCGGGTTTAACTACGTTCTCTATGTACTGTCTAGCGGCCTCCTTAGCGGTACAAACACAATCCGACAGGGAGAAACCTTTACGCATGAGCATAGGTGCTAACCGGTCCCATTTTTTTAGAGGTATATCGTTTAAATAAAAGTCGGTAGAACTAATGATTTTCTTCGCGCCTATTGCGCGTACTACGTTATCGATAGTTTGTTGCGTTACAAACTGAGCAAAATGCTTGCGGTGCGTACGTTGGCCGTCGGTTAATTGTTTAGCGTTCATAGGGTCTTGCTCCGTGTTGATTGTGTGAGTGTTAATACCCAGGAAGCCCGCAATTAAGCAGGCGCCAGGTAACGGGGAAGTTTATAGGCGCATAGGCATTATTGTGCCAGTGCCGTTAACTTCTATGCTCGTGTTGGCGTTTACGTAGCCTATACGCGTGAAGTCGGGCACATGCTTCTGTTTTAACGCGTCTACTAGATAGTCTAGGTTAAACCCTATAACTAATTCACCGTCGCCTTTGTCACTTTTGCACGCGAGCACGGCGGTTACTCCATCCGGTCTACTGGCGGACGCGGCCGCGAGCGTTAACGTGTCATTGGCTAGCGTTAACCTAACACCGCGATACTTCGCGTTGGCAAAAGGCGCTAGCTGTTTTAGCGTAGCAAGTAGTTCTTTTGTGTCGACGCTAAAATACGCAGTCGGCTTAGGAACCACGCGGCGCCAGTCGGGATAAATACCTTCGATTTGCTCAAAGACTAGATTATCGCCTGACGCGCACCATTCACCTGTTAACTGCAGGTCGTCGGAGTCGATTAGCTTTGCCGCGACTATTGGAATTATCCATTGACCTGCATGCACGCCATTGACCGAGCTTAGCTCCCGACGTTCCATACGGTGCCCATCCGTAGCTACAATGTGCACTATGCCGTTGTCCGCAATTTCTAACAGTACACCGTTTAAACAATACCTAGCATCTTGGGTAGCAGCAGCATATAACACAGCTTTTATGGCGTCCGCAAAGCCTGGGATTGTGATTGCTGTGGCGTCCTCTATAGTTGGCGGATTAGGGAAGTCCTCTAATAGCGTCTTGCTAGTCGCGGGTATTGTAAGTCGTCCGGCTTTAATCGTGGCGCCGTCGGCGGACAGTGTCGCGGCGCGGTCTGTTTTCAATGCAGCGTTAATAGTGTCCAGGTCAATTAACTTATCAGTTCCGTTGTACTCAACAGGGTAACTAACCCACACGTCCAAGTCGGTGCTAATTGCGCGGCCGGCTTTTATTAGCTGATTGTTTAACGCTGTGTTTTGCGCTTTTTTGAATGGTGACTTTTTAATGTTGTTCATAAGGTCGTGCTCCTGTTATGTGTTGAGTGCTTTTACAGCAAAGATCAAATAATAGTTTATATCACTGGCACGCCAGCGATTTGTTGGTTTGGTGAGTCATTAAAAGCGCGTGAGCCTAGGCACATGGGTTTTCATTCTAAAGTTTTTATGCTTGTTAATTAGGGTAGAAAGCGCTCGTTAGCCGAGATTTGTGATTAACTCCGGCTTCTGATTACAGCAGCTCCAGCGACAACGACAGAAAATAGTTGAGATTTGTTTCTATGCCAGTTTATTAGCGTCTGTTCGCTAGTTCCGGTGATTATGACCAATTCGGCTAGGCTATTTAGTCCGGCGCATTTGCATTGCTCGGACGGCGTCGATTCATTTGACGACTGCCATAATTCTCCATCGCTGTTAATCGAAGCACCTTTTTTGACGTGATCATTGATTTCTATAACAGATTGTCCGTTAGTAGATTTTTTCAAAGCCCTGTCAAAATCGCTATGAACACTCTCTACGAGTAGTTCGTTATTGTGAACGTCAGTTGTACTAATTTTCGTTGCTACACAGTATTTCATTTGTATATCCTTTCTAGTTTTTACGCGTCGCGGATTTCGGTAGTTATTAGTTCTAACTGCCATATGTCTAGTATCGTGTCGGTAGATACCACAGTGTCGAGCCACGTAGCTGTCTCGTCACCATCTACGTCAACAATCCAAACCATGCATGCCTTTTCTGCGTTGCCATCGATAAAAGCAAAGATAAGCAGTTCTGTCAGTTCGTCATTAAAACCTTGCACGCCCGATAAGGTAACGTCAGAGCATATACTGTCTTTGTTAGTGTAGCTTAGCGTAGCTGTGTCGGTATTTATACGCAGTGTTTTAGCGATTAAATGTTTCATACGGTCGTGCTCCTGTTAATGAGCGTTAATAGTCGCACGTTTAAACAACTGTTGCAACTGTTTAATACGCCTAAATATGCCTTTGTTACGAGTGTTGCGGGTGTTACGAAAAATCTGGGTAGTTTGTAACACATCAAATCTTTTAATATCAATGCCTTAGGAGTCAAAATATATTCTGTTACAGGATTTAGAATATATATATATATTGAATTTAGTAATATTAACGGTCTTTTACGCGTTAGACGCGTATACGTATATCGTTACTTCTGCTACTGAGAATATTTCTCAAATCCTGTAACAAAATATATTTTCGGCCCTAAGCCCTTGATAAATAACGATTCGGCTTGTTACGAGTGTTACAAGCGTTACATAGAATTATGACAACAAAGCACCAAGTTACGCATTTTTCGTTACGCGTTGCACGTGCAACACGTAAACGTGTGCGACGCGTAATAACTGGCGAATAATAGGGTATGGGGGGGCGGGCATTGTTTTTTGTGCGCGAAAAGGTCTAAAAGTGTGAGGTGGCACCCCCAGGGTCTATTTGATCTGCCACGCCATTGCCATAGCCCCATACCCGTGCACGCGTGAGCTATTTTGAAAATAGGAGACTATATACTCAAATTTTTTGCATTTCTGAAAATAAGCGACTACTATCGGCGTATGAGAAACGACGTGATAACACCTAATCGATATTTACCGCCGGACGTGCTTTTAGACAAGTACCACCCGGCGAACGCGCAGTTTTTTAAGGATACTAAAGCGTTAGAGCGCGCATTAGTGGCTGCAAGTCAACGCGCTGGCGTGCGCAACACGCAAATAGCAAAAATGTCGCACCGAGGCGTGCGTACTAAAGACATAGCAAAAGAATTAGGCTTCAGCCCTGCTACCATTAGCGCAGCTAAGAAAACGCAGCCCTACCTTGAGATAGTGTCGCTAATGACGTACTTATCCCAACTACGTGAAGGCCCTAACATTGAACACCGCAAGCGCACGCTATGGGAAATAGTAGTAGACAATAAAAACGCAGACCCTAAAACCGCTATTGCCGCCATGCAGGAAATGAACCGTATGGATGGCGTAGGTAAGCAAACGAATGACACTAAGATAGAAGTCACCATAAACGCTGATCTGCTACCAAGGGGTAAACTTGACGAATGACTATCTATTTCAAGAAAGGGTTTAAATACCAGCTAACCCGCGACCATGTATTTACGCTGCCGCCGTATTTTGATCACATAGAATACGAGTCAAAATTTATTCGTATTGCTGACAGCAAAGTAGTTGTACTGTCGGGCTATGCGTGGGACGGGCCTAGCGGGCCCGCTGTAGACACTGAAAATTTTATGCAAGGCAGTTTGAGGCATGACGTTAAGTATCAGCTCATGCGCTTAGGCGTTATTTGGCAAAAGTTCCGCGGAACTGCTGATCTGCAGTTAATAGAAGACTGCGACGCTGATGGCATGTGGAAAATACGCCAAGCCTGGGTATATGTAGGTGTTAAAAACGGAGCTGCAGCAGCGGCTAAACCTGAAAATGCACGAGTAGAGTATAAGGCGGGCGTATGTTTCGATTATCAGCACAAATTATCATAGCAATAGCGTTAACTGGTTGTGGGCTTAAGCCTATGGTTATTCTAAACGGTGCTACGCACGCGTTTGGCACCGTGCACCTTGAAGGCTTCGCAACCGATTCCGAAGCTGACCTGGTGCTTGTGAAAGCGCCTGTAACGTGGACGCCCGAGCAAGTAGACGAGTTTATAAGGCTGCGTAACACCCCTTAATGGCAGCTTTCAAACTAGATTACACGCCGCGTAGCCAGTTCACACGTTTTCATCAACGTGAACAGCGTTGGGCGGCGCTAGTTTGTCACCGACGTGCAGGTAAAACGGTCGCGTGTATTAACGAATCTGTAATTCGAGCCCTCTACACTAACAAAGAGGACGCTAGATATGCGTATATCGCGCCATTCTACAAGCAGGCGAAAGATGTTGCGTGGCAGTACCTTAAGAAAGCTACGCGAGGCCTTGCTATTGAAACAAGGGAAAGTGACTTGCGGGTCATACTTCCTAACGGTCAATGGATTACGCTCTACGGCGCTGATAACCCCGACGCTTTGCGGGGGATTTACCTTGACGGCGTTGTACTTGACGAGTTCGGAGATTGTAGACCGTCCCTTTGGGCCGAAGTTGTACTCCCAACACTTGCCGACCGTAAAGGGTGGGCGACGTTCATTGGCACGCCGAAAGGCAAAAATCACTTTTACGAGATAGTACAACGCTCGATAGCAGAAGAAAGATGGTTCCACATGACGCTGAAAGCGTCGGAATCAGGCTTGTTAGACCAAGAAGAACTAACAGAAATGAAAGCGCTCATGGACGACGCGCAGTACGCGCAGGAACTTGAATGCGATTTCACTGCAGCGGTGAAAGGTACGTATTACGCTGCTATGATACAAAAAATGGAAGTTATGGGACACATAGGCAATCAGCCTGACCTATACGATCCTATGCAGCCTGTGTACGCCAGTATGGACCTTGGACGCAAAGACAGCACGGCGGTATGGTTCTGGCAAGAGCACGGGGACACGATAAACCTAATCGATTACGAAGAAATGTCAGGTGAAATAATTGAAGACCATATTAAAATGTTTAGGACTAAGCCCTACAAGCTCGAAAAGCTATGGGTTCCACACGATGCCGTTGCGCACACCGTCCAGACTCGTCGGTCTAGTATCGAGCAATTTCAAGACGCAAACTTTCCTGTGGCGAAAGTACCCCAACTTGGCAGACAGCAGGGCATTGACGCCGCACGACTGATGCTGCCTAAATGCCGTATAGACGCGCGCAAGTGTCACGGCGGCATTGAGGCCCTAAGAGCGTACCGAAGAGAGTACAACGAGCTTACCAAAGCCTACCGCGACACCCCGCTACACAACTGGGCCTCAGACGGCGCAGACTCGTTTAGATATTTGAGCTTGGTGGCAAATCAGAAGCAGGTTACACTTGAGACACCAAAGTCAACTATAATTTTGCCTGAGCCTGTTACGTATTCGTTAGACCAGCTATACGAGGAACAGTCGTCAGGGCGTGTTTTGTCTATTTCTAGGCGGAGAATAAGTTAATGGCCTACAACGATTCTACAGACAGCCAGGGAAATATTGAGTCCCTATCCGAATTCCGCAAGGGTAAAAACGATCAATGGCAGCGTTGGAAAACCGAATTTGACGCGGCAGACACCGCAAGTAAAAAATGGCTAAAGCAGGGTAACAAGACTGTCGAGAAGTTTACGGGCAGCAAAAAGAATTCAGAAAGTGAAATGTTTAGACTAAACCTGTTTCACTCGAATATTGAAACGTTAATGGCCATGATGTTTGGTAAGCTCCCTGAGATAACGTTCTCACGTACTAACATGGACTTTAACGACGATATCGCACGTGTGGCAGGCATGATCTATCAGCGCATGTTAAACGCCGACATAGGCACGCCAAACGACCAGTATTCCGAAACGCTAAAACAATGCCTCGAAGATCGTATGTTACCCGGCTTAGGTATTGCTAGGGTGCGCTATGATTTTGACGAGGAAGAAGAACAGATAGCGGCGGTGTATGACATAAAAACAGGTGTTGAACTCGCCAGCGCAGAAACAATAAACCAAGCGTCTAACGAGCGCGCGCCCATTGATTACGTACACTGGCGTGACTTTAAGTGGTCCCCGTGCCGTACGTGGGCCGAAACTAGATGGCTAGCCTATAAAACACTATTCACGCGTGATCAGCTTGTAGAAAGGTTTGGTGAGAAGATAGGTAACAAAATACCGCTTACCTCGTCAAAATACAGCCAAGAGGAAAAAAACGGCGACGAGACGCTAAGTCAAGACGCGTTCAAGCGTGGTGAAATATGGGAGATTTGGGACAAGGTAGCCCGCAAGGTTCACTGGTGGTCGCCCGAATATAAAGACATGCTGGACAGCAAAGACGACCCGCTAGGCCTTACGGGGTTCTACCCGTCGCCGCAGCCTATGACGGCTAACGTTACTACAACGGCGTTTATGCCTATCCCCGACTATGTTATGGCCGAGGACTTGTATCTAGAAATAGATAAGTTAGAAACCAGAATTTCGCTTATAACCGAAGCGGTTAAAGTAGTGGGCGTCTACGATATGAACTCGACAGGCGTGAAGCGCATGATGTCTGAGGCGGTAGAAAACGAATTAATACCTGTCGATAACTGGGCTATGTTTGCTGAAAACGGCGGGCTGCAGGGCCAAATCGATTGGATGCCTATCGAAGAAATATCAAACGTGCTTGAAAAGCTCATAGGACGGCGTAACGACGCAATGGCACTGCTAGGGCAGATAACAGGCATGGACGACGTAATGCGCGGTGCCAGCCAAGCTGGCGGCGCTGCTAGCGCTACTGAGCGCGCATTGCAGGCAAGATTTAGCTCTGTGCGTATTCAAGCCCTTCAAGACGAGTTTGCTAAGTACGCAACGGATTTGATACGCCTACGCGCGGAAGTTGTAAGTAACCACTTCTCGCCTGAATCGATAGTTAAACAATCCAATATTATGTACACAGCGGACCAAGAGTTAGTCGAGCCCGCTATCGCAATGATCAAAGAGCGCACCGATCTTATATGGCGTATCCAGGTTAAACCCGAATCTGTGGCTATGGTCGATTATGCGCAGCTTAAAGAAGAACGTACCGCGTATATAACGGCGCTGGCTACGTTTATGCAGTCTGCAGCGCCGCTAGTCGAAATGGACCCCAAAGCTACGCCGATACTATTAGAAATGCTCAAATGGGGCTTAGCAGGCTTTAAAGGCTCTAACGAAGTCGAAGGCGTGCTAGATCAAGCGATCAAGTCTATGCAAGGCGCGCAGGGTGAAGAACAGGAAGGCGAAGAACAACCAAGCGACGCGCAAGTTAAAGCGCAAATGCAGCAAGCTAAACAAGAGTTCGAAAAGTTAAAGACCCAAGCCACGCAAGATTTCGAGCGCGAGAAATGGGCGCATGAAAAAGAAATGGCTCAAATAGAAGCGCAAAATAGCCAAACGCAAGTTTCTATGGAAGCGGAAAAGGATATACAAAAAGAATCCGCGCAGTACGAGTTCAATATTGAAGAAGAGAAAAACGAGACAACCGAGTTTATAAAACGTGAACGCGCGCGCAAAGCGCTTACGCCTAACAAAACAGGACAGTAGACAATGCTTTCACGATTAGATAGGGTACTACATAACGAAGGCTTCAAGCCTAAACCCTACAAAGACACGGCGGGCGTGCTAACGATAGGCCACGGGCTTACGTACCTTACCCGCGCCGAGTCAAGAGCCATAGTCGAAACTAGGCTGCGGGATTTAGATATCAAATTGAAAAAAAGTAAGCCTTGGCTGCTAAAATACCCATCTGAGGTACGCGAAATAATTGTAGAAATGAATTTCCAATTAGGCGTGCGAGGTACTAACGAGTTTAAAAAAATGTTTGCAGCACTTCGTAAACGGGATTTTAAAACTGCTGCCGCCGAAATGCGCGACAGTAAATGGTATAGACAGACACCTAATAGAGCCGAACGAATGGCTAAACGAATGGAAAAAGTTAATGGGTAAAAGAACGTGGGTACAAAGGCCAGAAGGCCTAGTAGAAGTATTCCGGGAAGGCCCGCAAAATAGCGTAGCGCCTAGTATACGTATGGACGTGCAGCCGTTTAGGTCGCCTATTGACGGCAGTATGATCTCAACGCGTGCAGGGCTTAACGCACACAACTTGCGCCACGGCGTATCTAACGACCCTGATTCGCTAGCTGAAAAAACTAAGCGTCACCTAGATAACCAGCAGAGCCACGGGCGAGGTGCGGAGGCAAAAAAAGAACGCATAGCAGCGCTAGTGGAAAGTTACGACCGCGCCAGTGCGGGCAATTTTCAAAGACACGTTCAATACGAAGATTAAAACCGCTACAGTAGGAGTAGTAAATTATGCCAACAGAAAACACAGAAAATAGCGAATTTGAAGAAGAAGTATTAGCCGCCGACGACATGCGCGAAAGTTTAACCGCCGCGTTTGACGAAAGCGTAGCCGGCGAAGGCGACGGCGAAAGCGAAGGTGAAAAGCCCGCAGAAGGTGAAAAGTCTGTAGAAGGTGAAAAGCCTGTAGCGCCCGCAGAAGGCGAAAAGCCTGCAGCCGAAGAAGCTACGGCGCCTGCTTCGTGGTCCCCCACTGCGCGCGAAGAGTGGGCCAAAGTGCCCAAGTCCGTACAGGAAACTATAAGCAAGCGCGAAAAAGAAATCACTACGGCCATGCAGGAGTCGGCTAACGCCAGGCAACAAATGGCGTCGTTTAGCGACATGGTTAAGCCCTTTCAAGGTATGTTTGCATCACAAGGCGTACAAAACCCCATGCAGGGTGTATACAACGTTTTGCAGACTACCGCGCAGCTACAAGGCGGCACGCCTCAGAACAAAGCGGTGGCTATGGCCGGATTAGTAAAACAGTTCAATGTCAGCATAAAAGACTTAGACGACGCGCTCGTAGGCAACGTACAGGCCGAGCAGCAAGCGCCTACAGACGCGCGCTACGACAAGTTAGAAAACGAATTTAAAGCGCTGCAATCGCGTTTTCATGGCCAAGACCAAGCCGAACAAGCGCAAATAAATGCTGAAACGCAAACGTTCCTAAAAGAAACACCTTTCGCTAGCGACGTGCGCACGGTAATGGCCGACTTTATGGATTTAGCGTCTAAAGCGGGTCAAAAATTAACACTAAAAGAGTCTTACGACCGCGCTATAGCTACGCGACCCGACATACAAGCAATACTCGCTAACCGCGCAAAAGCCGAGTCAAGTACCGCGCATTTAAACAAATCTCGCGCAGCGGGCGTAATCGTTCCAATCAATAGCGAAGGTGGTGGCGCAGCGCCAAAACCTACGTCTTTGCGCGGGGCACTTGACGCGGCGTGGGACGAGGGCTAATATCGCGGTTAACGTACCAAATTACGAAAGCAGTAGCCCCACGGCACCGCCGAGCTGAAAAGCCCACGGCGGCACACGAAGCGAACCTTTAGTAATTAGAAAGTTAGACCCCACGGCACCGCCGAGGTTTAAACAATCTAAGGTAAAGCAACCTTAATTCTAATTATTGGAGGATTCGCCAAATGGCATTCCCTAACATTTCCGACATTATCGCAACCACGATAGAAAGTCGCTCGAAGAAAATTGCGGATAACGTAACCGACAACAACGCCGTACTAAAAAAACTCAGTATGGCAGGTAAAATTAAAACCGTTTCTGGCGGCTCGAAGATTCTTGAAGAATTGTCTTTTGCCGAAAACAGCAACGCCGGGTGGTATTCTGGCTATGATCTGCTTTCTACTGGCGCTTCGGACGTTATAAGCGCCGCAGAATTTGACCTAAAACAAGCAGCGGTTCCCGTTGTTATTTCCGGTTTGGAAATGCTACAAAACAGCGGCAAAGAGCAGATGATCGACTTGCTCGAAGCCCGCATGGAAGTAGCCGAATCTACACTATCTAACCTAATTGCTGCGGCCATGTACTCAGACGGTACGGGTTCAGGGGGTAAGGAAATTACCGGTTTAGACCTTGCGGTTCCGGTAGACCCGACTACGGGCACGTATGGCGGCATTAACCGAGCTAATTACGCGTTCTGGCAGTCAAAAGTTTCATCATCTGCGCTAACGTCTACCAACGTTCAGCAAGCTATGAACGGTTTGTGGGCCAGTTTAATTCGGGGTAAGGATATGCCCGATATTATCCTTATGGATAACAGCATGTGGGAAATTTACGTCGCCTCGCTACAAGCGCAGCAGCGTTTTCACCAAGCTGAAGTCGGCGACTCAGGGTTTCCAACGCTTAAGTTTATGGGTACCGACGTGGTACTCGACGGCGGCATAGGCGGCAACGCGACAAACAAAACCGCGTATTTCCTTAACACGAAGTATTTGAAGTACCGCCCTCACGCGCAGCGCAATATGGTGCCTTTAAGCCCAAACCGTCGTTATGCCACTAACCAGGACGCAGAAGTACAAATTCTCGCTTGGGCAGGTAACATGACGTCGTGTGGCGCTCAATTCCAAGGCCGATTGATTGATACTAATTAGTAGCTCTTAAATCCCTATGGCGTAGTATTTCGGCGCCATAGGCTTTTTTAACAGAATCGAAGGAATAAAATTTATGAATATTGGAATTGATATAACCTCAGTACGTACAACAGCCGAAGGTGCTGAATTTCGTGTCGGTACAGTAATGTCTCTTGAAGGGACTACTGGCGGTACGCAAGAGTTTATCTACGTCGAGACGTCAGAAGCAGTAACGGCAGCAGGATACCTCTGTGTCCTTGATAGCGCTAATATTGCTGAAATGGCGGACACAACTTCAACGGCCCCCGGTGCAGGCGCAGGAGCGCGCGTAGGCGCCGCTCAAGCAGCTATCGCTTCTGGTGGCTTTGGTTGGTTACAAATCTACGGTAAGGGCTCTTTACGAACTCTTGCAAGTGCGGCTAAAGGTACTGAACTCACTTGTTCAGCGACCCCCGGCGCGGTAGATGATGCAACTACAGCGGGCTTAGAAGTAATGGCGGGTATTACCCTCGGCACGGCCACGGGAGGCGTGGCAGCGACAAATGCAGACGCGTACTTCAACTATCCGTATGTTGGTAGAACGCTAGCGTAAATTTAATAAGGGGCGTTTACGCCCCTTGTTTTATGCACTAACACTTAACACACTACAGTAGGAGTAGTAAATTATGCCATTAGAAGACAGCGAAGGATTTACACAACTTGCAATGGGCACCGCTGGTGCTGAACGCGCTTTTGCAGCAACCGAACCTCAAAAGCACGGCTTGTCAGTGCAATTTTATATGCACCCTCTTCAAGACGCGGCGCAGACACTTGCAAAAGGCAGGCCGATTTTTAAAGAAACCGAATACGTACGCATTATGGTGCCTGGCGACAAAGCGTCGGTAGTTGAGCGCCCGGTACGGTTAGGCTTTTTTGAGACTGCCGACGACCAACGTTTTGCGGCAGAATACGCACGTTTTAAGCAAAACAAGAACCAAGAAGTTACAGGTACGCCGCTGTCGGAATGGCCCCCATTGACGCGCTCGCAAGTAAAAGAAATGGAGTATTTCAACGTGCGGACGGTAGAACAGTTAGCGGAAATGTCCGATACGCACATGCAAAAATTTATGGGTCTGCAAAGCATACGCGATCTTGCTAGACGCTTTATGCAGCACGCCGAAGGTGTGGCGCCGCTGACTAAAATGCAAGCCGCATTAGATCAAAGCGCTAATGAGCAGGCTACTATGTTTGAGCAAATTCAAGCTATGTCAAGCGAGTTAGCGATATTACGCGGACAAGCTAGCCAAGGCCCTGCGGGCAGCGCAAGTGAGATTATAGGCCAGGGTAGTCCTGGCGCGCTTACAGGCACCAGCGTAGCAGAGCCTACCCGCGCAGCAGCGCCAGTAGAAGAAGGCGAAGATTTTGGTACTAAGTATTCGGCAGAACCTATGAGCCTTGAAGGCGCAGAAGTTGTGCCCGACGACGAGCAAGTGGCCGAGCAAGTAGCCGCAGCAGTTGAGCCCGTTAAAAAGACGCGCAAAAGGCGTTCAATCGCTGAATAGGTAGAGCATGGCTACAAGTCGCTTTAACACAGTAAACAGCATAGTAAACGCGGTAGCCGTACAGGTAGGTCTAGGCGAAGTTACCGACGTGTTTGCTACTACGGACCCGGCGTTTAAGCAGCTCATTAGCCTGTTAACTACGGGTCTTCAAACGCTGTTAGAAGATTATGAATGGAATACCTTAGTACGCAGCTATCAGCTAACTACGGCTGACGGCGATACCGGGCGTTACGAGTTACCATCCGATTTTGCGTACATGATCGATCAAACCGGATGGGAGCGTAGCGAAAATGTACCGTTAATTGGTCCGGTTAGCTCGCAAGATTGGACCTTCCTACTAGGCCGCGATCTTGTTAGTTCAACCATCTACGCTTCCTTTCGGTTTGACCAAAACGAGTTTTACATTTTTCCTAACGACCCTGTAGTACCTGGGCTTAATATAAATTTTGAGTACATATCGCGTAATCTTATTAAGATTGCTGATGCGCCCACTACTTTTACGGACGAGGCGGTAACAGGGGCCGATATAGTTATGTTTCCGCCTAACTTAGTAAAGCAGCAGCTAAAAATGCTCTTTCTAACCGCTAAGGGCTTTGACAGCCGTGCGGCTACTGCTGACTTTAACAAATCTATTGCTGTTTGGATGGGTAGAGATAAAGGCGCAGGCGTTCTAAGCGCATCACGCGGCCGCTATGACAACTACCTATTAAACGGTTTTCGCAACACTCGCGATACTGGCTATGGGGTTTAAACATGCCCTACGGCAACGCTAGCCCACAAACTGCAATTTCTGCCACTGTCCCTGCATCTGTAGGCGGCATGAACACTATCGAAGCGCTTACACTTATGCGGTCCGAAGAGTGTATCTTTAGCTTTAACATACTCCCTGGTGACGGGGGCCAGCGCGTACGCGAGGGTTACCGTGAATGGGCTAACGGCTGGACTGGCGGGCCTGCTAGAACGGTCATTACCTTTGAAGGTAACGTAACTAGCGAAGACAGGTTATTCGTGGCGAATGACGCAGGTATATGGGACGTAAGCACAGAGTTTGACGTAACCCCTACTAAAGTTGTTACTTTTGGTACTACTACCGGTAACGCGGGTATTTGCTCATTTATTAACTTTTCTAACGACGGTAACGCGCGTTTCCTTCTCGTATGCGACGGCGCAAACGGCTATTACCGCTGGACTCAAGCTACTAATACTTGGGTTAAGTACACCGAAGGCACCAGCGCTGGCCAAATAGAAAACATAGACCCCGCGCTGTTTAACTTTATGATGGTGTGGAAAGAGCGTATATGGTTCATAGAGCGAGACACGTCTAGAGCGTGGTATTTAGGTGTAGGCGTGTTTGAAGGCGCCGCAACCGCGTTTAACTTTGGCGCTCAGTTTAAGCATGGTGGTGCGCTCCGAGCACTACACAACTGGACCTTAGACGGCGGCGACGGCATAGACGATCAGCTAGTGGCTATCTCGGGCGCTGGCGACGTAGTTATATATCAAGGCACTAACCCCGCCGAAGCGGGCAGCTTTGGGCTTGTAGGCTCGTGGTACGTAGGTACTATACCTGCGGGCAACCGAATAGCGGTAGAAGTTGCAGGAGAGCTGTACGTACTGTGCATTCAAGGCCTTTTGCCTTTGTCTGCGGTACTCAACGGCGCCGACGTAAACGACTTCAACGTACACTTGACGGCTAAAATATCCCCCTATATACGCAGCGTCTTAGCCACGGCTATGGACGACTTTGGGTGGCAAATACACATAAACACAAAGCAATCCTTGCTTACGATCAGCGCACCGCCGCGAGAAGGTTTTGATCGCATAGGCTTTGCTATGTATCAAGGAAGCAGAGCATGGGGTATGACTCGCAGTCTCCCCGCTGCGAGTACCGCTAATTGGCGTAAAGATATCTTTTTTACCGACATAGTAACGAACAAAATTTACCGGCAAGCAGGTTACATAGATAAAGTCTACATAGACGCGGACACTGACGGCCAACCTGAGGGCATAACGTGGGACGTACTAACCGCGTATCAACACCTTGAGCAACCCGCGCATTTCAAACGTGTGCAGTATATTCGACCAATGTTTACCGCTGTGGGCGTGCCGGTGTTTTCTGTCCGTGCGCAGTATGACTTTGACGTATCGCTTATTTCAGGTACGCCCGCTTTTGGGGGTACAGGTACTGCGCTCTGGAATGCGGGGCTCTGGAATGCGGGCGTATGGTCAGGAGGCTTAGAAAAAGCCGACAGCCCACGAGGCGCTACGGGTATGGGGCGACACATAGCAATAAACACACGCGGCGTATCCGGCGAAGAAACTACTTTAGTCGGCTACGACGTGGTTTATGATGTAGGGGGCTTGATGTAATGTTTACGTTTGTGCCATTACAGGAGTGCCATTGGCCGTTAATACCCGACGAGGGTAAGCCTACGCTTAGCGCCGAAACTAAAGGCGTAGTAGCTCTAGATGCTGCGGGTGTTATAGTGGCCGCGTGCTGTTTTGATACCTGGTCATTTAACTCGTGTCAAATTCACATTTACATAGCTAACCCGTTCGTACTTAAGCACGGTTTCGCGCATGAAGTTTTTAACTACGCGTTTAACACTTGCGGAAAGGGCATGGTAATAGGCGTAACCGCCGCAGATAACTATAAGGCGCTAAAGTTTATAAAAAACATAGGGCTAGAAGAAATATTCCGCATTCCTGACGGCCACAAAGTAGGCGTAGATTTCGTAATAACGCAACTACGAAGTGAAAACTGCAAATGGACCGAAAATAACGAGCGTTTAGACGCTACCGCGAGAAACTAAAATGGGTAGTAAATCAGCACCAAGCGCGCCCGATTATCGCGGCGCAGCCGAAGAACAAGGCGAGTCAGCGCGCGAAAATACGTTAAACCAAACGTACGCTAACCGGCCTACGCAGACTACGCCGTGGGGCACTAGTTCGTGGTCTACAGGCTCTACGCGCGACCCCTCCACGGGTGAAAACGTTACTACGTGGAACCAAAATTTAACGCTGTCGCCTTCGGAGCAGGAAGCGTTCGATTCGCAATCTCGCATACGTGCAGGGCAGTCTGCGGGCGCCGAAGCCCTTATGGCTAACGCGGCCCAATCTTTTGCAACGCCTACCGATTATTCTTCGTTTAACGACTGGGGTGCGGCGCCAAATCCAAGTGGTATGTACCGAAACCCAACCGCACAACGCGGTAGCGTGCCGAATTCAGTCGATATTATGGACCCTACGGAAAACAGGCAGGGTGAAGGCCCGACACTAAACGCCGAGGGCGTATCGTCCGATATGCAGCGCGGCACAGGGCCTACAAGTGTACAAGGCCCTAGAACGTCTGAGTTTCAGGCAGGTACGGGGCCTACAAGTGTACAAGGCCCTAGAACGTCTGAGTTTCAGGCAGGTACAGGGCCTACAAGTGTACAAGGCCCTAGAACGTCTGAGTTTCAGGCAGGTACAGGGCCTGAAATGTCGGCTCAAGGGGTTACGTCGGACATGCTCAGAGGCAACGCACCTACCGCGTTGTCGTCGCCTATTTCGTCGGATTTGCCTTTTGGTGTGTCTCCCGAGTTGTCTGAAAGTTCGCTTACCGGCGCGCGAGATTTTGCGCAAGGCCCCGAGGTTAGGGCTGTTGCGGCGCCTAATACCGGTTTTGCGGGCGGTGTTGACGCTAACGTGTCAAACGACTTAAGCCAGCAGCGCTTAGATGCGGGGGGTGCGTTTAACCAAGATTTTGCTAACACGCAATTTGAGCGCCAAATGTCGCTACAAAACCCTCAAATGGAGCGAGAAAAAGAAGCGCTAGAGGTACAGTTACGCAACCAAGGTTTAACACCTGGAAGCCAAGCGTATGATAACGCTATGGGCGACTTAGACGACCAGCAAGGCGAGATTCGATCACGCGCGGCACAAGACTCAGTAAGGTTCGGCGCCG
>Ga0222662_1000867_pt1 | contig 18517 bp, 17 predicted proteins | sample AntAcemetagen600_FD_179821 | JGI IMG/M metagenome (GOLD analysis project Ga0222662, IMG submission 179821) | Saline water microbial communities from Ace Lake, Antarctica - #600 | ecosystem: Environmental > Aquatic > Non-marine Saline and Alkaline > Saline | place: Antarctica: Ace Lake...
TGTGTACGTCTCGGTGCACAGCCGGTTCGCCGACCTCGCACCCAGCGGCGGCGCCATCGTGCACGCCGCCCTGTACCTGCCGCCGGACCACGCCCGCAGACCGAAGGACGACCGCGCAGTGCTCGAGTCCGCCATGGACGCAATCCAGCCGGGCTGGCGCGAGCGGGTGGTCGAGCAGCGCTTCCTGCCCCGCACGATGGTGGTCTCGGCGCTGCCGCCGATGGAAGGGCTGGCGGGGCGCCCGGGTGTACGGCTCGATGATGGGCTGTGGCTGTGCGGCGACTGGGTCGGACCCACGGGCTATCTCGTGGACGCCTCTCTGGCATCGGGAGCAGACGTCGCGCGGCGCATCCAGGCCGGGCTGGCGGCGGCCGCGTGACCAGCGCGAGCCTCACCGACGCGTTCGCGAGCCACCGCTCCGCGCTCTGGGCCCTGGGCTACCGGATGCTCGGCACGGCCAGTGACGCCGACGACGCCGTGCAGGACACGTTCGTGCGCGCCATGGAGCGGCCGCCGTCCGATACGGGTCGCCCATGGAAGCCGTGGCTCGTGCGGGTGCTCATGAACCGCTGCCGGGACCGGCTTCGCCAGCGCAGGCGGCGCCGCTATGTGGGGCCGTGGCTCCCCTCCCCTACGCCCACCACCAACCCCGAGGATCTGGCGGTGTGCTCGCTGTTCCGCGAGGCGGGTGAGAGCCCGGATGCGCGGGTGGACCTTCTGGAGTCGGTGTCGATCGCGTTCATGGTGGCGTTGGAGGCGCTGACCCCCCAGCAGCGCGCGGTGCTGGTCCTGCGCGATGTCTGCGACTGCGACACTGCGGAGACCGCCGGCCTGCTCGGCATGAGTGAGGGCAACGTCAAGGTCACCCTGCACCGCGCTCGCAGGGCACTGCACGCCGCCGATCCGGAGCGGGTCGTGCCCAACGCCGCGCTCCAGCAGCGGTCGCTGACGGTCATCGGGCAGTTCGCCGAAGCGCTGCAATCAGGAGACCTGGCCACCCTGCGCGCCGTGGTCGCAGATGACGCCACGCTGGTCTCGGATGGCGGCGGAGTGGTCTTCGCGGCGAACAAGCCAGTGCTCGGCGGCGACCGGGTCTCGGCCTTCTACCACGGGCTCGCGGCGGCGCTCGACCACGACGAGGTCAGCTACGCGGTCGGCATGTACAACGACCTCCCTGCAGTCGTCACCCACCTGGCCAACCCAAAGAAGAGGTGGGGACGGAGCGCAGTGCTGTTCCTGCTCCCCGATGCGGCGGGCCGGGTGGCGCAGCTCTACTCGATCGTCGCTCCCTCGAAGCTGGAGGGAGTGCCGCTGGTCGGGCAGACTCCCTGACGGAGGCTCCCCGCTCAATGACGATCGTCCCATGCGCCTGACGCCAGCAGCCTTGTTGTGCACCACACTGCTCCTGGCTGCCGCCTGCGAGCCCACCACGCGCATCGACCCTTCGCTGACCGAGGACATGGCCCGGGTCGCTGGGGAGGACGTGGCGCGGTTCGCATTCGCGATCCAAGACCTCGCCGAGAGCGTCGGCGGCCTCCCCGGCGATGGAGCGCCGGCCGAGGAGTGCCACGAGACCACCGGCGACTGCCAACTGTGCTTTGGCATGGATGGGGACAGCATGTCGGGAGAACTCGACGTTGGCAGTACGCCCGACTGCGGAGCGACGTGGCAGATCCGCGGTCGATCTGCCCAATACGTGATGACCGAGACCGCGCTCAGCGGCACGTGGAACGCCGAGGACGCCGCTGGTGACTACGCGATCGCGCTGACTGGCACGCGGACGGCGAGCCTGTGCGCGCCCACCGCAGACGGTACGGTCACCTACGACGCGAGCTGGGTTCTCGACGAGCTGAGCGCAGCGACCTCGTCGTTCGGACTGTCGACGATCACGGTCGCTCTGAGGTACACGGGGTTCGCTGGCCGCCAGTGGGACCTGTCGCTGACAGGGGACGCGGCGGGGCCGGTGGGCGCCCTGGTGATCGATGACGAGAGCGTGCGCTGCTCCGTCCGCGGGACCTGGGAGTCACCGTCCATCAGCTGCCTCTAGCCACCGCTTTTCGCGCCCAAAGGGACCCATGCTCAAGAATCGCCGTCTGAATCGCCGCACCATCCTGCTGTGGGGGCTGGCCAGCACCGCACCCTCGGTCCTCTGGGCCACCGTGGTGTACGGCCTGTACGCGTACGCCAACTTCATGTTCCTGCGCATTCCGTTCCTGCCCATCGCCACCATCGGCACGGCGGTGGCGTTCTACGTGGGCTTCAAGAACAACGCTGCCTACGAGCGATTCTGGGAGGGCCGCAAGATCTGGGGCGGGGTCGTCAACTCGTCCCGCGCCTTTGCGACCGGGGTGATGTCCTACGTCGATCCCGGCGAACAGACGCCCGCGACCCACGCCACCCAGACCGTGCTCATCCATCGGCACCTCGCCTGGGTCAACGCGCTGCGCGTCCAGCTGCGCAAGACCTCGCGATTCCACAACAAGCCCGCCCGCGGAACCAAGCGCCGGCTGGAGCAGCACGCCGAGCACATGCGCAACGACTGGGACACCGAAGTGGCCCCGTTCCTCAGCCCCGAGGAGTTCCGCGAGTTCAGCGCCAAGGTGAACCCAGCCACGCACATGGTCGTTCGTCAGGGCACGCAGATGGCTGAGCTGGTGCACGAAGGCCGGCTGGACATGTTCCGTCAGCTGGAGCTGATGAGCATCCTCAACGAGCTGTACGACTTGCAAGGCAAGTGCGAGCGGATCAAGAACACGCCGTTCCCGCGGCAGTACGCCGAGTTCAGCAAGATCTTCACCAGCGTGTTCGTCTTCCTGGTCCCGCTGGGCATGCTCGATGTGTTCGCTGACTGGATCGATCTCGCGAAGGCCTGGGAGACGTGGGCGCTCGCCCTTCCCATGGTCGCCGCCTCTGGGCTGGTCTGCTGGGTGTTCAAGACCATGGAGGGCATCGGTGACTCCAGTGAAGACCCGTTTGAGCGCAGCATGAACGACGTGCCGATGAACGCCCTGGCCATCGCCATCGAGCGGGACCTGCGGCAGATCCTCGGCGAGACCGAGATTCCCGAGCCCGAGCAGGCGATCGACGGGATCCTCTACTGACTCACCGACCGGGCTCCTACGGCGCGGGGCTCGGTCCGTCCGCGCAGCACCGAAAGCCCGTGCTGTAGTCCCGGTACCGCGGACCGTGAGCCGTGGTCGCGTAGCCGCAGCCGGCGCCGTTCTTCTCCGCGTCGGCGTAGAAGCCGCCCCGGAAGATGCCGGCCGGATCCGCGACCCACTCGTGCAGGTTCCCGTGCATGTCGTACACGCCCCAGTCGCTGACGCAGCCGGGGTTGGCTCCCCCGGCGTCCACGGTGTCGGGCTGGCGGTTCAGGGTCGGGTCGTTCATGTGCACGCCGTCCCACACGCCATCGGATGTCTCGAACAGGTCGATGACCGGGTGCCTGCCTGGGTACTCGTCGTTGCACGCGTCCTCGTCGTAGGTCGCCCCGTACGGATAGCGGCTCCCGTCCTTGCCCTCGCAGGCGAGCACCCACTCATCCGACGAGCACAGCCGCTTGCCCGCTCGCTCGCACGCCTTCTGCGCGCCGACGGCGCTCACGTGCCCGTAGGGCTTGATCCCATTGGCGGGCACCGCGCGGACCTCTCGGCCTGCGACGGCGAGCGCGCGCTTCGCAGGCCTCCACACCCCGTCGGCGTCCAGGCGCTGGAGCGCCGCCTCGTAGCGGTCGATGCAGAAGCGCCCGTCCACGAGCGCCATGTCCGTCGGACAGACCCCCGCCGGGGAAGGAGCCCGACCTTGCGAGCCTCCCTCCGCGTGAGCACTGACGGCGCCGAGCAGGATCAGCGCCGCCAGGAGGGCCCGGTTCAGGACCCCACCTCGAGAGTCATGGTGACTCCAGGCTGTGCGTCGCTCGACGTGGCCACGTCGCTGCCCGCGGTCACCACGAACTCGGCGCGGCGGTTGGGCGCCTGCGCGGTCTTGTCGCCGGAGCCGACGAGCGCCTTCTCCTCGCCGTAGGAGATCAGCGTCAGCTTCGTCTTGGCCACGCCCATGTCGAGCAGGAAGCGGTGTACCGCTGCGGCGCGCTGCTGTCCCAGGGCGAGGTTGTAGTCCTCGCTGCCGAAGTCGTCGGTGTGCCCCTCGATCCGCACGTGGACCTGGGAGTACTTCATGAGGATGTTCGCGTTGTCCTTGAGCGCGCTGCGGGAACCCTCGGTCAGGGTGGACTTGTCGAAGTCGAAGAGCACCTTCTGAAAGTTGGCTTCGAGGGTTGCGAGGGCTGCATCGGTGGGGACCGTGCCGCTGTTGCGCTCGTTCGCGGAGCCCTTGGAGGGATCGGCGGTGGCGACGGTGGTGGCGGGGACCTCCTTCTTGGCCTGGCACGCGGACGCGAGGCTGGAGGAGAGGGCGAGGATGAGGATGAGGGGCAGCTTGTGGGTCATGGGCGTCTCACCGAAGGGCGCGGGATGCGCCGTCGTTCGTGCACGCAAGTCCTTCACGAGCCGTGCCAACAACGCTGAACGCTGAGACGGTGCCGATGGCGCGGCGCCGCATGGGGCGGTTCGCCCCGACGCAGCGAGGCAATCCGCCCCGGCCCAGGGCGGAACGCCCCACACCGTCAGCCCCGTGGGCCGCTGCGCGAGATGGCCCCGCTATTGCATCACCATTGCGGAATGGAACCGACCCCAATGGCCTCAGCTTCCCCCTCTCCCACAGCACGCCGCTGGCGTCTCCTCGCGCTCGCGCTCGCGGCCGCCGTGGCGGTGCCCCTGGTCCTCTTCTTCTGGCCGATGCCCGAGCCCAGCGCCGTCGCGGACAGCCAGTGGGAGCGCCTGACTGCGCGCCGCCAAGCGCTGCGCGACCGCATCGCAGCGCGGCCCGCCGCGGTGACGCCCGCACCGGGCATCGCGCCGGTCCCTGGGGTGGGGGCGGGCGCTGAAGTGCCGCCGGGCGGGCTGTCGCCCTCGGTCGAGGCAGAGACGCCAACTGCGCCCCCCGCTCCGGTGCTGGCGCCGGTGGCCCGGGCATCCGTCGAGGTCCTCGCGTCCCAGCGCGCCGCCGCAGCCCGCGCGACCTCGGTGCTCGATCTTCAGGTCCACCGCACCACCACGTCCGCAGCGGTGCAGGGGTTCGAGGGATTCAGCGCCGGCACGCTGACCAACCTGCACCCCGGCGTGAACGAGTGGCACCTGCTGAGCCTGCGCGGCAACGCGCCCGAGGGGTCTTGGCACTTTGCGCTGACGGCGCCGAGCCGAGACCGGATCCGCCTCGACGACCGGTTCCCCGCAGGTGTGGTCCTGACAAACATCGACGGGGACACCGACTGCGCGCTGTGGGGTCCCTCCGCAGCGACTCCGCTGGTCGAAGCCGCCGGCAAGCCCACCCCCTACGTAAACCTCTGCGACGGGCGGCTCATCCTGCGCAACGCGGGCAAGGGGCACCGGACCTCGCGGGAGCGGGCGACGGACTTTCTGCGCGACAAGGTCGCGGGCGGCGAGCAGATCACCCAGTTCGTCCGCAAGACCGTCTACAAGGACCGGTGGCGGCAAGAGGCGAAGGTCGCAGCGAACGCGACGCCCGCGGCCGGAGATCCAGCGGGCCCGCGCTCCGTGCGCATCGACCCCAGCAAGGAGGGGCTCGCCTTGCTCCCCGAGGGGCTGGGGCTGGATCTCGTCGGAGCGTCGGGCGCGGTGCGCGCCGGAGCCTGGTACGGCGTCCAGGGCTTGCCCGGCGCCTGGGTCGCGACCGCCACCCCGCGCCTCGCGGACCCCGCCATCGGTCGCGCGTTTCCGCAGCTGCTCCCGGGGCTCGACGCCGTGGAACAGGACTCGCTCGCGTTCCTGCTCGCGTTCGATCTGGACACCTTCACGCTCGGGTTCACCCTGGGCTCCGACCACCCGCGGGTGGGCTGGTCCGAGCGCGCCCCGAACAGCGCCCGTGACAACCGCCCAGGCCCCGACGGATTCGGCACCACCACCCCGCTCGCCCGCACCGGCATCCTCACTCCATCGGAGGTGACCCGGGTCGTCGCGGCGTTCACCGCGGGGTTCAAGCGCAGCCACGGGGCGTTCAAGAACGGCCCCATGTCCCTCGTTCACAACGCGTCCCACTACGGCTTCATCGAGCAGGGCGTGGTGATGAGTCGGCTTCAGCCGGGCCTGTCCACCGTGGTCGTGGACATCGACGGGCGGGTGGACATCAGGGTCTGGCGCGAGGACGAGCCCACCGACAACGTCGCGTTCGCCCGCCAGAACGGCGTGCCGCTGGTGGAGACGGGACCCGACGGGCCGAAGCCGGGCGACCTCGTACCGAAGTGGGGCGCAGGGAACTGGTCGGGCTCCGCCGACGAGAAGCTGCGCTCGCTGCGGGCGGGGGCCTGCCTCATCGAGGAGGGTGGGCGCCGCTTCCTGGTCTACGGGTGGTTCTCGACGGCGACCCCGTCGGGCATGGCGCGGATCTTCCTCGCCGCGGGCTGCCGCGACGCCATGCTGCTCGACATGAACGCGCTGGAGCACACCTACGCCGCCCTGTACCGGGTGGACCAGGGCGAGCTTCAGGTGCGGCACCTGGCGGACGGCATGGAGGTGCTCGACGCCGAGGCGAACGGCCGAGTCATCCCGCGCTTCCTCGGCTTCTCAGACAACCGCGACTTCTTCTGGGTCGTGCGCAAGGAGGGATCACGATGAGCACGCGAACCAAGAGGGCGGTCACGACCGCCGCTGCCCTGGGACTGATCCTGCTCGCCACCCCCGGGCTCGCCGAGGCGCCCTCGGATCTTCAGACCGCCAACGAAGCCCTCATCACGCGGATCGTGACGGGCCAGAAGCTGAGCCCCGCCCAGGCTGAGGCGCTGCTGGCAGGCTTCGCCGCCAGCCGACGCATCGGACAGGGCAACCCCGCGGTGACAAAGCACCCAGGGACGCCGGAAGCCTGCGTGGAGAGGCGCGCGGCTGCGGGGCTGAGCGCCGAGCCGAACCCCGAGTGGGAGGCCATCTGCGGGGCCCCTTGGATGGCGCCGCTCTACGATCCACAGACCGGCGAGCCCGGCGGGGCGACCACCTGCATCGACCAGTTCGAGTTCCCGGGGCTGCCGTGCGAATACCCGGTGGTCTGGGCCCAGGCCAACCAGGCAGCGGCGCTGTGTGAGTCCGTAGGCAAGCGGCTGTGCGACGCCCACGAGTGGGAAGGCTCCTGCGCGGGCGCCCTGGAGCCCCCTGACTACCGCTTCGATCTGGGCGCGGGCGTGGACGGCGCCACGGCGTTCCGGCGCATGCGCGACGCCCACAACGCGGTCTACAACAGCAAGAAGACCTGGGCCTACGGGCCGGCCTACCAGGGAGGAGTCTGCTCGACGGGCTCGGCGAAGAGCCCCAACTGCGACGGCGGAAGCTGGGCGGACTGCGGCTCGAACACCTACCCCACCGGCTGGGGCCCCGGCTGCGTCTCGGCGCTCGGGGTCTGGGACCTGCACGGCAACGCAGCCGAGCACATGAGCCTGCCGACCCGGCCCGAGGAGATGGCGTCCAAGGGCAGCAAGACCCTGGGCTACACCGAGATGAAGGGCTCGTGGTTCGTGTGGGACGCGGTGCGCGCCCACGAGGACGCGTGCCGCTGGCGCGCGCCGTACTGGCACGGGACCCGGGTCATGGATCCGAAGAGCCACGGCAACTACCACCTCAGCTTCCGCTGCTGCGCCGACGTCGCAACGGAGGAGACTCAGCCCGACTGAGGCTCTGGCTCGGGCTCGGGCGCGTCTGGCACCACCAACGCCTCGCCCTGAGGCAGCTCCATCCCGCCGGGCAGAGGCCCGTCGTCGCCGCGCCGGAACGGTCCTCGCTGCTCGAGGTAGTCCATCACGACCGTGGTGTGCTCGCGCTCCTCCTGGAGGAAGCGGTCCACTGCGCCCGCGAGGCGCGGGTCGGCGATCCAGTGCGCGCTGCGAATCGCCGCCGGCAAGAAGCCCCGCGCCACCTTGTGCTCGCCCTGGGCGCCGGCCTCATAGAGCTGGATGCCGTGCTCGATGGCCCACGCGATGGGCGTGTGGTAGCAGACGTCGAAGTGCAGGCCCTTGACCAGCACGTCCTCGCGCCGGCCCCAGTGGCGCCCATACAGCGCGTCGCCTGAGCGGAAGAAGACCGAGCCGGCGAGCACGTCATCGCCTCGCTCGGCGGCGCAGAACACGAAGTGGTCCGCGAACGTCTCGCGGATGCGCTCGAAGAAGCCGCGCTCGAAGTAGGGGTCGTTCCACTTGCGCCCGCAGGTGTGCCGGTAGAAGGCGTCCGCGGCGGCCCAGTGCCGGTCCTCCATGTCGGGGCCTTCGATCATGCGCACGGTGATGCCCGCCTCGGCCACCATGCGCTGCTCCCGCCGCACCTCGCGCCGGCGCTTGCTGCGCAACGAGCCCAGGAACTCCTCGTAGGTAGTCCATCCCTGATTGCTCCAGTGGTACTGCTGCGTCAAGCGCGGCAGGTAGCCAGCTGCGGTCAGGGTGGGCTCCTCCTCCTCGGTGACGAACAGCCAGTGCACCGAGCTCAGCTTGAGCTGGCGCGCCACGTCCCGCGTGCTCGCCGCGAGGGCCTTCTCCACCTCGGGGCCTGCGTCGGGCGCCACCAGGATCCGGCGACCGGTGGCCGGCGTGAACGGCACCGCCACCACCAGCTTTGGGTAGTAGTCCAGCCCCGCCGCCTGGGCGCCGCGGGCCCACGCCCAGTCGAAGATGTACTCGCCGTAGGAGTGGCTCTTGACGAACGCAGGCACGGCGCCGACGAGTCGGTCACTGGTCCCCTCCCAGGCCAGCAAGAACAACGGCTGCCAGCCGGTGCGGGCCCCGATGGACTTGCTGTGCTCCATCGCCTCGAAGAACGCGTACCGCGTAAACGGAGACTGGCCGTGCTCCAGCGCGTCCCACTGGTCCTGGGGGATGTCGCTGATGCGCTCGGCGAGGGAGATGGTCAGGGTGCGGTCGGGAGGAGCCATGAGGGCGGGTAGGGTAGCCACCGCTCCATCTTCCCGCGCGGGCGCTCGATCTTCGCGGGCGAGTGCTCTAGCTTCCGGGCGGGGCTCCGAGGGATAGACATGAATCGCAAGCTCATCTCGGTCAGCGTCGCCGGTCTGTTGCTGTCCGGCTGCGCGCTGAGCCGGGGCCCAGCGACCACCGCGCGGCCCGGCGCCATCGACGCGGTCTCGCAGGCAGTGCTCGCCGCTGGCTGGCTCGAGACCCCGCTGGCCCTGGACAACGACCGTCTGGTCAGCATCGAGGCCCACGCCATGGCCACGGTGCGCTCCTGCGGCGAGCGCCTGGAGTCGCTCTCGGGCAAGGCCGAGGCGGAGAAGAAGGGACCCGTCGCCAGCGCGGTGGGGCTGCTGGTGGCCAGCCTCGCGTTCGGCGCGGCCACGGGCCTGACGAGCCTCGCCCCCGATGGCGAACCCAAGGACATCGCGCTCGGCGCCATCGCGGTGACGGGAACGGCGGTGCTCGGTGTGACCGCAGCCACCGGCATCGCGCGCGCCGTCAGCTCCGATGGCAGCGCTGCCCGCCGCACCGGCGAGATCAAGATCGCCCTCGCGGCGTTCGGCGAGGACTGGCAGGAGGTGCTCGCAAACCCAGTCCACAGCTGCTTCGCTGAGCCGGGCAACCCCGACCCGCTGCGCGAGTCCGAGCACCGCGCGCCCTACGCGATGATCGAGCCTGAGAAGGGCCCCGGCGCCCGCTGCCTCGACCAGCCCGTCCGCGGCCAGGACGGAGCAGAGTGGGTTCGCATGACCGCGTTCGACGCCCTGGGCGAGGACCTGAATCGAGAGCGCTGTGTGCTGGCATCAGCGGGACAGGCGGCCCTGGAGCGCGATCTGCGCGAGCGAGTCATGCGCCTCGAGCGGCGCTGCCTCGCGCCCCTGGACAAGCTCCCACCACAGCCCCCGGTCGAGCCGGCGCCGGAGGCGTGCGGGTAGCCACCGCGTAGAGCCCTGGGCTACTCCGCCGGGCTCGGCTCGGTCAGCAGACCCGCCATCGTCTCGTCCATCAGGGTCATGCCCGAGCGGGCCATCAAGGTGCGCGCCCGAAGGGGGTGCAGCGGCTTCTCCAGCGTGAGCAGCACGCCCATGTCCGGCGACACCTCCATGACCGTCACCAAGAAGCCCAGGCGCAGCTTCGCGATGAGGATGGGGTTGTTGGTGCAGACGTGGCGCGAGTGCACGAAGTGGTACCCCGCGTCGCGCGCCAGTCCCACCAGGGCCTCGGCCATCGCCGAGTACAGACCCACGCGCCGGTGCCCCGGCAGCACCGCGGAGCTCGCCATGGTGAAGCCGTCCGGGCGGTCGGCGAAGCCGTAGCTCCATCCCACGAGTTCCTCGCCGTGGAACGCGCCGAGGCGCAAGGACGGTCGCCCGCGGGTGGCGCTGCGGCGGAACTCGCGCAGCGACGGATCGTCCTGCAAACCCAGGTCCTGCCAGCGCAGCGAGCCCGTGGGACCAAAGAACATCTGGTGCATCAGCTGCGTGTACTGCGGCTCCTCGTACCGATGCAACAGCGCGAAGCGGTAGGACGGCAGCGCACACGGCAGCGGGATGGGCGGCCGAGGCTCCCCCACGTGCAGGGTGAACAGATCGGCGACAGGAGGACGGGACTCGGTCACGGGAGTCGTTTAGCATCGCAGGATGCGCAGAGCCGGCGTCGAACCCCGGTCCCAGGCCCTACCTCCCCGACCGAACAGGCGCAGCCCGCGTCGCGGGCGCTATCATTGCCGCGCAATGGCGGACAAAAAGACAAAGCGTGACGACGGCGTCCTGACTCAGGAGCGCCCAAAGACCAAAAAGCCACCGATGTACAAGGTGCTCATCCACAACGACGACTACACGCCGATGGAGTTCGTGGTCGCGGTGTTGATGCAGATCTTCCGGCACGACGAGGTCACCTCGACCCAGGTGATGCTGCACGTGCATCGCAGCGGCGTCGGCGTCGCCGGCGTCTACTCGTTCGAGGTCGCGGAGACGAAGGTCGCCCAGACGCTCTCGGCCGCGAAGAACCACGAGTACCCGCTGCAGTGCTCCTGCGAAGCCGAATAGGCCGCACCGCCCCCTCCCCACCCGTCCGAGCAGGTGAAGCCGCCAATCCCGGGGCTATCGTCACCGTGCCTCGCACCCCCTCATCGCCGCGCTGACCGGAGCTTCGCCCCCATGCTGACCCAGGAACTCCAGGAGACCCTCCGCCGCGCTCTCGAGCACGCGCTCGAACGACGCCACGAGTTCCTCCTGCTCGAGCACCTGCTGCTCGCGATGCTCGACGACACCACCGCCCAGGAGATCCTGGTCGCCTGCGCTGCCGACATGGACGCCTTGCGCGCCGATCTCCAAGAGTTCCTGAACACCCAGGTCGAGGCGCTGCCCGACGGCACCGACGTGGAGCCCCAGCAGACGCTGTCGTTCCAGCGCGTGCTCCAGCGCGCCGCCATGCACGTGCGGTCCGCGGGGCGCGAGTCTCTGAACGCCGGCAACCTGTTGGTGTCGATGTTCCGCGAGCCCGAGTCGTACGCCATCTTCTCGCTGGGCAAGCAGGACATCACCCGCTTCGATGTCGTCAACTACGTCAGCCACGGGATCACCAAGGCCGGCGGGTCCACCGGGCGCAAGTCCACGACGCCTGCGGGGGTGGAGGAGGACGGCTCCCGCGAGGACGCCCTGAGCGACCCGCTCGAGAACTTCTGCACGGAGCTCGTGGCGAAGGCTGAGGCCGGCAAGATCGACCCGCTCATCGGCCGGGACAAAGAGATCGAGCGCACGCTGCAGGTGCTGCTGCGCCGCCGCAAGAACAACCCCGTGTTCGTGGGCGACCCCGGCGTCGGCAAGACCGCCATCGCCGAGGGGCTCGCCCTGCGCATCCAGTCCGGCGACGTGCCCACGCAGCTCAAGGACGCAAAGATCTACTCGCTGGAGATGGCGGCGATGCTCGCCGGCACCCGGTACCGCGGCGACTTCGAGGAGCGGGTGCAAGCCTTGCTCAACGGGCTCAAGGAGGAGCCCAACGCGATCCTCTTTATCGACGAGATCCACACCGTGGTCGGTGCAGGCGCCACGTCCGGCGGCAGCATGGACGCATCCAACATGCTCAAGCCGGCGCTGGCGTCGGGCGAGCTGCGCTGCATGGGCAGCACGACCTACGCCGAGTACAAGAAGACGTTCGACAAGGACCGCGCCCTGGCCCGTCGCTTCCAGAAGATCGACGTGATGGAGCCCAGCGTCGAGGAGGCCTACCAGATCCTCCGTGGCCTCAAGTCCCGCTACGAGAAGCACCACGGCGTGAAGTACACGGACGCGGCGCTGCGCTCGGCGGCGGATCTGTCGGCCCGGCACATCAACGAGCAGAAGCTGCCGGACAAGGCCATCGACGTCATCGACGAGGCCGGCGCCAACCAGGCGATGAAGCCGGAGAGCGAGCGCGTGGATGCCATCCGCCCGCCTGAGATCGAGGCCATCGTCAGCAAGATCGCGCGCATCCCCACCAAGACCGTCACCACCGACGACAAAGACCGCCTGCGCAACCTCGAGCGAGACCTCAAGCTGCTCATCTATGGGCAGGACAAGGCCGTCGAGGAGATCAGCAACGCGATCATCATGTCGCGGGCGGGCCTGCGGGAGCCGGACAAGCCTGTGGGTAGCTTCCTCTTCGCCGGGCCTACGGGCGTCGGCAAGACCGAGCTCGCCAAGCAGCTGGCCAGCACGATGGGGGTCGAGTTCCTGCGCTACGACATGTCCGAGTACATGGAGAAGCACACGGTCTCGCGGCTCATCGGTGCGCCTCCGGGCTACGTGGGCTTCGACCAGGGCGGTCTGCTGACCGACGCGGTGCGCAAGACGCCGCACTGCGTGATCGTGCTCGATGAGATCGAGAAGGCCCACCCAGACCTGTTCAACATCCTGCTTCAGGTGATGGACCACGCGACGCTGACCGACAACACCGGCCGCGAAGCGGACTTCCGCAGCGTGGTGCTCATCATGACGACCAACGCGGGCGCCCGGGCGATGGCGAAGACGTCGGTGGGGTTCGGGGACCGGTCCCAGGACTCGCTGGCGGGCAAGAACAAGGCGATCGAGCGCCTCTTCAGCCCGGAGTTCCGCAATCGGCTGGACGCCGTCATCAGCTTCAACCGCCTCCCCATGGAGGTGATTGCGCGGGTGGTGGACAAGTTCCTGCACCAGCTCGACGGACAGCTCGGCGAGAAGCGCGTGTCGCTCGACATCAGCCAGGCAGCAAAGGACTGGCTGGCCAAGGAAGGCTACGACGAGAAGCTCGGCGCCCGTCCCATGGCTCGGGTCATCCAGGAGAACGTGAAGAAGCCGGTCTCCAAGGAGCTGCTCTTCGGCGATCTCGTGCACGGCGGGCGACTGCTGGTGGACGTGGGCGACGACGGCCTCGACGTCAAGGTGCTCGAGTCGTACGAGGCGCTGCCCGAGGAGCAGCCCGAGCCGGACGAGGACGACGAGGACGACGCGCCGGACGACGACGCCGACGACAGCGCCGTCAAGGAGACCGTGGACGCCTGAGCCCGGACGCCCCCCATCAGCGGACACGAATATCCACAGACATGACGGTCGTCAGACTCGCGCAGTCTGCCAATCCCGTAATGTGCCCCCGCACACGGGCGAGCCTCCTCGGGCTCGGTGTGTTGGAGGTCGCTCATGTCTCGCTACTCACTCTCCCTGGGCACCTGCTCGCTCGCGCTCGGCGCGCTGCTGACCGGCTGCAACGCTGCTGGACCCGCACCTGAGGCATCGGCCTCCGTCGCGGACGACTCCGGCATTGACCTGAAGGCCCCGGCGTCCGCCACCATGCGGGACTCCGAGCCCGTGGGCGAGCCCATCACCGCCATCCTCACCCAGGCGCCAGACGTCCCGCCCCCGACAGGCCGCACCGCGCCCGCCAAGGTCATCGTGCACCTGGAGGTGGTCGAGAAGGTCATGCCCATCAGCGAGGGCGTGGACTACACGTTCTGGACCTTCGGCGGCGAAGTTCCGGGCAACTTCATCCGGGTGCGTCAGGGCGACACGGTGGAGTTCCACCTGGCCAACCATCCGGACAACAAGATGCCCCACAACATCGACCTGCACGCAGTGACCGGCCCCGGCGGCGGGGCTGCGAGCTCGTTCACGGCGCCTGGGCACTCCAGCCAGTTCACGTTCAAGACGCTCAACGCGGGCCTGTACGTCTACCACTGCGCCACCGCGCCGGTGGGCATGCACGTCGCCAACGGCATGTACGGGCTCATCCTCGTCGAGCCTCCCGAGGGCCTGCCCGAAGTGGACCGCGAGTACTACGTCATGCAGGGCGACTTCTACACCGTCGGCAAGTACCGCGAGAAGGGCCTACAGCCGTTCGACATGCAGAAGGCCATCGAGGAGAACGCGACCTACGTGCTCTTCAACGGCAGCGAAGGCTCGCTCGTGGGCGACAACGCGCTGACGGCCAAGGTCGGCGAGCGGGTTCGGCTGTACGTTGGCAACGGCGGCCCCAACCTCGTCTCGAGCTTTCACGTGATCGGAGAGATCTTCGACGTCGTGCACCCGGAGGGCGGCTTGCGCGCACAGGAGAGCGTGCAGACCACGCTCATCCCGTCCGGCGGCGCGGCGTTCATGGAGTTCGACGTGGAGGTGCCCGGCACCTACGTGCTGGTGGACCACAGCATCTTCCGGGCGTTCAACAAGGGCGCGCTGGGCATGCTCAAGGTCGAGGGTGACGAGGCGAAGGGCCTCTACTCGGGCAAGGAAGTGGACTCGAGCTACCTCGCGGACAAGGCCGAGGCCGGAACGTCCGCCGCCATCACGGTCGCCACGACCAAGGGCGCGAGCAAAGAGCAGCGCATGGCAGCGGGCAAGGCGCTGTTCGCCGGGACCTGCTCGACCTGCCACATGGCGGACGGCGTGGGCATGGAGGGGGTCTTTCCCCCGCTGGCGTCCTCGGACTACCTCGCGGCCAAGGGCCCCCGTGGCGTCGCAGGCATCGTGCTGAACGGGCTCGCGGGCGCGGTCACGGTCAACGGCAAGGACTACAACTCGGTGATGCCGCCGATGTCGCAGCTGAACGACGACGAGATCGCGAACATCGTCACCTACGTCATGAACAGCTGGGGCAACCCTGGGGGCGATCTGGCGGCCGCCGACGTGACCAACGTGCGGGCCACGACGAAGCAGCCCGCCGGCGCGGCCCACTGAGCCGGCGTACGGTCCGCGGATGACGCGTCTCCTTCCCTTGCTCTTGCTGGCAGTTGTGGCTGGGTCTCCGGCTGCGCTGCATAGCGTCGGGCCGGGGGAGTGGCGGCCGCTGTACCCAGCCGAAGGCGAGCAGAGCCTGCCCGTGGATGGGTTCCAGCTCGAGGAGCGCCCGGTCACCAACGCCGAGTATCTGGCGTTCGTGAAGAAGCAGCCGAGCTGGCAGCGCGGTCAGGTGCCGGCGCTGTTCTCGGACGACGGCTATCTGTCCCACTGGACGGGCGCGCTGGAGCCCAAACCCGACGATCTGGCCCGGCCGGTGACCCACGTCAGCTGGTGGGCGGCGCGGGCGTTCTGCGAGGCCCGGGGGCGGCGGCTCCCCTACGAAGCAGAGTGGGAGCTGGCGGCGATGGCGTCGGCGACAAAGAAGGACGCCACGAGCGATCCCGCATACCTCGCGCAGATCCTCGCCTGGTACGGACGCCCAGGCAGCGCGGCGCTCCCCAACGCCGGCGACGGTGAGGCCAACGCCTGGGGCGTGCGGGACCTGCACGGGGTGGTGTGGGAGTGGGTGGAGGACTTCCAGTCCGCGCTCGTCACCGCGGACAACCGCGAGAACGGGGCGGTGGACATCAGCAAGTTCTGCGGGGCTGGCGCGGTGTCGGCGGAGGTCAAAGAGGACTACGCGGCGTTCATGCGGCTCGCGTTTCGTGCGTCGCTGGCCGCCCAGTACACAACGAGGAACCTGGGGTTCCGGTGCGCGATGAGCATCGAGGAGAAGTGATGACGAAGCAATGGATTGCGAGTTTGGCAGGGCTGCTCCTGGCGGCGGGCTGCGCAGGTCAGGGCTCCGGTGATCATGCCGCGGCCTCGAACGCAGACGGGCACGACCACGAAACCATGGCGAGCGCGGCCCAGCCCGGCGAAGCGACCCAGCCCGGCGAGGCGACCCAGCCCGGCGAGGCGAGCCAGCCCGGGGCAGACCCTCACGCGCACATGGACCACGAGACCCTGCCCGCGGACGACGTCGTTCCGGGCGCCTCCCTCTATCAGCTCGATGTGCCGCTGACGGGCGACGATGGGAAGAGTCTGACCTGGGATGCGTGGCGCGGCGGGCCCGTCCTCGTCAGCATGGTCTACAGCTCGTGCACCACCGCGTGCCCGCTCATCGTCAAGGAGGTCAAGCGCATCCACGACGCCGCGGGAGTCGCTGGAGCCAAGGTCCTGTTGGTGTCGATGGACCCCGAGCGCGACACGCCACAGGCCCTCGCGGCGATGAAGAAGCAGCATGATCTCGGCCCTACCTGGACCCTCGCTCAGACCGACGATGACGGCGTGCGCATGGTGTCCGCGGCGCTCGGCGTACGGTATCGCCTGCTCCCCAGCGGCGACTTCAACCACTCCCAGATCATCGCGCTGCTCGACGGGGACGGTGTCATCGTCGCCCGGGCAGAGGGTCTCGGTCCTCAGCGCGACGCCGTGATCGCGGGGCTGAAGGCGATGCCCTGAGGCTGCTCAGGCCGCGGGCTCCTACCGGAACGCCTCGCAAGACACGTCCACCGTTCCGTTCTTGTCGCTGACCGACACCGAGCCCTCGATCGTCGAGGTGCCATTGGCGGTCAGCGTCAGCTCCACGTTCTGCACGAGGCAGATCCCCGAGGCCAGGATGGTGGCGCCGGGCACGGGAGTCTCGGCCCAGGCTCCGCCGCAATCGAGCGGGACGGGGCCGTTCGCGATGCAGCTCGCCGTTCCCGTCGACAGACCGCCTTCGACCTCGAGCTCGAACGGGCCCGTGCAGGGCATCTCCCCAAAGATGAAGATGTTGACGAGCCCCTCGCAGGTGCCCGACCACACGCCGTCGAGGTCGCTTGCCCCGTCGTCATCGTCGTCGTCGTCGTCATCATCGCCGGCGTCGTCGTCGTTGGCGGCGTCGTCGTCGTTGGCCCCGCTGTCGTCGTCGTTGGCGGCGTCGTCGTCGTTCGCTCCGCCGCCCCCACCTCCCCTCGGCCGGCCACAGGCCGACACCACAAGGGCGAGCATCACGAGCAAGACGAGCAGGGTGCGGATACGCATGGGGACTCCAGTCACCGGCGCAGGATGCCACCGCTGCTCCCGTGTGTACCGGGCACAGCACACCGATGCGTCACAATCGCGCCATGCCCCTTCTTGTCACCGGCGCTGAGCTCCACGCCGTCGCGACTTGGGTCGAGCTGGTGCTCGCGGCCGTGACGCTGCTCATCCTGCTGGCGGTGACTGCCCCGTACGGTCGGCACAGTCGGGCGGGCTGGGGGCCAGGCCTGCCCAACCGCTGGGGCTGGGTGCTGATGGAGTTGCCCGCGGTCGCGGGGTTCCTGTGGTTCTTCTCCCGCGGTGCCCACGCGCTCGAGGCCGTGCCGCTGGCGCTGCTGGGGCTGTGGCAGCTGCACTATCTCCACCGAACGTTCGTGTTTCCCTTCCGGCTCAAGACGAGCGGCAAGCGCATCACCTGGGTCGTGGTGGTGATGGGGGCGGGGTTCAACACGCTCAACGCCTACGTGAACGCGACCTGGCTCTCGGAGCTCGGCGACTACCCGATTTCGTGGCTGCTCGATCCGAGGTTCCTCTTGGGAGCGGGGGTGTTTGCGGTGGGCATGGCCATCAACCTCGAGGCGGACCGGCGGTTGCTGGCTCTGCGGGCCCCCGGCGAGTCTGGCTACCGGATGCCGCGAGGGTGGCTCTACGAGTACGTGACATGCCCCAACTACCTGGGCGAGCTGCTCGAGTGGACCGGCTTCGCGATCGCGTGCTGGTCGCTGCCGGGCCTGGCGTTTGCGCTGTACACGGCGGCCAACCTGGGGCCCCGCGCGCTCGCCAATCGGCGTTGGTACCGCGAGACCTTCCCCGACTACCCGGCGGAGCGGAAGGCGCTGATCCCCTGGGTGCTGTGAGGGCCCGGGGTGGTGAGGGCGGCCCGCCCGGGGGGGTGAGGGAGGCCCGCCCGGGGGGGTGAGGGAGGCCCGCCCGGGGGGGTGAGGGAGGCCCGCCCGGACGCTCGCGGGGACACCCGGACACTCAGGGGGGCACACTGTCTGTCTGGCCCCTGAGTGTCCGACACGCAGGCCGGAGCGCACCTGAGCGACGACGAAGCGACCACAAAGCGACCGCAAACGGCGCCCCATAGAGCCCAAAGCGACCAAAACCGCGCCCAGCAGGCCCGAGTGGGCCCAAAGCGCGGCCCCGCCCGGACACTCGCGGGGTCACACTGTCTGTCTCACCCCCCGAGTGTCCGCCAGCAGCCGCAGCAGCCGCCAGCAGCCGCAGCAGCCGCCAGCAG